>Ga0334894_1001020_pt1 | contig 26515 bp, 19 predicted proteins | sample GraSluR3_MG_6_FD_207225 | JGI IMG/M metagenome (GOLD analysis project Ga0334894, IMG submission 207225) | Sludge microbial communities from methane-producing bioreactor in Wageningen University, Netherlands - Granular Sludge_12_05 R3 | ecosystem: Engineered > Bioreactor > Anaerobic >...
AAGGGAGGAGGGGTTCAAGGGGTTGATTGTACCATACGACAATGCACGCGAGGCGGCAGTGGTAAATAACTTGGAGGTATACGGTGTCGAGAATCTGGGCCAGGTGGTCGATTTTTTTAACGGCGATATGGAGCTAACCCCAATGGTGGTTGACACACGAGCCGAATTCATTCAGCATGCCAACGAGTACGAGGTAGATTTTTCCGATGTGAAAGGGCAGGAGAATGTGAAGCGTGCCTTTGAGGTGGCCGCCGCCGGTGGGCACAATTTAATCATGATAGGTGCACCTGGTGCCGGAAAAACTATGTTGGCCAAACGATTACCCACCATTATCCCTCCCTTAACGCTTCGCGAAGCGCTTGAAACCACAAAGATCCATTCCGTTGCAGGGAAAATTGACAAGGATACCTCCCTGATGACCCGAAGGCCATTTCGAAGTCCGCATCACACAATTTCCGATGTAGCTCTGGTTGGCGGGGGAACGTATCCTCAGCCAGGCGAAATTTCGCTGGCCCATAACGGGGTGCTTTTTCTCGATGAGCTCCCTGAGTTTAAGCGGACTGTACTCGAAGTTATGCGACAACCACTCGAAGATAGGGTGATAACCATTTCGAGGGCTAAGTTCTCGGTGGAGTACCCCGCCTCATTTATGCTTGTGGCATCTATGAACCCTTGCCCTTGTGGCTACTACAATCACCCAGAGCGGGAATGTGTTTGCTCGCACGGTGTTGTGCAAAAATATCTGAATAAAATATCTGGGCCTTTACTCGACCGAATAGATATTCATGTGGAGGTGGTTCCAGTACCATTCGAGAAGCTGACTGATGCACCTCCCAGCGAGCCCTCGGCCAGCGTGAGAGAGCGGGTTGTGAAAGCGCGCGATATTCAAGCCGAGCGTTTCATTGAGTGGAAGGGCGTTTACTGTAATGCCCAGATGACCAGCAAACTAATTCGGAAATTTTGTGTTTTAGATGATGCCGGTACGGCATTGCTCAAGAATGCTATGGAACGATTGGGGCTGTCGGCTAGGGCGTACGACCGAATACTCAAGGTTTCACGTACCATAGCCGATTTGGAGGGGAGCACAAGCATAAAGCCCGAGCACGTTGCCGAGGCAATTCAGTATCGTAGCCTCGATAGGGATACCTGGGCCGGGTAGGTAGTAACTTTTTGTCCTCCTAGCTGATTTGGGTTTTAAATATGCGATATGATACTAAACAGAGTGATACGTAGGGTAATACTTTTCATGTATGTGGCTTTACTGCTGCAGCTTGGGTTGGCTCAGGAGGGAAACCCTTTTCTTACGCATTACAAGCTACCCGATGGGGTTAGCAATCAGAACTGGGACTTTGTACAGGGCGATAATGGGCTAATGCACATTCTTAACCGCAAGGGAATTTTTTCGTTTGATGGCTTGCAGTGGGAGAACCTTAAGGTTGAGGGAAGGCCAATAGCCTTGGCATACAGCGAAAATCTATTTGTTTGTACCGACAGGGGGGTCGGATATTTGGATGTTACTCCCGAGGGTGACTGTGTTGAGCATCTTTTAATTGAATCGACCGATCAGAATTACTTTTACAAGTTTATCCAGCTACCCGATGGCCTCCTGGTGGTATCGCCTACTACAATTTGCAAGATAACAACTCAGCCGCAGATAAAGGTTGACACCATACACTTCGATGATCGGCCACAGGTATTTATCTCCGACTTATTTGAACTCGAGGGTGGCATATATCACGTACAGAATAGAGCATTTATTTGCTTAAATAAACCCGAGGGTGGGTATGAGATAGTCGCGGGATTGCCCATAGGTTTTGATATGACCTTCTCGTTTGTTCACTCAGGAAATGCATACTTCGGTGCAACCGACAACAAGCTCTATCGGTTTGATGGTGAAAGGTTGACTCCCTTTAGTTTTGACGATCAGGACTACATCGTTGCAAGTGTTCCCACAGGAGGAATATCTGTTGATGATAAAACCTTTGCCCTTGCAACCCTAAATGGGGGCAGTGTTGTTATTAATTGCAACGATGGTACTACAGCATATACGCTTAATTACGTTAGTGGCCTTCCCGATGATGAGGTCTATTCGCTGGGTAGAGATAGCGACAAAGGCTTATGGTTGTCGCACGGTATGGGTATATCACGAGCCGATTTGAACGTTCCTATCAAATCCTATAGCTATTTTCTAGGCCTTAGTGGGAACGTTCTCTCAGCTGCAATGTACAATAATAAGCTTTACGTAGGAAGCAGCGAGGGGCTGTTCTACCTCGATGAGAAGCGCGACTATAAAGCCATTAGCATACCCGTAAAGAGGGAAAGCAAGCCTGCTGAGGTTAAACCAGAGCCAGAGCAGGTTTCTACAGAACCCGAAGCCATCGAGCAGAAAAAAAGAGGGTTTCTGTCGCGGTTGTTTAGCCGTGGATCCGATAGGGTTGAGGAGGCGGAGATACAAGCACAGGTTCAGCAAGAGGCTATTCCACAAGCTCAAGAAAATGAGTTGGCGCCTCAAAGACGAACAATATACCAACTCCAATCGGTCACCCACCAGTACACCCAGGTGCAAGCAGTTAAGGGTAAGGTTAAGCAGCTACTTACATACAACGATAAACTTTACGTGTTAACAAACCGCGGGTTGTACGAGGTTTCCGATGACAAGGTGAGCTATATTGTAAGAGATTTAAACTTAACCTTTATTGAGCCCTTGACCGAGCAGCCAGGGGCCTTTGTGGTTGGTGCCGATGCAGGGGCATATCTTGTCACTCAGTCTCGTGGCCACTGGAATTCAACCCCTTTGATAGAAGGCTATAACGAGCAAATGGTGAGTTCAATACAACTCGACTCCCATAAATTCCTGCTTACTAGTGAATTCGATGTGTTGTTGGTTACTCGATTAAAAGCAAATATTTATGAAATAACTAGGATTGCTATTCCCGGCACCCAATACAGCAATCCTATAGTAAGATGGCATAACGAAAAACCTTACGCTTTTAGCTCCAGCGGAGCATATCTTTTCGATCCTAGCATGAACACGCTAATGCTTGATGATGATTTTCCCATTCACGGAATTTCAAGAATCATTTTCAATCAATCGGACTACACGTGGTTTAAGCACAATGGAATTTGGGATATTCCATCATCTGTTACCGCTGAGCTGCAGGCAACCAAAAACTATTTAAATCTGCTGGAGAACCCTCAGTACATCCATTACCAAAGCGATTCATGCCTAATTGTGGTGGATGATTTTAGGCATGTGTATAAGATTAACCTATCTAACCAAGGCCTTCGAGATAATGATTTGGGTATCTTTTTTAAGAGTATAAAGGATAGAGAGGGTAGCCTTTTAGGGAATAATAACGTTAAGCTAACCTACTCCAACAATGCCCTTAGCATTAGGGTAAGTGCACCGTCGTATGTTAAGGAGGGTTCGGTGTCTTTCCAATATCAAATTAAGGGGCTAATGGATGGGTGGACACAGTGGAGTAGTGATCCATCTATGGATTTCCCTTACCTTCCACCGGGTAAGCATACGGTTTCAATTAGAGCAAAGGATGTGCTGGGTAATGTTAGCCCAACGCTCCATTTTTATTTAGAGGTAAAACCACCGTTTTGGCAAACCGTTTGGTTTTTTGTGATTTGCGGGTTAATTATACTGGTTTTATTCTTGATGGTGGTAAAGATTCGGGAAAGGAGCCTTAAGCGAGAGAAAGAGGTGCTGGAACAGAAGGTTCGTGAGCGAACAAAAACAATTGAGCAGCAAAAGGAAACCCTGAAGAAACAGCGCGACGACCTTGAAGTTTATAACAAAGAGATTTTTTTACAGAAAGAAGAGATTGTAGCCCAGCGCGATGAGATTGAGGCGCAAAGAGATCAGATATATAAGCAGAACGATGAGATTACTCAAAGTATAGCTTACGCTCGCAAGATACAAACGGCTGTCATGCCATCTAAAGAAATTATTAGCTGCATACTGCCCAACTATTTTATTATGTTTCGCCCTCGCGATATTGTTAGTGGTGATTTCTACTGGATTGGTGAAAAGGATAATAAAATTGTTGTTGTAGCAGCCGATTGCACAGGCCATGGTGTGCCCGGGGCATTCATGAGCATGATGGGGGTGTCCTTTATCAACGACATTGTGAACGTTGAGGGCATTGTAAGCCCACCACAGATTCTCGAAAACCTTCGGCAAAAAATAATAGCCACCCTATGGCAAACTGGCAAGGATGGCGAGGCTCGCGATGGAATGGATATGGCCGTGTGTGTTTACAACAAGGACCTGAGTCAGGTTGAGTACTCGGGTGCCTATAATCCATTGTATATTATCCGTAAGGGTGACTTAATCGAGTTTAAGGCCGATAAGATGCCTGTAGGCGTGCATCCTAAGCAAGATATTGGCTTTACGTCTCATACAATTGATTTATTGCCCGGCGACAATCTTTACATCTTCTCCGATGGCTTTGTCGATCAGCTTGGTGGCCCTGATGGGCGAAAGTTCATGACCAAACCATTTAAGCATTTGCTAGCTAGTTTGGGCGGGTTGCCTCCAGATGAACAAAAGCAAGTGCTTGAAGTTACCCTCGATGGGTGGCAAGGAGCTTTTGACCAGATTGATGATGTGCTAATAGTTGGTGTGGCTGTTGGGTAGTTTTGTTGAACTGGCTTGCGCAGGTTCGGAAATTTTGCGAAGATTACTTAAGAATTAAAAATATCCACCTTGTTATTACAACCTTTCATATCCCTTTACGTCTTAAATAAACAACAGTATGTTAAGAATCTTTAAGGCTATGATTATAAGTAAATGTATCAAGCGGAAAACATTAGTACTCCTTCTGCCCTTCTTGCTGTTTATTAATGCTTGCGACAAGGAGGATTACACTATTCCCGTGGAGTTTAGGTTAGATTTATCAATTAAAAACGAACCTATTCTTGGGGGTTCTATAACAATAGATGAAATTGTTTTAGGGCTTAAAACTATTGATATCCGTGGGTATAGAGAGCAGGGAGACGATGTGTTCCTTACAAGAAATTTTGATCAAGGGAAGAACTTCATACTAAGTCCCGCCTCAACCAATATTAGTGAAAAATTTGACATCCCCCAGGGAACCTATAACCCCATCTCTTTTTCGTTGGTTTTTAATCCAGATACTGACGAGGAAGGCTTAATTGACGATATCCTTGATTGGCTTGCCGATGCCGAAGAGGATGATGATTTTGAAGGATTGCAAGAAGATTTAGGCGACATCATTGAGAATTACCTTGAGGATACAAGTCCTTGCATTTTGGTGACAGGGAAATACACATATAATAGCACAACGAAAAATATTGTTATTGTGGTTAACGACCCGCAGACCTTTCAGGTCTTGGGTAATAATAGAAATGGGGGAGCAGAAGTGACTCTAGATAAAAATGTTGTTAATATCGGAACCCTCCAGATAAACCCATCTTACTGGTTTTCGGTTATCACACCAGCTATGCTGAACGGAGCATTTATCGGGGTGATTGACGACAAAGAGTATATCTTTTTGAGCAAATACGTAAATAGCCAGATTTACGCAGCTGTTTTCAACAGAATGGAGGAGTCAACCACCTTAACAATAAATGAATAGGCCACTTCTATGGTTGGAAACTCACGTGAGGAAGATATTAAGCTATTGAGAGGTTGCCTTGATAATGATAGAAGGTTACAGAAACAGCTCTACCAGAAATTCTTTAAACCAATGTTTCAAATTTGTCTTTCGTATAGTGGCGACAGGGTAGAGGCAAAGGATATTTTGCAGGAAGCATTTATTAAGGTTTTTACGAATCTTGAAAGTTTTAACACTAATAACTCTTTGGAGGGATGGATTAGGCGTATAGTCACCAATACAGCTATCGATTACTTCAGAAAGAGAAAAAGACTCGTTTTTCAGGAGGAGTTTCCCGATGAACCAGACGAAGATGAGAGGGGGAGTTTCACGTTTCAAGACCTTACAGATGACATTATTCTTCATTACGTCAAGCAGCTGCCCGATGGAGCTAGGGTTGTGTTCAATCTTTTTGCAGTTGAGGGGTTGCCCCATAAGGAAATTGCTGAAAAGCTAAGCATTACAGAGGGCACTTCAAAATCGCAGTATAAAAGGGCAAGGAATCTTCTAAAGAAATGGCTTTACGAATTTGAACTCAGCAAGCAATGACAAGAAGCAGGTTTGACATAGAGTACTCCAAGCGGCTTCAACATATTGATGTTGAGCCTAGGGATGATGTATGGAACGAGATTCAAGATGAGTTGGATTTTATTGAGACCTGGGATAATATTTCTGCCAAGCTCGATGAGGTAAAGCCCCAAAGGGGTAGAGTGGTTCCAATGAGATATCTTAAGGTACTTGCAGCGGCAGCAGCCGTTATCCTAATTATGTTCTTGCCCGTTAGGTATTTTATGGATCAGTTAAGCCAACCAACCATTATTTCTGAAATTGAACGCAAGGCAGATGAAAGTCAGGAACTATCATCTGAAGAGACCACTCCTTCGTCCATAGCAAAGGAAGAGGAATTAGTTCAAAGAGGAGCGACTATGGTTACCCCTCCACACAGAATTGATGAGAAGCTACTAGCCTCATCGTTAAGTAACGATTTAGTACCAATTATTGAAACCACAAATTCAGAAAGCACTGCCAATAGCAACGAGGAGATAGATTTGTATAGGATTCAAACTTTACCATTTGATGCAAATACTCTTTTAGCCAGCAATGATGCCATCCCCGCCATTCTCGATGAAACGAAATTCAATACTATCTCTGAAACAACAGGATCTTCGGGTATTTCTATTAGAGTATTAGAGTTGGGCTTGGTGTATGGCTACAAGAACACTTGGCTTCTAAATCACGAGACACGCAACGGGTTAGACCCAACCAAATTAGGGAATACACTACCTGCCTTCCATCAGGATATAGGTGCGTCAACAACTCTACAGCTTAATTATAAGCACCAAGTTGGCCTGGAGTTCCTTTGGAAATCTGAGGCAGGTCAGAATTACAAGCAGTACATTAACGCCAGTTTTGTTGATAGAAATATAAATCTCAATTACTTAAAGCTTCAAGCATTCTATTTGAGGGAAAATCACAGAATTCCTGGCCAAGCAATTGTTGGTGGTTATTTTGCAAGATTATCAATGGCCGAGGAACAGCAAGACAATACCAGGTTTAGTGTTGACGGTAGGTATAGCGACCTAGATTACGGTTTGATAGTGGGCTATCAATTTGACATAGCTCTAAAAAACAGAATCATTATCAAACCAAGCGTTAGGGTAAGCTATAATTTGGTTAATATTTTTGAAGGCGACGAGGTTACCCCCAGCCACTTTAAGACAACTAAGAACCTTGCAGCCAGTTTCAACATATCCCTTTCCTATAGGTTTTTTAAATAATTTTTTAAGAAAAAACTTCACTTCATTACCACCTTTCAAAATTCCTGCGTCTTAATAGTAGAAACAACAAAAATTGAATGTTAAACTAAATTCTACTATTATGAAAACACTAAACTTGTTCAAATCCGTATTGATAATATCTCTTGCGGTATTCTTGTCATCATGCGATAAGGATGATGAATTAAAAAACAAAACTGCCATTAAGTTTGAGGCAAACTACCTAACTGCTGCCAAGACCTCAATTGTAAAAAGCACTCTAGCTGATGCTGTGATTATCGAGAGTTTTAAAATCAACATTGAGGAAATTGAGATAGAGTTTGATGACAACGACCCAATGTTTGCAACCGACTCTGTTGCTACTGACTACGAACTTGAAGGTCCATTCGAAATTGACCTTGTGAAGGATGGCCATGCCCTTGAAACAACTATTGTTAAAAGCGTTGAGTTGCCCGCAGCAGCCTACGACGAGATAGAGTTCAAATTCAGAGAAAGCGAAAACTCCATCTCCGATATGTATGGCAAATCAATACTTATTGAAGGTACAATAAATGGAACCCCTTTCATTTTCTGGTCAGATGAAGAGATTGAGGTAGAGATTGAATTTGAAGAACTTGTACACCTTGACGAAGCCAGCAAAGCAGTATTAACCATATCGTTCGATTTAGCATCATTGTTTAACACTACTGCAGGAGGCATCGATATTTCGTCTGCCCTAGATGGTAATGAGAATGGAATAATCGAAATTTATCCTGAGGATCCTGACGGAAATAGCGATTTGGCAGACCAAATTTGGGAAAAGATCGAGGTTATAATTGAAGCCTTTGAAGATCAATACGACGATTAGCAAACTATCTAATAATAAAAAAAGTAGGCTTGAGGGTTTCTTCAAGCCTACTTTTTTTATACCATATTTGCAATAAAGTATTATTGAAAGGGTAAGAACTTTGATTAGTTCTTAAGGGTTCTGTTTTTCAAATCAAAAACCATAAGTGTATCTGCAAACCCCCCATTCTTAACCAACTTTTTTATTTGTTTTTTTGTTAGGTTTTGTTTGTAGTATAGCTCAGTAGAGTTTGCTGTCGAATCGGGGACTATACCAAGCGAGGTTTTTAGGATTAGAGTATCAGCCTCACCAAGGCCTTTAATGTAAAAAAAATTCCCACTGCTCTGCCCTAGGTAAACGGTCCAAAGGTTACCATCTTCAAGAGTGTTTACAAAGTATAGCTTGCCAACCTTTTTGATTATTAGGCTATCCGATATGCATTGTTCAACCTTTGTGGTTACTATACCCAGCGAATCAGCACTTTTTCTAATCCATCTGTTTTTATCAATGATATGGGTCTCGTTCATATCCAAACTCTTCCACTCCCCCATTATGGGTTCAGGCATTTTATCTGTTGATTGAACTCCTACTGGCTGAGGCTCGGTAAAGAAGTGGGTTGTGCACGATGTGTTGCAGATTCCAATGAGCATTGCAAGAAAAACTATGTGCCTTTTCATAAGCTTAAGGGTTTGTGTTTAGCAAAAATACATCAACCATATGTAAAAGTCAATGCAACAAAAAAGAGCCGAGGAATACCCGGCTCTTTTTTGTTACTCGATCAGTTAACTTTTTACAGGATATGGTACGATACGGCCACACCAACAGTAACCACTGAGGCCATAACCATTAGCTTAATAAGGATGTTTAGGCTTGGTCCCGATGTGTCTTTAAATGGATCGCCAACGGTATCGCCAATTACGGTTGCCTTATGTGCATCCGATCCCTTGCCGCCCATATGGCCTTCTTCAACATATTTTTTAGCGTTATCCCAAGAGCCACCGGCATTGGCCATGAATATGGCCAGGGCAAAACCGCTAGATATTGTACCAATAAGCAGACCCGCAATGCCAGGAACACCAAATATCAAACCAACCACTACAGGAATAAGTAGAGCGATAAGAGAAGGTGTAAGCATTTCTTTCTGTGCCCCTTTTGTCGATATCTCTACGCAACGAGCGTAATCAGGTTCCGCTTTGCCTTCCATAATTCCGGGTATGTCGCGGAACTGACGGCGAACCTCGTCAACCATTTTTTGGGCTGCACGACCCACGGCGTTCATTGTCATACCGCTAAACAGGAACACGGCCATAACGCCAAGGAAAATGCCAACTATTACGATTGGGTTCATCAGGTGAATCTCGAAGTGGTAGATGAAGTCTATAAATTGTGCTTTGGAGGCATCAACAACCTCAAATTTACCATTGATCATCCTATCTGCATGTCCAAAGGGAATGCCGAGGAATTTCACCATCATCATTCGAACCTCCTCAAAGTATGATGCTAAGAGAGCAAGAGCAGTTAGAGCGGCACTACCAATTGCAAAACCTTTACCGGTTGCAGCAGTGGTGTTACCCAATGAGTCAAGCGCGTCGGTTCGTTTGCGAACCTCTTCGCCAAGTTTGCTCATCTCTGCGTTTCCGCCAGCATTATCGGCGATAGGGCCATAAGCATCTGTTGCCAGGGTAATGCCAAGGGTTGAGAGCATACCAACAGCTGCAATACCAATTCCATATAAACCAAAGTTTAAGCTTACAGCATCAAATTTGAAACCTGTAGCAAAACCAAAAGCCAGGGTAATTGCCACAACAATGATTCCTAGCGGAACTGCTGCTGAGATTAAACCTGTACCAACACCGCTAATAATTACAGTTGCTGGACCCGTACTACTCGATTCTGCAATCTTTTGGGTTGGGCGATATGCAGAGGCAGTAAAGTACTCGGTTGATTGACCTATACCGATTCCCGCTACCAAACCTACAATAATTGACCCCCAAATGCCTATGGGTAACCCTAAGTATTTTAGGATAAAGTAAGACGCTATAATGATTAGGAATGCGCTAACATTTACGCCAAAACCTAGCGATTTAAGAAGCTGCTTTTGGGTAGCGCCTTCTTTTGTTCTAACCAGGAACACGCCTAGTATTGAAAGCATTGTGCCAACGGCCGCAATAAGCATTGGTGCTATTACGGCATTGTTTTGCTCAACAGGACTATCCATAAACGCAGCAGCCCCTAAAAGAGCCGAAGCAAGAATTGATGCGGCAAACGATTCGAAAAGGTCGGCGCCCATACCAGCAACATCGCCAACATTATCGCCAACGTTATCGGCAATGGTTGCGGGGTTACGTGGATCATCCTCAGGGATGTTGGCTTCTACTTTTCCCACTAGGTCGGCACCCACATCGGCAGCCTTTGTGTATATACCCCCACCCACACGTGCAAACAGCGCCTGGGTTGAGGCACCCATACCGAAGGTAAGCATCACCGCGGTAATGGTCATGAGCTTGTAGCCACCATCCATTTCGGGGATAAAGTAGTTAAGCACGATGAACCAAATGGAAATGTCGAGCAGCACAAGCCCTACCACAACAAGTCCCATTACGGCACCACTCCTGAATGCTAGTCGAAGGCCTGCGTCAAGCGAGGTTCTGCAAGCATTTGCAACGCGGGCTGATGCAAAGGTGGCGGCTTTCATTCCAAAGAAACCTGCCAAGCCCGAGAATGCACCACCGGTTATGAATGCAAATGGCACCCAAGGGTTTTGGACTCCTAGGCCATAGGCTAAAATTGAAAAGATTATGGTTATAACCACAAACACAATGATAACAATTTTGTATTGCTGCCTAAGGTAGGCACTTGCGCCCTTACGTACGTGGGCAGCAATTCTTTTCATTGTGTCGGTCCCTTCGTCTGCCTTTATCATCTGGGCAAAAAACCTCCAGGCAAAAACTAATGCCAAAATGGAGGCTGCTGGGACTAACCAAAACATTGGGTTTCCAATCATGTTAGTTGATTTAAGATTAGGTTAAACATTATGGTTTTTATGTTAGCCGAAATTACTTGCCATGCGTAACAATCACAAATTTTTAGTCCAGTTTTTTAAATCTTTTTCGTATGCCCAATCTAGATGCTATTGATAAACTGATGGTTAAACATATAAAAAAATGCATTTGTTGCCACTAGCATAGATTATGGTCAGTAACAATCAGCATTGCTATGATGTTTTGTGGAATTGCTTTAATGTGATCCGAAATGCGTGTAACCCAAGGATCGTGAGCAGTTTGCATTTGAGTTGAGATTTAAGGGTATGATGAATTGTGGGAAACACCTGCCAGAAACCAAATACCTCTCTCTGCTATGTTAAAAAGGGGGTGGCTAGTACTCTGCTCCAAACTGCATAAGGTACTCCTTTATAAAGCTCTGGATTTCGCCATCGAGCACGTCTTGCACATTGCCTGTTTCGTAGCCTGTGCGAACATCCTTAACCAGTTTGTAAGGGTGTAGCACGTAGTTGCGTATTTGCGAACCCCATTCAATCTTTAGCTTTTTGCCCTCTACCTCGGCCTGCTTCTCCTTGCGCTTGCGCAGTTCAATCTCATAAAGATGAGATTTAAGCAATCGCATTGCATTCTCGCGGTTGTTGTGCTGCGACCGGGTTTCGGTGTTTTCAACCACAATCCCGGTTGGGATATGATGTAACCTAACTCCAGTTTCCACCTTGTTCACGTTCTGCCCACCTGCACCCGACGACCGGTAGGTATCCCACTTAATATCCGCTGGGTTTACAGTTATTTCAATGGTGTCGTCAATTGCTGGGGCAACGAATACTGATGCGAATGATGTGTGGCGCTTGCCATTGGAGTTAAAAGGTGATATGCGCACCAAGCGGTGAACACCATTCTCGCCTTTAAGAAATCCGTAGGCCAGCTCTCCTTCAAACTCTATGGTAGCCGATTTTATACCAGCCTCATCGCCTTCTAGCATTTCCATGAGCGTGGTTTTAAAACCATTGCGTTCACCCCATCGGAGGTACATGCGCATGAGCATCTCGGCCCAGTCCATGCTGTCTATACCACCTGCCCCCGAGTTTATTTTAAGTATGGCACCCAGCTTGTCCTCCTCGTGGCGCAGCATATTCATCATCTCCAAATCGTCAACTTTCGATAGTGCCAGCTGATACTGATGGGTAACTTCATCCTCAGAACCTTCACCATCTTTGCAGAAGTCGAAAATAACCTGTAAGTCGTCCACTGCGCTTTGTGCCTCGTTGTACGAGGTAATCCAATTCTTGATGTCGGCAATAACTTTTAGCTGCTTTTCGGCTTCGGTGGGGTTATCCCAGAACGTGGGATCCTGCGATTTTTGCTCCTCTTCTTCGAGGCGTACTATTCTGCTGTCGATGTCAAAGATGCCTCCTCAGCGCATCGGTGCGCTTAAAAAGTTCTTTTATTTGGTCGGTAGTTATCATTGCTGTATTTTTCAGCGCAAAGGTAGTGAAAAGTGTTGAATTTTGATGGGGTTTTTATGGGTTGTAATCCAGGGGGAGTAGGTTGCCAAATCGGCGTTTTCCCATATCACCTCCAAATGATATTTGATGGGGATGAGAGTTGTTTCCGTGCGAATCGATAAAGAACTTTGTGGTGGAAAATTTTACCATTGATTGGTGTTTGTTATTGTATAGCAGGTTGAATGACCTCGTGGATGGTGTAATCTCCTTGCCGTCAACACCACGGATTTTTGGAGCGTCTGGGTTGGGAAGGAGGGTAACCATTTTTAGTCCCAATGTGTCCTTTACTTCAAACGCCCCACTGGGTAATGTTGGGTAGCTGCCATAAAATAGAATGAACCCTTCCTTTCCCCATTTCATCTGGGCAAGGTCTCTGAAAAAGTTAAGCTGCGAGCCCTTGTAGCTATCTTCGCGGCGTTTCGTATGGCGTCTGTTCATAGCATGGTATTCCTTAAAAAGCGAGGTGCCTAGGAATAGGCTGCTATGCATAAAATCTTTCTTGAGCGTTCTTTTGTTAAATTTGATGTAGAAATCAATAAGATCAAATTCAACCATATAGCCCAAAAACCTGTTGTCAATGTGCAGTGGCTTTAGCGATCGGGCTTCGAGCCTGTTGGTGCCATAATCGTAAAATAGCTCAATATCCTCCTCGTTAAGTATATTACAACGCTTTCCGGCCCAGTTTGTCCCCAGAAACTCCCTTTTAAAAGCCTTCAGCATCTCCTCCTGGGTAAACGGATCGCTAACAATTGTTACCTCTCGTATTGATAGGGGTTTGGGGGTTAGCGCAATGTTATGCACTTTGGTCTCGAATGGATTGGATATTACAACTGTTTCGTAGCCCATATAGCTAACCACTAGCGCTGCATTAATAATAGCTTTTGGGTTAATGCTGAAGTACCCCTTGGTATTTGTTGTGGTGCCAATGGTAGTTCCGTCAAAGTATACCGTTGCACCTATTGCAGGTTCTCCCTTATCGTCGGCAACAAAACCGGTTATAACCTGAGCATGCAGTATGGTTGTGGTTAAAGTAATTAGTGCCACGTTTACCGTATTTTGAAGCAAATATTTTAAGTACATTGTTAAGGTTTTTACTGTTCTTTTCTTCTTAAGCCGTAGTTTTCACTAGTATGGCTATGCAAACTTAGATTTTAAAAATTGTATATTCAACAACCACTGTGAATTGATCATTGAGGATATCTAAAGAGTAATTTGTTGAAACACTCTAGATATGAGATATATGGTGCGTTTTGTAGTGTTTGCGTTAAGGCGTATTGGATGAGTATTTAAAAAACTTTAACTTCCATTTTCCTCTGTTAGCCCTGGTTTTCTGTTGCGAATTATGCTAATCTACTTTTATGAATGGTTTAGCAATCGTCTGCAGGTAAACCCTTTTTACCAATGTGCATCTAATAATTAAAAATCGACAAATGAGACAACTTGTTTTAATTGCTGCACTAACACTTTCAGTGTTTTCCCTTCGGTTAGCAGCACAGGAATATCCCAAGGAGGTAATTGATGCTGCTCACAGCATATCGAGCCACAGGCTAATGGACTATGTGCATGAAATGTGCCTACCCAAGTACGAGGGGCGTGGTGCTGGATCTGAAGGGTATAACCTAATTGCCAGCTGGGTTGTCGATCACCTATCGCAGTGGGGTGTGCAGCCTGCAGGTGTTGATAATAGTTATTACCAAAAGTTTCCTTGGCCCTACACCGAGGTTCACTCACCCGGCGGGGTTGAACTGGTAATTATGCAGAAGGGAGATTCCATAAGGAAACCCTACTCCATACCCGATCAGTTTTTCCCTGGATCAAATTCCGACTCGGGCGATGTTGAGGGCGAGGTGGTTTTTGTTGGGTTTGGAATATCGGCCCCTGAGCTGGGCTACGACGATTACAGGGGGATTGATGTAAAGGGGAAGATTGTGGTGTTTGCCTCCGAATCGCCAGCCAAAAGCGATCACCCCGATGTGGAAAAGTGGGTGCCATATAGCCTCCATCAGTATAAATTTAAGAATGCCTTAGAGAAAGGTGCTGCAGGAGTGCTTTACGTTGGAACCATTGCAAACCCCAGCATCCCATTTCAGGAAGGAATGGTATATGCTCATATTGGCGATGAAGTGGTGAAGGATCTATTTTTTGGAACAGGTAAGGAGTATGGTGCGCTAAGGAATAGGATTCATGAAACGATGAAACCTGCCTCGATGAGTCTTGATAAGAATGCACGAATTGTTGCCGAAACAACCCATCACCCACAAACTATTACCAGCAATGTGCTAGGCATTGTTGAGGGTAGTGACCCTTTACTAAAGGATGAGGTTATCCTTGTTGGAGCCCACCTCGATGGACAAGGGAATCCAGGTGTTTTATTGCCAAGTGCTCTCGATAATGCAACCGGCGTTGCCAACATCATGGAGGTTGCCAGAGCGCTGGCCCAGCTACCCGAAAAGCCAAAACGATCAGTTGCCTTTTTCTTTATTGGAGCAGAGGAAACAGGGCTTGTTGGTAGCACCTACTTTGTGAATAATCCTACAATTCCTAAAGATAAAACGGTTTGCTTTATCAACCTCGATATGGTGGGGAATGGCAAGGGGCTTGCCCTGTGGGGTGCCGAAAGTTACCCGCATATTCTTGAGGCATTTTCGAAGGCCAATAACGATTTTGTACACCGAAGTTTTTCCTCCTCGCCAGCACGGATGCCACGTACCCGGCCTCGTAGCGATGCGGCTGTTTTTCTAAAAGCTGGCTATAGTGCTATAAGCGTTGGTACCACCGAGAGGGTGATGCCGGTAAACTACCACCATCCCAACGATAAGCCTGAACTAACCATTACACCCGAGATTATGGAAGATGCATCGCAAATGTTGTTTCTCGGCATCTGGAATTTAGCAAATAGGTAAGGGCTTTTGCTCCAGGTTTTTTTAGATTTGGTTCGCTTGCCGAGAGATTAACTTATGCTTATGGTAAATAAAGGTGTTAACAGTCAATTGTTTTTTTGCAATTGACTGTTTTCTTTATGCAATTATCGACCCGGATTCACAATTACTTTACTTCTGTGTAACATATTGGTTTTTACAGTCGTTAAATATCAGCATTAATGGATCTAAAAATGATTTTCTGTTTCCAATTTCCAATATAAATATAGAATCCTTAGCATCAGCACATATCGTAAAGCATTTTTGTTAAATTTGTATGCATTATCCAAATCTATAAACTGTATGAAAAAGATTACTCTACTAGTAGTTTCCTTACTGTTTCTGACTGCAACCTTTGTTGTTGGACAAACTGTAACCGATATTGATGGGAATGAGTACCAAACACAGGTCGTTGGAGACCAGGAGTGGATGATTGAAAACCTTAGGGTAAGTAAGTATCGGAATGGGGAAGATATCCTAACCAACATGGAGTTAGATCAATGGAAGGTTGCTGCAGAAGGCTTCTGGGCTAACTACGAGAATAATCCCTCCAATGATGCCATATATGGTAAACTATATAACTGGTATGCCGTTGCCGATAGCCGTGGGCTGTGTCCCACTGGCTGGCGTGTCCCCACCGATGATGACTGGCAAAGACTAGTGTTATTTATTGATGCTACTGCTTGGGGTAATAATAATGCCGTAGGCGGTAAATTAAAATCACGACGCCAAGTTAACTCCCCGCTAGGTGGTGAGTTTGATGCTAGCGAACATCCTCGTTGGGATGCCCATGGTAGTAGGTTTGGAACAGATGACTATGGATTTGGTGTTCTGCCAGCAGGCGCCCTTACAATTGCTGATGGCTTTGCCAATATGGGGAGCTGGGCGTACTTGTGGAGTTCCACAGTGAGCAACGACAATCATGTGTGGGTTAGAACACTTCTGCATTCACATCGTGGTATGAGCAGATCGTTATACCCCAAAGAGATGGGGCTGTCGGTTCGTTGTATTAAAGGAGATGATCCCAATGCTCAGGTTCCTCAGGTTACCACAGCTGTCCCGGCTGACCTTACAATAACTTCAGCTATACTTGGTGGGGTTGTTTCTTCCAATGGCGGTCTCCCGGTAAACGACAGGGGTGTGGTTTGGAATACAACACAAAATCCAACGCTTGAAAATAAAATGGGTCAGGTGTCTGGTGGTTCAGGTATAGGCGAATTCTCTCAAGTTGTAACTGAATTTGCTGCTGGCCAAACCTACTGGGTAAGTGCTTTCGCAACCAATGCTGCAGGCACAGCCTATGGGATTCAGAAAAAGTTAGATATCCCATTAACTGCTAGTTTGCCCATAGTGAATACTTTTGATATTACAGATATTACATTTGAGGCGGCAAAATCGGGTGGCGAGATAGTTTCCAATGGTGCAGCACAAATCACTTCACGAGGAGTGGTTTGGAGTACTAACCCCAATCCCACCATCGACACAAATGATGGCATTACTTCTGATGGTGTTGGTAGTGGCTCTTTTAATAGTAACCTTACGGGTTTAAATTCAGAAACCATTTACTATGTGCGTGCCTATGCAACAAATAGTGTGGGTACTACATATGGAAGTGAATTACAATTCGAAACTACTAAGGAGGTAATTCTATATAACCTTACCCTAGATGTTAATCCATTAGGCACAGGCACCGCCACTGGCGCAGGCAGCTATGAGGCAGGGGAGGGAATTGACCTTTTGGCCACCCCCGAGGCGGGCTACCAGTTTGTTAACTGGACGCTCGATGGTTCCGAGGTAAGCACCAGCGCGAGCTACACGTACACCATGCCCGAGGGCGATGTAACGCTGGTAGCCAACTTCGAGGAGATTCCCGCCACGCAGTACACCCTAAGCATCAGCATTAATCCTGTGGGCACAGGCACCGCCACCGGCGCAGGCAGCTATGAGGCAGGTTATGGCGTTGACCTTTTGGCCACCCCCGAGGTGGGCTACCAGTTTGTTAACTGGACGCTCGATGGCTCCGAGGTAAGCACCAGCGCGAGCTACACGTACACCATGCCCGAGGGCGATGTAACGCTGGTGGCCAACTTCGAGGAGATTCCCGCTACGCAGTACACCCTAAGCATCAGCATTAATCCTGTGGGCACAGGCACGGCCATCGGCGCAGGCAGCTATGAGGCCGGGGAGGGCGTTGCCCTTGTTGCCACCCCCGAGGCGGGCTACCAGTTTGTGAGCTGGACACTGGAAGGCACCGAGGTAAGCACCAGCGCAAGCTACACGTACACTATGCCTGAGAGCGATGTGACCCTTGTGGCCAATTTTGAAACGCTATCCTCTGTTGATGATGGTGATCCCTGCCCAAATGCACCCACCGTTACCGATTACGATGGTAATGTTTATAATACAGTTTATATAGGGGGGCAGTGCTGGATAGATGAGAATCTTAAAGTTATCCATTACAATAATGGTGAACCTATAGTAAAGGATACCGATTGGGGATCTGCAACCACAGGAGTTTATGGAGTATACTCTTTTGCTAGTATAGCAGGTCTTAACTCAGAGCAGGAGGTGCTAGATGCCTATGGAGCTCTTTATAACTGGTATGCGGTGGATGATGAGCGTGGTTTGTGCCCCACTGGCTGGCGCGTTGCAACTTCAAGCGATTGGGAAGCGCTTTCTGACTATATTGGGAGTATAGATGCAGATCAGTTGGGTAATCAGTTAAAGTCTTGTCGACAGGATGGGCACCCAGACGGTGGTGATTGTGACACATCTGAACACCCACGATGGAATTTTAACTTATCCAATAGTGGCGATAATCGATATAACTTTAGTGGGCTTCCTGCTGGTTTTAGAGATCAGAGTGGGAACTTCCAACAAATTGGGGCTGTTGAACTGTGGTGGACTGGAACCGAACATGATGCAGGAGCTGCACGATATGTTGAGATTAAGGCAAGTGGTCCTGATTTGACCTTTTTTAGGAATGCTAAAAATTATGGGCATAGCATAAGGTGTATAAAGGAGTAAACTTTTTTAATAAAGTAATGGCCAAACGCCTTTAGTAATCATTTTTTTGTTAATTGATTAGAGCGTAGAGTAAATTATTCTCATAAATTTTTGTTATTCAAATTATCTTTTCTACTTTTGCAAGCCCAAAAAGTGTTGAACACTATAAATATTCAAACATAATGTACGCTATTGTAAACATTGCAGGACAGCAATTTAAGGTGCAGAAGGATCAAAAAATCTTTGTTCATCGCCTTGAGGCTGAGGAAGGCACCGAGATAAATTTCGACAAGGTTCTACTTGTTGATAATGAAGGCAAAGTAACCATTGGATCCCCAACCGTTGAGAACGCTAAGGTAACTGCCAAGGTTCTCGATCATGTTAAGGGTGATAAAGTTATCGTCTTCAAAAAGAAGAGACGTAAGGGTTACAAGGTGAAGAACGGCCATAGGCAGCAGTTCACCCAAATCCAAATCGGAGAAATTGTAGCATAACCGTATAAAAGATTTAGAAAATGGCACATAAGAAAGGGGCAGGTAGTTCCAACAACGGACGCGAATCAGAAAGCAAACGATTAGGCGTAAAACTTTTTGGCGGTCAGGTATGCAAAGCGGGTAATATCATCGTTCGCCAAAGGGGAACCAAGCATAATCCAGGTCAGAATGTGGGTATGGGGAAAGATCATACCTTGTTTGCACTTGTCGATGGAACCGTTGCGTTCCGCAAAAAGGCCGAGAACAAATCGTACGTTTCAGTTATTCCAGCAGAAAGCTAGTTTTTTGCATACTTTCAGTATAAAAATCTCCTGCAGCTTACCTGAAATGTGTAAGTTCAGGGGATTTTTCTTTAATAATACCTACCAATATGCTTACGCTTAAACAAATCCACGAAAACAAGGAGGAGGTGATTGCCCGTCTCCTAATAAAAAACTTCGATGCAAAAGAGCTTGTTGAGAAGGTGATAAGCCTTGATGGCGAACGTAAATCGTTGCAAGGACAGCTTGATTCGTTGTTGGCTAAGCAGAACGCTTTGTCGAAAGAGATAGGCAATATGTTTAAGCAGGGCAAGGCTAGTGACGCGGAGACTGCCAAGCAAAGGGTATCGAGTCTAAAGGAGGAGTCAAAGCAGCTATCGCAACATATGGTCGAGGTGGAGAAGGAGTTAGCCGATACCTTGGTTAAGATTCCAAACCTGCCCCATCCATCGGTTCCCCAAGGGAAATCGGCCGATGATAATGTTGAGGTACGTGCGGGTGGAACAGTTCCATCGCTCCATCCAAATGCAAAACCCCATTGGGAATTGGCCAAAGATTTCGATATCATCGATTTTGAGCTAGGTGTTAAGATAACCGGTAGCGGTTTTCCAGTATACAAGGGCAAGGGTGCTAAGCTGCAACGTGCGCTTATAAACTTTTTCTTGGAGGAGAATATTGCCGCCGGCTACCGTGAGTTTATGCCACCCCTAATGGTGAACGAAGATTCAGCCTACGGCACTGGCCAGCTACCCGATAAGGAGGGCCAGATGTACCATGCAGTAGCCGATAACTTTTACCTTATTCCCACGGCTGAGGTGCCGGTAACCAATATCTTTAGAGATGTTATTCTAAATGCTTCTGATTTTCCAATAAAGCTAACGGCATACACCCCTTGCTTTCGTCGCGAGGCGGGATCATACGGAAAAGACGTTCGTGGCTTAAACCGCTTACATCAGTTCGATAAGGTGGAGATTGTGCAGGTGCAGCACCCTAGCAAGTCATACGAAAGTTTAGATGAGATGGTGGCGCACGTAGAGGGAATCCTTACGAAGCTGGAGCTACCCTACCGCATAGTCCGTCTTTGCGGTGGCGATATGAGCTTCACATCGGCCTTAACCTACGATTTTGAGGTTTACTCGGCAGCGCAGGAGAAGTGGCTCGAGGTAAGCTCCGTTTCCAACTTCGAGTCTTTTCAGGCGAACAGGCTAAAGCTTCGCTATCGCGAGGAGGGCGAAACCCGGAACCAGCTTGCACATACGCTAAATGGCAGTTCCTTAGCATTACCAAGGGTATTAGCCGCATTGCTAGAGAATAACCAGGATGAGAGTGGGATAACAATCCCAAAGGTACTTCAACCCTTCTGTGGATTCGAAAGAATATAGCTATTTATAAATATTTTAGCCTAACCGATTCTTTTTGGGTTTTTGCAAAACCTAAGATGAGTCGGTTTGTTATATTTGTTGGTTGTAACAAGTATGCCCAAGGCTCAATATGAAGACTAAAAAGCTCTCCTATATCTTTGCCGGTCTAACCATCCTCTTTTGGGGAACGGCAGCATCGGCGTTTAAATTTACACTCAACCACTTCTCGTTTGTACAGCTATTGGCTTGGTCGTCAATGTTTTCGACCCTGCTTCTATTGGCAATTATCCTTTTTAGTGGCAAGTATAGGTTGATGGTCAAAACTTCACGCGCAGAGCTAATCCCCTCGCTGTATCTAGGTTTGCTTAACCCATTTGGTTACTATTTCATCCTGCTACGGGCGTATGAATTGCTTCCAGCGCAGGTAGCCCAGCCTCTCAACTTTATATGGCCATTAGTTCTAGTGTTACTGTCGGTGCCATTGCTAGGCGAGAAAATTACTGTTAAAGGCGTTTTCGCTTTGCTAATTAGCTTTGGCGGGGTAATCCTTATATCGTCCGAGGGTAATATATCTAGCATTGAGATCAAGAGTCCATTGGGTGTTATGCTGGCCTTGTCAAGCTCCGTTATTTGGGCATTATACTGGATACTTAATCTGCGTAACGCCAAGCTCGATCCCGTTATTCGCCTTTTCTTCAACTTTCTGTTTGCCACAATTTACTCATTTGCTGCTGGCTTGTTCTTTAGCGATTTTTGGAGCATAAATTTAATGGGAATTATTGGCTCTTTGTACGTGGGCTCATTCGAAATGGGCATTACATTTGTGCTGTGGCTAAAGGCTTTGGCTATGGCCGAAAGCAAGGCAAAGCTGAACAATATAATTTACCTTGTGCCGTTTGTAAGCTTGGTGTTTATTCACTTTTTTGTGGGCGAGCAGATATACTGGACAACCATTGTAGGTTTGCTTGTTATTGTGGGGAGCATATTGTTTCAACAGCTGAGTGGAAGTAAAAGAACTTAAATAAATACTATTATGAATACCAGAGTTACTCTTATTGCAATACTTTTTGCAGCCCTTTGCGTAACAAGTTGTAAGAAGGACGATCCTGAGGTTGATCAGAACATCCTGGCCAACGAGCAGCTGGTTCTGGTTATGGACGATTACTACCTATGGTACGAAAAGTTACCCTCGGTTGATTACAAGAATTACCCTTCACCCGTTGAGCTGCTCGATGCCCTTGTGTATAAGGAGTTGGATAGGTGGAGCTACATAAGTACCAAGCAGGAGATTGATGCATACTACAATCAGGGAGAGTTTAAAGGCTATGGAATTGGAATGGGGTTCGATAGGGATGATAATCTTTGGATAACCTTTGTTTTTAAGGACTCCCCTTTGGCAGCATACGGAGTAGACCGTGGATGGAGAATTAGCAAAATCAACAATTCTGTGGTCACACCTTCCAATGCCAACTCTTTGCTCGCCTTGGCAAGCGCAACCTTTACTTTGATTGATCCTGACGGTAACGAGGTCGTGGCCAATGTGGCCAAGCGAGAGGTGGTGATGAATACGGTGCTATTGGACTCGATTTACGAAACCAGTATCGGAAAGGTGGGCTACTTTGTGCTAAAGGGTTTTATTGGCCCAACCATAGATGAGCTGGATGAGGTTTTTGATGATTTTTTGACCCAAGGCGTAAGCGAACTTATTGTCGATTTGCGTTACAATGGCGGGGGAAGCGTACAAACCGCCGTGCATTTGGCCAATCTTATTGCAGGAGCAACGGCAAACAATCAGGTTCTGGGGCGCTATGTGCACAACGATAAACAATCGGATAGAAACGAGAACATCTTAATGTCTCAAAAGGCGAATTCTCTGGATTTAAGCCGGGTTGTGTTTATCACCACAGGTAATTCGGCCTCGGCTAGCGAGCTAGTTATCAATGGCCTTTTTCCTCATATGGAGGTAACTTTGGTTGGGCAAGATACATATGGCAAGCCAGTGGGGATGTACATCTTTACATCAGAGTCGTTCGATTGGGCGTTTGTACCCATTTGCTTTAAGATTTTGAATGCCAATAATGAGGGCGATTACTACGATGGAATCCCTGTAGATATTCCGGCAAACGATGGGGTTAGCTACCCCTTTGGCGATCTGGGTGAGGCTAGCCTTGCTGCGGCAATAGCCTTTATCACTGGCGAGGCTTCCAAGCAAAGCTATTCCGCTGCCAGCCAAATGGTTTACCCCAAGCAAAATGGCATTCGCAGCGAGATAGGGGCGTGGTAGCTTAATCCCTTCAGGGTATGTGGGGCATTCTGCCAAATCCTTTACAATTTGTTATCTTTGCCGGTAACAAAGACTATTTTACACGGTGAACCAACCAGCAGAACGCATAATACTAGGGATTGACCCCGGCACCTCGGTTTTGGGCTATGGCATTATAAAAGCCAGCGGCAAGAGTAAGGTGGAACTGGTGGTTCTGGGTGTGATTGAGCTCAAGAAGTACAAGGATCACTACCTTAAGCTCAAGGCTATTTACGAACGGGTGCAACAGCTGGTCGACGAGTATTTGCCCGATGATGTGGCGATTGAAGCCCCATTTTTTGGGAAGAATGTGCAGAGCATGCTCAAGCTTGGACGGGCGCAAGGAGTAGCCATGGCCGCCGCCCTATCGAGGTCAGTTCCAATATTCGAGTATGCCCCGCGTAAAATTAAGCTCGCCATTACCGGACAGGGCAACGCATCCAAGGAGCAGGTTGCCATCATGCTTCAAAGTATCTTAAAAACTAGGGAGTTCGATGCCAAAACGCTCGATGCCACCGATGGCCTTGCTGCTGCGGTATGTCACTTCTATCAGCAAAAGCTCGATGTGGGAGGGAAGCGAGCCTCAAGCTGGAACGACTTTGTAAGGAATAATCCACAGAGGGTTAAGGGTATTTAGCTTAGGGTTGAAACGCCCACCTTGTCGTTTCTAAAAAGATTTTTAAAATCAAAAATTACGATTATGGCAATGATAACTTTTTTCAAAACGCCAAAACCCAAGCGGTTCGATTATACGCCCCAGTATTACGATGCCCGCAAGGAGGCCCTCAAGCAGCGTGAGCAGCGGATTAAACAGGAGATGGGTGAGGCCGATGAGGATGCTCCCAGGGTGTCGCTTATCAAAGGGCAAATGCGAAGGCAGTATGAGCAAAAGATAAGTGGGAGGGCTAACCGTGGTTCAGCCCTAAGATTATTTGTCATTTTTATTATTCTTTGCCTATTGGCATACTACCTTTTATACCTATAGATTTTTTATGCCCGATGTAATACAACTTTTACCCGATTCGGTTGCCAACCAAATTGCCGCTGGTGAGGTGGTTCAACGCCCTGCGTCAGTTGTTAAGGAGCTTATGGAGAATTCTATTGATGCTGGCGGACAAAACATTCAGGTGGTTATCCGCGATGGGGGTAAGGCCCTTATCCAAATAATTGATGATGGGTGCGGAATGTCCGAAACCGATGCAAGGCTTTGCTTCGAGCGGCATGCCACATCCAAAATCCGACAGGCCAACGATTTGTTTGCCATACAAACAATGGGTTTCCGTGGTGAGGCGCTGGCTTCCATTGCAGCCGTATCCGAGGTGGAGATGAAAACCCGTACCCATGATAATGCAGTGGGTACTAGCATTAGGATTTCGGGTTCGGAGCTGGTCGAGCATGAAGCCGTATCGTGCCCGCCTGGCACGTCTATCTGCGTTAAAAATCTTTTCTTTAATATTCCTGCTCGCCGTAAGTTTCTGAAGAGCTCGTCGCTTGAGCTAAAGCATATCATCAGCGAGTTTCAGCGGGTATCGCTTGCAAATCCATCCGTAGCATTCTCGCTATCGCACAATGGTGCCGATGTATATAAGCTACCCTCTGGCAACGTGAAGCAGCGCATTGCACACCTTATGGGTAAGAATCTGGGGCAACATCTTATCGATATTAGTACACATACATCTGTTATCGAAATTTCGGGTTTTATAGGAAAGCCCGAGAGCGCCAAGAAGAGCCCCGGCGAGCAATTCTTTTTTGTGAACAATCGGTTCATGAAGAACCCTTACCTGCACAAAGCAGTGATGAGGGCTTACGAAAAGCTTATCCCCATCGATAGTATTCCCCCATACTTTATTTTCCTGAAAACCGACCCCGGATCCATCGATGTGAATATCCATCCAACCAAAACGGAAATTAAGTTTGAGGACGAAAGGATGATATGGCAAATACTCAACGCATCGGTGCGTGAGGCTATGGGGAAGTTCGCCATTGTGCCTTCCATCGATTTCGACTCGGAGATGGTGATTGATGTCCCCTTCTTTCCCCCCAGTGCGCCCGTAAGCCCGCCAGAGATTGAGGTAAACCCCGACTATAACCCGTTCGATCGCAATTACGTTAGCCGCTCATCGTCGCAGCAAACCTCTCGGCAGCATAGGCCTTCGGCCAGGGGATGGCAAGATCTGTTTCAGCAGGAGCAGGGTAAGGGTTTTGAGGAGCAGCCAGAGCAGCAATCGCCCATCCTTTTCAATCAGGTTGAGAGTGAGCCCAAGGTTCCTAAACCATCAGAACGATTCTTTCAGGTTAAAAATCGATATATCCTTACCTCGGTTAAGTCGGGGCTAATGGTGATTGACCAGAAACGGGCGCATGAGCGTATCCTATACGAGAACTATATGCAAAGCATTTTGGTCGGATCGGCCAGCGCGCAGCAGGAACTTTTTCCGCAGACCATTGAGCTTAGCGCAGGCGATTTTGCCTTGCTCCATAGCGTAATCGATGACCTTACAGCACTAGGTGTAGTGGTTAGCTTTATGGGGCAGAATACCATTGCGGTAAATGCCCTGCCCTCAAACGTAAAGACGAATAATGCCGAGCAGCTAATCCAGGGGTTTCTGGCTGCCTTCAAGGAGAATACTGGCGGGCAAAGCGAGGATATGCACCATCGATTGGTGTTGTCGTTGGCTAAGGCTGCCTCCATTCCATATAACCGATCGCTTGAACCCATAGAGATGCAGGACTTGGTGGATAAGCTCTTTGCCTGCCAGCAACCCAACCTCTCGCCCGATGGCAAGCCCACCATCACCATACTTGGTGTTGATGAGCTGGAGAAGCGGTTTAGGTAGTTTATTGCTTGTTTGTTTACTCAGGGGGTGACTATTTGCTTAGCAAATAGTCACCCCCTGAGTGGTAAAACAGCCTTAACATTCCAACGTCTGGCTGCATTTTGCCGGTCTTGGAATCGTTAAGGCAATTGGGCAAGAGCTACAGTCGAACTATGGATTAGAAATGTAGATAGACGTAATTGAGGTTGACTTTAGATGGAAGACATAAAATAAGGTATATTTATCAGGTGCAATCCGAAGAGATAGACCGACAGAGGCAGGAGCCTCATCCGAACGGGGGCGTTTAGTCAGCCCGTAAGTGTGTAAAGGTGATTTCGACAGGTGGTACAGTGAGCACTTCGGAACGTGGTCAGTGAGCCTGTCGAACTGCTCAGTTTAACACAGGCTCAGTGACCGACACACGGTGATTGAGCTTGTCGAAATTACCGTAGGGTAGTCTCCCTATACGTTTCATAAACCAGCTCACCACATTTTCTGTTTTGCCATTTAAAACTTGCTGATAGTTAACAAAAAACTATTACCTTTGCCCCGCAAAATTAATGTAGGTTAAACTAAAAAAGCGTTTAAGTATGCCTGTAAAAATCAGACTTAGCCGCCACGGT
>Ga0334894_1001022_pt1 | contig 26484 bp, 20 predicted proteins | sample GraSluR3_MG_6_FD_207225 | JGI IMG/M metagenome (GOLD analysis project Ga0334894, IMG submission 207225) | Sludge microbial communities from methane-producing bioreactor in Wageningen University, Netherlands - Granular Sludge_12_05 R3 | ecosystem: Engineered > Bioreactor > Anaerobic >...
TGTAGCCCGCCCGGTCGCGGCGGACCAGGGCCCCCTCTTCCAGGACCCAGCCGGGCGAGGGCTTTTCGCCCGACGCGCTCATCCACGCGCCGAGGTTGCCGTCGAGCAGATCGCGCCATTCCTCCGAGCCCGACGGTTGCGTGTCGGAGGCCGCCGCGCCCCAGGCGCAAGCCCATCCCCATGCCGCAAGAATGCAAATCGTCAGCCAGCGAGTCATGGTCATTTCTCCGGGAATGCGTGAAGTAGTCTCCGAAGTCTTTGAGCATAGATCGGCCCGGCCGGCATGTCAAACTGGGGCGGCCCAGCGGGGCCCGCAGAATGCGACGTCTTTCGCGGCGTTGTGGTTTCGAGTAGGCTGAGAGTTTGGGCGGTTGTCTTTCGGTCCGCCCTCGGAACAATGGAATTGCGGCGGAAGGACGACGATACCTCGTGACTCGCGGAGCAACTCGGCATGGCTTTGGCAAAGAAGATTACCCGTCGTGAGATGTTGGCCGGCTCCCTGGGGGCCGGCGCGGCCACTTTGCTTTTCCAGGCGCGACTCTGGTCGGCCGACGCCCCGGTCGATCGCAACCGGTTCGTGCTCCTGGCCGACACGCACGTGTTCGGCGACCGCGGGAAGGTGCTGCGCGACACGAATCCGTGCGAGAACTTCGAGCGGGCGCGCGCGGAGTATGGGGCCCTCGCCTCGCGTCCGGCCGGTGTGATCATCGCCGGCGACTGCGCGGCCCTCACGGGCGAGGCGGCCGACTACGAAGTGCTGCGGGAGCTGGTCGATCCGATTCCCATGCCGGTCACGTTTTCGCTGGGCAACCACGATCACCGCGAGCGATTCTGGGCCGCCTTTGCCGGGCACCGGGCGAGGCCGCTGCCGGTCGCCGACCGGCACGTGACGCGGATCGAGGCCCCACAGGCCGACTGGTTCGTGCTCGACTCGTTGGACGCGACGAACTCGACGCCGGGCCGGCTGGGCGAAGCCCAACTCGAGTGGCTGGCTCGCGAGCTCGACCGGCGCCCCGACAAGCCGGCCCTGGTCGTGGCGCACCATTATCCCCTGCCCGACGACGATCCGTCGAAGCTCAAGAGCGCCCTGCTCGACACCGCGGGGCTGTACGAGGTGATCGTGCCTCGCAAGCAGGTCAAGGCCTACGTGTTCGGCCACAGCCACCGCTGGGAACACGGCAAGATCGACGATCTTCATCTGGTGAATCTTCCCGCGCTGGCGTGGCTGTTCGACGCGAAGCAACCCCGGGGCTGGGTCGACGCCCGGTTCGAGCCCGGCGGCATGCGTCTGACGGTTCAGTGCCTCGATCCGTCGCACGAAGCCCACGGTCGCCCCCTGGAACTCGCCTGGCGCTGACGCCCGGCGATTGCGCGGGCGGGAGGCCGAAACGTGTCGCGGCGAGAACGATCGCAACATTCCGCAGAGCCCGGCGCCCGATTGCGCCGTCGACGCGAGGTGTTTTTCGTCACCCTGGCCCTGCTCGTCGTGATCGTCGTCGTGGCCGTCTTCGGACGCGGGCTGCCGGCACGGTTCGCGCGGCACGTCGCCGCCCGGCGGGTCGGCGCGGGAGCGATCAGCGCGGCGCAGCGATGGGTGGCCTGGTCGGCCCGGCTCGATCCCAACAACGGCGAGACGGAATTGGTGCGGGCCGCCTGCTTTCGTCACCTCGGCGAAGTCGAGCGCTTCGTCGAAGCCCTGCGTCGCGCCGAGCGACTGGGAACGCCTCGCGCCCGCGTTCAACGGGAGATGAAGCTTGGCCTCATCCAGGCCGGCCAATTCGACCGGGGGATTGACCGGGAACTCGGCCCGATGACCGAAGCGGGCATTTCGCCGCACGAGGTTGCCGCGGCCTACGTCCACGGCTTTCTGGTGCGCGACGAGCCCGACGAGGCGAAACGGGTGCTGGAGGCATGGTCGGCCGACTTTCCCGACGAGGCGCAGGTCGCCTACATGGCGGGCATCTACTGGCTGTGGCTTGACGATCCTGGTCGGGCGGAGGAGGAGTTGGAGGTCGCCCTGGCCCGGGAGCCTCGCCACGAGCTGGCGCGCACGGCCCTGGCCGAGTTGATCGAGGAGCAGGATCGACTCGAAGAGGCCCTTGAACGGTATGCCGAAGCGGCGGCGCGCTCCGCGGCGAGCGAGGCGGCCCATGTGGGCATGGCGCGCCTTCTTCGAAAGCTGGGCTGCCTCGACGCGGCGCGCGCGGCGCTTGAGCCGCTGGCCTCGCGCCCCGAGGCGTCTTCCGCCGTTGCCGTCGAGATGGGCGAAATCGAGCTCGAATCGGGCGACTACGCGGAGGCCGCCCGATGGTTCCGCCACGTCGATCTCGACGCGACCGCCGACCGCGGCCTCCTGCGCGCGGCGGCGACTTTGTCGGCCCTCGAAGGAGAAGTCCCGCGCGCCGATCGGCTTTTTGGCCGGGCCGATGCCGAGTATCGGCGCGTGTTGCGGATCGACGAGCTGCGCGCCCGCCTCAAGATCGATCCCGGCGACCGGAAGGCCCACGATGAATTGCAGCGGGCGTTTCGGGCGCCGGTCGCGGCGCGGGCGAACGGCACGACGCCTCGCACGGAGCGGCCCACGCCGGATCGGCCTGCGGACCGCGCGACGTCGGCTTCCGAGTTGTATGCCCTTCACTGCGGGGCGTGCCACGGCGACGACGGGCGCGGAGACGGGCGTGCCGCGCGGCACTTGTTCCCCAGGCCCCGCGACCTGCGCGCCGAGAAGTACCGGCTGGTAAGCGCGCCCAACGGCGTGCCCACGCTCGGCGACTGCGAGGCGGTGATCCGCCGAGGAATGCCCGGCACGTCGATGGCGCCGCTCGAAGACCTCCGCGACGACGAGCGAAGAATCCTGGCCGAGGAGGTGCTGCGCCTGCGGCGCGAAGGCGTTCGCGAGCAGTTCATCCGGGCGATGCTACGCGAAGGCGAAGAAATCGACGACGACGAAGTCCGCGAGGTGGTCGAGTTCGGCACGACGCCGGGAGAACCGGTTCCTGTGCCGCCGATGGGCCCGGCCGACGCCCCGTCGCTCGCTCGCGGAAAAGGGGCCTACTTCAACCTGGGGTGCGACAAGTGCCACGGCAACGACGGCGCCGGCGCGTGGGAGATCGCCTACTTCGACGAGCGAGGGCTGCCGGCGCCGCCTCGCGACCTCGTGCACGAGCCGTTCAAGGGGGGACGGGAACCGGAGTCGATCTACCTGCGAGTCTACGTGGGCATGCCCGGCAGTCCCCACCCGGGCTGCTGGAACGTGCCCGAGAGCCGGCTCGTCGATCTCGTTCAATACTGCCGCGGGCTCGCGCGCGAGCCCGAACGAGTGCTGACCAACCACGAGCGAGCCATGGAGGCCGCGCGCTACGCGCGCGCGTCAACGTTCGGGGGTTCGGGAGGCCGGTGAACGCCATCGCGGCGCGAGGAATGCCGCCGCGAAGCGTTTCGAGGTCACTTGCCGTTCGAGATCGCCTGATTCCACCACACGGCCACGTCGGGCATGGCGCGGGCCGACTTGGGCCCGTCGAGGCCGGCGTGCGAACCCACGGCGAAGTCGAGATCGCCGTCGCCGTCGAAGTCTCCCACCACCATGGTCGCGTAGTGGGCCGACCCCTTTTCGAGCGTGTGTCGGGCGAACCGCCCGGGCGACGTCTGTTCGAGAAAGACGATCGACGCCAGCGGCGTCTCCCGCAGGCCGGGAGGCATCACCTGCTGGGGCAACCAGGCGCACACGACGACGTCGAGATCGCCGTCGAGGTCGAAGTCGCCGGCCAACGCGCGGTACGCGCCCGGCAAGTCGGTGAGCCGGTGCTGGGCGAATTCGAGGCCGCCCAGGTTCTCGAGCCACTGGACGCCGTGCCACGGCACCGCATAAAGGTTGTCGAAGGCGTCGCCGTTCGTGTAGAGAACGTCCACGTCTTCGTCGCGGTCGAGGTCGACCAGCTCGATGCCGCTCGAACCGAAGGCCAGGTCGGGAGCCGCCCAGACCGTGTAGCGGTGGAATGCCGCGTCGGGCGGATTGAGAAACACGTCGAGGCACTCGTGCTCCTGGCTGACCAGCGCCATGAAATCGAGCCGGCCGTCGCCGTCGAAATCGTGGACGGGGACGTGGATCGTGCCGGGTCGGAGGTCGATCTTCTGCGACGCGAATCGGGGCGGCTCGCCGCGTGGCGCCACGTTTTCGAGGAAATGGATGCCCCCGGTCCGATAGTGGCCGAATTCGGCCACGAGCAGGTCGAGATCGCCGTCGCCGTCGAAGTCGGCGGCTCGCACATCCGCGATTCGGCCGAGCCCCGAGGCAAGCACGACCTCTTCATAGCCGTCTGCCTGGCCCATTCGTCGCAGCCACACCACGCGCCCCTCATCGTGGTCGGCCGCGCAGAAGCTGCCCAGGTCGGCCACGACCAGGTCGATTGCGCCGAGTCACCGTGCTTTGACCGCCTTCGGCGCCGCCGGGTAGAATGAAGGCAGTCGCTCGGCCGTCGGTCGCATGGCGGGCGGATCTGCGCGGGAGGAGGACGTCGATGCCATCGCCCTTTCCGGGGATGGACCCCTTCTTGGAGAATCCGGACATCTTTCCGGACTTCCATGACAGTTTCGTTGCCTACTTGCGTGAGGGCCTCCAGCCCCGACTGCCGGCGCCGTATATCGCCGTCCTGGGCCGTCGGACCTGGATCGAGGTGTCGGAGCGATTCATCGAGCCCGACGTGCAGGTCGCGCGGGGGCGACTTGCGCCGCCGCCGACCGCAGCCCAATCGGCTGAATCGGCTGAATCGGTCGCTTCGGCCGTGGCGGTCGTGGCGGTGGCGGAGCGGCCGCTGGTGATTCGCGTTCCCCACGACGAGCGGAGCGAGCCGCTCGTGGAGATCTACCGGGGGCGCGGCTTCGACCGGCGCCTGGTCACGTCGATCGAACTGCTCAGCCCGGCCAGCAAGACGCCGGGCGAGCACGGCCGCGACCTGTACCTTCGCAAGCAACGGGAGATTCTCGCTGGCAAAGTCCACCTGGTCGAGATCGACCTGCTGCGCGCGGGCGAACACACTACGGCCGTGCCGCGGCATCGCCTGGTCAAGGCGGCCGGCGACTACGACTACCACGTGTCGATCCACCACTTCGACAACCTGGAAGACTATTTCGTCTATCCGATCCGGCTCAACCAGCGTTTGCCGGTGATCGAGGTGCCGCTGCTGCCCGGCGATCGCCGGGTGCCGCTCGACTTGCAGGCGGTGTTGCAGCGGACCTACGACGCGGGGCCCTACCACCGGGAGATCGACTACCTGGGCGACGAGCCCGACCCGCCGCTGGGCGACGCCTGGAAGGCATGGTTGCGCAAGGCGCTGGCGTGACCGGGGTTCGCGCGGCGGGCGCGGCATCGCTCCCGGGCATTCCACCGTTCATGTCGGCCGGATCGGGAGCGTGTTTTTCTGGACGCTGCCTCACGTCGCCTCGGAGGCCGCGGGCGGGGAAATCGGCGCCGCCGGGCCGACCGACGGGACTCGGCCGGGCGCGGCGGCGGGTGCCGGCGGCGCGAGGGTGGCGGTCGGGGGCAGTTCCGTCCTGCGACACACGAAGGGGCGCGCGGCACGCAGCAGGGCCTGGCGCGGGGGGCCTCCGCGGGTCTGGAGGACCTCTTCGTACACGGCCAACACCTCGTTCACGTTGCGGTCGAGCGTGTGTTGCATGGCGAGTCGGCGCGCGGCCTCTCCCATTCGCCTCCGCGTCGCTTCGTCGAACAGCGGCTCGAGCCGAGCGAGCAAATCGTCGACGTCGGCCGGATCGGGCAGGACCGATCCCTCCACCCCGTCGGTCAGCAACTCGGCCGCCCCGTTGAGCCGGCTCGTGATGACCGGCAGGCCGCTGGCCAGGGCCTCGAGGACCACGAGACTGCACGAGTCGTGAAAGGTCGGGTGGACGTAGGCGTCGGCGGCGGCGTAGAAGGGCACGGTGTCGCGGACCGTGCCGGTGAACGTCACGGCCGAGCCGGCCCCCAGGCGCGCGGCGGCCCGGCGGTAGCGCCCGAAACGTTTTCCCCCCACCACGGCGAGGTGGACGCGCCTCGGGCGCGCCGCGAGTCGGCCCATGGCTCGGATCAGGGTGGGCACGCCCTTGAGCGCGAAGTTGTGGGCCACGATCAGAAGCAACACGGTCTCGTCGTCGATTCCCAGCCAGCGGCGGATCGCCTCGCGATACTGGGCGCGATGTTCGGGCGAAAACCGCACGGGATCGACCCCGTTGTAGCCGAGGCGGATCTGCGGGCGCGGCACGCCGTGGAACCGCTCAATGTCGCAGAGCGTGCGCCGCGAAAGGGCCAGAACGATGCGCCCGTCGTTGACGTACTGCCGGGTCATGACCGTCTCGAAGCGGCGATGCCGCGGCAGGCGCCGGTCGACGGCGCGTTTCAAGGGGCGAAGCCACTCGGGCAGCAAGAGCAGGTTGTGTTCCGAAAGGGCGCGCCGCGACCCGCCGTGGGGCTGGAACACGTCGCAGTACCAGCCCGCCCCCGTGTCGTGCACGACGTCGAGCGCCAGCGAGCGGAGCGCCGCTTCGGCCCCCTCGGCAAAGCCGATCGGCGACTTCACCGGCGCAAGCCGGTGTCGGACGACGGGCATGGTTCGCACCTGGTCGCCGAAATGGCGGGCCACGACGTGCACTTCATGGCCTCGTTCGAGCAGCTTCGAGGCGAACTGGACGCTCCACTGCTCTTTGCCGCCGCGAAGCGGATCGAACTGTTCCACCACCAGGCCAATTCTCATGGGGCAGGCCCCTCTCTACGCTCCATCCGTCGCTGTTTTGCCAAGACCGCGCCGAGAAGCCGCTTGTCGCGATCGCGCAGCTTGCCGACGCCCAGGTAGTGCCGCAGGAAGGCCACGCGCTGCCGGCAGCCGATCCACGCGCGGGGCGCCGAATACGCCAGTTGTGCCAAGTCCTTGACGACCCATCGCCGCCGAAAACGCCGCCGATGCTGCACGCGCTGCAAGTCGATCAGCCGGATGCGATACTCGCCCCGGGCCTCTTCCCGCACGAACACGTGGCAGCAATACAGGTCGCGGTGATTGCAGCCGCCCTCGTGAAACCTCCGCACCACGGAGGCCACCTCGCCGATCAGACGCCGTAGATCGGGGTCGCGCCTCGCCCCGGGCGAAAACCGCGCGCGCACGAAGTCGTCGAGGGGCCGGTAGCCGGCCAGCTCGTCGGTCAGCACGAACGATTCGAGTCGCCCGTCGCGGTGCAGGGTCTCGCCGTAGGCGACCAGGTCCATGCTGGCGATGCCCAAGGAGGCCAGGCGGCGGATGTTGCGCGCTTCGACCGATCCGGCGGTCTCGGCCGGTCCGGTTCCCGTCCTCGCCCGAAGCCAGGTCCGCCACGAGCGCGCGTAGTGGCGCTTGAGATACACGCCTCGGGCCGGCTGCGGATCGCGCGGCAGCTCGAGCCGCCAGTTCTCGCGGTCTTCGAGCACGCGCAGGCATCGGCCCCGCGCCGTGCGCATGACCGAGTCGAAGTCCGTCAAGCCCGCGCGCTCGAGCTCCGTCCGGAAGCGGCCGTCGAGCCACATGCGTCCGTCGGCGGCCCGCTCCAGTCCGAGCCGGGCCGGATCGGCGTCCGTTTTGGCGTCGCAAACCGTCAATGGCAGCGTCTGGTTGGTCTCGGGCACTTGTTGGTGTGGTTTCCTGATCAGGCGGCGCGCACCGCCGAGTTCTCCTCGAGTAGCCGCCGAACCTCGCCGTACACCCGCTCGACCGGCAGGTCGCGCATACAGCGGTGATGGCCCAAAGGACAGGTGCGCTCGGCGCATCCGGCGCACTCCAGATCGAGTTGCACGTCGACCGAGCGGACCTCGGGGTTCGCGGTCCAGACGGGCGTAGTCGGGCCGAACAACGTGATGACCGGCTTGCCGAAGGCGGCCGCCACGTGGCGCGGTCCGCTGTCGGTCGACACCGTCACGCAGCATCGCGCCAGACACGCCTTGGTGGCCGCCAGTCCCAGGGGTTGACCGGCAAGCGCGAAGACCCGCGCGTGGGCGGCACGCTGGGCGATCGCGCGGGCCGACGGCTCTTCGCCCGGCCCGCAGAGCACCAACACGTCGCAATCGCCTTGCTCGGCGATACGGCGAGCCAGGCCGGCGCACTTCTCGACCGGCCAGAGCTTGGCGGCCCCATAGGCCCCGCTCGAGTTCAACGCAACGACGTGCCGGCCGGCCCGCAATCCCAGCGATCGCCAGATCGCGTCGCCCCGTTCCCGTTCCGGCTCGGTCAAGGCCAACTCGAGGCGCGGCGACTCGGGCGGGCATCCGGCCGCTTCGGCCAGGGCGAGGTAGTAGTCGACCATCGGCTGCGCAACGAGGCGTCGGCCCTCGCGCCGCGCGAAGAGCTTGCGCGTCAGCAAGGGCCCTCGCCCATACCGGGCGTATCCGATCCGCTGCCGCGCTCCGCCCAGCCAAGCCACCGCGGCCGTCCGGAGCGAGTTGGGCAACAGCACCGCGACGTCGAACCGTTCCCGCCGCATCCGGCCGACGAGCCGCAACGTGCCCTGCTCGGCGGCCTTGGCTCGGGGAGCGTAGTACCACTCGTCGTCGAGCCAGCCGGTGCCCGCCAGGAGACCCGCCAGTCCGGGGCGCATAATGCCCACCAAACGGGCTGACGGCCCATAATGGCGGCGCATCGCCCGCACCGCGGGCGTGGCCATCACCATATCGCCGAGCCAGTTTGGCAGGAACAGGGCAAGCTTCATGCATCACCGAGCAACGCGGTACAGCCGGTGGGTCTAAGTGGGCAATATGCTTGGCGCAGGGAGTTTGCGCAATCCGGGAGGCCGGCCGCGCGGCACCCGCACGAGTCGGGAGAATAACCGCCCCCAGGGCTTCGGCCAATAGCAGTTTGCGGGGTCTGGGAAGAGCGGAAGAGCCCCTACTCGACCGACCGACTACGGGGCGTGGCGACCTTGGGAGTTGACTCGGGCGAACAGGTCGTCGACGATCCAGTGGATGACGCAGGAGTGGACGCTCTCGACCATGCCCATGTCGTCCAAGGCGACGTGCAGCCCGGCCTGTTGCATCGGTTTCAGCTTCCCGCCGTCGAAGCCGGTCATTCCGAAAGTCTTCAGGCCGTGACGGTTTGCCCAGTCGATGGCGGCCAGCACGTTGGGGCTGTTTCCCGAGCCGCTGATGCCGATGGCCAGGTCACCCGGCCGTCCGTAGTTCATCAGTTGCTGGACAAAGATCTGGTCGTAGCCGCAGTCGTTGCCCAGGGCCGTGAGCCAGCCGACGTTGTCGGTCAGGCTGAGGACCCTGATCCGCTTTCGATTCTCGTCTTGGAGGTCGGCCTCGCGCAGACTGCCCTTGCCCAGGTCTTCGGCCAGGTGGGATGCCGTGGTGGCGGAACCGCCGTTGCCGAAGATGAAGACGAACTTCTCCTGCTCATAGGCATCGAAAATCGCGTCGGCCAAGGCCGTCACTTCCCCCCGATCGAGCCGGTCGAGCTCATGCTGAAGTCGCTCCAAATAGTCGTCGATGCCGAGTTGCACGCCGAGCATGAGGCATCCCCTCACAGGTGGAGTTTTTCCCGAACCCGCAGAGGGCAATTATCCGACGCCGGGTCGGCCGGTCAATATCACTCGTCCGCCTTGTCGGGCCGGTCCCGCCGCGGTACAGTGCGAGACCAACCCGCCACCGGCCCCACGCACCAGCCGCACGGAGATACCGAGACAAGAGCATGTTCGTCTTGATCGAGCCGATTACGAAGCTCCTGTGGGACGCGGCCATCTTGGTCGCCCTGGTGGTCGCCCTGGGGCCGAAGGAGCGCCCCAAGTACCCGATGGTCGTGGCCGGGGCCGCGGGCGTGGGCCTCGCCTTCGCCATCTACGACTTTCTGGCGAGAGTCCTACCGGCATGGCTGCTGGGATACCTCATCGTCGTGCCGATCATCCTGACCGGGGTGATGCTGGTACGATACGGGCGGCTCCGCCTCAAACAGGCGACCATTGCGACGGGCTTGTTCATCCTCGCCCGCCTGCTCACGCATCTCGCGGTCAAGCTGGTGTTCTGACTCCCGGGCACGTCGGCGCGGGGCCCCGGTCATGGCGCGGTGGTATAATCAGGAGAAGAGGAACGTGATGTCCGAGTACCGGTTTTCTGTGATCGTTCCCACGTCGTTGCGGACGGACGACGAGATCCTGGCTGCCGCGGACGAATTCGCGGACGCGGCATGCACGGATGCGTCTCTCCGAGGGCATCCCGAGGGCATGGAATTGCTTTTCGCGCGCACGGCCGACTCCTTGCAGGGTGCGATTGCCTCGGCCATCGCCGACGTCGAGCGCGCCGGGTACCGTGTTTCGAGAGTGGAGACCGATCGGGAGATGATACGGGCCTGACGGACGACATGAAGCGCCCTCCAGTGCCCGGGAAGTTCAGCCGGGGTCCACCATGCCCGACCACCTGACCATCGTGGCCAAGTACGGCACGCCCGAAGAAGCGCACCTGATCCGCAACCGGCTCGAATCGTCCGGCATCCGGGCCTTTCTCGACGGCGAGGTGACGTCGGGCTGGGCTTGGCATTTCGCGAACGCGCTGGGTGGCGTCAAGGTGCTGGTGCCCGACCAAGACGCCGAGCGAGCCGCCGCGATTCTCGACGAGTTCGACGAAGAGGCCGGCGACGAAGCCGACGCATGGGATGCCCGGCGGGCCGCTGCGCTAACCTGGACGTGCCCCGGCTGCGGGTCGGAGGTCGAGGTCGACCTCGACGTGTGCCCGGCTTGCGGCGTCGCGGCCGACGGCCCGGCCGCCGGCGCCGAGTCGCACGAAGACCATGCGGCCGAAGCCGCGGAGGACCAGGCTCCGGCGCCCGACGTGGCCTTTTTCACCGTTCTCTTCCCGCCGACGTTGATGTACTTCTTCTTCACCAAGCTTTGCGCCGCGCTGGGCCCGCTGGTGCCCGACGTCCGGCGGGCCGCGCCGGTGGCCCAGCGCGAGTCGGAGCCGGCGAGCGAGGGCGCGCCGGCGCCGGCCGAAGAAGAGGTCGACGCGCGAGCGCTCGACGCCCTGGTCGTGCGCGCGTGGCGGGCCGCTCTGATCGGCGTCTTCATGTTCCCGCCCCTGCTGTTTCCGCTCTATTCGATCGGGCTGTTGACGACGTATTGGCTGCGGCGCGAGGCCGGCAACGCGTCGCGCGACCGCCGGGCGCTGGCGGCGCTGGCGGTCGACCTGGTCGTCGTCGTGCTCGCCGGCTGGCTCATCTGGCTGGCGTTTGGCGACTGGATAAGCCGAGCGTGGCCCGATCCGACCGTCATCGGCCCCGTCGAGCCCGAGGCGCCTTCGGATCTGGGGCGATGAAGCCTTTCCGTCGATAGAGCTTCTTGCTTCTGGTTCCCACGCTGAGCGTGGGAACGGGCAAGGTCAACCGAGGGATAGGACGCTCCGTGCCGCCTCGCAGGGCCGCGAAGCGGCGAAGAAATGCGTTCCCACGCGGAAGCGTGGGAACGAGGTGTCACTCCATCACTCCCAGCCTTCCATCATGGCCAAACCTCTGCCCGAGCGATCAGCACAAGACGATACGCTGGCTCGTTGCGCGCAAGGCGAAACCCACGGGCGGCTCCTCGACGGCCGTCGACACGGCAATCCCGCACGGGCTGCGCCCGCCTGGAGCGGACTGCGCAGTGCGTCGATGCGCGGGCTCTAGCCGACCCAGATCGGGCTCGACCAGGCCATCTGGCCGTTCGTCGCGGTCACGCGGACGTAGTACCAATCGGGGCCCTGCGTTTTGCGCCGGTCGTGGAAGCGGATATCGGCCGCATACTCCGCCGGGCCCACGAGGCGGTGAAGGACGTAGCTCTCGCTGGTGAACACGCCGGTGAAGCCGATCCGGTTGTCGTCGACAAGGTCGCCCAGTCGTGCCGAGAGGATCTGCTCGACCGGTTTGGCCAGTCGTACCGAGAGCACGGCGTTGGGCCCCCCCTCCAGCTCGCAGACCAGGGCCTTGGTGGGATCCTCGGCGTAGCACTTGACGCGGGAGGTGTAGGATTGAAGTCGAATTTCGGTGGGCGACACCACCTGGAGCCGGTCGCGCAGCTCCTCTTCGAACGGACCCGACTGGAAACAGGGGACCGCCCCGCGGAACCGGCCGCCCTCGATCGTGACGGTCATGTCCCAGAGACAGGTGCTGCCGAGGTCGAGCGCGGCCCAAGGGCCCCAGCCGTATTGGATGCGGCACTTGGCCCTGCCCGGCAGCGCGAGCCGGCCGGCCTCGTCGTGGGGAAAGCGGCGTTCGATGACCCGGCCGTTTCGAATCAGCTCGACCGAGGCGAGCGCCTCGTCGCCGCGGACGTGCACGTCGATCTGCCGATCGCCGGTCGCGGCCAGCTCGGAGCCCATGGGCCGGCCGTTCAGCACGACGTCCAGCGCGATGCGGTCTCCCGTCGCCGCGTAGGTCCGCCGCGCCCGGATCGCCTCGAACAACGAGCCGGCCGACAGGTCGCGCGCCCAGACGCCGACGATCCCCTCGCCGTAGGCGCCGGGATAGCCTCGGTGGCTGTCGGACGAGGCGACGAAACCGAAGCGAAGCCCCTTTTCGAGCTGCCGCTGGATGGTATTGACGCCGGCGCGCCCGCCCATGCTATGCCGGATGTACGGATAGGGAGCGGTCAGGCTTTCGCTGGCGCCGTGTTCGGAGTACACCTCGACCACCGGCGAGGCGGCCGGCCGAAAATGGCTGAAGTCCACGCCGCGCCAGCCGCGGGCGTAGGCCACGTGATGCGGAATGGCCAAGGCGCCCCGGGCCTCGGCGAAATCGAGCAGGGGCTCGACGTGGTCGGGCAGGTACAGGTCGGGCTGGTCTTCGGCGAAGACCATGCAGTAGTCGCCGAACCGGCTTGAATGCCACTCGTAGCCCAAGAAGGCCACGAAATCGTCGGAGTTGGCCTCGCGCAGCATCTGCCTGGTTTTGGGCCAATGGTCGGCTTGGGCCTGAAATCCGTTGACCCACTTCATGTGCCGATCGCCCGGCATCATGGGCATGTCGTGCCACGAGGCATGCCCGGTGAAGGCGAAGAAGTCGAGATGGCTTCGGGCGTTGTCGATCGTTCGCCGAAGCGACCCCGTGGCGTATCCGACCTCGTTGTGGTTATGCAGGTCGCCCCAGTAAAGCCGGTGCTTGGCCCCGTCGCGGTCGCCTTCGGCTTGCGACTCCACCTGCGTGCCGGCCAGGATCGAGGCGGCCACGGTTCCTCCGACGAACTGGCGCCGCGAGATTTCGGGGATGGACATGGTGAATGACTCCTCAAGGTGCGATCGCATGGACGGATGCCGTTTGGACGGCCCTCGGCCCGGCTCCCGCGAGGGAACCGGGCTTGTCGGCCGCGCCGCATGGGCCACTATTCTATCGCACCGCCCCGCTCGTTTTCGACCCCTTTGCCGGGCGCGTCGTTGGGGGATCGCTCGCCCTCTGCCCGCACGCCAAGGCAAAATGGGCGGCCGGGCCGCCCGGCGGGCGGTCTTTGGGAGACCGTGGGAGGCAAAAGACGCCGCGCTCGCCGACCGGGCGTGTTCGCCCGGAACGCCAAAGGCCCCCACGAAATCGGATGGAACGATAGCCTCACGAACCCCCGGGTGGGCTTCCGAACCGGTTTTTTCGTGGGAGAAGGCGGGAAAAATCCACTTTTTTGGGGTCGAGGGGATGGCCAAATCGTCGTGGATGGGGTATATTCATGCAATCGCCCCTATTTACTGGTCGCCCCAGGGAATGGGGCGGAATACCTCCGGAGCAGGGTTGAGCCCGTCGGTACCCTTTTTCGACCCCTTGAGACGTAGGACACCGCAATGGCAATCCACCTAACGGAACGGCAGATCGAAGTGGTTCGGCTCCTCAGCCTGGGGTGCACCGTGAAGGAGGCTGCGGCGATCTTGAAGCTGTCGCCCAGCACGGTCGACAACCACAAGACGGCCGCCATGGCTCGACTGGGAACGGACAAGCTCGCCTTGCTCACCCGGCTGGCCCTCAAACAAAAGATCACCAGCATGAAGGATAAGCTCAGCCCCGTCGAAAAGCGCCGCAGCGGACGGAAAGACGACGGCTGGAACTAGCCGGCGGCACGTTCCCAACCGTCCGGCGCCACGTCCGAAACCCTTGGTCCCGAGGTCCGCGGCGGCCGCCGCCGCGGACCGGGGGTCCTTTTTCCCCGGCGCTCTGGCCCGAAGGCACAGCCCGTGCCTTTCGCCCCATCAGATAGATTTCCATCTCGATCGAGATAGTCGTCGATTGCCGTGGGCCTATTCACCCCGGCCGCGCCGGGGCAGCCCGTGGCGAAAGAACGCCATCCAGTTGCCGTGGAACACGGCGTCGACGTCGTCTTGCCCATAGCCTCGGGCGGTAAGCATGGCGGCGAGCTTCTGGAGATCGGCGATGGTATCCAGGCCGGTCGGGGTTTGCTCGGTCCCGTAGCCGCCGTCCAGATCGCTGCCGATCCCCACGTGGCGGCAGTTGCCGGCGAGTTGGCAGATGTGGTCGACGTGGTCGACCACGGCCTGCAATCCGACCACCTTGCGAGAGGTTCTTCCCACCTCCCAACCCGGATAAAGCATCCAGGCGTCCAAGGCCACGCCAATCACCCCGCCCCGCTCGATCAGGCGGCGAATTTGCCCGTCGGAAAACTGGCGATCGCCGGGCACCAGGGCGCGGCAGTTGTTGTGGCTGGCCATGACCGGGCCGCCGTAGCAGTCGAGGGCCTCGAAGAAGCTCGGTTCCGACAGGTGGGTCACGTCGAGAAGGATGCCCCATCGCTCAAACTCGCGCACCAGCGCGATGCCGTCCGGCGTGAGCGGCCCCGACTGGCCCGTCCCCACGGCGTAGCGATTTCGGCCGTAGTGGACCAGGCTCGCCGAGCGAAGCCCGTCGCGAAACCAGGCCTCGGCCTGTTCGGGGCGAACGATCGAGTCGGCGCCTTCCATGGCCAGGATTACCCCGATGGGCGATTGGGCGGGATCGTCGCCCCAGCGTTGCCAGTGGGCGTCGAGATCCTCGACGGTGCGCAGGAAAGCCAGTTCCCCCTCTTGTTCCAGCAGCCGGTAGTAGGCAAGCTGGCCCTGGGCGACCGCGTGGGCGATCTGCGGGCTGGGATGGTCGACGCTGGCGCGGCGGGGCTCCTCGACCGGGCGCAGGTCGGGGTTCGACCGGGCCAGCACCGTGGCCAGGCAGACGGCCACCCCCGCCCGCCGCAACTCGGGCAGGCTGGTCGTTGCGCAGCCCCTTGCCTTCGCGGTCATTTGCGATTCGCGGGCGTTGATTTCGCTTACTTCGAGCGTGAGGTCGCGGCCCCAGCCCAGGGCATTCCAGGCCAGATCGAGATGGGTGTCGACGATGGGTCTCATGGCGCGTCGGGTTCCTGGGCGGTCCCTTCCAGGGGAAAATACTCCTCCATCAGCCGGCGAACCGTCCAGGCATGTTGCCGGAAGAGGGATTCCCAGCGGGCCGCCTCGGCTTCGGTGTATTCGTAGAAGCCCCGCCCGTTCGCCACGCCCCGCGCATCGCTGCGGATCATCGCGCGGATGCGTTCGGGCAGCTCCGCGGCGTTGCTGAGCGTGGGCAGCACGGGCTCGATCGCCTTGCCGTAGAGGGCCGGGCCGCCGGTCAGGTCGATCCAGCGGAACGGGCCGCACATCGTGGCCCACAGCCCCAGGGCGTTGCGGCACGAGCGGTCGATCGTCTCGACGTCGGCCACGCCCATCTCAAGCAGGTGGAACGCCTCGCGATACAGGGCGTAACCGAGCCGGTTGACGATAAAGGCCGGCACGTCCTTTTGCACCAGCGAGGGCTCTTTGCCGATTCGCCGGGCCAGGGCGGCCGCCGCCTCGAAGGCCGCGTCGCCGGTCGCCTCGCCGCGGATCAGCTCGAGAAACCGCGTCACGTGGGCGGGCTCGGCCCAGTGCATCCCCAAAAACCGCTCGGGATGCCGGCGCCCCGCCTGGATGCGGGTCACGGGCAACGCCGACGTGTTGCTGGCGATGGGCACGTCGGGGCCGACCACCGCCTCGATCGCGTCGAAGGCCCGCTGCTTGGCCGCCATGTCTTCGACGACGCTCTCGATCACGAAATCGCACGGCCCGAACTCGGCCAGCGAATCGGTGGCCGTGTACCGGCAGGGCCACTCGCCGGCCAACGATGGCCGAAAGCCGGCGAACTCGATCAGATCGGCCAGCGCCTGCTCGATGTAGCGCCGCGCCTCGGCATGGGTCGACTCGCTGCGCGTGAACCCGATGACGCGATAGCCGCGGCTCAGAAAGCAGGCGGCGATCCCTCGCCCCAGCAGCCCCAGACCGGCGACTCCAATCGTTGGAACGTTCATGGCGGCGTCTTCGCTTCTCGGTGTTTCCTTCGGCAGGTCAATACGGCCCGCGGATATGCGGGGCGACGCGCGTTTCGTAAAACGCCCTCAACTCGCGGTGGAGCGCCGCCGGCAACCGCGGCAGATCGGAAGCGGCCGCGTTGTCGCGGGCCTGTTGAGGGCGTTTCGCTCCGGGGATGACCGTGGTGACCGCGTCGAAATCGAGGCACCAGCGCAGGGCGAACTGCGCCATGGTCGCCCCCTCGGGCACGTGCGGCTTGAGCGCGTCGGCCAGGACGACGCCCTTCTCGAAGGGCAGCCCGGCAAACGTCTCGCCCACGTTGAACTGCTGCCCGTCGCGGTTGAAATTCCGGTGATCGTTCTCGGGGAAGGTCGAGTCGGCGCGGAACTTGCCCGCCAGCAAGCCGCTGGCCAGGGGCAGGCGGACGATCAGCGCCACGCCACGGGCCCGGGCCGTGTCGAAGAGCACGTCGATCAGCTTCTGCCGGAAGACGTTGAAAATGATCTGGAGCGACTCGACCCCGTCGTGTTCGAGGCACATCAACGCCTCGTCGATCGACTCGACGCTTGCCCCGAATGCCTTGATCTTGCCTTGGCGTTTCAACTCGGCGAGCGAGTCGAAGACCTCGCCGCGCCGCATGATGTCGGGGGGAATGCAATGGGTCTGGGTCAGGTCGATCGCCTCGACGCCCAGCCGCTCGAGCGAGGCTTCGGTATGCCGGAACACGACGTCGCGGCGGAAGTTGTCGGGCCAGCCCGGGTCGGGGTGGCGCCCGAGTTTCGTGGCCACGAAGAACCGGTCGCGGTCGGACCGTTCCTCCAAGAACCGGCCGACGAGCGACTCGCTGCGCCCCATCCCGTAGATGTCGGCCGTGTCGAGGAAGGTCACGCCGGCCTCGGCCGCCGCCCGGAGCGTCTCGAGCGCCTCATCGTCGCGCACGTCGCCCCACTCGGTGCCGCCGAGTTGCCAGGTCCCGATGCCGACCTCGGAGACCCTTCGGCCGGTCTTGGCGAACTGTCGCAGATGCATGGCGATTCCTTTCGGGCTACGATCGTCGATCAATCGGTCTTTTCCCGTGCGGGCCCTTGGAACGCCGGAGGGCTGGGCGGATCAAGGAGCGTGGGTTCCGCCTCGTCGTCTTCCATGGTGTAGGGCAGCATGTAAAGCCGGTCGCCGGTCGAGTTGGTGAAGAACAGGCGCGAGGTCGAGAGCCGGCTCGAATCGCCGTCGGCCCACACCGCGAAGAAGGGGTCGGCCGGCTCGTGGGGCCGGCGAAGGTAGCAGTGGTTGCCAGGGCTGTCGCGCGTCACCTGGCGCTGGAGGCTCCAGGTGTCGCCCCGATCGGTCGAAACCCACAGCCCCACCTCGCCGCCCGTGTGGTACGGCTGCCCGCCGGGGAGCGTCGGCGCGATGAGTGTCCAGCGGTCGCCGGCCAGGTACAGGCTGCCCATGTCGTAGTTGTGATCCGACGCGGTGATGGGCCGGGTGACCCATTGCTCGCCGGTCCATCGCGTGATCTTCCACGTGCGTGGATCGTTCTGGGGTCCCGGCTCGTAGCCCGGGCTCGTCAGATAGAGGATGACCGGGCGCCCGTCGTCGTCGAACACGAGCTGTTTGATGTAGGCGAGCAGCCCCTGCGCCTCGTAATCGATGATGAGGGCCGGATTCGCGACCTCGTCGAGCGGCGTGGCCAACCGGCGCCCGTCGACGGTCGTCCACGTGCGCCCGAAATCCGTGGTCTGGGCATAGTAGAGATTCGTGCGGCGGTCGGGGCGCCCCTCGCGATGGAAATTGAAGGCGGTTCCCACCTTGTCGCCGTCGAGGCGGCTCACCTGGTAGTGTCCCTGGAACCCCGCGAGCTTCTGCTGCTCGGTCCAGCGGCGCCCGTCGGGGCTGGTTTCCCAGTAGAGTTCCCGGCCGCGCGTGTACTTCGTCAGCAGGTGAAAAAACCCCTTTTCGCGAACGTGCCAGATCTGCGAGTAGGTCTGCTCCCGCGACTCGATCTCCTCGAACTCGGCGACGGAATAGGGCTTGGAGCTGCGGAAGATCTGGCCCGGCCGATGCCTGGCGCGGCCGGCGACGAAGACCCAGAGGTATCCTTCGTCGTCGATGGCGAGGCTCGGGTTGTCGTGGGGGTCGTTCACGCCGCGTTGGTCGCGCACGATCGTGGGGCGCGGCACGCGGTGCCGGGCGTGGTCGTAGTACGAGGCCATGACGAGCAGGTAGCGGTCTTCCGGCCCCGTCGTACCCCCGTAGACGAAGAAGGTCTTGTTCACCTCGGGCGCATGGACGGCCATGGGAATCAGCGTGTGCCCGAAGCAGAAGGCCAGGCCGCCCGCATACTTGTCGCCGTACTCGCCGCTCATCTGGCCGAGGTTGAACCAGATGCCGCGGTAGCCGTCGACCCGGTCGACAAACGTGTAGAACCGCGCGGAGCGCTCGGCGGTGCCCCGCTCGTTCGTCGCGGTGACGACCGCGTGGTACGAGGTGTTCGGTGCCAGGTCGCCCAGGCGGACCTCGCGTCGCAGCGGCGTTCCCGACACGGCCAGCCGATCGCTCACGTCGCGGCCGTTCAGGCGCACGGCGATGGCCGACTCGGCGACGGGACGATCGGCCGTGACCCGAAACCGGAAGGCCCCTGCCGGGTCGAGCAGCCCACGGGCGGTCGCCGGCTCGATCACGGAGATGGCCGGCGGTGCGGGAGCGGCGACGATGCGAAGGTGATCGACATCGGCGAATTCGCCCTCCCGGCCGCGGATGGCGCCGATGCGCAAGCGCCCGAACTCCGCGTCGGGAGCAAACGCGTTGCGCCACCGAAGTGCCCGGGCGACCGGCCGGCCGTCGATCTTGACGTCGAAGGTGTTGGCCGCCAGGTCGTGGACGATCTCGTAGTGGTGCCACGCTTCGTCGATCGCGGCCAGGTCGCGGTACGCGCCGTCGAAGCAGGAAAGCTGTCCGGGATTCTGCCCCCAAATCAGCACCGACGCCTGGTGCCGCACGTCGGTTTCGCCGGGCCGGAGCAGAAACAGGTCGAGCGTGCGCGATCGGGCCGAGCTGACCCGCGCGTCGAAGGCGATCGTCAATTGCGTGCCGGCGGTGGGAGGGAAGTCGAGCAAGTCGGCGTCGATCGCCTGCTGGCCCGTCTGGTAACGGCGCAGCACGCGCCCGTGGCCGCCGTCGTCGAGGTCGACGATCTGGCCCGGTCGGGCCGTGCCCGTGGCGGGCGTCCAGCGACCCTCGCCGTGGGCGACCGATCGCAGGTCGCCCGGCGGATAGACCTGGGCATCCTCAAAGCCGCACGAATCGAACAGCACGACCACGTCGCCGGCAAGGCATGCGCCCGCGGGCCCCGCCGCCAGACATAGGGGGAACAGCAGCAGCGTCAGTCTTCTGGGTCGCGTTTTCATGGTTGCCGAAGGAGCAGGTTGCGGGGATGGAATCGAGTCGCTCGAGGTCCGCCTCGGCACAAGAGGCATAACACGTCCTAGGATAGCAGGAACGCAAGGCCCGGGAAACGGAGCAACCCATAGAACGCCGCGCCGTTGGCTATAATAGTACCGAGAGCCCCGTCGCCCGAAACCCGCGAGAACCGGCCAGATCAAGCGTGAAGACGATCCGAGTGCTTTTCGGCGCCGCCGGCTGGCCCTGCGGCGTGCTGGAGATCGCCTCCTGGGCAGTGCACGAGGGATTGGCCGAGGCGGTCGTGGCGCCCGTCGAGCCGGGCCCGACCGCCGCGGTGCCCGGCGCCGAGCAGAGCGGCGTTTCGGTGCTCGGCGACCGCGAGAACGAGGAACCGCTCCGCGCAATCCGCGGCTTCAGCCGGCGGCGCGGCCTGGGCGACCGGCTCGTCGAGGAAGACGGATCGCCCAGCGCCGCCACGCGCGAGGCCTTGGCAGCCGTCGGCGGCCGGTTCATCCAAAGGCTGATCGAGTACGCGCCCCACGTGGTCGGATTCCGCATCGACGGCGGCCAGCTTGAAGAGGTCAAGGGCTGGGTTCGGGCCGTGCGACTCTTCTGCCAGGCCGAAGTGGTGCTCGGCGGTCCCACGGCGACCAGCCATCCGGTCGAAGTGCTCGAAGAGACCGGAGCCGACTACGTGTTCGCCGGCGAGGCCGAGGAGCCCTTCAACCGGTTCCTCCGCCTCGCCCGCCAGCGGAACTCGAAAGACCGCGCGGGCGAAATCCCCGGCCTGGCCTACCGCCACGGCGGCCGCCTCTGGCACAACACGCTACCCGGCGACGGGTACGAGCGAAGCCGGGCCGACATCGATCATGCCCTTGGCGGCACGGCGCTGCGCCGCCTGCGCAACGCCGTTCGCCCCGTGGCGCCGGCCGGGGTGATTGCGGCCAACCGCCTCGACTGGTCGCTGCTCGAAGGCTTCGAGCGCGTGGAATTCGAGAGCCTGTTTTTCACGGGCGGGCGCGGATGCCCCGGCGCATGCACCTTTTGCGCGAAGCTGCACGGTGGGGAAGTCCGCGTCAAGAGTGCCCCCCAGTTGCTCGCCGAAATCGAAGGGGCCGACCGGATGGTCGCGGCCGGCGCGCTCCGCGTGCAGCGTTGGGACCTGTTCAAGCACGTCGACGACAGGGAACTCCGGCCCCGAAGGGTCGCCTGGGTGGCCGTCTACGACGAAGACTTCTTCCTGCACCGCAAGCGGGCCGTCGAGTTCTTCGAGCTTTGGGACCGCAGCCCCTTGAACGAGCGATACCGCCTCAGCCTCCAGACCAACCCCTGCTCGCTGCTCACCTCGCGGGGCGCGGTGCACGCCGAGTTGCTCGAGTGGATCGACCGGCTCAAGCCGATGGTCCAGTTGGGGGCCGAGTCGTTTCACCCCGAGGTGCTGGCCCGGTGGAACAAGCGACACGACGTCGGTCAGTTGAACGCCGTGCTCGACGCCTTGGACAAGACGGGCCAGGACTACACGGTCTTCCAGTTGCTCACCGACTTCGACACCACGGCCGAAGAGTTGGTCGAGTCGCTGAGGCGCCTGATTCTCGCCGCCTATCGCCGCCGTCGCATGCGGGTCGCCAGCAGCCCGCTGACGATCCCGCTCTACGATTCCGAAACCCGCCGGCTCCTGGAACACGACCGGCGGCCCGGCGCGGGCCGGGCCGGCCACTTCACCGATTACGAGCGTCCCCAGCCGGGCTGGATGGACCCCCTGGTGGCCGATCTGGCCGACCGGGCCGACGCCGAGCTGCAGTGGGCCCTCGAGCCCGAGCATCGCGACGGCGCGCTGCTTGCCGCCTTCGAGGCCGTGCTCAACCGCGTCCGCGAGGAGAGACATCGCATCGGCGCGGCCGCCGGTCGCGGCGGGCGACTGTGGATCGGGCAGTTGCACGACCAGGCGCTTCGCGCCCTCGATCAGATCAAGGAAGCGCGGTTCCAGGCGATTCGGCCCATCGGGTGAATCGGCGCAGACGCGGAGGGGCGCATGCGCGAGCCCTCGATCGACTTCGCCGACTCTTGCAGCGCGGCGGGCCTGCCGGCATAATCGAACGGTCAAGGATTCTGTCACGGGTCCGTGTTTCCGGTCAAGGAACGACGGCGCTTGAGGCGCGCATCGGCCGAGTGCGACTCGCGGACCGTCCGGCCTTCGACCGCGTTCAGGCAACAGCCAACAGGAGGTCGCCGATGCCTCGTTCGCGAGCCAAGGACATGTTGCCCGCCGCCGTGGCACGCGGGCGCAAGCCAACACGACGCAAGAAGGCCAAAGGGCCGGCCGAAAAGCGGCTTTCGCGCGTGCGAAAGCCCGACGAGCTTTCCCTCGAACAGTGGCAGGTCGGCCTCCGCCGGCAGTTCGGGCAGGAACAGAAGTTCCGGCTGAAGAACCTGGGCAGCGCGCCGATCTTCTCGGAGTTCGAGGTCACCAACCCGCAGAGCGGGGGCACCTATCGAGTGGCCATCCGCGGGGCGGCGCTCGGCGAGAACTTCTGCTCGTGTCCCGACTTCGCCGTCAACACGCTGGGCACCTGCAAGCACATCGAGTTCACCCTGGCCCGGCTGGGCCGGCGTCGGGCCGACAAGCTGGCCCTGGCCGCGGGATACCATCCGCCCTTCTCCGAGGTCTGCCTGCAATACGGGGCCCAGCGCCGGGTCGTCTTCCGGGCCGGGCGCGAGTGCCCCACCGCGCTGAAGGACTACGCCCAGCGCTTCTTCGATTCGAGCGGCATCCTGAAGCCCGAGGCGTTTGCCGAGTTTCCCCAGTTTCTCAAGCGGGCCCAGGCGGGCGAGCACGAGGTCCGCTGTTACGACGATGCCCTGGCCTTCGTCGCCCAGGTTCGCGATCAGGCGACCCTGGCCGAGCGCGTGGGGGCGGCTTTCCCCAGCGGGATTCGCAGCGCCGCCTTCCGAAAGCTGCTCAAGGTCGATCTCTACCCCTACCAGCGGATAGGCGCCCTGTTCGCCGCCCGGGCCGGGCGGTGCCTGATCGCCGACGACATGGGGCTGGGCAAGACGATCCAGGCCATCGCCGCGGCCGAGATCCTCGCCGAGACGCGGGGCATCGAGCGGGTGCTCGTCGTTTCGCCCACTTCGCTGAAGTACCAGTGGAAACGCGAGATCGAAAAGTTCGCCGGGCGCGACGCCATCGTCGTCGAGGGACTCGCGCCTCAGCGAGCCCTCTCGTACCGGGCCGATTCGTTCTACAAGCTGACCAACTACGACGTGGTCTCTCGCGACTTGAAGCTCATCCGCGCGTGGGAGCCCGAGCTGATCGTCCTCGACGAGGCCCAGCGCATCAAGAACTGGAAGACCCGCACCGCCCAAGCCGTCAAGCAGCTCGAGTCGCCTTATGCCTTCGTGCTCACCGGCACGCCGCTGGAGAACCGGCTCGAGGAACTCTACTCGATCGTCGAGTTCGTCGACCGGTTCCGCCTCGGGCCGATGTTCCGCTTTCTCGACGAGCACCAGCACGTCGACGAGAGCGGCCGGGTCGTCGGGTACCGCAATCTGTCGAACATCTCGCGGACGCTCGAACCGATCCTCATCCGCCGCACCAAGGACGAGGTGCTGCCCGAGTTGCCCGAGCGCATGGAAAAGCGGCTCTTCGTGCCCATGACCGAGGAGCAGATGAGCCACCACGAGGAGAACCGGGCGACCGTTGCCCGAATCGCGGCCAAGTGGCGCAAGTATCGCTTTCTGTCGGAGGCCGATCAGCGGCGGTTGATGATCGCGCTGCAGAACATGCGCATGGCCTGCAACAGCACCTACTTGCTCGACCAGGAGAGCGACCACGGCGTCAAGGCCGACGAGGCCATCGACCTGTTGGCCGATCTGCTGGAAGACCCGCAGACCAAGGTCGTCGTGTTCAGCCAGTGGGTGCGGATGCACGAGTTGATGGCTCGCCGTCTTCAGCAGCGCAACTGGGAGCACGTGATGTTCCACGGCGGCGTGCCCGGGGCGAAGCGCAAGTCGCTCATCCAGCGTTTCAAGGACGACCCGGCCTGCCGGCTGTTCCTCTCGACCGATGCCGGCGGCGTCGGGTTGAACCTGCAACACGCCGCCGCGGTCGTCATCCTCGACCAGCCGTGGAACCCGGCCGTGCTCGAACAGCGGATCGGCCGGGTGCATCGCCTGGGCCAGCACCGGCCGGTGCGGGTCGTCCATCTCATCGCCCAGGGCACGATCGAGGAAGGCATGCTCAGCCTGCTGCAGTTCAAGACGGCCATGTTCGCCGGCGTGCTGGACGGCGGCAAGGACGAGGTCTTCCTGGGCGGTTCCCGCCTGAAGCGGTTCATGGAATCGGTCGAGACCGCCACCGGCTCGATCCCGGCGGCCATGCCCCCCGAACAGCGCAACGGCAAGGACGCTCGAGCCGAGCCCCAGGGCGCGGCCGGCCAGGCTGCCCCCGCCGAACAGCTTTGGACCGACGTGGTCTCCGCCGGCGTGGCGTTGCTCGACAAGCTGGGCCAGGCCCTGGCCGCAAAGCCCGGCGAGTCGAGCCGGCCCGGCGGCCTCGCCCTGCCCCCGTCGCTGATCGCCCGCGACGACCAGACGGGCCAGCCCTATCTCAGGCTTCCCCTGCCCGAGCCCGACGCCCTGCAGAAAATCGCCGACGTGTTCGCCGCGCTGGCCAAGAGGAGGTAACGACCGGCTGGCGGAACGGCCTGGGCGGGGGTACACTCATGACCATCCTCATGGAGCGGGACGACGGCGGATCCGGGCACGCGAAGCTCGAGCGCGAAAGGGCGGCCCATGTTGCCGCTACTGTTCCGGCTGCTTGTTCTGGCCGCCGTGGCGGCGATCGTTTGGCGGGCATTGCGCCCTCGCCCGGCGTTCGTGCTGCGCATCCGCCACGGTGCAGTCGCCGTCGAGGCGTCGCGGGGCCAGGTGAGCCGCGCATTCGTGGCCGACGTCAACGACGAGTGCCGGCGCTGCGACGTCGTGCACGGCACAATCAAGGGAGAATGGAAAGGAAGACGGATTTCGCTGAGCTTTTCCTCCGAGATTCCGCCCTCGTCGCGTCAGCGACTTCGAAACGTCTGGGAACTCACCGGCCAGGGTACGTCGTAGGACGACCACCCGCTGGTGGAGTCGGTGTCGGCCGGCTCGAATGCCGGAGGGCTTGGCGGCACCAAGAATCTGCATTAGAATGAGGGGCTTATTCGATGCCAGAGCACCGCATCGACATGCGGTGCGTCAAGCGGGCACCTGGTACACACCACCCAGAGTGACCGAGTCTTTGGCAGAATACTGCCGCACCCTGCGTTTTCAGAACCCACGTCGGCCGCCCCCAAGTGGCGTAGGGTGTCGGAGCCTGTTGGAGGGGGGCGGCAACGGTTGTAGTTTCCGCCAAGAGCGCGATCGAGAAGTTTCGTCGTAAGTGCTTTGTATTGAACAACTTGCCAGCGTAGCTCAATCGGCAGAGCACAGCATTCGTAATGCTGGGGTTAAGGGTTCGACTCCCTTCGCTGGCTTCTTCGTGTCCGGTTTCGAGACGGGCGGACCTTTGATCGTGGGGTAGTTTCTGTCGGAGGATCGTCGAAAGATGTCGCAGGGCTTGCAGTTCGATCTTAAAGAGCTGGTGCTGGTCAGCGGTACGTTCGGGCCTCAGGAAATCGAGCAAATGCAGCGGGCCATCGCCGGCGATTTCTCGCATTATCGGGAACTCCGCGAGGCGGTGGGCGAGTTGGAGCAGAAGGAGGACCTCAGCCCCGCAAGCAACGTTCGCTTGGGGGTGTGTCTGTACCTGCTCGGGCGTTATCGTAAGGCCATCGACACGCTGAAGAAGGGCGACGGCGGAGCCCTTCCCCATTTCTACATGGCCAAATCGCATTTTGCCCTGGAGGACTATTCCGCCGCCCTGAAAGACTACGCGGCCGCGCGCAAGGCGGGCTACGATGCCGATCTCTGCGCCCTGGGAGAGGCCGAGGCTCTCCGGTATTCGGGCGACGCAACGGCGGCCTTGGCCAAGCTCGATTCGCTGTCCGGGGCCGTCGAGCAGACCGCGGAATACCTCTACCAGCGAGGGGCAACGGTCGCGGCCCTCGGTGGGAATCCCAGCGAGGTCATCGCGCTGTACGAGCGGGCGGTGAGCACCGATCCGAGGCACGCCGGGGCCCTGTTCGGCCTGGCCCTGGAGAACGACCGGTACGGAAACGACCGCGAGGCGCTGGAGTTCTACAAGCGGTCGGCCAGCCAGTTCCCCGCCCATTTCGGGTCCCTTCTGAATCTGGGCCTGCTTTACGAAGACCGCGAGGATTTCGAGAAGGCCGTCCAGTGTTATCAGCGGATCCTGGACGTTCAGCCCGACCATCCCCGGGCCACGTTGTTCGTCAAGGATGCTCGGGCTTCGGGCAACATGTACTACGACGAAGACGCCCAGAAGAAGCGCGACCGGATGACCCAGGTGCTGAGCGTCCCCGTCACGGATTTCGAGCTGTCGGTTCGCAGCCGCAACTGTCTCCAGAAGATGGGCATCGCGACGCTGGGCGACCTCTGCCGGTGCACCGAGCAGGAGCTGCTGGCGAGCAAGAACTTCGGCGAAACCAGCCTGGTCGAGATCAAGGAGATGCTGGGCTCGAAGGGGCTTCGGCTGGGACAGTTGGCCCCGGAGCGCCACGCCCTGGAGCTGTTCGAGCCCGAGACCCTCTCGGCCGACGAGCAGGCCCTTCTGACGCGCCCCATCACCGATTTGAATCTCTCGGTGCGGGCCCGCAAAT
>Ga0334894_1001027_pt1 | contig 26278 bp, 22 predicted proteins | sample GraSluR3_MG_6_FD_207225 | JGI IMG/M metagenome (GOLD analysis project Ga0334894, IMG submission 207225) | Sludge microbial communities from methane-producing bioreactor in Wageningen University, Netherlands - Granular Sludge_12_05 R3 | ecosystem: Engineered > Bioreactor > Anaerobic >...
CGCACCACCGTGCCCGAGGTGGTTGGCCTTCCCGAGGTCGACGAAAAGACCCACGGAGACGCCTCCGACCACTACGGCCTGCTGTGGTGGAACAACCGCGACGGCACGATTGCCGGCCTGCCCCGCGACGCCTACTGGTCGTGGGGACTCTACGACAGCCTCATCGTCGTGGTCCCCAGCCTCGACCTGGTCGTCGCCCGGGCGGGCAAGTCGTGGCAGCGCCCGACGGAGGGCCACTACGACGTGCTCAAGCCGTTCCTCGAGCCGATCGCCGCGTCGGTGATCGACGACAACGCGGGGGCCCGTGCCCCTTATCCGCCCAGCCCCGTCATCGCGGCGATCACCTGGGCGCCGCCCGAGACGATCGTGCGCCGCGCCCGGGGGAGCGACAACTGGCCGATGACCTGGGGCGACGACGACGCCCTCTACACCGCCTACGGCGATGGATGGGGTTTCGAGCCCAAGGTCGCCGCGAAGCTCAGCCTCGGATTGGCCAAGATCACCGGCCCGGCCCATGACTTCGCCGGCGTCAACCTCCGCTCGCCCAGCGCCGAGCAGCACGGCGACGGAGCGTCGGGCAAGAAAGCCGCCGGCATGCTCATGGTCGACGGCACGCTTTACATGCTCGTGCGGAACGCCGATCTCAGCCAATTCGCCTGGTCGAGCGACCGCGGCCAAACGTGGACCTGGGCCGACTGGCGATTCGAGACCGCGCTGGCCTGTCCCACGCTGTTGAACTTCGGCCCCGACTACCGTGGCGCCCGCGACGAGTACGTGTATCTCTACTCGCCCGACTCCGACACGGCCTACAAGCCGGCCGACCGGATGGTGCTCGCCCGCGCGCCCAAACATCGCATTACCGATCGCGACGCCTACGAGTTCTTCGTCGGCCTGGATGACGAGCGGCGTCCGGTCTGGACCCCCGACGTCGAGGCCAGGGGCGCCGTCTTCGAAGACCCGGGGCGTTGCGGCCGATCGGGCGTCTCGTACAACGCGCCGCTGCGGCGATACCTCTGGGTGCAAGTGTTCTGCGGTGCGAAGCCCGAGCAGCGGACGGGCCTGGCCGTCTACGATGCGCCGGAGCCCTGGGGGCCCTGGACGACCGTCGACTTCAACCCGACCTGGGACGTCGCGCCCGGCGAAACCGCCGTTTTCCCCACGAAGTGGATCAGCGACGACGGGAGGACGCTGTATCTCGTCTTTTCCGGCGACGACAGTCTTTCGGTGCGGCGAGCCGTTGTCGCGACTGCCGGGCAAGCCTATCGAGCCGGCGACGGGCCGGAGAGCCGGCCCATTGCCTCCTCGAGGTGATCGAAATAGACGTCGAGCACGGCTCGGTTGTGCCCTAAGGGCGGAGCGCAGCTCGGGTCGCGGGCCGCGAGCAGGTTCTTCCACGAGTCGGGGCGATCGCCCAGCACGTCGTGCGCGATGTGCCCCCCCGCGGCCAGCATGGCGGGGATGAAGTGCACCCGGCCGGTTCGCGCGGCATGGCGCCGGGCCCGTTGAAGCGGCTGGAGGCCGGGTAGGCCCTCGAGGCTGGCCGCGAATACGTGGCTCGCCTCAATCGCCCGCGCCAGGGCGAGATTCCACCGGTCGCACGCGGGGCAGTCGTTCGTGCCGTGGAGCACGAGCACGTTGGTCGCCTCGGGCCGAACCTCACGAGCAATGGCCGCGGCCACCCGGCGCACGTCTTCGTCGCTATCCAGCAGCGGCCTGCCCACGGCGATTTCGAGCCCGCCACAGGCGATCTGCCCGAGTCGTGCGAATTCGTGCCCCGGCGCAACGTGCAGCGGCTGGATGGCCACCTGCCCGTAGCCCGCCGTGGCCAGTTCGGCCAGCACTTCCTCGACACGCCGCGTCACGACCCCCTGCCCGCTGAGCCGCCGGCTCACCAGCCCCGACGTGAAGGCCCAGCGCACCACGTGACCGGCAAACCGCCCCCGGGCGGCCCCGTCGATCTGCTCGAACGTCTTCATGCCGCGCAGCACCGTGGTGCCGAAGGCCGCCAGGATGATGGCTGGGCTGGAGGGCCGGTTAATCATGGGAGCGTCGCAATTCCGTCAAAGCGCTGGGGAAAGAAATTCTATGAGCAAGACCGAAAAACGGCGAGCCCGCGAAAGCGCATTGGCTCGGTCGCCGATGACGATTTCGGAAGTCGCGGGGGCTGAGCGCAACGGCGGTGGTGGCCGCCCCCTTTCCGGGGCGGCAAGTCCGGCGCCCAGTGCCGCGACGAGCACGGGGCGCGAATCGGCGGGGCTTCCGGCCACGAAGGGGAGGGGCTGGCAGGCAACTCCGCGCTCGACCGGGCAGTATGAAAGCCGGCGTGTGGAGGGGTTCGTGTCGAGTGGGGTGCACGGTATGCTAAACGAACCGACCACCCGACAACGGTCCCCTCGTGGATTTCTCGACTGCCAGGCGTCGTCACCGCAAACCCGCATGAAACGAGCCCTCACCGCCTCGGCGACCCTGCTGGTTCTCGCGATGGCCGCGTGGTTTCTGTGGCCGGGGCGCGACGGCGAGTCGCCTGCCGCGCCGAGGCTCGCCTTTGTGGCGCCGGGCGTGGCCGAGGTTCACAACCCGGCCCGGGCCGAGACGATCGAGATCTTCGACGAGGCGGGACAGATCGTGGCCCGGACGCCGCTTTTCGGCCGGGAGAGGTCCGACGTGCGATTTCCGTGGAAGCCGGGCGCGCGATACCGCGTCGTGGCCGACGGCGGGCCCGAGGCCGTCGTCCGGGCCCCGGCGACGATGACGCACTTCGTCGTGCGCGTGCACGCGCCCCTGGGTCAAACGCCGTACGAGTACGCCTTCGGCGAGTCGCCCGGCGAGTGCGAGCGCCGGGAGATCTCGGTGCCCGGCGCTCCCGGCGAGACGGTCGACCTGATGCTTGAGGTCGAGAAGCTCACCGACGCCGATCCCATCGAGTTCGACGTGTCGGCCGCGATCGAATCGCCCCCTGCCGGATTCCGCATGGAACCGGCCGTTGTCGAAGAGGGCGTTCGCCTCGAAATCGAGTTCGACAAGCGGATTTGGACCACCCAGGTCGAGCTCGGCGACCGCCTGCCGCCGAATCCGCTTTGCATCGCGCTTCGCGGGGAGGGCTTCTCGCTGCCGCTGGCGCTGCACTTCGTGAGCCGCGACGTGGGTCCCGAGAGCCTGCAAATCGTGTCGTGGCGTCTTCCCACGGCGGCCGACGGCACGCGCGAGCGGGAGCGGATCGAAGACCGGGTGAGCATCCCCAACCCGCTCTGGACGCGCCTTGCCCCCTGGTTCGGCATTCGCGTCCCCGTGCCCGACCCGTTCGATCCCTTCGCGTACCAGACCGTGTCGATCCGCAACCGGTCGGCCCAGCCGATCAGCCTGTTGTTGGCCGGCGAGGTGGTCGACGCCCGGAATGGAAGGCCCGTCGGGTTTTTCGCCTCGCCCGAACTCGAATCGGCCGGCGGCATGGGGCGGATTCTGGCCTACGCCCACCTGGGGCCGGGCGAGACCGTGCCTTGCGTCCTGCCCGTCTACGTGCGCCCCGACACGCCGGCCGGCAACTATCGGCGGCGAATCGAGATCAAGCCGCTCGGCTCCGACGCGACCCTGCGCGTGCTCGAGGCTCCCCTGGGCGTCGTCCGCTCGAGCTGGCTCTTCTTCGGCTGGGTGGCGGCCAGCTCCGTGCTCAGCGGCGGCTGGCTCGCGGCGGTCTTCGTCTTCTACCGCCGCATGGTCCGCTCGATGGGAGTCCGCCTGCTCGTGCTGCTGGCCCTGTTGGGCTCGCTCCAGTTCGCGCTGCAATTCGCCGGCGGCATGGCCTCGATGGTCCTGTACGCGGTCCTCGGGCCGTTCAACTGCCTCGTGGGCGGCCTGCTGACCGAGGTGATGACCTATCTGCTCGTGACCTCCATCCTCTACCTCGTCCCGCGCGTCGGAGCGATTACCCTGGCGGGACTGGTGAGCTACGTGATGGGCGGAATCCTTTTCGGCGCCTTCGGGTTGACCGACCTGCTGTTCATGGGATCGTCGGTCGCCTTCGGCGAGCTGCTGCTCTTGGCCTTCGGCGTCACGCGGTTGGGCGAGCCCCGGGCCGGACCGCCGAAGCTCGTGCCGCTGATGCTCGCATTGGGGGCGGCCGACGCGGCCGCAACGTTCACCTCGATCGCGCTGCAGGCGGTTTTCTACCGGCTGTTCTTCGCCCCCTGGTACCTCGTGCTTCAGGTCGCGGTGACGGGTTTTCTGTACACGGTGCTGGGCGTCTATCTCGGCCAGCCGATCGGAATGAGTCTGCGAAAGGTCCAGCCGTGATCGAAGTCGAGCGACTCAGCCTGCAATACGCCGACGCCGCCGAGCCGGCGCTCGTCGACGTGAGCCTGCGCGTCGCGCCGGGCGAACTCGTGCTCGTGACGGGTCCCACCGGCTGCGGCAAGTCGTCGCTGTTGAACTGTCTGAACGGCATCGTCCAGCACGAGAGCAGCGCCCGGCTCGAAGGGATCGTCCGACTCGACGGCAGGGACCTGCGCGCGTGGGATCTGGCCGAGGTCTGCCGCACGGCGGGCACCGTGTTCCAGAACCCCGACTCCCAGATCTGCACGGCCACGCCCGAGACCGAGATCGCCTTTGGGCTGGAGAACCTCGGCGTCGATCGCGCCACGATGACCGAGCGGATCGGCGAAGCCCTGGCCGTGGTCGGGCTGGGCGATTGCCGCCGCCAGCCCACGGCAACGCTTTCCGGGGGGCAGAAGCAGCGCCTGGCCATTGCCTGCGCCCTGGCCTTGAAGCCCAAGGTGTTGCTCTTGGACGAGCCGATCAGCCAGGTCGATCCGCGCGGGGTGGGCGAGATCCTGCGGCTCGTCGCCCGGCTTCGGGCGGAGGCGGCGCTTACCGTGGTGCTGGTCGAGCATCGCGTCGAAGAGACCGTCGCGCTGGCCGACCGCGTGGTTCTCATGGATCGCGGACGGATCGTTCTCGACCGCCCGCGCGACGCCGCCCTGGCCGACCTCGCGCCCCTGCGGCGGCTTGGGCTGAACTTGCCCCTGCTGGCCGACCTGTTCGAGCGTCTGGGGCGATCCGAGCGACCGCTTCGGCCCGGCGACGCGCCCCGGCTTTCCGTGCGCCGCCCCGACCCGCGACCGCCGAGACCTCGGGCCGAGCCGCTGTGCGAGGTCCGGCGGCTCGGGTTCCGCCACGGGCGCCACGCGCCTGCCCTGTTCGACGACCTGAACCTGACCCTGCACCGCGGCGATCGGGTGGCGCTGATGGGGCCCAACGGCTCGGGCAAGTCGACCCTGCTCGACCTGTTGGCGGGGCTCCGCTCGCCGCGATCCGGGGAAATCGCTTGGCGCGACGGCCCCGCGCCCTCGGTCGGATTGGTGCTCCAGGCCCCCGACCTGATGCTCTTCTGCGAGTCGGTGCGCGACGAGGTGGCCTTTGCCCCGAAACACGCCCGGCTGCCGAAGCCCGACCGGCAGCGGATCGTCGATTCGGTGCTCGCCCGGCTCGGGCTGGCCGACCTGGCCGGCCAATCGCCGTTCGCGCTCTCCCGCGGCCAGCGGCTGCGGACCGCGGTGGCCTCGATCCTCGCGAAGCGGCCGGCCGTGCTCCTGCTCGACGAGCCGACCACCGGGCAAGACCGCGAGCAGATCGAGCGGATGATGACCGCCCTGGAGCACGACTTCGAGCTGGTCGTCTTCTGCACCCACGACGTGCAGACCGCCGCGCGCCACGCCAACCGGATCGTGCTGCTCGACGCCGGCCGCATCGTGGCCGACGGCGAGCCGGCCGACGTGCTCTTCGACGAGGCCGCCGTCGCCGCGGGCGCGATCCGGCCGACCAGCCTCCAAACGTTGGCCGGGCAACACGGCGTTCGCGCGCTCGACGTCGACTCGATGCTGGAGCTGGTGCAACCATGAGACTGTTCGATCGCAACACGGCTTCTCCCCTGGGCCGATTGGACGTGCGTCTGAAGATGGCCGCCGGGTTCTTCGTGTCGCTGCTGGTCGTGCTGGTCGACAGCGTGCCCCTGCTGGGCGCGGCGGCGGGGGCGGGGCTCGTGCTGCTGGCGGCCAGCCGGCCCAACCTCGCGCAGATCAAGCTCGTGGTCGTCACCACCCTGCTGATCGTCTGGGGAGTCGTGCTCAGCCAGGGGTTCTTCTACAGCCGCTTTCCGCGCCACGCGATCGCGGTTCTGCTCGAGCCGAACTGGTTCTTCACCGACGGGCTGGCGATCTACGCCCAGGGGCTCTACTACGGATTACTCCAGTCGCTGCGGATCGTCGCCCTGGGGCTGACCGGATACGCGATCTGCTTCTCGACCGAGCCCGACCGGTTCTTGCGCGGCCTGTCGGCGATGCGCGTGCCCTTCAGCCTGGCCTTCATGGCCGTCAGCGCGATTCGCTTCCTGCCCGTGGCCGCCGACGAGTTTCGCACGGTCCGCACGGCCATGCGATTGAAGGGATACCGCCCGTTCCGCAACGGCCTGGGCGATACGATCGCGGTCGAAGTGGCCGGCCTGCGCCCGATCCTGGCCGGCACGATCCGCCGCTCCCAGGAGATCGCCCTTTCGATCCTTTCGCGAGGCTTTGCCCTCGATGCCCGGCGCACCTCGCTCGGCGGCGAGCGCTTTCGGGCGTGGCATTGGGCGGCCCTGGCCGCTATGATTGCGGCGATCGGGTCGATCGTGACGTGCAAAGTGCTTTTTTGGCTGTACCAGCACGAGTTGTACTACGCGGCCGCACTGCGCCCGCTGTACTCCTTCGTGCGCGCGTGGTTGTGAAGTGTCACCGAGTCCGCCGGTTGCCGCGCTTCGAGACTGTGGAGGAATTGCGATTCCACTGGTTTTCACGCTTCCACTGGTTCCCACGCTTCGCGTGTTCCACTGGTTCCCACGCTTCGCGTGGGAACCGAAGTCCCGGACGCTTCCGCGTCGCCAGCAGGGCCGCGAAGCGGCGAAGAAGTGCGTTCCCACGCGAAGCGTGGGAACGAGGGAGGCCGCGAAGCGGCGAAGAAGTGCGTTCCCACGCGAAGCGTGGGAACGAGGAAAGTGCGTTCCGAGGATCCATGCAGAAAGGAAACTCCATGCCCGACGTCGTCGTCAGCGAGAACGTCGCGGGCGCGCCCATGGACGCGCTTCGCCGGGATCTCGACGTGCTGTTCGATCCCGACTTGTGGAAAGACCCCGATCGGCTGGCCGAGGCCGTCGCTTCGGCCCGGGCGCTGGTCGTCCGCAACCAGACCGAGGTCACGGCCGCGTTGATCGGCGGGGCCCCGAAGCTCGAGATCATCGCCCGGGCCGGGGCCGGGGTGAACAACGTCGACGTGAAGGCGGCTTCCGACGCCGGGATCGTGGTCGCGTACACGCCCAGCGAGAACTCGGTGTCGGTGGCCGAGCTGACGATCGGGCTGATGCTGGCCCTGGCCCGCAAGATCCCCGCGGCCGATCGCGACACGAAGGCGGGCGGATGGGCCCGGCGCCGGTTCACCGGCGTCGAGCTTCTCGACAAGACGCTGGGCATCGTGGGGCTGGGGCGGATCGGCGTCCTCACCGCGCGCCGCGCCCGGGCCTTCGGCATGACGATCGTCGCCCACGACGAGTTCATCGATCCCGGGGCCCCGGCAATCACCGAGCTCGAGGCGCGGCTCGTGGGGCTCGACGAGCTTCTGGCCCGGTCGGACTTCGTCTCCTGCCACGTGCCGCTGACCGAGTCGACGCGGGGCATGTTCGACTACGGGCGGTTCTGCCGGATGAAGCCGGGCGCGTTCTTCCTGAACACTTCGCGGGGCGAGGTGGTCGACGAGGCGGCCCTGGTGCGGGTGCTCCGGGAGGGCAGGATCGCCGGGGCGGGCCTCGACGTCCGCGCGGTCGAGCCGCCCGAGGCGGGGCCGTTGGCCGAAATGGAACGCGTCATTCTCACCCCCCACGTGGCCGCGTTCACCGACGAGGCCCAGCACCGCGTGGTCGAATCGGTCTGCCGCGACGTGGCCGCCGTGCTGCGAGGCGGCGAGGCCGCCGGGTTCTTCAACTTCGCCGCGCCGCGCCGCGGCGCGCGCGGAGCCAGGTGACCCGGCATGCGATCGTTGTTCTACGCCATGTTGGCCGTCGTGCCCTGGGTCGCCTTCACGCTGCTACTGCGCTTGCTGGTGGCGATGGGCGGTTGGCCGGTCGGATTGGTCGGCACGTTCTCGCGGATCATCACGCTCCCCCTTTTGGGCACCTGGATTCTGGCCACCGGAGCCGGGTGGCGCCGGCTCCGCCCCAACGGTGCGCTGGGCTGGCTGCTCGTGATGGGGGCGATCTCGATCGCTATCAACCTCTGCTGGTTCGCCTCGGTCAAGTGGACCACCGCCACGAACGTGGCCATGCTCATGCGATTCGACCTCGTGTTCGTGGTGCTGATCGGCTCGCTGTCGGGCCTCGAACGCCTGGGAGCCGCGCAGCTCGCGCTGGTGCCGACGATGCTTGTCGGCCTGGCCTTGCTGGCCGAAGTGCATCACTTCGATCTGGGAGGGCATCTGGCGGGCGACCTGTTGGCCGTGGTGGCGGCCCTGGGGCTGGCCTCGAACGCCTTCATTATCCGCCACATCCTCCGCGTGATGGACGAGCAGACCGTCGCCCTGTACAACCATGCGATCAGCATGTTAGGATTTGTCGCACTGGCGACGGCCGGCGGCGACTTCGCTCGCACCGGCGAGGTGTTCGCCGCGGCGTCGGGCTGGGTTCCGATGCTCGCGGTCGGCGTGGTGGCCGCCGTGTCGCTGCCGCTGTACTACGTGGCGCTCGGACGCATGGACGTCTGGAAGCTCCGGGCCTTCATGCTCTCGGCGCCGGTAATCACGGCCGCGTTCGAGTGGGTCCTGTGGGGCCTGCGCCTCGCGTGGGCGCAACGCCTGGGCGCGGCGATCATCCTGATCGGGCTGGGCGTCTTGATCCGGATCGAGGCCCGCCACAAGGCGCCCGACCAATCGGCCGCGCCGAGCGGAGTCGAGCCGGTCGTCTCTTCGGAGCCGCCGGCATAGGGGCAACGGCGGCGCCGCGCGAGAAGGTTTCGCTTGCCAACAAGAGAAAGGACCCCGTTGCATGAACGGTCAGAACGAGACGACCGGCCGCTGGTACTCGGGCATCACGCGCTACCAGTACTTCGTGCTGGTGATTGCGTGTCTGGGCTGGATCATGGACATCTTCGAGGGGCAGCTTTTCGCGGTGTTCAAGTCGCCCGCCTTCAAAGACCTGCTCGGCGCGACCCGGATCGACGACCCGAACGTCGCCTGGTTCGGGTACGTGGGCTTCGCGTCGTTTCTGGTCGGGGGGACGGTCGGAGGGATTTTCTTCGGCGTGCTCGCCGACCGCATCGGCCGGCGCCAGGCGATGATCTGGAGCATGCTGACCTCCGCGACGTTTTCCGGTCTGCACTTCTTCGCCACCAGTCCGTGGCACATCGTCGGGCTGCGGTTCGTCGTGGCCATGGGGGTGGCGGGCGAATGGGCGATCGGCGCCTCGCTCGTCGCGGAGGTGTTTCCCATGAAGAGCCGCGCCATGGCCGGTGGGGTCTTTCATGCATCGAGCGTGCTCGGCGCCACCATGGCGGCGGGCCTGGCCATGGTGTTCACGGCCGACCACCACTGGCGATGGGCGTTCCTGATGGCCGTCGTGCCGGCCCTGCTGGTGATCTGGGCGTTCACGTACATCAAGGAGTCCGAGAAGTGGAAAACCGCGGCATCGCAACCTCCGCGAGAGACATCGCAGGCCCAGCGAGGAAGCTTCTCGGAGCTGCTGGGCACCGCCGAGTGGAGAAATCGCGCCCTCATCGGGCTGGGACTGGCGGCCGTCGGGCTGGGAACCTACTGGATCATTTACGCCTGGGTGCCCGAATTGACCAAAGAGGTGCTGGCCGGCCGCGTCCCTGAAGAAGTCGCGCGAAGCCGGGCCGGCTTCGCGTACCTCCTCATGAACATCACCGGGGGGTTCGTGGGACTGCTGGCCTTCGCCCCCCTGACCATGCTCACCAACCGCCGCACCGCCTTCGCCTTGTACCACGTCGGCGCGCTGATCATGGCGCCGGTCACTTACCTCTGCGCCGGCACCTATGCCATGGTGTTGATTCTCGCGCCGATCATGGGGTTCTTCGTCGTGGGGATGCACGCCGGATACGCGATCTACTTTCCCGAGCTGTTTCCCAGCCGCCTCAGGGCGACCGGCACCAGCTTCTGCTTCAACGTCGCCCGGTTCGTTTCGGCGGGGACGCTGCTGATCAGCGCCGTGCTGAGGCCCTATTTCGATCTGCGCGGAACCGTGTGCGTGATGACGGGCCTGTTCGTGATCGGTCTCTTCCTCGTCTACATCGCCCCGGAAACCAAAGGCAAGGAGCTGCCCGAATGAGCGATCTCGGTTTCGGACTCGTGGGACACGGCCTGTGGGGCGCCCACCACGCCAACGCCATCGCCAAGACCGAGGGAGCCCGGCTGGCGGCCGTGGCCGAGCGGTCGGAAGAAGGCCGGGCCGCCGCGCGCGGGGCCCATCCCGAGGCCGCCGTGTGCGACGACTATCGCGAACTGCTGGCCCGCGACGACGTCGACGTGGTCGACGTCGTCGTGCCCAGCCATTTGCACTATGAGATCGGCAAGGCGGCCCTCGAGGCCGGCAAGCACCTGCTGCTCGAAAAGCCCATGGTGCTCACCCTCGAGCACTGCGACGAGCTGCTCGCCCTGGCCGAGGCGAAGGGCAAGGTGCTGGCCGTCGATCACGAGATGCGCCTGTCGAGCCTCTGGGGCCGCGTCAAGCAGTTGATCGACCGAGGCGTCGTGGGCACGCCGCAGTACGTGTTGCTCGAATTGTCGCGGTTCCCCTACCGGCTCGGGTCGGAAGGCTGGCGATTCGACATCCGCCGGGTGGGTAACTGGATCCTCGAGGAGCCGATCCACTTCTTCGATCTCGCCCGGTGGTACATGGCCGGGTTCGGCGAGACCGAGTCGGTGTACGCCCGGGCCAACTCGCGCCAGCCCGGCCACCCGGAACTGCAAGACAACTTCACCACGATTCTCAACTTCCGGGGCGGTGGGTTTGCCGTGATCTCGCAGACGCTGGCCGCCTTCGGGCACCACGTGACCTGCAAGGTGAGCGGCACCGGGGGCGCGATCTGGGCCCACTGGAGCGCCCCCGACGCCCGCCATCCCGAGCCGGTCTTCGGCCTGCGCTACGCGTCGGGCGATCCGAACGAGGTCGTCGAGGTGCCCTTCGACAAAACGACCGGCGAAGTGGTCGAGCTCCAGCAGCAAATCGCCGCCTTCGTCGACTGCGTGCGCCGCGGCTCGGCCCCCGTCGCCACGGGCGACGACGGCAAATGGGCCGTCCTGCTCTGCCTGGCCGCCCAGCGGTCAGTCGACCGCGGCGCGCCGGTCACGATCGAAGAGATGACGGGCTCGTAGGCGAAGGATTCGCCGCGGCGCGTGCGGGCCCCTTGCCAGGCCGGCGGGGGAGTACGGCCCCTCACGGCCCCTTGGGCAGCGGCACCCAGTCGGGCTCTTTGTTGCTGTTGCCGTCGTGGGTGATTTGCACCCAGCGATTCGTCCGGCCGGCGTCGGCGACGCAGAGATCCCAGCCCTCGGCCCGAGTGCCCACCCCCTCGGGCGCCTGGCCGAGGCGGTTTCCCGCCGGACCGCGCGCGAACACGATGTAATCGCCCTCGGGCGCCCAGTCGACGTGGTAGACCTTGATCGGCTTCTCGCTGGTCACCACGTCGCGCCCGCCCGTCACCTTGGGCTCGGGGCCCGAGAAATCGAGGTCGGCGATGCGCAAGGCCCAGTCGGTCGGGGTCCAGGCGAGCCGCTTGCCGTCGGGGCTCGCCTCGGGGCGGCAGCCGGGAATGCCCAGGTTGACCACCCCGGTCCCGTCGGCATCGAGGGCGAGGATGGCGTGGCGGTAGCCCATCCCTCCGTGGATCGTGGTCACGATCCACGGGCTCGCCGGCACCCAGCACACGCCGAACAGGTGCGACAGCTCCTCGTTCGGATGGGCCCGGTGCTCGCCCGTGGCCAGGTCGTGGAAATAGAGCCCCTTCGTGGCGACCGACGAGTAGGTGAACTGCTCCGACGCGCCCTTCAGATAGGCGATCACCGTGCCGTCGGGGTTCCAGAAGGGTTGGCGCGCGTTTCGGGCCACCCGCGTGCGGCCGGTCCCGTCGACGTTCATCCAGTAGACGCTGCGGACCTTCGACGCCCCCTCGCCCTCGTCGGCCACGAAACAGATCTTCGTGCCGTCGGGCGACGCGTGGGGATACAGCTCGTCGATCCGCGGGGTTCGCGTCAGGTTGATCGGGTTCGAGCCGTCGGCGTCGATCCGAAACAGCTCCCAGTTGTCGCCCCGGTAGGTCTCGTAGACGATCTTGTAGGGCAGGCGTTTCAACTCGCCGATCAACTCGCCGGCCGGCGCCGCGGGGGCGACGGCCAGCAGAATCGCCGTCGCAATCCAAGTCGCTTTCATCGGTCAATACTCCCGCGGATTCACTCGGGCCTGCACCCGGGTCGGCAGCCCCTGGATGCGCAGGAACCCCTCGGCATCGGTCTGGTTGTACTGGCCGCCGCCCTCCATCGTGGCGATGCCCTCGTCGTAAAGGCTATTGGGGCTCGAGCGGCCGTCGACCGTGAGGTTGCCCTTGTACAGGTTCAGCCGCACTTCGCCGGTGACCGGCTTCTGGGCCTCGCGGATGAAGGCCGCCAGCGCGTCGAGCTTCGCGTGGTACCAGAAGCCGTAATAGACCATCTCGGCCACCTCGGGGGCCAGCCGGTCGCGCAGGTGCATCAGGTCGCGGTCGAGGGTGAGCTGCTCGACGAGGCGGTGCGCCTCGTAGAGGATCGTCATGCCCGGCGCCTCGTAAACGCCCCGGCTCTTCATGCCGACGAAGCGGTTCTCGACCATGTCGATCCGCCCGATGCCGTTGCGCCCGCCGATCGCGTTGAGCGCCTCGACCATCTCGAAGGCGCTTCGCGCCTTGCCGTCGAGGCGCACGGGCACGCCCGACTCGAAGCCGATCGCGACCCGTTCGACCCGGTCGGGGGCTTCTTGCGGCGAGACGGTCATGCCGAATTCGACCAACTCGACCCCGTTGACGCCGAGGTCCTCCAGGCGCCCGGCCTCGTAGCTGATGTGCAGGCAGTTCTCGTCGGAGCTGTAGGGCTTGGCCGCCGACGCCTTGACGGGGATCTTCTTCGCCTCGCAGTAGGCGATCATCTCGGTCCGCCCGGGAAACTGCCGGCGGAACTTCTCCATGCGCCACGGCGCGATCACCGCGATCGACGGATCGAGGGCCTCGGCCGCCAACTGGAACCGGCACTGGTCGTTCCCCTTGCCGGTCGCCCCGTGGGCATAGGCGTCGGCCCCGACCTCCCGGGCCACCTGGAGGCATTTCTTCGAGATCAGCGGCCGGGCGATCGACGTGCCCAGCAGATAGACCCCCTCGTACTTCGCCTGCCATTGGAGCACGGGAAAGGCGAAGTCGCGGCAGAGCTCCTCCCGGGCGTCGACGATCCGGGCCGATCGGGCCCCGATGTCCCGGGCTTTCTGGAGAATGGCCTCGCGGTCTTCGCACGGTTGCCCGAGGTCGACGTACACGGCGTCGACGTCGTAGCCTTCGTCGCGCAGCCAGCCGAGGATGACCGAGGTATCCAATCCGCCCGAGTAGGCGAGAACGCAACTTGGCATGGAAGAGTCTTCCCGAAAACCTTGAATTGGCAAGCCCCCGGAAGGCCGGCCCCCCCGGTTGGCGAACGAAACCTTCATTCTCTTTGCCGTGGGCTCGGTTGGCAAGAGCGCCGCGAATCCTCCCGCCTCTCGATGGGACGAAGCGGCCTCGCCGCGGGCACGCAACGCAGCTTCATCCCAGGCGCGCTTGGCGAGCACCCGCTTCTCGTTTTCGGCTTCGACGCAGGGAGAATCGGCCTGGATGACGCACCGGCTGCTGCCGCGCAAGACGCCGCCGGCCAGGTCGACGGTTGGTCGTCGGCCGTCGACGTTGACCGCGGCGGGGCCGGCTGATAAGCTGGGTCCGTCGTGCGTTCCAGAAGCCGAGGGAGTGATCCGTTGAAACGCTATTGGCACGCGGCGTTGGGTTCTGCGGTGTTTCTGTTCCTCTGGGGCTGTGGCGGACCGAGGCCCGAGGAGCAGGCCGATTCCTTCTCTTCCGACGCCGGGGTCGCAACCGCGCGCCGGGCCGGCGAACCGGCGCTTTCCGATCGCGGCGGGCGCGATGAGGCCGCGGCGCCCGAGGCCAGCGCGGCCGACTCGTCGCCGATCGCCACCGAAGAGCAGCTTCGCGCGGCGCTGCGCGAGAAGAACCCGGGGTTCGGCGGCGAGTTGGGCGTGCAGACCGACGGGCGCAACATCGTGGCCGTGGGGCTGAGCGACCCGGCCGTCGAGGAGATCGCGCCACTGGCCGGTTTACCCCTGCAACGGCTCGAGCTGAGCGGCTGCCACGTGACCGACATCCGACCGCTCGAAGGCATGCCGCTCGGCGTGCTGGGGCTCGAACGGACGGGCGTCCGGGATATTGGCGTGCTCAAGGGGATGCCCCTGACGGTGCTCGCCTTGAGTCACACGCGCGTCGACGACATCGGCCCGTTGGCGGGCGCTCCGCTCGAGGAGCTTTATCTCGTGCGGACCGCCGTGACCGACCTGAGCCCGCTGGCGGGAATGCCGCGTTTGCAGTCGCTCTGGCTGAACGACACGCCGGTGAGCGACATCGCGCCCCTGGCCTCGGTGCCGAGCCTCGTCAGTCTGACGCTGGCGGGCACGAAGGTCGCCGACCTCAGCCCGCTCAAGGGGCTGCGCATCAGCCGCTTGCACATCGCGCGGACCGAGGTGACCGACCTCGAGCCGCTCAAGTGGCTGAAGCTGCAGCGCCTGGTGTTCACCCCGGGCAAGATCGAGAAGGGCATCGAGGCGGCCCGCAACATGCCGACCCTGCGGGAAATCGGCACGTCGTTCGGCGAGGAGGCCGAGGGAAGGGAAGACAACATGATGCCCCCCGACGTCTTCTGGGAGCGGTACGACGCCGGGGCGTTCGAGTAGCTCAACGCGAGCGACGCCATGGACTACCTGGTCGGAATCGACGTCGGCAGCACGAACCTGAAGGCGATGGTCTACGACCCGTCGGGCAGGGCGGTGGCGTCGGGCAGCCGGCCGACCGAGCGGTTCCACCCCGATGCCGAGCACCCCGAGTGGACCGTGTGGCAGCCCGAACCGATCTGGGGCGGCGTGGCCGAGTCGCTTCGCGAGGCGATCGGGCAGTTGGACGATCCGTCGGGCATCCGGGGCGTCGCCGTCACGGGCATGGGCATGGACGGCGTGCCCTTGGACCGCCACGGGCGCTGGCTCTATCCGTTTGTCAGTTGGCATTGCCCGCGAACCCTGCCCCAGCAGCGATGGTGGCAGGAGCACGTGGGGGCCGACCGGCAGTTCTCACTGACGGGAACGCCCATCTGGGGCTTCAACACGGCTTTGCGCCTGTTGTGGATGGAGGAGCACGAGCCCGGGGTGCTGGCCCGAACGCACAAGTGGGTGCTCATCGAGGATTTCGTCAACTTCCTGCTCTGCGGCCGGCTCGCAACCGACTACAGCATGGCGTCGACCACGCTCCTGTTCGATCAGCGCCGGCGGGCGTGGTGCGACGACCTGCTCGACGCGTCGGGCATCGACCGGGGGTTGCTCTGCGATCCGATGCCCAGCGGCACCGTGCTCGGCGAGGTGCACGCCGAGGCGGCCCGTGCGACGGGGCTGCCCCGGGGCACGCCGGTCGTGCTGGGCGGCCACGACTACTGTTGCGGCATGCTCCCGACCGGGGCGTTTCGGCCCGGCGTGGTGCTCGACGTGACGGGCACGTGGGAGATGGTCGTAACCGCCCTGGCCGAGCCCGTGCTCACGCCCGAGGTGCGGCGCGTGGGCCCCTACGTGGGCTCCCACGTCGCCCGCGGCATGTGGTCGGTGATGGGCGGGGCCGTGGCGGCCGATATGCTCGAGTGGTTCCGCCGCGAACACGGCTTCGAAGAGCGCCAAAAGGCCGCGCAGCAGGGCGACGTCGACTGGGATCACCTCATGGCCGCGGCCCGGGCCTCGCCGCCCGGCGCCCGCGGCATCTTGTTCCTGCCCCACATGTCGGGCAGCAGTTGCCCCGTGGTCGACAGCACGTCGAGGGGCGCCTTCGTGGGCCTGCGCAACATCGCCACGAAGGGCGACATGCTCCGCGCGATGATCGAGGGGCTCGACTATCAGTTCCTCGAGATCGTTCGGGCCTACGAGACGGCCCTGGGCATCCGCCCCAACCGGATCGTGGCCATCGGCGGCGCCACGAACAACGCCTTCTGGATGCAAAACAAGGCCGACGTGCTGGGCAAGCCGATCGAAGTGCCCGAGCTCGACGAGGCCGTGCCCCTGGGGGCCGCCATGCTGGCCGGCATCGGCGTCGGACTGTACCGCGACGAGCAAGAGGCGTTCGAACGCGTCGGCCGACCGGGCCGGACCTACGAGCCGAATGAAGGCCTGGCCGCGAAATACTCGGAGTGGTTCGAGTCGTATCGCCGGGTGTATCCGGCATTGAAGGAGATTCACCGAGAATTGCACGGCCTGTGATGCCAACGGTCCACCTTCATCTTCCTGGTGAACGCCATGAAAACCACCCTTGCCACGATCGCCTGCGCCGCCGTTCTCGCGACGGCGTCCCCGGCCCCTGCCGAGCCGATTCGGCTCCATCCCGACAACCCGCACTACTTCGAGTTCCGCGGCAAGCCCACGGTGCTGATCACCTCGGGCGAGCACTACGGGGCCGTGCTCAACCGCGACTTCGACTACCGGCGGTACTTCGAGACGCTCGCGTCGTACGGATTCAATCTCACCCGGACCTTCACCGGGGCGTACTGCGAGCCGCCGGGGGCATTCAAGATCCAAGACAACACCCTGGCCCCGGCCAAGGGCCGGCTCGTTTGCCCCTGGGCCCGCAGCGACACGCCGGGCTACGCCAACGGGGGCAACAAGTTCGATCTGACCCGCTGGGACCCCGACTACTTCGACCGGCTTCGCGACATGGTCGCCCGGGCCGATCGGCACGGCATCGTGGTCGAGCTGGTGTTCTTCTGCCCCTTCTATCGCGATGAGATGTGGGTTCTCAGCCCGATGAACGCCGCCAACAACGTCAACGGCATCGGCAAGCTCCGGCGCGAAGAGGTCTACACCCTCAAGGATCGCGAGCTGACCCGCGTGCAGGACGCGATGGTCCGCAAGATCGTTCGGGAGCTGGCCCGGTTCGACAACCTGTACTACGAGATCTGCAACGAGCCCTATTTCGGCGGCGTCACCCTCGAGTGGCAGGCCCACGTCGCCCGGACGATCGCCGCGACCGAGCGCGAGCTGGGCGTCGCGCACCTGATCGCCCAGAACATCGCGAACAAGTCGAAGAAGATCGAGGATCCCGACCCGCACGTGTCGATCTTCAACTTCCACTACGCCACGCCCCCGACCGCCGTGACGATCAACTACCACCTGAACAAGCCGATCGGCGACGACGAGACGGGCTTTCGCGGGCGCGAGCCCAAGCCATACCGCGTCGAGGGCTGGGAGTTCCTCCTGGCCGGCGGGGCGGTCTACAGCAACCTCGACTACTCGTTCACCTGCGGCCACGAAGACGGCTCGGCCACGAGCGACGCCCCGGGCGGCGGCGGCCCCGAGATCCAGAAGCAGCTTGCCATCCTCAAGCGATTCATCGAGGGATTCGACTTCGTGCGCATGCGGCCCGACCACGAATCCATCCAGAGCGTCGCCCCCGCCGAGGCCCGAGCCACCGTGCTCGCCGAGCGCGGCCGGGCCTACGCGATCTACGTCGGCGGCCCGGGACCGGCGACGCTGGTCGTCGATCTGCCCCCCGGCCGGTACACCGCCGAGTGGGTCAACACGAAGACGGGCAAGGTCGAACGATCCGAGCGTTTCGAGCACCCGGGGGGCGATCGAAAGCTGGCCTCGCCGGGATTCACCGACGACATTGCCCTGCGGGTCGTCGCCCGCGCGTGAACCGCATCACTGCCTCGTCTTGAGGACGCGACGCGCCCGGAGAAGACGACCGAACGCGACCCCTCAGGGCCATCGACGTCGTTCAAGCCGTCTCTTCTTCCGAGGGTTCCTCCCCATCGCCCACTTCGTCAGGTTCCTCAGGCAGTTCCCGCCCGGCTTCGCGAATGGCATGGGCCTGGGCGACGGTCAGGGCGACGCGCGTCAACACGGGTTCGGCCCTGGCCTGGAGGTTGCCCTGCTTGTCGGCGACGTGCACGACCGTCTGGAGCGTCAGGTAGTCGCACTGCCCGCAGGTTTCGCAGTGGTCCAAATCGAGCCGCAGATAGGCCGCGGCCGAGTCGGGGGCTCGGTAGAGTTCGTCGAAGGCCTCGAACTGGCCGGCCAGCGCCTTTTCGGCGATCGCTTCCTGTCCTTCCTGGGCGATGAACTTGCGGACGCCTTCCTCGTGCGTCGCCCACTGGCCGCATCGCTCGCAGAAGACGCGATGGGCGATCGACTTCGTCGCCACGACGGTCGCCGCGCCCACGATGATCGCCGCCTCGGCAAGCCAGACAATGGCCAGGAAGATCCCTTTGACGGGCTCGCCGTCGCGCATCCCCCAGAAGCCTTCCTGGTAGAACAGTTGCATGTACCAAAGCAGCACGCGCGGACGCCAAGCCAAGGGGGCATCGGCCAGACCGAAGCGGGCGACGGGATCGACCGCCCAGGCCACGTAGAGCCCCAGCAGCGCGGCCAGGAACCCCATCCATCCGGCGACGAACGTGTTGCGGATCTTGCCGACCCTTACGGTCCGCCCGACGACCGCGCCGATCGCCAGCCCGAAGACGAACGTGGCCAGGAAGTTGACATAGACAATCGGGATGTAGACGACGAGGTACGTGTACACGGCTCCCAACACGATCGCGGTCCCGAAGCCGGCAAGGGACGTCGCCATCCACCCCGCGAGAGGTACTGAGCCCGAGTGGCGGTAGGTCTCCATAGCGGGGCCCCCTTTCTTCCGTCAAGGCGAAGGACGAGAAAGCGAGTGAATCAGGCGAAGCAGATCTGCGCGGGAAAAGCGGCCTCGCACCGCCCGCTTCGCGGCCAATCGACTTGAGCCGAACGAATCATACCCAGCAAGACGACCGGCGCGAAGGTACCGGGGAATGCTCCCTCCAAGGGTCCCGTAGTCCCCTCCGATGGGTCGTATAGATTCCCGCAAAAAGTCGTGGGCGCAAATCCGGCCTGGACAGCGAAACGCCGAGGCGATACGCTCTTCGCTGCCTTTGGACGGGCAGACTCAGTTCATTTACGGAGGGAGGAACCAGATGAACTTCTTCGAGTGGATTCGTGGCGGCGTGCGCCAGGCCGTGCTTCTTGGCGTTTCCGACGCGGTGGACCAGATTGGCACCCCCGAGGGGGACGACCTGCACCAGGGATTGCTCGAAGTGCTTCGGTCGCAACCGGATTCACCGAAACGCCTTGGCTCCGGCACGCGACGCAAGAAGCTTGGCCGTTCGCTTCAGCAGATCCAAGCCACCTCCGAGGGCGCCCCTTCGTAAGACGCCCCAGCGCGCGAGAAAGGCCTCCACAAACGGGGGGTGTTCTTCCGGTTTGTCTTCGCCGACGGGCCCGATCCCGGTCCGTTTTCGACGCCCATCTCCCCTGCCCACCCGAGCCTCTACCGCGGCAACGACAACTCCCAGCCGTCGCGTCGTGGGGGGCGAAGCAGCCGGTCGGCCTCGTCGCTGTTGACCACGCGGCACGCCATGGGATCGTACTCCAGCGGCTTCTCAAACAGCGTGGCGACGTTGCCCAGCAGGAGCAGCTCGATGGCGGGGCCGGAGTGGTTGAAGTTCGACAGGGGCGTCCCCTCGCCGCGGCAGGCCGCCATCCATTCGCGTTCGTGTCCCGGCACGCTCGGCAATCGGCGGGGCGGTCCGGCCGCGTCGCGAAAATCGCCTTCGGGCAGGACCGCGCAAATCGAGTTGTGGGCGTTGGTGTGGACCACCCCTCGACTGCCGACCAGCAGTGAGCCCGACTCGGGGGTCCAACTGTCTTCCCATACCAGCGGGCGCCCGGCAATCTCGATGTCCTCCAATACTCCGTGCCCCGCCGGCACCACCACGACCTCCGCGGATGCCGAGGCAACACCGACAACCATGCCCAACACCGCCGGCCAGCACACCAACTCTTTGAACATGTCTCGGTCCTCCCAGAACAACGGTCCACGGGTCTCGGGGCTTCCCGAGAATCTCATCCCAGAAACGCCGATTCGGTCAGTCTGTCACGGAAAAATGGCCGCCGACGGCCAACTGCCGGCACGCCCAACCGAAAACACCAGCCGGGGCGCCGAAAACCGGAGCGAGAGCACTACGCAAGACGGTCGGGATGAGCGCGGAGTCGCGGTTTCGTCCCTACCGCACGCGGCACTGGAATTGCACGACGCCGCCCTGGCCGGGTTCGAGGGGCTCGGTCACTTCCCAGCGCAGGACGAGCGACTCGGCCTGGTTGGGCTCGGTGAAGAAGTCGGCGGCCACGGTGCATTGGGCCGAGTCGGGCACGTACTCGAGGCGGGTCGTGAGGTTGTCGAGGATCGTCACGTTGCCGATCGGTTGATTGCCCACGTTGTCGAAGCGGATCGTGAAGTCGACCGTCTCGCCGGGCGCGGCATAGGGGGTCGAGGCCGTCTTGATCACGCGAAGCCGAGGCCGGGCCTCCGGCTCCTTGACGGTGAAGATCGTTTCGACTTTCTGGTCGCTCGTCTCGACCGTGGCGCGGGTTCGGTCGAGGATGATCTGGAGTCCTTCGGGCCGCGACCAGGCCAGGGCGGCCTCGACGCCGTCGGCCAGCCAGGCCGTCTCCGCGGCTTCGAGGGTGTTTTGCCCGAGGACCGCCGGCGCTTCGCCCGGCAGGATCCGCCGCCGGGTCGATTCGAGGCGGTAGGCGTTCGAGACCGCGCCGTCGCCCTGCTTGGTTTGGTAGATCGACGCCAGGCTGCGCCCGACGTGCCCTTCGGGCTGGTATTGCTGCTTGCTCGATGCGGCGATCTGGACGTCGGCGTGACCGGCCGGTTGAAGCGGCTGGTGGATGCCGACCCAGGGGTCCCACTGTTCGTTCTCTCGGAGGCTGACGACCTGGCGCACCGCGCCGAAGCGCGGGCTGTAGATCGAGACGCGGTTGCTGGGGACCACGACGGTCCGGCCGTCGAGGGTGTCGAAATGGCCGACGGTATCTTCGGCGTTCAGCCCGTGGACTTCCCAGTCGGCGGCGATTCGCGTGGCCGGCGCCTGGTCGCCGCCGTCGAACAGGTATTCGTCGGGCGGCCAGGGTTGCGCTCGTGCGCCGGGCGGCGTCCAGGGGGCCACATGGGCCGAGGGCAGGGGAATCGCCGCGTCGTCGCCGGGGCAATCCGCCTCGGCCAGATAAGCCGCGGCATCGCCGGTGTAAGCTTGCTGGGGCAGGGCAGGGGAGGGGGCCGGCCCGTGACCGTACGGACCGGCAACGGGATGTCCGGCCCGGCAGGAGCAGAGGATCAGGGTGCCGATCGCCACGACGACGAACCGCCACCAGCGAGGCCAGGGCGAATGCGTGGAGTCGCTTGCCGGGCGCGGGTTCATGGTGCTACCTCCAGAGGCCGGATCGAGAAGCCTGGGTCGGCTCGGCCGCGCTCGGCTCTTGCGGCGATTGGGGCGCGGCAACGGCGACGACGGGCGGGCATCCGTAAAGAAAATCGATGCTGGGCCCTTCGGCGTCGGGCAATCGGCCGCCCAGGCGGAGGATCGCCACGGGGCGCCCGAGCTGATCGGCGATGGCCAGCGGATCGTGGTTCGGTCCCGCCTCGAACCAGTTCGTCCCTTGCGCGCCTTGGCGGATCGGCAGGGCCCGCTGCGGGTCTTCGAGGTAGATCACCCGGGTGACGAACTTGCCCGACAGGGCGAGTTGAAGCTCCTCGAGGGTGAGCTCGACCTCGATGGGAAATCGCGTTTCGGTTCCCGGGGGCGCGTAGAGGCGATTGATGACCTCGACGGTGGGAAAGACCTCCCGCCCGTATTCCGAAGGGATATTGGTCACGCGGATCCGGTAGACCGGGCCGATCAGCATGCCGACGGTGACGGGGCCTTGCTGAGCGGGGCCGAAGGTGCCGGCTTCCGCCAGCGAGATCAAGGCCCCGTCGGGGGCCTTGATCTTCACTGGCTGGAAGTAGCCGGGCAACGGCCCACCCCGCTGGAGTTGCAGGCTGCCAATCGCTCCCGGAGGCATGGCGCCCTGGTGCCAGTAATGGACCGGCGGCTGCTGGGCCGCCGCGGGCGTGCCGAGCCCCAGGCACAAGAGCACCACCATCGCAGTCTTGCCGACAACTCGTGGCATGCAGGCCGTCTCGATCGTTGCAAGGCAGCGGGGCAGTTGGACCATTGTCACGGATCACGCGCTTCGAGTAAGGGTTGGGAAGTCGGCTCAGTACGCGCAGCTCGGGCCGGCGGGCTGGGCCGACGCGGCGGTCGCGTCGCCGTAGGCGCATCCGTCGGACGAGCAGCCGCCGTCGTGGATGACTTCGTTGCGATCGGAGATCGACGGGTGGAAGATGCCCGGGCCGCCGAAGTTCTGCTCGACGATATAGGCCTGGTTGGCCGGCGTCGGATAGCTGAAACCGGGGTCCTGCCGGACGTGGACGCTCATCTTCCTGACCGGGTGCGGCATGTGCATGATCGTGTGATTCTTCATCACGTGCTTCTGCAAGCCGGCCGGCGCGCCGAGCGGCACGTGGGGCGGTCCGGGAAGCCCGATCGGCGTGCCGCACATGGGCATTCCGTACTGCGGTCCGCTCACGCCCGAGATGTAGCTCGCCGGCGCCGCGGCGCCGCCCATCGGGGCGCCGGGGGCCTGACCCGGCATGCCCATCCCATACGCGGCGGGCATGACCTCGGTGGGATCGAGCATCTCGCCGGGCATCCCCAAGTCGATGTTGCCCAGGCGCACGATCGCGAGGATCGAGCCGCGGCGGTCGGCCTCGACGATCGGGTCGACGCCCGGGTCGAGCCGCGTGCTGACCAGGGTCTCGACGCCGGCCAGGGCCAGTTCCTGATACTCCGGATCCGGCAGGTAGATCACTTTGGTGACAAAGTTGCCGCTTTGCACCTGGTCGAAGTCTTCCTCGGTGAACTGCACCGGGATCGGGTTGTGCGCGAGGAACGCTTGGGTGCGCGGCATGCCCGGCCCGACTTCGAGCGTCGGATAGAGTTCCACGCCCGGGCGGCTCGGGATGCTGGTCACCTTGAGCCGATAGATGGCGCCTTGCGGGAAGTTGTACCGTCCCGGACAAACGAGCGGCTCGGAGTCGAATTGCCCCGGCATGCTCACGTCCCAGTGGACCAGCATGCCCTCGGGCCCCACGAAGGCCACCTGGGACCGCTGGGCGGCAGAGGGCACGGCGGGCGCATAGGACATGACGCCCGGTCCCGGTCCTCCCACGCCCGGCCCCGGACACATGATCCGTTCGGCCGGAGGCAAGTTGTGCTGCAGCGGGCCATTGCAGCCGGCCACGGCCACGATCAAGCCCAGAATACCCATTCCAGTTCTCATCAGGTGTCCCCCCTACCTATCGCTCGAGGCGTGTGTCAGGATCACTCTTCCGTCCGACACCAGGGTCCCTTTGCCGGGATCGTCGGTGGGTCGGGCATGGCCGCTGGCGGCCCTCCCGACTGCCATAGACCCTCCGGGGTCGGCGTCCTACAATGCCGGCCTGACCTCCGACCCGCTCGCCCGCGGCTTGCTGGGCCAATCTCCCACCGCGGGAAGCGATCGGCGGTTGGGGCCGGTCGCGCAGGATCTCTCACTGACGTTTTAGGTCGGTTGCATACAATGCGATTCTTTGGCAAATCCGTCAGAACCGCCAACATGCGCATCATCGGTTCCGCCCTCAGCGTCCTGGGAAGTCTTGCGGCTTGCGCGGCCGTTGGGGCCCAGATCGGCGCGACAAACCCTCCTCGGAGCCTGGCTCGCAATACCCCATCGGGACGGGCGGGAGACCTCCCGGAAGCCCGTGCACAGACAATCCTCGAACAAACCATCTTCGTCCTCGAGAGCCAACGTTCCCTCGCGGCCACGATTCGGCACCGCGCCGACCTGTTCGGCCGGGCTCCCGTCGGCATGGGGACCTACCAGGAGGAGCGACGCGGCCCGGGGCTCGAGGGGCAACTCCGTTTCCGCCACGAATTGCGAACCCAGGTCGGCGACCAGCCCTGCAATCTCGTCGAGGTGTGCGACGGGCGCCACCTCTGGCAATATCGTGAGCTGGGCGACACGCGCACCCTGAGCCGAATCGACGTGGGGCGGGTTCAACGGGCCTTGGAGGAATCGGGCGACATAACGCAACTCCGCAAAGTGGATAAATGGCCAGGTCTGGGAGGTTTGCCGAGACTGCTGCGCGGACTCCACAGCTCGTTTCGCTTCGAGCTGGAGGGCGAGGGCCGCCTCGGTGCCGACCTTCCCGCCCTCAAGTTGCGGGGCGAGTGGAACCAGCAGAAGCTCTGCGAGTTGCTCCCCGATCAGCAGGAGGCGATCGCCGCGGGCGCGCGGCCCGACCTGAGCCGACTGCCCGACCACGTCGCCGACCACGTTCTCCTCTACGTCGGCAAGGCCGACCGGCTCCCGTACCGCATCGAGTACCGGCGCCGCGAAGCGGAGCAGGGCAGGGCAGGGCAGGGGGGGGCGCGCACCTTGCTCAGCGTCGAGATCGAAGTCCGCCTGAACGTGCCCGTCGACGCGACTCGTTTCGCCTACCAGCCCCCCGGCGACCTGCAGCCTTCGGAGCAGACGCTCGACTTTCTGAAGACCCTGGGGCTCGAGCGGTAGGCGGGCGACCGCCCGGCGCCTCACGTCAAGCTCAAATGAAAGACCCCATTAATCGTGATCACGTTCGTCCGCCCATTGCGGCGGCGAATCAGGCTCAGCCCGCAGTTGTCTTGGGGAATGGTGCGGTAGCGGGCGATGGGAATGCCCATGAGTTGGGCCAGGCAGACCCGGTTGACCACGTTGTGGGCCACGACGACGATCGACCGGCCGAGATGGGCCTCGAGAAGCCGTTGGAAGGCCGGCGCCGCCCGGTCGACCACGGTTTGCAGGTTCTCGCCCCCCCGGTAGGGGTTCACGGCGGCGTCGGCCATGAAGGCGTGGTAGGCCTCGGGATCGCGCTGGGCGATCTCGTCCCAGTCGAGCCCTTCCCAGTCGCCCACGTCGACTTCCGTCAGTTCGTCGACCAGTTCGACCGGCAGGTTGTGCCGTTGGGCGATGGCCTCGGCCGTCTGTCGGGCGCGGAGCAGGGGGCTCGAGTAGACCGCGTCGAGGGCGACGCCGGCCAGGAACTCGCCCGCCTCGCGGGCCTGCCGTTGCCCTTGGTCCGAAAGCTCCGGATCGGTGCGCCGGCCTTGGAGGCGAGGCGGGTTGGCGCGGTTGTTATCAGTCGCGCCGTGCCGAACCAGGTGGAGCCAGCAAGCATCCGGGGCAGGGCAGGGGGGCATGATTCTCGTTTCTCGAAGTGCCGAAAACCTTGTAGGATGGAGAGCATCCCGACCGGGGACCCGATGCATTCTACCAGGCGGCCCAAGCCGCAGAAGGCCCGCACAAACGGATTCGCAGAGGAGGCGTTCCCATGACGTCTTGTTGGAGTTGCGGCAAGCCAATGCCCGAAACGGCGGAGTTCTGCCCCCACTGCGAGGCCCCCGTGGTGGAACAGCCCACGGAAGACGAGAAGGCGCTCGTCAATGACGCCCTGGCCGGCATGGACCCCGAATTGATCGAGGAGCTCCGCGACGCCTTCGAGAAAAGCGCCACCGGCGAGGAGTTCGTCAATCGCATCATGATCGGCGACTGCCCGACGTGCGGCAGCTCCGACACGGGCGACGGCGAAAGCGATCCGGAAATCGACGACATCACCGTCGCGCGTTGTTTCGCCTGCGGGCAGTTGTGGTGCCCCGATTGCGGAGAGCTGTTCGACGACGCTCGATCGATCGACCACGACTGCCCCGCCTGGGAAGAGATGGGCCTCGGCGACGAGGAGGACGACGATTTCGACGACGGGGAGGACGAGCACGACGACTGAAGCCGAATGGTTTCGGGCTCGTGCGGCCAGCGACCTTTCGGAGCGGGCCGTTCACGCGCGCCGGGCGTGCAGCGCGCGGGCCAGGGCGCCGTCGGCGTCGAGCAACGCGTCGAGCTTCGCCCGGATCGCCCGGTTGTCGCCCGGCTGGTAGCCGGCGAGCCGCTCGGCGT
>Ga0334894_1001046_pt1 | contig 25803 bp, 20 predicted proteins | sample GraSluR3_MG_6_FD_207225 | JGI IMG/M metagenome (GOLD analysis project Ga0334894, IMG submission 207225) | Sludge microbial communities from methane-producing bioreactor in Wageningen University, Netherlands - Granular Sludge_12_05 R3 | ecosystem: Engineered > Bioreactor > Anaerobic >...
ACACCCTGGTGGCTCATCATTACAGGACCTGGAAATGTAATGTCTGTGAAGCTGATGAGGGTGAGCAGAACATCATCACTCAATGGGAGAATAAAGAAACCGATACTCTGATTGCTTCATCTTCCCTGGTAGCGGATTGCGCGGTGAGAAAGTATGCAGATGGGCTTCCTTTGTATCGTCAGGAAGCAATATTCCGACGGGAAGGGCTGGCAGTCTCCCGCCAGACGATAAGTAACTGGCTGCTGACTTACATGAGGTTATTAACTCCGTTGCGTCAGCAGTTTGAAAAGCACATGATGAATTCCCCACTAATCAATCAGGATGAGACTCCTGTGAAGGTGATTCATTTGCCAGAACCTGCAACCTCGAAATCGACGTTCATGTTTGTACAGGTAGGAACCTCATTCTTAGATGATGATGAACGCCGTATAGCTCTGTACTCCTACATCCGTAACAGGAAGAAGGATACTCTCGATTCATTTACTCGTGATTACACCGGATATGTGATGACTGATGGGCTGAAGGGCTACCTGTCGATAGACAAACATCTGAACTGCTGGGTTCATGCTCAGCGTGGATTTAAGAATTTTGTGAAGACGAACAAGAAAGCAGTAGGGGCTTTAAAGTTCATTTCTGTCATAAACAGACTGTTCCAGATAGAGAAGAGTACCCGTCGAAAGTATGATGACAGGAATCAGTTCCTCATTCAACGGAAAAAACTTGCCTCTGAAGTATTTGATGATCTGAAAGCTCTTATGGATGAGACAAGAACTCAGTATGCTACAAGATCTCCGATGGGGACAGCGATAGAGTACCTGTACACCTACTGGGATTCGCTGATCAACTATGTGGAATGCTATGAAGCGACACCTGAAAATAACATTGCCGAGAATGCGATTAGGCCGTACGTTGTGGGACGTAAAGCATGGTTATTCAGTAATACCGAAGGCGGAGCTGAAGCATCAGCGTTCTACTACAGCATGATTGAAACGGCGAAGCTGAATGGGATCAATGTTGCTGATTACATGTGGTACTGCCTCGATGAAGCTCCTCGATGTAAAACCGAAACAGATTGGGAACGCCTGCTGCCCTGGAACATGGATACCGGTAGAGTTTCCGAACTTAAAAAACGGCGGTCCTCAGCAGCACCTGATCCTGCCAGAACTGAACCCTACGTGCTCAGAGGTGCTCACTGACCTGAAGTCAGCTCGGCGTCAGCCGATTTGACGCTTACAGTAGAGCTGGCACTTGGAGAAGTGATCATCTTCTCTGTACTTCTCGCTTTGGGAATCGTCGCTTCGTTGGTCATGTTCAAATCGGTGCGATCGGCGTAGATTACGCAGATCTGAGCGGGCGGGCAGTTCTCACCGGCAACGAAATCACCCTTCTGCATGCATGTGGGTGCAATCGGGGCAGATTCCGGTTAGGTAGAGCGTGTGGCCGGTGACCTGAATGCCCATCTCCTGTTCATATCCGTCGATGAGCGAAGAGATTCTGCAATCTCCGAGATCGATGAAAGTATGGCACCGTTCACAGTGGAACCAGTGGTGATGCCCTCGAGAGCCTTCATCAGAAGCTGCTGCTGTGTAGTAGCGTTCTGTACCATGTTCAGAGCAGTGCAGTACGAACGAATCGGCATACCCGTGGTGCTCCAAATAGTGAAGTGTTCGATAGATGGTGACTGGGTTGCATGCAACTTCGATACGCTCGGAGATTTCGTTTGCAGAGAGTGGGCGGTCGGCTTGCAAGAGCACCTGAAGTGTTGCTTTTCGTGCTTTGGTCATACCGATGTTCTCTCCCTTGTTCCCTGTCGTTTTTTTCGCGTGATCATCCTGGCTGCCGAGTATGAGAGGAAAATGGCACCGGCAAATACGACAACCATTGCTCCAACCGGGAGATCGAAGGTCCATCCAGTGACCAGACCACCGATCGAAAAAAGCGACGCATAGAGTGTTGCAAGCACCATCATGCCGATCATGTTCTTCGCCGAGAATCCTGCAGTGCCTGCTGGAAGTGTGAGCATTGCAATCACCATGACGATGCCGACGAACGTCTGCAGTAGTACGATGGCCACTGCGGTGACACTGAGCAGTATCAAGAAGACCATCTGGGTGGAGATACCCTTCACCTGGCTGAACTCATTGTCGAACGACGATGCCTCGAGCTGTGGATAGAATCGCCAGACCATGAGAATGACAAGAACGTCGAGCACGCCGAGTAGGATCAAGTCGCGGCTTGAGATAAGCAGAATGTTCCCGAACAGATAGCTTGTCGGATCGGTGTAACCAGGGGTTTTCGCCATAAAAAGCACTCCAATGCTCATGCCGATAGCCCAGATTGCGTTAATGACGGTATCTTCTCGTTGGCTTGCACGCATAGATACCATGCCGATGATAATTGCAGCGAGAACTGCAAAGAGAATCGCCCCCGCAATGGGAGGAAGGTTTGGTACTATGCCGGTTGCGGAGAGGTAGAGGGCAAGGCCGATTCCTCCAAGAACTGCGTGGCTGATCGCACCTGCGAGCCCCGCAATTCGTTTCACAGTCACAATGGTTCCGAGCACACCGAAGAGGACCGACGAGAGGATTCCAGCGAACAACGCGTTTCGGATGAACGGCATCGATGGGTCGAATAGAGCTGAAAGAATGCCATCGCTCATGAGAGATCTCCTTCTGGGCAACAACAATCGTCGCCAAGTGTGCTGTCGTGTAGTACTTTGAGTGCAGCTCCACCGAACATTTGTGCAGGAGCCTCTCGGGTTGGCTCGACCTGGTGTTGTACGATAACTCTACCCACTCCGGATGGTCCGATGTCCCCGACACAGAGCACCCGATCGGTTAACGATGAGACGAACCCGGTATCGTGCGTAACGATAAGGATAGATGTTTTCCCTTTCAGTGAACCGAGTGCACTGAAGAGTCGTCGTTCACTATCGGCATCCATATTCGATGTCGGTTCATCGAGCACGAGCATCTCCGGGTTGGCACTCAAAGCTCTTGCTACAAGTACGCGTCTCCGCTGTCCTCCCGATAGTGCGTGATAGGGTCGTTTTGCCAGATCTGATAATTCCATGGTAGCGAGAGCTTCCTTGACCGCTTGAGCATCTTCGGCGGAATAGCGGCGGAGAAATGGCTTGATGCGACCCATACGGACAACTTCCTCGACAGAGATCGGAAAGGTAGGATCATAATCTGCGTGCTGCGGCACATACCCTATATGCTCTCGTCCGATCTGAGGAGATGAGCCGAACAGAGTGACCGTTCCAGTTTCGGGCGAGGTCAATCCAAGTACCAGCTTGAGGACGGTAGTCTTCCCAGCTCCGTTTGGCCCTACGAGGGCTACGAACTCTCCTGCATGCATATGAAACGAGGCTCCATCAAGAACGGGGACTTCGCCATAGGAGAATTTCACTGAATCGAACTGCAAGACGATTGGAGCATGAGGATGGTGTGAGATGGCAGCAGAATTCACTGAGCACCTCCTTGTGGTGACGGCATCACCGTTCTCTGTAGTGTCTCACCGATGCTCTCGATGTTCGTAATCCAGTCGTATGCAAGTGGATCGAGCGGGAGTACTTGCGCACCGATTGTCTCTGCAACGGTACGAGCTGCCTGTGTGGGAAATTGTGCCTGTACGAATATCGCTTCGGGTTGTGCATCTCGTGCCTCAAGTATCAGGTTGGAGAGCGCGCGGGCGGTCGGCTCCTTCCCTCCGGTCTCCACCGCTCGCTGATGGATGTCGAACTCGTCGAGCAGGTATCCGAACGATGGATGGTAGACGAACACCGTTGATCCTGCCAATGGAGCAAGTTCTCCGGTAAGTCGATCGAAGAGGGTATCGATCTCGGTATGGAACGTATGGAGATTCCTCTGATAGATATCTGTGTGGGTGGGGTCGATGCTGATCAGTGTATCGGCAACGTGTTGCGCCATGATCTTCATGGGCTCTCTGCCGAGCCAGGTGTGTCGATCGATTTCTCCATCGTGATGGTGCTCCTCTTCATGATGATCATGGTGATCATCCTCAGCCTCTTCTTCGTGATGGTGCTCCTCCATTGAGCGGAACGTGACCCCTTTGGTGCCATCTACTATGGTGAGCGAGCTGTACATGGATGAGATCTTCGGTCTCAATGCGATTTCGAATTCCGTGCCGCTGGTGATCCAGGCATGAGCCTGAGAGAGCGATGCCATCTGTCTCGGTGTGGGTTCATACGAGTGTGGACTCTGTCCAGGCCCTACGAGCACGACAGTCTCGGCTAGATCCTCTGCAATACGATCCACGACATACTGTTGGGGAACGATGCTCACCGCGATTCTCGGTGTCACAGACCCGGATGGTTCCGATTCGGACGTCCCACGCGCAGAGAGGGGATACAGTAGTGAAAGTAGTAGTAGCGAGGTGATGAGACCCCTGGCTGTTCTTTTCATAGTCGACTCCTCGGATATATAGTACACATCGGAGGAGAAAAATGCAAGTGACTTGCAAAAGCTCTTCAATTCATGCTGGTAGCAGAATGTAGAATCTCGATCTAGAGTTTCGACTCCTCTGTCGCCAAGAGGCTCTTCAGCTCGGTGTATGTCGCTGTAGTAGGAGGTCCCTTCACGAAGCCGACGATGCTTCTGTCTGACCGAACCACGGCCAAAGTCGCTTGGTCATCGATGGGAATACCTGCCTGCGAAGCGAACTCATCGGCCTGGTTTAGGAACAGAATCGCCCCCTGGTCAGGAGGGACGAGTTCATCGTAGCTCTTCGCGATTCCCCTGCGTACCACCCCTTGAATAAACCGTGGGACATCGAGCACGGGAAAGTGATAGATTGGAATCTTGCCAAGTGATCCACCATCCGATTCAAGCAGCCTCTGCCATTGAAGCAGGTGCCCCTGTTGCATCTCACCACTTGCTCTGGATGTCCCGAGTGCAAGCGCGAAGAGGGTGATCTGCGTTTTGAGTGCATCATCGGGAAACGTGAAGTCTGCTCCATCGAGAGTCTTTGTCTCTACGGTAGCGAACGAAGCCCCGCTCATAAGTAGTTGGGTACTCGACAGTAGTATGACGATAAGTAGAATCATGATTCGTCGTGTGTTCATGCCGGTTGTCTCCCAGCTGTCCTCTTTCTCGCAACGGCACGCCACGACTGAATGAGGATCATGGGAAGTATGGCACCGAGGAGTACCCACCCCCATTGTCTGAGCGTGATAGGTGTCGTATCGAGGACTCGATTGAAGAATGGAACATATACGGCAACCAATTGGAGACCGACCGATATGATCAGTGCTCCGATAAGTAGTGGATTACCAATGATCCCACGATCGAGACCAAAGGACTCTTTCTCTCGGACATTGAAGATATGGGCAAGCTGACCGATCGCCATGGTAGTGAAGGCGAGTGTCCGCGCGGTGGTTTCGCCAAGGTCCGCTGAGAGAGCGAATAGGAACACTGACAAGGCTCCCGCACTGATCAATGCTCCGTTGCTCAGAACCCGAAGGAGGAAGCTTCGGGTTACGATACCGGTCTTCGGGTCACGGGGTTTTCGTTTCATGACACCCGGCTCTCCCGGTTCCCATGCAAGCGACATCGCTGGAAGGACATCGACAACGAGGTTCAGCCAGAGAATTTGCAGGGCGACGATGGGCACCGGTACACCGATTACTAGTGCGACGAATACCACCAATATTTCGATGAAATTGCACGAGAAGAGGAAGTAAATGAATTTTTCGATATTATCGAAAATGATTCTTCCCTCTCGTACGGCATCGACTATGGTGGAGAATCGGTCATCGGTGAGAATCATATCCGATGCTTCTTTCGCCACTTCGGTACCTCTGATTCCCATGGCAACACCGATATCTGCTCCATTGAGAGCTGGAGCGTCGTTGACACCATCGCCTGTCATCGCGGTTACCTCATGCTCCTCATTCAGCGCGCGTACAATCTGTAATTTGTTCTCGGGAGAGACTCGTGCGAACACTGAAGTGGATCGGATCCGCTTTGCCAGTTCCTGATCTGACATCGTGTCCATCTCCTTACCTGTGATCGCCTCGGTATCGGCATCCATGCCGATCTGCTCTGCGATGATCCGGGCTGTCCTCGGATGGTCCCCTGTGATCATGATGACACGTATGCCGGCCTCTCTTGCCTCCTTTACGGCTTGTTTTACATCACTTCTCGGAGGATCGATGATTCCGACCACTCCAAGGAGCGAGAAGCCCTTCTTCAAGGCATCTTTCATGTCCTGTTCATCGCCATCTCCTTTGTAGGATGCAATCTTTCCAATCGCAAGAACGCGCATTCCTTGGTTAGTAAGTGAGTCGTTCGCCTCCTGTAGCACGGAGAGTTCGGATTCTGAAAGGCCAGAGTTTTCGAACAGAACATCGGGAGCTCCCTTAATGTAGAGAGTCGACTCCTCTTCGTGTGTATAGGCTGTAGCCATGTACTTAGCTCGAGAATCGAACGGTATCTCTCCGATTCTCGTATAGCCATTGCCTTCCAAATTCTGTCGGTCAAGGTCGCCTTTACGGCCGAGTACCACCAGTGCTCCTTCTGTTGGATCGCCAATGACTGCATAGTCGTTCTCCTCTTCGATCAACGATGCGTTGCTTGAAAGTACTCCTGCAAGCAACAACTCCTGGAGTTTCTGCCTCCCTTCGATATCGATTTCCTCTCCACTCTGCAGGAAGGCTCCTTTCGGTTCATAACCGTTGCCTTCGACTGTGAACTGGTCTCCTGATATAAGGTGTACGTGAGTCACGGTCATCTGGTTCTCGGTAAGGGTGCCTGTCTTGTCTGTGCAGATCACCGTCGTGGAACCAAGTGTTTCAACAGCGGGGAGGTTCTTCACCAGCGCGTGGTGTTTTGCCATGGTTCTCATACCGAGAGCCAGTGTAATAGTCGAGACTGCTGGAAGTGCCTCGGGAACTGATGCTATAGCCAATATGATGCCGATCTTTATCATGTCGTAGATCGGTTCGCCGGTGATGATGCCTACGATGGTGACCACCACGGCTACGATTGCGGAGATGAGAATGAGGGTTTTTCCCAAACGGTCCAACTGCTGTTCGAGTGGTGTGGCACTCTTCTTCTGGTCGAGCATTTCGCTGATTCGGCCGATCTCCGTCTGCATTCCGGTGCCGGTGACGATGGCATAGGCATTTCCTCGCGTTGCGGCAGTTCCCCCATGTACCATATTCTTTCGGTCACCGATAGGAGATGAGTCGTCGATTGTGTCGGTCTGTTTCTCTATCGGTTCGGACTCCCCTGTGAGTGCCGATTCGTTCACCGCGAAGTTGGAAGACCTGATGATTCTCCCATCCATGGTGATTGAATCGCCCTCCTCGATGAATACAAGGTCTCCAGGAACGAGCTTATGCGATGCCATTTCTTGAATGTTCCCATCGCGAAGGACTTTTGCGACTGTCTTTACCATGTTCTGCAACGCTTCAACCGATTTCTGTGCCTTGAACTCCGAAACGAAGCCGGAGAGTACGGCAATGAGTATGGCTACGATGATTGCGACCCCTTCTACGGTATCTCCCATGGCGAAGGCTACAGCCGATGCCGCCATCAACAGGTACACAATGATGTTGTTCAAGTTGTGCAGCAGAATCTTCCAAGGAGAGACGGTACTGCCACTTTCGATACTGTTCGGCCCGTACTCGTGCAATCTTCTTTCGGCTTCCTGTGTTGTGAGACCCTGTTTATCGTCGGTTTTGAACAGTTGGACAATTTCCTGTTCAGTATAGGTATACGCTGGCTTTTTCATGGTATCCAATGAGTCACCTCCATCGTTTGTCTGCAGTTGGAGAGAGTATAACACGAAGAGATGCCTAGTATGATCGAGAAGTTTGGAATATTTCCAAATTTCTTTATCAGCTCGAAAGGGAACAGCTTGTGACGACCTCCTTGTATCGGGGTTCCTGATATGTGGTGCGAAATTTTTCCAGTAGCCGATTTGGTTGAACCTTTGTATATTCTCTGGCAATGAAAGGCGACACGATCCTTGGGTGAACCTTGGATCCAGTAGGTGTTGCCGTTTCACTCGTCGCAAAGGGCGAGTAGCTTTTCATCCTTGATAGGAGCTTGTCTGTGCTGCCATGATACCGACAGCACTCATCTGAGCTAGTCAGGGAGTATGAGAATACAGGAGACAACTGCCATGTCGGAGCATCATGCATATAGAACACAGGTACAGTGGAGCACGCAGAGAAAAGGGAAGTTGAGTTCAGCCGGATTTCCTACCATCGAGATAGCGACTCCTCCCGATTTTCCCGGAGGTCATGCGGGAATCTGGTCTCCGGAGCATTTGTTCGTGGGAGCAGCGGAGATCTGTCTCATGACCACATTCCTCTCCTTGGCGGAGAAGACGAAGCTCGATTTTCACAACTATGTGTCTGAAGCCGAGGGGATTCTCGAGAAAGCCGAGGGAGGACTCCAGATAACCAAGATCAGTATCCGTCCGAGCATAGTCGTAGCCACAAGTGAGGATACAGACAAAGCCCTGAAGCTTATCGAAAAAGCCGAACGATACTGTCTTATCTCAAACTCCATGAAGACCGAAGTCAGTATCGAACCTACTGTCACAGTTCTAAAAGAGAACTGAGAGGACATGTTCGATTACAAAAGATAGAGCTCTCGGTCGATGAATATGGTAACAAGCTCGGAATCGAACTGTTTCCCAGAACACAGTTTCATCTCTTCAACAGCGATCTCTCTGGGAAGAGCGTTCCGGTATGCTCGATTACTGGTCATGGCGTCGTAAGCATCGGCTATGGAGACGATTTTCACATCGAGTGGTATCTCTGAACCTCGGAGGCCATCTGGGTATCCTTTGCCATCGATTCTCTCATGGTGACTTCTGATAATCGGTCGGTACTGTTGGAACAGTTCGATATGCGAGATGATCCTTTCACCTGAAACCGGGTGCATCCGTATTATCGAGAACTCTTCGTCGGTAAGAGGGCCTGTCTTGTTGAGGATTTCTTCAGAAATTCCGATCTTTCCGATATCGTGAAGTAGCGCTCCACCTTCTATGGTGAGAATTCGATCCTGCGACAGTGCTAGTTCCCGTGCAAGTGCTACAGAGATGCTTCTGACTCTGCTGCAGTGCCCCTTTGTGTAAGAGTCCTTTTGTTCAATGGTCTCTGAGAACGCTTCGAGCGTGGTCCTGGTTGTGTTTTTCAGAGCACGTAGAGCATACTCCAGTCTAGATTGAAGCTCTTGGGTGGACTCAGATACTTGAGCTGCGGTCATAATCTCCTGCTTTCGAGCTCTCGATTTCCTGATAACCCGTTGTACACAGGCTAGGAGTGTTTGCCTGCTAACCGGTTTTGTGAGGAAATCGGAGGCTCCAGCACGAATCGCCCGCATGCCGGTGTCAAGATCGTTGAATGCAGTCAGCATGACCACTGGTATCATTGGGTAGTGATGTTGAATTTTCTCAAGCATGTCAAAGCCGGAAGGACCGGGCATCTTGATATCCAGTAGCACAAGATCCACCGTGTCTGCCTGAGCTTTGAGCACTCGATCAAGTTCATGACCATTGACGCATGATGTCACTTGGTGTCCTTCCCGTTGGAGAAAGAGTTGCAACACTTTTCTGATCGCGGGGTCGTCGTCTGTTGTCACAATATGATTATTCACTATCTACCTCACCGGATCTGATTTTTGGAAAACCAAACAGGAATGGTACCGTGTCCCGATATTCCTGATATGAAGAAAACATCCTTGGAAATAGGACTCGATCCTCCATTATAACCAATACAAAATTGAAAATAGTAAAGAGCGTACAGAGCAAAAGAATACCCGGATCCCAGAACAGTATTGCCACCAGGACGTTGATCGTAGTATACCAGAGAAAGCCCGGGTGTCGAGAAAAACTGTACGTTCCTCGATCATACAACACCGAATTTCCTCCATTATTCCTAGGTATCTCGATAAGTACCGAATAGATAAGTAACCATGAGAATACGAAAATAAGAAGTATCACCGGCACTGTGACTGCTATGTGATGGGGGATCTCTACCATGAAAAAGAAGAGTACATACGGAACCGCAGTGATGAAAAATCCGGGATATGCGATTTTCCTGAGCAGTTTTTTCTCATGAATTATCGATACATCATAGAGTCCTGACAAAATATACCCTGACAATCCGAGTGCTCCGTACAAAAATAGTTTGATAAATTCCATACAATGCCCCTATACTAATACAAGTTCGATACATTTGGAAAGCGAAAAAAGGAATTCACATGGTCATTGATATCTCCACCATCATCCCGGCGGTCGCGTTCATTCTTTATGTCTCCTTCACTATCTTCGGGTTTTCCCAATATCGGAAGGATCGGTTTTACTGGTCGTTCCAATTCTACATGGTGCTGTTTTCCATTTGGAGTTTCGGCTCGATGATGATGCATCTCGACAGTGGTTTTTTGACTCCCTTGTTCTGGAATCGGTTCATGCTTGTCGGACTGCTTGCCGCACCGTTTGCTCTTGGTACTTTTATCATGGATATTCTCGAAATCCGTGATAGACGAGTGAAGAATTCGGTGTATGGGAGCTATGTGCTAATCATCCCCTTGCTGTATCTGAATCTGTCTGGACGAATCGTTATCGATGCCGGTTTCACCGAGCATGCCGAGTTTTTCTACAACCTGGGTTCTGGGGCGGTCATTGCTTATGGTATCATTTATCTCTATCTCTCGTTTACGTTAGCCGTTATGTTGGTTGGCAGCAGGAAAGAATCAACCAACATACCACAGAGAAACCTACAGCTACCTTTGATCGGCGTCGCGATCATGCTTGTAGGTATTCTCATGAACATTAATCCTGATATTGGAAAATACCCCATCGATATCTTCTCGGCAACGATCAATGCTGGGTTGCTCTTCTATACAATCTATAAATACAAACTCATCAACTACTCGAGAGCAGGGCTCGTGATCATCTATGGAACGATTCTGGCGTTCATTGCCTCTGTATTGTATTTTTCCATAATCAGCATCATCCAGCATTTCAGTCAAACCTTTGCTCCTGAGAACTCGTTTCAGCTCTCACTTGTCCTGGGTGTGGTCACCGTGATAATCATTCAGCCGATACGTAATCTGTTTATCTATATCGTCGACTCCGTGATCATCCCCAAACGGCATCCGTACCAGACGACGATCAAGAAGTTGAGCAAACGGTTGACCACTATCGTGAACCTGAGGAATCTTGGCGAGGAGGTTGTCACGAATCTGCGATCGGGAATCAAGGCGAACTGGGTGCTGTTCGCTGCCAAGCAGACCCATGACAGCGAACGATTCCTGCTCATTGCCAACGATGGTTGCCCCACGAAGCTTTCGATTGGTGATGAATTGATCTATACATTCGGAGCGTACGTGAATGAGAAACTGCACCGATTGCAAAGGGAGAATGCCTCCTCCATAATCTACGCGAAACCAGATGAAAAGCAGTTCCATGTGAGTGAGGACATTCCTTCTGCCAGCGTGTTGATACCACTGATATTCAGGCAACAAGTCGCTGGATATATCCTCATTGGTCTCGATGAATCGAAAACGCTTCTTCGTCCCAATGATCTTGAAGCTTTGGAGATTCTCGCAGCACAGACGGCACTTTCGCTCGAGAATGCTCTCTCGTTCGAGCAGTTGAAACTACAAGGGGAAGAGCTTGTTATGAGCAAGAACAAGCTCGAGGCAATCTTCAACGGTATCGCTTCACCTGTCTGTCTGATCGATATCGACTACAGTATTCTGGAAGCGAACACTGCAGCAGTCAATCTGTTCGGAAACAACAAGCATGAACTTATCGGCGGAAAGTGCTATCGGGCATTCTTTCAACGATCGAAGCCATGCCGATTCTGTCAGGCGCTTGAATGTCTCCATTCGGGTGTCATGCAGGAGACCGAGTCGGCAGTCACTGACCGTGTCTATTCATTCCAATTCCATACAGTTCGAGTTCCCGAAAACTCCAAGAGTGTGTTCATTGAGATCATCAAGGATATCACCGAACAGAAGAACTTGCAGGAGGAGCTGGTACGGACTGAGAAGATGGCAGGTCTGGGTACGCTCGCTGCCGGTATTGCACACGAATTGAACAATCCTCTCGCAGGCATATCCGGTACTGCAGAAGTGCTTCTCGCCGATGCTCCTCAGGAAGATCCGAACCGGAGCCTCTTGGAAGATATCTTGTCGTATGCGCAAACCGCTTCAGATGTGATCAAGGAGTTGGCTATCTATTCGAGGAAAGAGGTCGTAAAGGAGATGCAGCAGGTCGAGATCGTTCAGGTACTCGAATTCTCCCTCCGCCTCGCGATGCGTGGCGTGGATTCATCTGATATCACGGTGAAGCGGAATTATCATGCGCTTCCGGTGATTCCTGCTCATGAAGCGAATCTTCAGCAACTATTCGTGAACCTGATTGTCAATGCCATACAGGCAATGAAAGGCGATGGAACGCTTACGCTCACCTGCTTTGAGAAGGATGGCTTCGTGCATATTCGTGTCAGCGATACCGGACGGGGCATCTCAGAGGAGCATCTCAGCCAGATATTCACCCCATTCTTCACCACCAAAGCCCCTGGTACAGGTACAGGACTCGGACTCTCCAATTGCTATGGTATCGTGGAGAACATGGGAGGGCGTATCCGAGTCCGGAGCGAAGTGAACAAAGGTTCCGATTTCACTGTCATTCTCCCAGTGAACGATACAGAGCGTGAGGCTATCAGGTTCCGTCTCGTCGAGGATCCAAGTGGACTCAATGATGTGTTCTTTCTGCAGCGGAAGGTCTTAGTCGGAGAGAAGGGCTACCTCGAAGAGTCCATACGGAGAAATGAAGATGAGAGTGCTGTGCATATGCTCGCATTCAAAGGTCTCCAGCCTGTGGGTACCGTATCGCTCATGACCAGTGAAGATGTTCAGACGCTCCCACTCGCACGCTACTTCGATCTCGATTCCGTACTGCAGCACTCTAAAAGCGCAGAGATTCTCCGTCTCGCAGTCTTACCTGAGATGCGAAACACCTCGGTCTCACTTGGTCTGATTGTACTGGTGTTTCTGTTGGCTCGAAGTAAGAACATCGAGGAGATAGTTATCGATGCCTTCGCAGACGATACCAAGACGATCAAGCTCTATAAGAAATTCGGCTTCCGCGAGGTGGGAACCTACTATTCTCCTTCGGCCGTGACTGTCCTAGTCCTTCAGCAAAAGACCACTATGGAACAAGATCAGAGTCAGTTGCGACATTTCGTCAGACCGCTGTTCGAACGTCTTCGACCTATGTTCGATTTCGGAGTCCACACGCAGGGGATACTGGACGAGATGGATGCAATCCTCAGCACGGAAGAGAAACAGGTCGAAATGGCGACCGAGGTGTCCCCATAGGGGCTCTTGTAATGAATATCATTGATCAGTATCATTTCCTGTGTGAAAACCTTTATTGATTGTATCCCTTGTCATATGCAGCAGACGTTGCAGACCGGGCGGCTTTGTGGACTCTCGGACAGCGAGATCAAGAGGCTGTTCGATGGTCTCGGAGGTCAGCTATCCCAGATTTCTCTTGATGAAGCTCCTCCGGTGATGGCTTCCCGCCTCCAGCGCATCATAACAGAGATGACTGGCGTTGCAGACCCGCTTCTCGCTGTAAAACGAGAAAGCAACGAGGCCGCGCTCTCCTACTATGAGGAGGCCGTCTCTTTCATTGACGGCGCGGAAGACCCTCTGAGAGCGGCGATTCAGGTCGCTATCGCAGGGAACATCATAGACTATGGTGCAGTGTTCAACCTCGATGTAGATGCAGAACTTGAACGTATCTTGCAGCAGGAAAAGGAGCGAATCGCCTGTGAGGAGAGCGAGCTGTTCTCATATGAACAATTCAAGCATGATTTGGAGCAAGCGAATTCACTGCTCTATATTGGTGACAATGCGGGAGAGATCGTCTTTGATAAAGCACTGATTGCAACAATACAACGGCAGTACCCTCATCTCGCCATCACCTTCGCTGTCAGGGGCTATCCGATTCTCAACGATGCTTTGATGGAAGATGCGGAGGCTGTTGGACTTGATTCATTAGTGAAAGTGGTCTCAAGCGGAGTCCATACACCTGGGCTCATGCTTGAGTATGCAACTGATGAGTTCAAAGAGCTGTTTAATGAAACGGATGTAATAATCAGCAAAGGCCAGGGAAATCTCGAATCTCTCTTGGAAACACCAGGGCCTATCTATTTTCTGCTGGTAGCGAAGTGTCAGCCCATTTCCCGGCTTCTCGGATGCGAGATCAGAGATATCATTCTCAAACGACAGACCCTTTCCAGTATTGCTAGGGAAAATCCTTTCTGAAGACCACTTTGTCTCCACGAATGATGCTGCGTCTCACTTCGATGATTTTGTGTGAAGTGGAGAATGTCATTCGGGTGGTCTCGAACACCGGAGAATCAAGATGGATACTGAGCAACTCGGATTCGTAGGGTCGTGAGAGCTGAGGCGACAGATACTCTGTTGAACGACCGACCGAGATATGATACGTCCCCCGAAGTAGTTGGATAAGCGATTCATTCTCCTTGATTCGTTGGTCTATACCACGGGCGATGTGCTCTGGTACATACGAGTACTCAAGACTGATGGGAGACTCCTGATACGAGCGGAGTCGGACAATCTCATACACCGACTGCCCTAGATCTTCCTGACGAAAGTAGCGCTGCACAGAACTCGGGATAGGGCCCAGACTGGTGTTGATGATGGTGGACTTCGTGGACATTCCCGTGTCACCGACTTCGAGACCAAACCAGTAAGAGGAGGTGAGCTTCTGTTCAATTCTCCTATGGATCACCGTCCAGCCGATACCTCGACTCGATGTGAGGACCCCCTCCTCCCTGAGCATCTCGAGTGCCTTTCTCAAGGTCACTCGAGTCACTGAAAACTCTTTTGCCAATATCGATTCCGCGGGGAGTCGTTTCCCATACTCATATACACCATTGTTGATTCTATCTAGCAGTATATGGCGTATTTGAATGTAGTATGGATAGTACCTATCCCGCGAAATCGTCTGGTTCTCCATAACTATGACCTTAGTCCTATCAGCTACCCGATTGTGGTGCAGAGAACATGGACTGAAGTCGGTTTAGGAGTTCAGGGTCTTCTTGGATCTTCATTGCCATGTTGTTGAAGCTCTCCAGATCGTAGGAATTTTGTTCAAGTGAACTGAGTATCTCCTGTTCGGTCTCCAGGTGGATGGTATTGATTGCAGACATGACCGCTGAATACTCTTCGATTTCCTCTTCAGTGGCCTCTTGTGCAAGCATCTCAGGACTCTCCTGCTGCATGACGAAGATTTCATCCAATCGTTCGGGTGCGATCGATGCATCCTCGATTGTGGCGAATATCTCCTCATTGGCCTCGATCTGAATTTCCTGTACCTCGATCAATGCCATGCCGAACCGTGTAAGCTCCTGGTCGGAGACTTGTCCCTCGCCGAAGGAGAGATCGTTCGGGCTGAATAACGGTGATGGAGCATCTGCCGCGAAAAGCGACGGAGTGAGCATGAACGCGAGTAGCAGTACTGCGATAGTGAATCCAAACCGATAAGACGGTTTCCTGTTGAGCTTCTTGAATTTTTCTGTATGTAATTGACTTCTCATGTATACTAGAGTATACAAGTATGCATATGGCGTCAAGGTCACCAAATAGATCATTATGGATATTCTCCACTCTTTTCATGGTAGGGTTTCTCATGAAGTACAACTACCTTGCCATGCGAGTGTATCAAGTACCTTCAGTGACACTCCTCGGTATTCGGAATGTGTTGTTTGTGGTGGTATTCATCCTCTGGATTCACCCGATTGCCTATCGCAGTCGAGGACGAATATTTCTCATAGTGTTCTCGTTGCTCTGCACAGCATTCTTCTTCATGAATGTCTGGTACAATCGGTACTTTGGAAACTATCTGAGCATCAGCGACATGCTCATGGGGCGTGGTATGAGGCCGGCGAAGGTGCTTCTGCTGCAGCTGATTCGTGCTTGGGATGCCTTGCTCCTGATCGATAGTATTGCCTTGGTAATGTTGCATCTGCATCGTAAGAATGTGCGAACTGTCGCTATACCCAATTGGTATTCGTCTCTGTATCTCGAGCATCGCAGGTGGTGGATCGTCGGAGTCCTGTTTGCGGCAGTGATCCAGATCTTCGGAGCCAATATGCGGTTTGGGAACGACTCTCCCATCGTCCTGTACAGAAGGAGCACCCCAGCATTTGTGAATGTGTACGGCATGGTACCACTCTATTCTCTTGAGGCGGCACTCCTTGCATTCCCCGAAGCCTTTCCTCCTCCAGCGATACCCAGAGAACAGGTTCCAATCATAGAGAACGACCTCGCTGGAGAGAAGATCGTCAGGAGAGAGCAGAATATCATTTGCATCCAGGTCGAGTCTCTCGATCGGAACATCCTCGGATACAGCTACGGAGGAAGAGAGATAACGCCGTTTCTCAATCGCTTGCGAGACGAATCGCTCTATTTCGATAACTTCTATGCTCAGCACGTCAACGGCAGTTTCGATGCCGAACTCTCATTCTTCACCTCCGTATACCCGCTGAACAAGAACTATGGATTCAAGGTGAATGATCTCATGTCTTTTGATAGTGTCATTCAGACATTGGGAGAGCAGGGGTACGCAACGGTGGCATTTCATGGGAATGACAAGACGTTCTTCTTCAGGGACAAAGCTTATGAGGAGTTGGGGTTCGACCGCTTCTACAGCAGGGAAGACTATCACGAGTCTCGAATGCGGTATTCCAACTTAGGCTCCACCTTCGGTATCAATGATTACGATTTCTTTGATCAGTCGGCGCAGATACTCAGGGAGATTGATCAGCCATTCTTCGCATTCTTCATCACCGTGACCAGCCATACACCATTCGATTTCTATCCAGAAGAGATGGAGGTGCCTGAATTCTCCTCGATACAGAATCCTCTGGTACGAGGATATTTCAACTCAATGGCGTTCGTCGATGCCTCGCTTGAGCACTTCTTCAACCATCTGGAAGAGGATGGATTGCTGGAGGATTCGTTGATCATTCTCTATTCCGATCACGATGCAGGGGTGGACAAGGAGGAGTATGCATCGAAACGGGATTTTGTTCTGACTCGTCAAGTCAAGGTTCCCGAGTCGATTCCCCTTATGATAAAACATCCCGATATCGATCCTGGCGTCTCTCACAAGGAGGGTTCTCCTGCAGATCTAGCTCCAACCATTCTGGATTTGATCGGAGAGATCGATAAACCGAAGGATTTCATGGGTTATTCCCTTCTTGGACCGGTCGATGTCCCGATACTGTTCCTCCATGAGCTTCCACAACTTCTGCATGAAGGGCAGCTATTCGTGCTCTCTCCCGATGGGCTGGAGAGCGTGGGATACGATCCCTCGTCCGGAGTGAGAGATCTGAAACTACCGGAGGAGGAGTATGTACACATGCTCGATTATATTCGAGATGTAATCTTTGCACGGAGGGTCATTGAACCGTAGGGTCACTCTCCGTTTGAGGTCTTTCGCTCCCTAATGCGTTTTGCCTGCGTCTTCTGAATAGCATCTATAATCTTCTCGTAACCGGTACATCTGCAGAGATTTCCTGCAACCAGCTTCCTGATCTCTTCTCTGCTCGAGGGCTTCTCCTGCGTAATGATGGGAATGGAAGACATGATGAATCCCGGGGTGCAGAAGCCACATTGCACGGCTCCCTCATCGATGAAGGCCTGCTGGATATCCGAGACAGCTCCTTTTACATCGCTCAGACCCTCGAGTGTGAGAATATCTTTACCTTCCGCCCAGATAGCGAGATAAATACAGGAGTTGAATGGTAAGCCATCGATCAGCACGGTGCAAGCGCCACACTCTCCAACATCACACCCATGTTTGATACTGGTGAGGCCTTCGTTTCCACGAAGCATGTCGGAAAGCGAGGAGCGGACATCGATAAAGTATTCCCGTCTCTTTCCGTTGACGGTACAGGTAATCAGTTTATTAGCCATGAATCTTCCCTCCTGCCTTTTCGATAGCAGCAGTAGCTGCTCTTCTGGCAAGTTCCTTGACGAGGTGTAGTCTGAACTCCTTCGAAGCTCTCCAGCTACTCCGTGGCATTACATCGGCGAGAGTCTTTTCAGCAATCCGTTCCAGCAGATCTTCCCCGATCGGTTGTCCGTTGGCTTCTTGCTCAGCGGAGACTGCCCGTATCGGCGTGGGAGCTGCTACACCGAAGGCTATGCGGAGTCGTTCAATCCTCTTTTTATCCTCCGAGAGTCTCACATTGACCGAACAGCCCAGTGTCGCGATATCCATTGCCTTTCGCTTTGCATATTTTATGTAGTGGCCATATGTCCTCTCGTAACTCTCTTTCGGGATGCGAATCGCCGTAAGGATCTCCTCCGGACCCATATCTACTCTACCCGGACCGAGGTTGAAGTCGTTATAGGGGAGAAGCCGAACCCCATCTTCACTGCTTAACTCAAGTATTGCATCGTATGCCTTGAGGGTCGTTGCCGAGTCGGCACTGGTCACTCCGTTGCAGATATTTCCTCCGATCGTTCCGATATTCCGTATCTGTGGCCCACCGATCTGGTCTACAGCTTCCCCGAGGACGGGAATGTATTGTTTCACCACAGGATGAATTGTGATACCCGAGAAACTGGTGAGCGGGCGAATGACGATCGTTCCATCCTTCTCCAGTGAGACCCCGCGAAGATCATCGAGACGATAGATACTGATAAGATCGCTTCCTGCGAGTTTTCCCTCTCTGAGTTTGATGAGGATATCACTTCCCCCAGCTAGGATTAGTGCCTCAGGATGCTGTTTTTTCAGCTTCAAAGCCTCTTCTACGGTGGTTGGTTCATACAGTGTATTAAAATCGTACATGGGGTTCTCCTATTTGATCAGTCCTGCCTCTCCGAACGCATAGAAGAGTTTCTCTGGATGGAGTGGAATCGAGTCGATTGCCACGCCCGTTGCATTGAGCATGGCGTTTCTTAGTGCCGGAGCAACGGGAATAACCGGGGGTTCTCCAAGTGACTTATTTCCAAAAGGTCCGGTGGGATCGTGTGTTTCAACGAATTCCGCGTGCAAGTCCGGGGTGTCGATTGCAGTCATGAGCTTATAGTCGAGGAGATTGTCGTTCAACATACGCCCGGTCTTCGGATCGAACAGATGGTATTCGGTAAGACCGTATCCGAGTCCCATGCTCATGCCTCCATGGACCTGCCCCTCGGCTGTCTGACGGTTAATGATCTTGCCCGAGTCGTGAACATTAACGATGTCGAGAATCTTAACCTGACACATGGGGATATCAACCTCTATCTCGACGAAGCAGACTCCGAACGAATAGGTATTGTCCGAGCAGTGGTGTGTCTCCTCGGCTGCGATATGTAGGGAGTTGGTGAGGCTGTAACACGATTCAAGTGCAACTTCGGCGACGGAGATCAGTGGTTCATGCTGATTTTTGTGTACAATCTGGTTCTCTTCGATATCGAGATCCCATGCCTCTTTATGAACCATGGTTGCTGCGTAATCGAGAATTTTCTTTTTAAATGCCTCTGCAGTCTTCTTGACTGCAAGTCCCGAAACGTAGGTCTGCCGTGAAGCATAGGCTCCAGTATCGTATGGCGTGACATCGGTATCTTGTTGGCTGATGATATGAATCTTGTCTGCAGTGAACCCCGCAGCTTCAGCGGCCATCATGGTGAACACGGTATCTGCACCCTGGCCGATCTCCGTCGCTCCGACCTGCAACTGTGCCGAACCATCCTGATTCAGTAACATCCGGCAAGCCGAAGTCTCCAGGCTGATCGGATATACTCCGGTCTTGTAGCAGAAAATCGCCATGCCGACACCCTTTCTCGTCGGTCCGGTCTGCTTCTCGTAAGCAACGCGCTTTGCGCTGTAATCGAGGTATGCATCCCCTCTGTCGATACACTCTTCCAGACCCGTCGAGTGGCAGGTGATGGTGGTGATGGGGTCGACGTATCCGAGTTTCATCATATTCTGCTTTCTGAATACCAGTGGATCGAGTTTCGTCTTTGCCACGATATCATCCACATGCGATTCGAGAGCGAATGCTATCTGGGGAATTCCGTATGCCCGCATGGCTCCGGCTGTCGGCAGGTTGGTATAGACCGTGTAGGCATCGCCCTTGATCGCACCAACTGGGTACATCATTCGGAACCCGTTCACTGCATTTGCAACAAGAGCATGAGCATGTGATGCATATGCTCCCTGGTTCGAATATGCCTCGATCGATCGAGCGGCGAATGAACCGTCCTTTCTGATATAGGAGACGATATGGAACTTCATAGCATGTCGAGTTCGTGTACATGCGAACGTCTCTTCTCTCGTATAGGAAAGCTGTACCGGTCTACCGCCCACTCGAGTTGTGAGATAGGCGTTCAACGGTTCGGTGAGGGCATCCTGCTTGTTTCCGAAGCCCCCTCCAATGTACGGCTTGATGATCCTAATGTCGCCGAATCCGACACCGAGCGCCTGAGAACAGACTCTTCGAACTATATGAGGAATCTGTGTCGAGCTGACCACCACGATCTTTCCGGCCTCCATGTAGGCGAACGAGTTTGCCGTCTCAATATGGCAATGACTCACGATCGGAGTTTCATAGGTCCCTTCAACTTTGGTGAGATTTGACTCCTTGATCGCCTCATCGAAGGAGCCGATTTCGTATGACGAGTGGACGACCACATTATCGGGGCGTTCATCATGAATGGAGCGTGCATCGGGCTTCATCGCATCTTCTACCGAGAGTATGGGCTCATACTCCTCGTAGGTGACTTTAATTCTCCTTGCCGCCTCATTCGCTGCAAGCTGAGTCTCGGCGATAACCGCAGCGATATCGTCTCCATAGCATCGAACACGGGTGTTGAGCAGTTTTCTGTCTGCGATATCCTGATGCTTCTTGTCGGTCGACCAAGGGTGTCCTGCAGTGGGGAACTGGATATCGGGCACATCGAAGCAGGTGACGATATCGATCACGCCAGGGACCTTCCACGCCTCGGAGAGGTCAAATGAGGTGACCAGGCCATTCGCTATCGTGCTGTGCACCACCTTTGCCCGCAGGGCACGGGCATGCAACAGGTCCTCCGTGTACTTGGCAGTTCCTACCACTTTATCTCTTGCATCCACACGTTTCAGGGGTGCACCGATTATTTCCATTGTTCCCTCCTTCCTACTCGAGGAACACATACTTCCAATCTCTTGGGTTCTCCTCTCATGACTCCTTTGGAGACACGGTCAGCATTACGGGTTACGCACTACATGACAGGATATCCGACAGCAAGAGTACCGAAAGCGATACGCTCTACTCTCATGTTACAACAAAATGCAACAAATTCAAGAATTTTTCGACTTTTCGCTATCTCCTCCGTCCCACTAGTGCCGCTCATGGCTGCTACCAGGCTGCGACGGTACCATCTGATCGAGAATCGGTTCCCCCCATGAAAAACCCATCCGATTCATCTACCCAGATAATCTGGCCTCTCCCGAACAATTCCTTGTTCTCGGAGATTTCCACTTCATGACCTCTGGCTCTCAGTGCCTGTATGATAGGTTGCGGAAAATGCGCCTCCACCACAACACTGTTTCCCGAGAGCCATCGCCATCGGGGGGCGTCCAGTGTACTCTGAGGATCCATATCTCTGTCAATACTATGAAGAAGCGTCTGTAAGTGTCCTTGAGGCTGGTTGAATCCTCCCATGACACCGAACGGACCGATTGCCCGTCCTGCCTTGGAAAGAAAGCCTGGGATTATGGTGTGATACGACCGTTTGCCTCCCTCAAGTCGATTCGGGTGTGTGGGATCCAATGAAAAGTTCGCTCCTCGATTCTGCATTGCGATACCTGTTTCGGGAATGACGATTCCCGATCCGAAACCCTCATAGTTGCTCTGTATGTAGGAGACCATGTTTCCTTGATCGTCTGCAGTCGCGAGATAGACCGTACCCCCTCGCTGAGGCTCTCCACATGAAGGTATACGTGCCTGTTCGGCGATACGAGATCGCTGTCGCGCGATATAATCGTTGGAGAGCAGTTGTGCTACCGAATAGGGCATACTCGATGGCTCGGCGATATATGCAGCTGCATCGCTCATGGCCAGCTTTGTCGCCTCTATCGCATGGTGAACTCGTTTTTCACTCTCATGACCCTCCGAATGCATGCCTTCGAGAATTGCCAGTGCCTCAAGTGCTGCAATACCCTGTCCGTTCGGGGGAAGTTCCCACACATGATACCCTTTGTAGGAAGTCTTGATCGGGTCTATCCATTCGGGCCGATACGCAGCTAGATCCTCTTTTCTCAGATACCCCTCATGCGCTCTCGAGTAGGCGTCGATACGGTCTGCGATTTCTCCCTCGTAAAAATCTCGAGCATGAGTTGCTGCAATGCGCTCCAGTGTCGTTGCGTGATGCCCGGAGGACCAGAGTTCTCCAGCCCGAGGGGCTCGTCCGTTCGGAGCGAAGAGTGAGAACCAGGGCGTGAATTGCGGATCACTGGCCAGGGGTGCGTACCGGTCATATGCTCGAGCCCACTGTCGTGCGACGGTTGGCGATACTGCATATCCCTGACGGGCATAGTGTATTGCGCTCTCCATGACTCTCTCCAACGGTAGTCTGCCGAATCGTTCTGAGAGAGCTGCCCAGGCGGAAGGTACACCAGGCACGGTCACCGGTATCCAGCCGCGGGTCGGCATGCCGCTGAAACCCTTGTCGGTGACAGCCTTGAGACTTATTCCCCGAGGAGCTGGGCCACTTGCGTTCAATCCGTGGAGTTTTCCTTGGGCCCACACGAGGGCAAAGGCATCGCCACCGATACCATTCGATGTCGGTTCGGTTACCGTGAGCGTTACAGCCGTGGCAATTGCGGCGTCGATTGCATTGCCTCCCTCCTGCAATATGCGAAGTCCTGCTTGCGCGGCGAGGTGCTGACTAGTGGCAACCATGCCGTGTCTCGCAACGACTGGGGGACGACCGAAAGCAATGGATGATGTGGGGTTATGATGAAGCATCTCTGCATACCTCCCTATATGGTTCGGACAGTGTATGGAGACCGAAGATGGGTGTCAACGTATCGGAAAGCTTCGAACTGAAGCAGTAAATGAATCGTGAATTCAGAAGAAGATACAGGATGCTGGTATCTAGAGGAGTACTCCTTTCTTGAAGATCATGATTGCGCGATAGTTTCCAGTCTCACTTTTTGTTCGCTCTAATCCCGATGCAATATCGAGGATCTGGTTCCAGAGCTGGTCGCACACGGATGCAAGTGAAGCTCCTTCCAGCAAGGTTCCTGCGTTGAAGTCGATCCAGTTCGGTTTCATCTCGGCAAGTTTGGAGTTCGAGGAAATCTTGACAGTGGGAATCATGCTGGACAGGGGATTCCCGCGTCCGGTGGTGAACAGGAGCATCTGTGCTCCCGAAGCAAGCATATTGGTTATCGATACATTATCGTTACCCGGTCCCTCCAATAGGTTGATTCCCGTTTTCTTTACACACTCTCCATAGGTTAGGGTATCGGTGATGGGAGAGAACCCACTTTTCTGAATGTTCCCCAACGATTTCTCTTCCAATGTGGTAATGCCTCCTTCCCGGTTACCTGGTGATGGGTTTTCGTATATGGGGATATCGCTGTCGAGATAGTACTGCTTGAATGAGTTTATCATGGCCACTATCTTGTCGAATGTCTTCTTGGTATCTGCTCGATTCATGAGCAGATGTTCGGCACCGAACATCTCTGGAACCTCGGTGAGGATACCGCTGCCGTCACAGGCAACCAAGCGGTCTGCGATGCACCCCACGAGAGGATTCGCCGTGAGACCGGAGAAAGCATCGGATCCTCCACATTTGAGGCCGAGAATCAGCTTGGATACAGGGGTCTCGACCCGAGTATCGTGGTGCATCTCATGGAGAATCTCCCCTACGAGATCGAGTCCATGCGCAATCTCATCTTCCTGAATCTCCTGTGTCACCATGGTTCTGACACGACTCTCATTAATCGAATCAAGTAGTGGCAGGAAGTGTTTAAGATCATTGTTCTCACACCCCAGGCTGACAAGGAGTACACCACCTGCATTCGGATGCTGCACGATCCCTTTCAGAATCTGCTGACTTATGCTGGCACCTTCACCAACCTGAGAACACCCAGTGTTGTGCGGCAGGGCGTAGATTCCATCGCACAGGCCTTCAAACTGCTTTCGTGCGGCTTCGGCAATCACTTCGGTGGTGTGATTCACACAACTCACGGTGGGGATGATCCACAGCTCATTTCGCGTACCTGTCTTCCCTCCGGTTCTCGGATAACCGAGGAATGTGTTTCTGATATTCCCCGGAATCTTCTTTGCATAGGGTGTAGGGTTGTATGCGTAGGAGATGATGCCGCTCAGACTGGTCTTCATGGTGTGGGTATGTACCCAACTTCCTCTGGGGATCGTTTTGGTGGCTATTCCGATTGTAGATCCGTATTTAACGATCTCATTACCCGCTTCCATGCCCCGCAATGCGAACTTGTGCCCAGCTGGAATAGCTTCCTGCAGGCAGAACGTAGTGCCATCCACTGTTATCTCCATCCCAGATGGAAGCGACTGCAAGGCAACCAGTACAGAATCGGAGGGGTGGACTCGCAAATAGGTTTGTTCCATGGGTGCTCCTTTAGCCGGCAGAGGTAATCTGACGATAACTTAAAACTGATGAAAGTGCAAAGAGCTCACTTGCGGTATAAAAAGGTACGACAAAATATCTTGAATACTCTATAGTATTTGTTGTAAATAAGGGTTGCTCATGGTGCAGGATAAACTGAAAAGGTTGGATCTCAAATATTTTCTTCTCCCTCTGGCAGGACTTAGTCTCCTGTTTCTGTTGTTATCTCTCGTGTTTCTGAACACCAGTGTAACCCAGAAACAACAAGACTTTCGCAATACAGCACTCAGTATCGCCGATAGCTATGCCCAGATGCTTTCTCACTCCCGGGAGGCATATAACACCATCTCCTCGTTGTTGGATGATAAACTGGAGATGGCCAGTCAAGCAGTACCGATATTCGATCACTCAGGGGGAGATGAAAGCATTGCAGATCTTGCTCACAGGCTTCATGTGGATGAAATCTATGTATACGATGCTGCAGGGAAGATCCAATACAGTAATACCGGCGAATATATTGGCTGGCAGGCTTTCGAAGGGCATCCGGTACATACCTTTATGACCGGAGAGCTGAATTTTTTTGTTGAAGAGGAGATTCGGAGAGATACGGAGAGTGACCGGTATCTCAAGTATGCTTATATTCGAAATGAAGATGGAACGTTCTATCAGATTGGTGTAAAAGCAGAGAATCTTGAGCAGTTCCTAGAGCATTTCGAATACTCTGAACTGGTGAATCACGCATACACCAGTAGCGGAGAATACCATCTTACATTCATCAACTCGGACAATATCATCGTTTCGAGCAGTCTGGAAGGGATTACCGGAGCGACTCTGAAAGATGAACGGGTTTTGGACTTGCTGTATGCTGGAAGCGATAACGTCCACAGAATCGACTTCGAGGGAAGCTCTGTGTATCTAGTCGGGGTTCCAGTGCTCATAGAAGATCAATTCATCGGGAACTTGGTAATTACATGGGAAGCCGACGAGTTGGCGAATGAGATCCAGGGACTGATTTTCCAGGCAATCTTTCAGTATTTGATTCTACTTTCATTCTTTGGAGCGATTCTCTACTACGCATATCGGAAAAACAAAGCGAACGTTCGACTAGCGTTTTACGATGCATTGACCGGTCTGCCGAATGAGGTGTTTC
>Ga0334894_1001050_pt1 | contig 25728 bp, 9 predicted proteins | sample GraSluR3_MG_6_FD_207225 | JGI IMG/M metagenome (GOLD analysis project Ga0334894, IMG submission 207225) | Sludge microbial communities from methane-producing bioreactor in Wageningen University, Netherlands - Granular Sludge_12_05 R3 | ecosystem: Engineered > Bioreactor > Anaerobic > Unclassified...
GGAGATCTGCGGGGCGGTGTCGAAGAGCCCGGCGTGGTCGTAGACGCGGTTCGAGAGGTTCCGCGTGGTGCCGGTTGCGATATTGTACATGTAGATGTCGCGGTCGGTCGCCGTGTTGCCCCACCAAGTCACGTGGGAGCCGGAGACCTGCGGATCGCCCTGATCGAAGGCGTCGTCGGTGAGCTTCCTCAGTCCGACGGGCTGTCCCTGAGCATTGCGGATCAAGCCGCCGTCGGGGCCGATGCCGTTCTTGACGTCGAACAGGAAGATTTCGGCGTCGCCCTGGCTCCCGTCGGGATTGAGGTCGTGCCCCACCCAGACGACGTAGACCGCGGAGCCGTCGTCGGCCGCGTAGATGCGCGGGCTGTGGTCGTCGGTGAGGTTGTCGGTTAGTTGAATGACCCGGTCGTGGACGCCGTCGTAGAGGAAGAGGTCGTCGTCGGCCCCGTCGCGCTGGGTCCAGACGACGTAATCGCCCGCAACGTCGTAGGCGAAATCGTCGGGTGCCGCGGCAATGACCTGGTGGGTCCAATCGCCAAGGGGGTCGGTTTCCTGGGCCGGAAAGGTGAGCGTGCCCGAGAAGATCGTCTCATAGTCGACGCCGCCGGTGGCGGTGCCGTCCTCGGTGTAGTAGTCGACCTCGATGGCGGCGCCGAACGAGTCCTTCAGACGGAACGTGACTTCGACCGGGGTCTGTCCCTCGTCGCCTTCCGTCACGGTGGCGTCGGAGACCGACAGGGTCGGCAGCGGGAAGTTGCCGAAGTTGACGTTCTCCACCTCGCCGCCCGAATCCACGGCGACCGTATGGTAGGCGGCCGGCGCGGCGGGGAAGGTTTGCGCCCATCCGTCCGGCACGATCTCATAGACCCGGTACGTGCCCGCGAAAATGGAATGGCCCGCCGCCAGGCTGAACTCGTAGTAGCCCGTCTCGTTGGTTGGGGTGGCGGGATCGTCTTCCCAGGTCACGGTCGTGGGTTCCCAGACGCCGAAATCGTCCATGCCCCAAACGCCATCGCCGTTCACGTCGAGAAAGACGGTCACGCCGGCCAGTCCCGGCTCGGGGTTGACGGGGGTGCCCGAGGGGTCGATGCGCCGGATGATCTGCTCTTGCTGCAGCAGATCGGAAAGGTCCTGGTACTGGCTGGGGCGCATCACGCTGATGAAGTTCTGCCCGTCGCCCGAGTCGAAGCCGACCTGGGCGCCGAGTCCCCCGAGACCGCCGCTGCCGCTGATGTCGCCGGTGGTCCACGCCAGGCCCGTGTAGTCGAAAGCCACGATGTCGCCCAGCGGATCGTCTTCGAGGTACACCGAGAAGGTGTTGCGGGCGTTCGTGTTGCCGCCCGCGAGGCGGTTGTAGTACCCCACGTCGATCCAATCGACCTGGACGAAGGGGTTGCCGCGGACGCTGGTGCCCGTCGAGAAGTACACGCTGCCGCCGCCGTCGCGCGTATCGACGTCGGCCCAGAACGGCGCCACGATGGGGGTGGTCTGCGGGAACCCTTCGGGAGCGAAGGCGCCCAGGGGGCCCTCGAACGTGAGATTCCCGTTGTTGTTGATGTAAAACTCGCTATAGGTGTTCCCGAAGAACTCGAAGTCGAACCCGAGCGGGTGCGGCCCCGACGACAGGTCGTCGTTCGGCACCACGTTCGTGTACGACTGGCCGTTGCTGTCGAGCCCGGAGAACAGGACCTGCTGGCCCGACCCGAGCGGGTTGAGTTGGACGGATGAGACGTCCAAGCCCGGGGCGGGCACGTCCCACTCGCCGTCGGCGTTGCGGTCGTTGAACTTCCAGCCGCTGATCGTGGCGTCGCCGACGACGATCGACACCATGTGGTCTTCGACCTCGCCCACGCCCCCCGGGCCCGAATACGACAAGTCGCCCGGGTGGTCCTGCGTGAAGCGGAATCGCGCGAACGTGTCGACCGGGGTCACCTCGGGCAACACCACCTTGAGCACGTTGCGCCCGGGAGAAAGCAGGATCGTATCCTGATAGGCCGACGATCCCTGGTAAGCCATCAGCAGGCGGTCTTCGGGCTGGGCCCAACTGTAGTCCTTGGCCAGATCGATCCAGGCGCGAAGGTATCCGCTCGTCGAGGCGTCGACGTAGAGGTACGAGCCCGCCCCCGACTTGAGCGAGCCGAAGAGCGGGTCGTTCGGATCGTCCGAGCCGAACAGCACGCCGTCTTCGTCGTCGATGTTGTCGAGGTCGTCGCCCAGGGCCTGGGGGTGGGGAATCCCGTCCGACTCGAAGTCGACCGACTGGCCGAGGTGAACGTCGGGATCCCAGATGTGACTCGCCGCGCCCGGGCCGGCGGTGAAATAGGTGTCGAGCCCCTCGGGGTTCAGCGGCGCGTCGCCGAAGTCGAGCACCTTGTCGAGGATGGCGACCCGGTAGTCTTCGACCTCGCCGTCTTCCGCCCTGCCGAACGACGGCAGGTCGAGCGTGGTGCTCAGCCGGAACCGGGCGAACGTGTCGCCGATGGGAATGCCGGCGGGAACGTCGATTTGAAACTCGTAGGTCTCGACGTCGGAGAGCGGATCGTTGTTCGGCAACGCCTCGTTGACGAGCACGTGCTCGACGATCCCTCCCTGATCGCCGAACGCGCCGTTGCGGTTGAAGTCGAACCATGCCTGCAGATACACCGGGATGCCGGCGTCGAAGTACGACTGGGGAATGGTCGCCGTGACCCGGATGCGCGGGGCATCGGGGCCCGTGCGCCCGGCCACGAAGGGATCGACGAACACCACGCCGTCTTCGTCGTCGATGCCGGCGAGGTCGTCGCCGGTGGCCGTCGCGTTCGGCTGGCCGTCGGGTTCGGCGTCGATTCGGGTGCCCAGCATGATGGCGCTGAGCTTGTGGCGGGCGCCGTCCTCGCCGGTCGTGTGATAGGTGTCGACCCCCTGGTCGTTCAGCGGCGCATCGCCCCAGTCGAACAGTCCCTCGACCATCGCGAGCTGGTAGTCTTCGACTTCGCCGTCGGTCGCCACGCCCGTGGGTTCGAGCCCCCCGGTGCTGGAGAAGCGGAACCGCCCGTAGGTGATCCCTTCGTAGTCGGCGGGGTCGCCCGGCCCGGGCTGAGGCGTGAACACGTAGAACTCGTTTTCGCCCTCGGCGATGGGAATCGAGGCGATGGGCAATTCCTCGGAGGGATCGATCTCGCCGTCGCCGTTGGCGTCGATCGCCACGCGGAGCCGTTCGGTGGGCTCCCAGTTGCCGTTCCGGTTGAAGTCGATCCAGGCGTCGAGGAAACCGTCGGCCGAGGCGATCACGGTCATCCGAACCCAGTCGTCGATCAGCAGCGCCGTGTCGAAGAGGATTCCGTCGTCGAATGCGTCGCCGCTGGCGTCGGGGGGAATCTGGATCGAGTCGTCTTCGCCGGTCACGCCGTAGCCGAGATATCCGCCGAACATCATGTGCCGCGCGCCGTCGTCGGCCTTGAGCGAGGGATACCCAAGCGCCGCGGGCGCATCGCCGTAGTCGAAGCTGCCGAGGGTGACCTCGAAAACGGTCAGCCCGGTGTAGGCGCCCAACCCGGTCGGGCGCAACGGGTTGTTGGCGATGTCGCGAAGCGTGTTGTCCAGCAGGATCGTAAAGGTGCTTCCCGTCGGCCAGAAGCCGGTGGCGGGGGTCAGCGTGATCAGGTCCTGGAACACGTCGTAATCGACGAAGTAGTCGACGTCCTGGACCAACGCGGGGCCCCAGGTCGACGGATCGGTGGGATCGAGCGGAATCAGGTCGCGCCACACGTGGATCGGCGACGGAGTCGACGCCGGAACCGCGACCGTGGCGTCGTCGATGCCCACGCCTTCGTCGAGCAACTGGATCTGGAATTGGGTGACGTTGCCGACCACGAACACGGCGTGAGGCGTGGGGTCCATGTCCTGCGTGCCGCCGTCTTCGGGATCGATCAGCCACGCGGTCGGCCGCTGGTCATCGACGCGCTCGACGGCCCCGCGATCGTAGAAGATCTCGGTGCCGCCTCCCGGCATGCCCGCCGGCGGGCCCATGCCGACGACGTCCTTGCGCACCTGGTTGAACCGGTCGCGCTCGGGCGCGATGATCGGCGACTCGGGGATGCCGACCGCCCCCTTGACCACCTTGATGGCGTCGCGGTCGTTCTTGTTGTGCAGGGCGCTGTCGATGGCCGGGCTGTTGTCCATCAAGTAGAAGTTGCGGGCGCCCGGATTGACGAACAGCGGGAAGTTGTCGTCGCCGGGAATCTCGGGAATCGCGTACAGGCCGCGGGTGCCGTCGCTGTTGTTGTCCTTGAAGAGGTTCGCCTCGACGACGGTGTTGCCGCTGGAGGTCGAGTCGATCGAGATGGCCACGTTCGTGTTGGCCACGATGTTGTTCAGAAGCGTGGGGCCGGCGTTCTGGGTGACGTGGATGCCGATTCCCGTGGGCGTCTCGCCGCCGTAGATCGTGTTGTTGACGATGCGCCCGAACGGCACGGGGGCCGTGGGGACGTTGCCCGTGTTGGGATCGCCGCTGAAGAAGATTCCCCCCTGCCCGAAATTCGCGACGATGTTGTTGACCACGTTGACGCCGTGGATGAGTCGCTGGCTGTTCAGCGTGGGCAGATTCTGGACGGAGCCGGGGTAGGGCCGGCCGGGGTCGCGAGCGCCCGCGTCGATCATGATCCCGTAACCGGTCACGTCGCTGATCGTGTTGGCGTAGACCTGCAACTGGTCCTGATCGCGCTGGAGGTTGCGGTCGCCCAGGCGGCGGAACTCGGGGACGAACCGGGTGTTGGTGTCGTAGGTGTTCGTGATGGCGACGTAGGGCTGGAAATCGACGAGGGTCGAAGCGTACTCGGTGCCGCGGCGGATCTCCAACTGGTAGGGGCCCGTCAGGTATTCGATCTGGCCGGGGTTGGGGTTCTGCGGCACTTGGAAGAACCCGGTGGGGCCGGTGGGGCCGGTGACCATCTCGCCTCGCTCGGCGAAGCCGACGATGATGTCGTCGATGTAGAACCCTTCGTGGGCGTTGTCCTGGCCCCGCTGGTTGCTGCGGAAGTTGCCGTAGCCGTCGCCCGGCATGCCCTGGCTCATCTCGCCGGCCGTGCTGAAGTCGAACCGCAGTTGGAGGTCGCCCTGCCCGGCCCACTTCGACAGGTCGATGCGCGCCTGGCGCCACACGCCCGTGTTGTCGAACAGCTCCTGCACGTGCTGCCGGGGATCGGCGCTGTAGGCGTTCGACGAGGTCGAAATGAACGTCGGCAACTCGGCATTCAGCACCGAGTTGTTCGTCGCCAACATCTGCCAAGTGGTGCCCTCATTGGTGAGCAGGAACACCCGGGCGCTGTCGCGCATCGTGTTCGTGCTGCTGTTGGCCCCTTGGGTCTCGAGGAAGTAGTTGAAGTACAAGGTGGGCTTGTCGGCCGAGGTGTAGCCTTCGAGGCTGAACGTGCCGCTGACCAGGCTGCCCAGCGCGCCGCCGGGCAGGTTGTAATTGTTGCCGATGGCGGGGTTGGCCGTCAGGTCGCGGTGCGGGTTCTGGCCGACGATTCCCAACTGGGCATTCGTGGCGGGTCCGTATTGGCTGATGTAAGCTTCCGAGGCGTTCGGGTTGCTGACCCAGGTTTCCAGCCCGAAGTAGAAGCTCGTACCGCCTTGCGCCTCGTTGACGGGGCGTTGGTCGCCCTCCACGTTTCCGACGGTGTGCCAGAATCCGCCGGGCGTCGGCCGGCTGTAGTCGAAGGTCGAATTGATGCCGTGACCGGTCGCGTTGATCTGGCGCTCGGTCGGGTGCCAGAGGTTGAAGTCCAACGGCGAGAAGGCCAGGCCGGTGACGCCGCTGACGCCCATGGATTGCGTCGCGGCGCCGCTGGCGAAGATCCGCTGGACGTTGCCGTCCTTGTCGAGGTAGGTGCTTTGCGGATTGCCGTCCGTGTCGATGGCGTAAAGGACGCCCCCGGTGGAAATGGCGAACAGAAGGTTCGGATTGCCAAGCTGGCCGGCGAACGCGCCCTCGTACAGGTTCTGGGGTGCCAGGGCCAGTCCGGCAAAAGCGGTGCCGAACGACACGACGTTGCTGGCCCGGCCGTTGCCGAGGCTGATCTGATAGAAGTAGCCCTGGTTGCTGACGCCATAGAGCGTTCCACCGACGAACGCCATGCCGGTCGTGATGCCCAGGTCGCCGGGATCCGTCTCGTAGATCTGGCCGCGGATGCCCCAGGGCTGCCCCGTCACGACCGCGGCCGAGCCGTTCGACGGGTTGGCCCGGAACAGAACGCTGCTGCTGCCCGAGCGCACCGCGTAGTAGAGGTCGTACGTGGCGACGTCGGTGCGGCGATAGGCCACGGCATCGACGGTGTCCGACGCGAGCACCGTGTCGGGGATGCTGTCGTTGCCGACCACCGACTGCCCGGCGGCCCCCGTATCGATTTCGACGAGCCGGCCGGCCGTGTTCTGGGTACCCGGCAAGGTCTCGACGCCGAACATCCGGCCGTCGGAGCGCATGACGATGTCGAGCATGGCGCGGTTGCCGCCCGAGAGCCCGCCGACGTCGGTCACCTGGCCGCCGCCCGAGTAGGGATTCACCGTTCGCAGACGCTGGTTCTGCGAAACGAACAGCACGACGTCGCTCAGCGTGAAGGGGGTGACGTGCGTATCCAGGGCGATCTTCGTCGAGATGTCGAAGATGCCGTCCGCTTCGACCGGCAGGCGGGTCGTCGATCCGAAGAGCGAATGGCCCGACGTGTAGCCGCTGAAGCCGATGTGGTCTTCGACGATGCGCGTGACCGAGTTGATCGGCTCGAGCCGCACCCCGGTGTCGAAGGGCACCGTGGCACTCGAGCGGAACGTGCCGGCCAGCGCGGTGGGCAGGTAGCCGTTCGACGAGATGGCCACGTAGTAGGTGCGGCTGCTGTTGGCGGGCACGACCCCCGTGGGCATCTGCACCGTGCCGATAAAGGGATCGAGAATGCCTTGACTACCCCGGGAAAGGTCCTCGAACTCCGCCCCCGCGCTGGCCCGCTGATCGTCCTCGACGTTCGAGTCGCGGCTGACCAGGATCAAGTTCCCGTTGGCGTCGAATACCGAGATCGTCGTGTCGGCCCGGCCCATGCCGTCGGCATAGTCGATGTCGAAGACGGTGGCCCACGTCTTGTCGGCGGAGTTGAATCCGCCGATCGCCTGGATCAAGTCGTAATCGATCTGGAAGCTGTACCAGTCGATGTCGCTGGCCGACGAGAGATTGCCGCTGACGCCGATCGTGTTCCGGTCGCTGACGAGCAGATTGCCCAGCGGCTGAGCCGTGTCGATCGAGTTGTTGTCGCCCGCGGCCTCGCCCGATTCGGCGATCAGGGGCGAGCGGGCGGGCAGGCCGATCACCTCGATGCCGTCGGTGGCGTAGCGGATGTCGGCGTAGCGGATCGTCGACCCGGGGAACTCGTCGACCTGGCGCAGGCGGATCTGCAACTGGTACTGGCCGCTGGTCAGGCCGTCCTTGCTGCTGACGCGCACGAAGTAGATCGACTCTTCGTCGGGATCGCCGGGCAAGACGAGGCGCATGCCCGCGTCGAGCACGTTCGTCGTGTAGAAATCGCCGCCGAGGTACTGGTACTTCACCAGCGACTGGGGAGCCAAAGGCCCCGTCAAGGTGCTCAGATCGCCCGAATTGTCGCTGCGCGCCAGGACGGTGCCGTCGGCCAGCACCAGCTCGACGACCGTATCCAGCGCGTAACTGGTGCGATCGATGTCGATCCAGACTTCGCTGCCGCCGTAGCCCCGGAAGCTGTAAACGTCGACGTCGCCCGGATGGTCGAGGCTGATGAACCCGTGCACCTCGAACCCCAGGCGCCGTTCGTCGTCGCCGCCCTTCTCGTCGTCGACCGTTTCGCCCGGCCGCACGGGGTCGGGAGCCAAAACGCCGAGGAACTGGGCCTTGCCGGGATAGGAGTTCGTGTCGTTGCCGGCGGTGTACGCCCTTTCGACCTCGTTGATCACGGCGACGTTCCGGCTGTTGGCGTACTTGCCGAGGCGGATGCTCCGCCAGTCGCCCGGTGAGCCCTGGCTCGGGCCGTCGCCGTTCGTGTCGCCCTGCGGGCTGCCTTGCAGGTCGAGCCCGGCGGGAACCGAGTCGTCCTTGATGGACGTGAACACCACGGGGCGGCCGGGAACGCCGACCACCTGCAGGGTCCCGCCAATGCGGTCGTCGATGTCCAGCGGCACGCCGTCGGCGGTGAATCCGGCGCCCGAGTCGAGCTTGACGACCAGCCCGGCGGTCGCGCTGCTCTGCAGCCGCAAGCCGCTGAAGGTGTGGTGGTTGAAGATCTTGATCTCGCCGCGGAGGACGTGGGCGATGTCGACGTCGTCCCAAATGGTCTCGGTCGTCAGCACGGCCGCCCGGATCTGCATGCCGTTGGTGCCGTTGTCTTGGAGGCGATTCAGCCGGACGAGCGGGCCGCGGTTGGCCCCGAACTGGGTGAACGCGTCGAGGGGCCCCGTGGTGCGCCCGCGGTCGGGCATCACCTCCGGCTGCATGGCGTTCGCGTTGATGCTGATCGCGTCGGCCACGTTGTCGTGGATGCGGTTGTTGACGATGATCGGCTGGGCGCCGCGCACGAAAATGGTCGACGCCACGTTGCGGCCGATCCCCTCGCGGGTCGTGCTCGACTGGCCCGCCGCGTTGAAGTTGATCGTGCTGTTGGCGATGCGGACGTCGGCCTGGTGGATCTCGATCGCGTTGAAGCGATCGGATGCGCCGCCGACCGAAGCCAGACCGCCGGCGTTGGTGACGAGCACGTGATCCAGGTTGCCGTTCGAGGTGGGCCGGAAGACGAGGCCGCCCCACTGGCCCGGCAGGGGCCGGGTGCGGTTCTCGTCGTGGTTGGTGTCGAAGGTGCCGCCGGCGCCGTAACGGTCGTCTCTCGTCGAGGTGAACACGACGGGGTGGCCGGGAAGCCCTTCGGCAATGAGTTGGGCGCTGATGCCCGCCTCGATGATGGCGCCGTCGAGCTTGACGATCACGCCGGGGTCGATGGCCAGACGGCCTTCGAGCCGGGCCACGAGTTCGCCGTCGACGAGGCGCGGGCCGCCCGGCGTGCCGGCGATCGTGAGGTTCTCGCTGACGACGTGGACGATGTCGCGGTCGTCCCAGCGGGCGGGCACCGTGAGGGTCTCGACCGGCCTGCCGAGCTTCGTCGGAATGCGGACGAACAGGCCGTTGATGCTGTTGTCGACGATGTAGTTGCCGTGGATGTCGGGGCCGATTCGGCCCAGGCTGTCCTCGAAGCTGGCCAGGTCGGCCGAAATCGCCGAGTCGGCGTTGTCGTGGATCGTGTTGAACGCGATCGTGGGCCGGGCCCCGATGAGATGAATGGGGCTGTAGATTCTCTCGCTCGTGTCGATCAGCACCGACCCGCCACCCATCTCGATGTCGGCGTGGTTGACCCAGTTGAGGAAGATTCTCTCGTTTTCGCGATCCGAGTCGGCCCGGAAGACCAGGCCGCCCCAGTCTGCGGGGAACTTGCCCGGGCTCACGCCGTCGCTGTCGCCACCGACTGAATCGTCGCGATAGGAGCGGAAGTAGACTTCCTGCAGGGGCGTTCCCAGGATCTGGAGCGCGGCCTCGCTGCGATCGATCAGCAGCGACGACGACCCCACCTCGAAATTCGACTGGTGCATCTTGAACAGGGCGCCGGCGTCGACCATCACGGTCACGCCCTTGGGCACGACCAGGTTGAGCCCGTCTTCGAGCGTCGCCCCGTCGTTCGCCCGGCCGATCAGGTAGGGAACGTTGTCGAGGTAGGTGCTGGGGTCGGTGGGGTCGTCGTTTTCGAAATTGTTGCCGACGATGCGGACGACATGTCCCGCCGAGGCCGCGGCCAGCGCCTGGTCGATCTCCGTATACGGCCTTGCCAAAGAGCCGAGAGGGGCCAGGGGATCGGTGACGACCGCCACTTTGTCGACGTAGAGGGTCTGGGCCGCGTCCTGCACGTTGAACCAGAAGTCGAACACCCCGCCCGGCTTGCCGTCCCAGTCGCCGTCCAGGGCCGTGGGCGAGCCGTCGGCGTCGACGATTTGCGAGTTGGGATAGGGCTCGAAGTCGAGCTTCAGATCGTACTTGCCCTCGGTCGTCCCGCCGAAGCCCGAGTCGGGAATGGTCGGGTCGACGTTCTCAGCGCCGGTGCTGGTCACCGCGATGTAGTAGGTGCCCGGCAGATCGAGCCACAGGCGAATGTACGAATCGTTGCCGTAGTAGTCGTCGTTGCGGGCGATCAGTTCGCGGACCGGCTTTCCGCCGACCGTGCTTTCGCGGTAGAGCCGCAACTCGGTGTTCAGCAGGCTCGCCCCGCCCACGAGCCGCTCGGCGATCGTTTCGGCCGTAAGCCAGCCCGGTTCGTTGACCTGGAACTTGTACAGGTCGACGTCCGTGCTGGCCGGCGGATAGAGCCGGCGCAGGTGGACGAGGTCGGCGTCGCCGGGGAAGACCGGCTCGCCCCGGTCGGGGAAGCGGCTCGCGCTGACCGAATTCTGATCGCCCATGATCGTCAGGCTGGGCAGATCATAGGTATGCCCCAGCCCGAGGATGTGGCCGATCTCGTGCATGGCGGTCTGGAACCAGGCCCCGCCGAACTCGCTCGTGCCCCAGTCGATGAGGCCGTTCATCACGACGCGGCCGCCGCCGGCGATGCCGCCGACGCCGTTGGGCACGCTCGGCTCCACGGCGCGCATGTCGCCGGTCACCACGGTAAGCCCCAGCGTATCGCTTTCGATGAACTCGATGCCCAGGTAGTTGCCGTAGATTTCGAAGATCTCTCGGGCCCGCTCCTTCTGCTCGGGCTTGATGGCGTTCGAGGGCACGTCACCCGAGGGGAGAACGCCGTAATAGTCGCGGAAGTTGTAGTAGGCGACGCGGACCGCGCCGGCGGGCTGGGAAACGACTTCGCCGATCTTCGCCATGGCCGCCTCGGCATTGAGCACCCCGCCCGTGGCGATCAGCCCACCCAGCGACGGCACGAGGTCGACGGTGGTGAGGATGGCGTCCTTGATGTCGAGGATCGACGCGGAGGGGTTGTAGGCCGCCATGAGCGCGGCCACGCCGGCCACGTGCGGCGCGGCCATCGACGTGCCCTGCAAGGGAGCGTAACCGTTGCCGGGCACGGTGCTCCAGATCGACGTGCCGGGTGCGGCCAGGTGGACCGTGTTCGGGCCGTAATTCGAAAAGCCGGCCAGGGTGTCGCTCGGCGTCGACGCGGCCACCGAGATGATACCCTCTAACTCGTAGTTGGACGGGTAGTGAGGAAACGTGTCGTTGTTCAAGCCGTCGTTGCCCGCGGCGGCAATGAACAGAATCCCCTCGTCGTTGCTGGCGCGAATGGCGGCTTCGAGGGCCGACGATCGCCCTCCCCCCCCCCAACTGTTGTTGCTCGCGACGATGTTGACCCCGTAGGTCTTTTTCATCATCGTCATGTACTGGACGGCCTGAATCGCGGCCGAGGTGGTCCCGCCGTTCGGCCCGAGTGTCTTCAAGGGCATGATCTGGACGTCCCAGTTGACGCCCGCGACGCCGAGCGCGTTGTTACCCACGGCGCCGATCGTCCCGGCCACGTGGGTGCCGTGGCCGGCGTCGTCAAACGGATCGGTATCGCCGTTCAGCGGATCGATGCCGAAAACGTCGTCGATGAAACCGTTGCCGTCGTCGTCGATGCCGTTGGTCGCCTTGTCGTTGCCCCACTCGTCGAGGCCGGTCTCTCCGGGGTTCCGCCAGATGTTGGCCGCGAGGTCGGGATGGGTGTAATCGACCCCGGTGTCGATCACCGCCACGACGACGCTCTGGGAACCCGTCGAAAGGTCCCATGCCTGTGGCATGTGGATTCGGTCGAGGCCCCACAGGGTCGAATAAAGTGGGTCGTTCGGAATGGCCGACGCCTCGATGAAGTAGTCGGGCTCGGCGAAGGCGACGGCCTCGTCGACGGCCAGCGCGGCCAACTGGTCGGTGACGCGCGCTCCGGCGGGCAGACCGACCAGCACGACGTCGATGAAATCGAAGGTCTGTTCCACCACGAGGCCGTGGGCCGCCAGCACGGCGTCGCGCTGTTGCTGGGAAACTCCCTCGCGGAATTGAACCATCAGGCTCCCGGCGGCGTAATCCTGGCCCTCGGTGCCGGTGACCGCGCCCATGCCGTAGTGCGACTCGACCGGGACGTGGCGATGGCCCGGTTCGTCGAGGCCGCCGGGCATGGGGAGCGGATAAGGGTCGGATCGGATTTGCTCGCTGACGGTTTGCCCCGCCTGGCCCAGGACGCCGAGGTTCGAGGCGCCCGCGAAGCTCGAGTTGACTGCGTCGATGATGATGGGCGATTGGTCGAAGAGGATCTCGAGCGCGTACGATCCCGTGCTGCCGCCGCCCGCCGCCCCGGAGGCGTCGGTGGGGTCGTAGGTCTCGTTGCCGGCGCTGGAGACTGCCACGTAGTAGTCGCCGGCCACCAGCACCTGCCCGGCAAGCTGCTCGTCGCCGCCGGCGGCGTTGTCGTTGACCAGCGCAATCGGATTGCCGGCCGAATCGAACAGCCGAATGACCGAATCCAAACCGCCCGTCGCGCCGGTGACGCTGACGGTCAGGGCGCCGGTGAGCGCCAGGTTGACGCGATACACGTCGACGTCGTCCTCGAGCCGGCCGCTTTCGGTCGCGTTGTTGTCGCCCAGGTAGCGCGTGAATTGGGCCGTGGTGACGCCGTCCCACACGGTGCCCAGGTTGATGGCCGTCGACAGCGTGTCGTTGCTCTCGTCCGAATCGCCGATTTGCAGATGATAGGTGCCCGGGGCAAGCTCGCCGGCGAACTTGAGGGTCGCCAGGCTCACGTCGGTCGGATCGGGATTGGCCACCGCCGCCTGGAAGGTGACGGTCTCGGGCAATTGGATCGACCCGTCGGCGGTGTTGATCAGGCGGTAAAAGGCGGGATTCTCCACCGACGCCACATCGAGCGAGTCCTCGTTGAAATAGACGACGATCTCGTCCTTCGCCTGCGAGAGCGCGCCGGTGACCGAGTCGCGGCCCATGGGCTGGGGCACGACGGAGATGATCTGAGGCCCCAGATCCAGCTCGAACGGGCGGGTCTCGTTCTGGCCGCCCTTGAACCGGTCGCCGTCCATGTTGGCCAGCGGCGGAATGGGGTTCCCGTAGAAGTCGGTCGCCCCCTCGACGCCGATGATGTTGATTTGGTAGTGATCGTCGGGAAGCGTCTGGCCGAAACGGGCGATGACCTCGTGGGGCAAATCGCCGATCCCGATCCAGCCGATGTTGACGGGAACCTCGTTGCCGTCGGCGAACGACCCGTCGCCCCCGGCGCGGATCATCTGGATCGCGCTCAAGGTGTTCGGATCGATCACCTGGCCACGATTGAAGCGGAGCGTCAACTCGTGCGGGGCCACGTCGAGCACGTCGTTGTCGCCGAGGAGGTTTCCCTCGGGAGTCAGGACCGCCACCAGTTCCGGGTCGCTGATCGCCAGGAGGAGCCGGTCCTCGAACTGTTCCATGCGCAGACCTCGGGCCTTGTGTGCCTTGGCCTTCTGCCCGCGCTGTTTCTTCGAGCCCTGACGCGTGGCCCTGCCGCGCGTCGAGAAAAAGCCGAACGAATCCCAGATCCCCATGGATCAATCTCCTTCGAACTGGCTAGGCAAGCGGCCCGGAGGCGCCTCTTCCGAAATCTGATCAGAAAAAGAAGAACCCGTCAAATCATCGTGATGAGAACCCGGTACAGATACGACGACCGGTGCAATCCAAGCGGACAAATTGTTCCGCAGTCCATTCGATTAGAATTGAAGCAAGGGCAAAAATCAATCCCCAATTTGCCCAAACAATACATCCATCGTCTTTTGTCTATCATCACAAGTCCGTGCGGCAAGCCGGTTTCTAACGCGGGAGCGAGTGCGGACGAACGGCCCGCGCAAGGCGTGATTGCTCGCCGATCCACCCCAAGCGGCGCCGACCCGAGCCTCCAAAACCCTGCCAAGCACAGAACCGGCATGAAACGTCGGAAGGACACGCGCCCGCATCGGACGATCGGTGGGACACGCGCCGGAGGGCCGACCATGATTCCCCGCCAACGTGAGTTTCTGCAGCGCAAGCGTTACATTCCCAGCCAGGGGAAGCGTTTGCCGAGCGAACGTGGCCCAAGAGAGGCTCCGAAAGCAAACGAACTCGACCGGAAATACAGCTCTTACGGGTGGTGGTGTGCAAAATGAGACGCTATCCCCCCTATTCTATCCACGCAGTCGTCGTGCCGTTCGTCAGCAAACCCGGTGCGACCCCTGGAATCGGCACGGGGTGCGTGTCGCAACTTATTGATTTTAAGCGGCTTGCGTCAAAGCGATCCCTGGGGTCTGAGGCCGGGGCCCGTGGTTCGGTCTGCCTCGTCGGGCGCTGTATCATTCTGCAACAGGTGGTCTGTTTTGCGCCACAGCTTCGTCGAGTTGAGGCAAACAAAACCACGCCGAAACAGCGATCGCGAGGAAGCGCGCTGGGCTGGCGATCCTGCCGGGAGCCAACCTCCGTGGTGGCGATGATCGTGGCGCGGCTGGTTGAGTCGCCGTCCAACTTGGCGACCGCCCGGGCGCTGTGTGAGGAAGCCGCCTCGGGCAACCTGGTGTGGGAATTGGGGCTGGACGTACCCGGGGAGCTGCCACGTCGAGCCTTCGGACGGCTCGGCGTGAGCCCCTAAGCGAGGCATGCCCCCCACCGCGGCCAGAAACCCGCACCTCCAATGCGGCGCAACTCCTTGTTGCGAAAATGGTTACGCCATGTGCGATGGAAGCAGCTCGAACCAGATCTCGGCGAAACCGACCTGGACATTCGCGGTCGTTTTGGATAGTCTCCCCCCTCTTCGCTTCGGTCTAGCCCGGACGTTTCGCGAGATCCCCCGAACCCGAATCGCAAGCGAGGGCCGCCCAAGGAGTTGGCTTCGTCTTCCGTGTCGGGTTGGTGGCCGGCTGTCTGCTGCCGGACAATGGGGATCGCGAACAGGCCGAGCTGGCGCGGGTCCTACCCGCAAGCCAAGATGACCTTCGGACCTGCGCCCACGGCGCGCCGAGGTCGCGAAGTAAGCCCGAAACCCCTCACGAAACGACCGGTTCGCGTCCGGAGACATGGATGGCTTCTGACGCCCTGCCGCGTGGCGCGGCCACTCCTTTGGCTCGGGTGCAAGAGCTGATCCTGCCCGTTGGCTTCATTGCCAGCGTGCTGGTGATCATGGTGCCCTTACCGCCCGGGCTCATGGACGTGCTTCTGGCGGCGAACATCACGGTCGCCGTGATCATGCTGCTGACGACGGTCTACGTGCGTACGCCGCTGGAGTTCAGCATCTTTCCGTCGCTGTTGTTGGCCACCACGCTGTTCCGGCTCGTGCTGAACGTGGCCACCACGCGACTGATTCTCACGCGGGCCGAGACGGATGGGCTTCAAGCGGCCGGTGGCGTGGTCGAGAGCTTCGGCGAGTTCGTGGCCGGCGACAAGATCGTCGTGGGGTTGATCATCTTTGTCATTATCGTGGCCATCCAATTCCTCGTCATTACCAAGGGCGCCACCCGCATCAGCGAGGTGGCGGCTCGATTCGCCTTGGACGGGATGCCCGGGCGTCAAATGGCGATCGACGCCGACTTGAACGCGGGCATCATCGACGAGCACGAGGCCCAGCGGCGGCGCGAAGAGATCACCCGCCAGGCCGACTTCTTCGGAGCTATGGACGGTGCCAGCAAGTTCGTGCGCGGCGACGCGATCGCGGGGATCGTGATCACCCTGGTCAACATCCTCGGCGGCCTGTTCATCGGCGTGGTCGAGGCGGGAATGCCGGCGAGCGAGGCCGCGTCGCTGTTCACCCGGTTGACGATTGGCGACGGGCTGGTGAGCCAGGTTCCCGCTTTTCTGATCTCGCTGGCGGCCGGTCTGTTGGTGACCCGCAGCAGCCACAAAGTGAACCTGCCCAGCGAATTCCTGAGGCAACTGTTCTCGCGGCCGCAGGCGATGGCCGTGGCGGGGGTTTTTTTGGCGGTGCTCATCGTCACCGGCCTGCCCACGGTCCCCCTGGCGATGATCGGGCTGAGTTGTGCCGGATTGGCCGTGATCCTGTCGCGGCGGGCGGCCGAGGCCCGCGCATCGAGCGAGGCCAAGGCGCGGGCCGACAAGGCCAAGCCGCCCGAGGAACGGGTGGAAGACTATCTGGTCGTCGATCCCATGGAGCTGGAGATCGGCGTCGGGCTGATCCGGCTGGCCGATCCGCGGCGGGGAGGCGACCTGCTGGACCGCATCCACCGCATCCGCACCAAGGTGGCCTCGGAGATCGGCATCATCCTTCCCAAGGTTCGCATCCGCGACAACTTCCAGCTCGGCCAGCAGCAGTACCGCATCAAGATCGCGGGCATGCCGGTAGCCGAGGGCACGATCGAGCCGGGCCGGCTTCTGGCCATGGATTCGGGGGTGACGACGGCCACGATCCCCGGCACGCCCACCAAGGATCCCGCCTTCGGCACGCCCGCGCTGTGGATCGACCCGTCGGTTCGCGACCAGGCGGAGTTGCACGGCTACACCGTGGTCGACCCGGGCGCGGTCGTGGCGACCCACCTGACCGAGACGGTCCGCAAGCACGCCGACGAGATCCTCACCCGCGACGCGACCAAGCACCTCATCGACGAGCTGCGTCAGACGTCGCCGGCCGTGGTCGACGAGCTGATCCCCGGCGTGATGAAGCTGGCCGAGGTGCAGCAGATCCTTCAAATGCTGTTGCGCGAGCAGGTGCCCATTCGCCAACTCGGCGCCGTGCTCGAAACCCTGGGCGATTACGCGACTCGGACGAAAGATCCGGTTTTGCTGACCGAGTTCGTACGGGCCCGGCTGTCGCGGACCATTTCGACGCGCTATCGCGACGCCGAGAACCGCATGTACGTGGTCACGCTCGATCCGGCCCTCGAGGACCGCATCCGCGCGGGGTTCGAGCACAACGACCGGGGCATGTTCCTGCGTATGTCGCCCCAGGCGGTCGAGACGACGTGTCGGCTGATCGGGGCCGAAGTCGAGAAGCTCACCGTGGCGAACCGCCCGCCGATCCTGCTGGTGAGCGCCCCGATCCGCCCCGCGCTGAAGCAGATCACGTCACCCCATTTACCGAACCTGATCGTGCTCAGCTATAACGAGATCACTCGGGACACCAAGATCGAATCCGTGGCCATGGTCGCGGACGCAAGCTAGGAGAATTCGACGATGGACATCCGGACCTACCGTGCCGCCACGATGCACGAAGCCCTGACGCTGGTCCGCCGCGAGCTGGGGCCCGACGCGGCGGTGTTGCACACGCGGGAAGTCCGCCTGCACCGGCTCTTCGGGCTGATCCCCGGCCCGCGCCAAATCGAGGTCACCGCGTCGTCGGGGGTGAACGTCCCCAGCCGGCTGCCCGAGCCGGCGCCGGGCACTCGGCCCGGCGACCCGGCGGCGGAGGCGGATTTCGCCACCGCACCGAGCGGGCCTTGGCTCTCCCGGCACGACCGGCCGCGGCGCGCGCCCGACGCGATCGGGGACGACGTCCGAGGGCAATTGAGCCATCTGCAGGGGATGCTCCAGGACCTCTGCCGCCGTTCGCAAGGCGGCGGGCGCGATCTGCCCGAGTCGCTGTTCCACCTGTTCGCCGAGCTGATCGACGCCGACGTGGCCGAGGACGTGGCCCGCGAGCTGATCGGGCAGGTGCGCGACGAGCTGTCGGGCGTCGAGCTGACCGACCCGGTCCTCGTGAAGGCGCGCATCGCCCGGATGATCGAGGCCGAGATTCCCATCCACGGCCCGATCGCGGTGCGACCCGGCAGGCGGCGCCTGGTCGCCTTGGTGGGGCCGACCGGCGTGGGCAAGACGACGACGATCGCCAAGCTGGCGGCGAACTACCGGCTCAAGGAGCGGCGAAGCGTCGGCTTGATCACGGTCGACACCTACCGCATTGCCGCGGTCGAGCAGCTTCGCACCTATGCCGACATCATCGACCTGCCCATGCAGGTCGTCTCGACCCCGCGCGAGATGCGCGACGCGGTGCGGCGCCTGGACAACCTCGACCTCGTGTTGATGGACACGGCCGGGCGAAGCCCCCGCGACGAGATCCGCATCCAGGAGCTCAAGGCCTTTCTGACCGAGGCCGGCGCCGACGAGGTCCACCTCGTGCTCAGCGCGGTCGCCGGCGCCCGCACCCTCGAGGAGACGGCGCAGCGGTTCGGCGAGGTGGGTACGACGGCCCTCGTGTTGACCAAGCTCGACGAAGCGACCGGGCTGGGCAATCTGCTTCCCCTTCTGCGCAACAGCGGCCTGCCGCTGAGCTACCTGACCAACGGCCAGAACGTTCCCGACGACATCGAGACCGCCGAAGCCCGGCGTATGGCCCGGCTCGTGTTGGCGGTGGACTCCGTTTTCGACAGCTAAGGGCAACCACCGATGGACGACCAGGCAAACCACCTTCGCGAACTCGTTCGGCAGACGGGCGCCGGCCCAACCCGCGGCCCCTTCGCCCAGCCGAAGCTGATCGTCGTGACCGGCGGGACCGGCGGCGTGGGCACCTCGACGCTCGCCTCGGGCCTGGCGATCGCCCTGGCGCAGAGGCGGCAGGAGACGGTCTTCGTCGACGCCGATCCCCAGGGAGGCGACGGGGCCGGGCTCTGCGGCCTGAAGCAGCCCAAACGTCTGGCCGACGTTCTGACCGCGCCCGATGGCCTCGCCGGCGCGCTCGAATCGGGGACCGACGGACTGCATGTCGTGCCCGGCGTCTGGGGATGGGACCATCCGGTCGAACCCTCGGCCTCGGATCTCCAGCGGCTCATCGAGCAGATCCGCGGGCTCGAGGGCCAAGCCGAGTTCGCGGTCATCGACGCGGGAAACGGCCTGAGCTATTCGGCCCGCGCGTGGTGGCGCGCGGCCGATCTGGTCGTGGTGACGATGCGTCTGGAGGTCGCGTCGGTGATGGCGGCCTACGCGTCGATCAAACTGCTCGGGGTGGGCCGATCGGCGCTGGTCCGGTCGGTGGTTAACCGTGCCCGCGGCCGGGGGGCCGCCGACGAGGTCCACGGCCGGCTGGCCGAGGCGTGCTCGCGGTTCCTGGACCTACGCGTCGAGCCGCTGGGGCACATGCCCGACGATCCAGCCCTGGCGACGGTCGGTGCGCGCGGGGGCTCCCTGCTGGCAGCGAAGCCCGGTTCGCCGTTCGTCCGGCAGATTCGCCGCCTGGCCGACGGGTTGGTCGAGCAGGTGTCATGATGCCCCCAGCACGTCTGAGAGAAGGAGACGCATCGAACCGAGGCAATTCGCGGAAAAGGCTCAACCTCGGGTCGCCGACGGCCGATAAACAGGGACACTCGGAAGCGTCCGTTTGCCGTTCGAGTTTAGCGATATTGCCGGTTGTAACGGCCGTCGCCGGAAAGGCTCGTGGCTCGCACCTACGCCGGAATCCTGGGTCCGTTGGCGCTGATCGCCTCCTTGGCGCACGGTCTGATCCATGCCGCCGAGATCGACGTGATGCTGTTCTGGGCGTGGGGCAGCCTGCTGGTCTTCGCTCCGATCGGATACGTGGTCGGCGCGCTGGCAGGCCGGACCGTGGAAGAGTCGGTTCGCTCGGCGATCGAAGTCGAGTTGGCCCGTGAGGAGTCGGCCGAACCCGTCGGCGCCGGGAGCGGCTAAGCCCGGCGCGACGGACGGGACGGGCGCAGAGGAGTGACAGGCGGAAGGCTGAGAAGGAACTCAGACTCGTATCGCTAGCGAAGCACCGTCAGGGAGGACATCCATGCCCACGACCCTCGCTCCGGAAGATGTGGAGCAACTCTGGATCGAGTTCAAGAGGGACCCCTCGAATCAGGAACTGCGCAACCGGCTGGTGGAGATCTATCTGCCGCTGGTGAAGTACAACGGCGAACGCATCTGGGCCCGGCTTCCCGAGGGCGTCGAGCTCGACGACTTGATTTCGGCGGGCGTGTTCGGCCTGATGGACGCCATCGACGCCTTCGATCTCTCGCGCGGCGTCAAGTTCGAGACCTATTGCGTGCCGCGCATCCGGGGCGCCATGCTCGACGAGCTGCGCACGATGGACTGGGTTCCCCGCCTGGTCCGCTCGAAGGCCAGCAAGCTCAACGAGGCCATCAAGAACCTCGAGGCCCGGCTCGGCCGCCAGCCCTCCGAGGTCGAGCTGGCCGCCGAGCTGGGCATTACGGTGGCCGAGCTCGAGAAGATGATCCTCGAAGCCAGCGCCGTGAATCTCATCAGCCTCAACAAGAAGTGGTACGAGACCGACAGCTACAAGGATGTTCGCGAGATCGACATCCTCGAGGACAAAAAGGGTGAAGACCCGACGCGACGCATTCAGAAAAACGACCTGATGCGCCTGGTGACCAAGGGGCTCAATCGCAACGAGCGCCTGATCATCATCCTCTACTACTACGAAGAGCTGACCATGAAGGAGATCGGCGCCACCCTCGACCTTTCGGAAAGCCGCGTCAGCCAGATGCACAGCTCGATCGTCCAGCGGCTGCAAAACCAGCTCGCCCGCCGCCGCACCGAGTTCGGGAGCTGAACGCGCGGGGCCCCGAGACTCGCCTCCCTACGGATCGGCCCGCACGACGCGCTCTCCGTCGGCGAGGTTGCTCTCCGGGGCCCGCACGACCACGTCGCCCGCGACCAGCCCCGCGGCGACCTCGGCCACCTCGTCGTTCATCATGCGGATCGCGACGGTCTCGACGCGGGCGCGCCCGTCGCGCACGGCGTAGACGTTCCAGGCCCCGTCGCTGCCGCGAAACAGCGCGGAGCGGGGAACCAGCAGCGCGTCGGGCTTGGCGGCCGTGATGATCCGCACGCGCACGCGATAGCCGACCCCGAGGTCGCGCTGCTTCCGCAGCCACGCCAGATCGTCGCGGTCGAAATCGACGATCACCTTGACCCGTTGCTCCTCGACCCCCAGGGAGCTGATCTTGGTGAAACCGGCCGGATAGATCTTCTGCACGGTGCCCCGGGCGTGGTCCGTGCCGTTCGGCAACCGGCGGCCGATGACCGGGCCGTAGATCCGCACCCGATCGCCCGGCTTCACGTCGACCACGTCGACGCTGAGCACGTCGACCTCGACCTCGAGGTCGTCGAGCCGGCCGATCTCCAGCAGCACGGTGCCGGCCGACAGGAATCGCTCGTTGACGATCGCGCGCTCGAGCACGACGCCGTCGATCGGGCTGGTCATCGTGCCCCGCTTCTCCTCCTGCTCGACCTGGCGGAGCCGGGCCGTCGCCTCGGCGAGCTGCTTTTCGAGCACGGCCTCGGTGTAGGTCTTGCGGGCCATGAACTGCTCGACCATCGCGGGCAGCAGGTTCGTGGCCGCGGCCAGCGACTCGGTCGCCGAGAGAACCAGCTCGTCCTGGCGCAGATTCCAGCCCGCCTGGAGCTTGTCCAACCGGGCGCGATCCAGATCGTCCTCGCTCTGCGCGCCGCTCTTGACCAGCGACTGGATCCGCCCCAGGTTCTTCTCCTGGTAGTCGAAGCGGTCCTTGCCCGACTCGACGCGCGTCAGGGCGACCTTGACCGTGTCGGCCATCGAGCGGACGAACTGCTTCGCCTGCTCCAGGGCGGTCTCTTCGATCGCCTTGTAGCGGTTCTCTTCGATGGCCGCCTTGAGACGGTCGACCACCGCCTGCGCCTCGGCGACCGTGAGATCCAGATCGAGGGGCACGATCCGGGCGACCACCTGACCCCGCTCGACCGGGGCGCCTTCGGCCAGCGCGACGGACTCGATGCGCCCGTTGATGGGCATGGTCACCAGGCAGGTCTCGGGCAGCCGGGTCTTGCCCCGCTCGTCGACGAACTCCTCGATGGGGCCGACCGTGATCTCGACGAGTTCGACCGGCAGCGCCGACGAAAACCCCCCGGCCGCCGCGAACACGCCCGCGGCGCCCGCGACGACCCCTGCAGCGATGAGCCAGGCTTTCGCGTTCATGTCGAGTGCTCCTGAGCGTCGGTTGCGGCGGGCAAGGGGCGCCGGCGGAACGGCGCTTCCGAACCGGCCGGGTGGCCCGACGCCTCCCTTCTCTATTCTTTGGCCTGCAATGCTTCGAGCCAGTTCATACGATGGATGGCCCGTTGAACGAACAAGTGGGCGGACAGGCCGAACAAGACCGCCAGCGCGACGGTCCAAATCCACGTTCCCGGCGTCGACACGACGGGAAAGCGGAACAGCTCGGTGTCGTAGGCCCACGACGACAGCACCGACAGCCCGTATCCGATCGGCATCCCCAACACGGTACCCACCAGGGTGACGATCATGCTCTCGCGCAGAAGCAGGCTGCCGACGCGCCAGGGGCCGTATCCCAGCACGCGCAGGGTGGCTACCTCGCCCTGCCGTTCGGCGAGGTTGATCAGCGAGGCGTTGAGTATGCTGCCGAAAAACACCACGCCGGCGAATACGACCAGGGCCCCGGTGAAGATGCCCATCTGCTCGAGGAAGATCTTCTCGAGACTCTCGACCATCGCGCGCCGGTCGGAGACGGCTTCCAGAGCGGGCATCGCCTTGAGCTCGCGGTACAGCGCGTCGAGCCGCGCCGGATCGCGGTCGGTGGCCAGTTGAATGCCGTTGACCGCGTACTCTTCGCCGATCAGCCGGCTCAGATACCCGACGTCGGCGTACACCGACAGGCCCATGAAGCTGTCGGCGACGTGCCGCACGCACACCCGGCGCGGCTCGCGCAATCCCTTGACCGGTTCGACGAGCACCGAGTCGCCCGGCCTCACGTGGAGCAGCTCGGCCATCTTCCTGGTCATGACCACGCCGACGGGCGGGATGGGGATCGGTCTGGCGTCGACCTCTCGCGGAACGGTCAGGGTGGCTCCCGGCGCGATCCCCGTGACGGCTCCCTTCTTGCGATAGGGCCCGTGGGAGAAGGTGCACGCCACGTTGAGAGTCGGCTCGGCGCGATCGACCCCGGGAAGGCGGGCCGCCTCGAACAGGGCGTCGTCGTTCTGCTCGTCCTTGAGGGCGAGATCGACGTCGCTCTTGATGATCCACTTGAACTGGAAGTCGAGCATGTACTGCGAGGCGTCGACCATCATGAATCCGCTGACCAGCAGGGCCGAGCCCATGGCCGCGGCAAACGCGCCGGCCAGGGTCCGCACGCGGTTTCGGATCACGCCGCGGAGCACCAGGCGCCAGTCGGAGCTCAACCGGCGCCAGAACCAGCCCACCCGCTCGAGAAACACGGCCCCGCCCCGCTTGGGTGGCTTGGGGCGCATCGCTTCGGCGGGCTGGAGTCGCAGCACGGCCCGGCTTCCCCGCAGGCTGCCCAACACGGCGCAGCCGATGCTGATCGCCCCCGCCGACAGCATCACGCCCCAGTAGAGCCGGTTCGTCAGATCAGGCAGCTCGTAAAACGCGCGGTAGGTCGCGGTCATCCAACCGCCGATCCAGTGGCCCAGGCCGCACCCGAGCACGGCGCCCGTCGCGCCGACCGCCAGGGCCAGCTCGAGAAAATGCCAGAACACCCGTCGGTCGGAATACCCCAGCGCCTTGAGCGTGCCCATCACGGTGCGCTGCTGCTCGGCCAATCGTCCCAGCAGCACGTTGAGCACCAGGGCGGCCACGGCCAGGAAAATGGCCGGCATGAACACGGCAAACACCCTCAGCCCGGCGATCTCCTGCGTCAGAAAGTTGTTCGACGCCTGGTCGGCCAGCGCCGTCGTGAGGAAGACCCCGTACGGCGCGAGCAGGTCTTCGGCGCGGCGAAACAGCTCGCGCGGGTCGTCGCGGACCTCGGGGGCCAGCCGCCCCACCACCTGGTTGGCCGCCCCGTCGAAATCGAACACCTCTTCGGCATAGCTGTTCTTGAGGTAAAAGACCCCGTAGTTCTCGCGGTCGGGGGCCAGCCCGCCGGGCGGCATCAGGTAGACGAACTCGCTGGAGATCGCCGTCCCCACGATGAACAGCTCCTGGCGGCGGTTGTTCAGCACGAGGTGGATCCATTGGCCCGGCGCGAGGTGATGGTGCGCGGCAAAGGCGTCGCTGACGATCACCTCGTTCCGCCGGCGGTCGCTGAAGTAGCCGCCGCGCCGGATCACCACGTCGTTGATGACCGGCTCGCGCCGGTCGGGCAGCGACAGCACCAGCCCGTTGAGCGGCTTGGTTCGATTCTCGAGGTCGACCGTGGCGTAAAACTGGATGCGCGGACGGATCGCCGCGATGCCCGGCAGCCGGGCCAACCCGTCGAGTTCGGTCAAAGGGACCTTCTTGAGATCCATCCAGAAATCGGCCATCCGGCACTGCCGGTAATAGCTCCGCTTGGCCTCGTTGAGGTTGTAGTAGGCCGCGCCCATCGAGACGAAGCAGGCCACCCCCACGGCGATGATGCTGACCACGGCCAGCAACAGCAGGCCCGAGGCCCTCAGCTCCCGTCCGAGCTTGCGATGGAGCACGCTCACCAGACGATCTCCTCGGGAGGGACCGGCTCGGGATTGGCGTGGACCTCGACGATCTGCCCGCTCCGCAGCCTGACCACCCGATCGGCCACCGGAGCAATCGCGCCGTTGTGCGTGATGAGCACGACCGTCTTACCCAAATGCCGCTTCAGATCGACCAGCAGGCGCAGCACGCGCTTGCCCGTGGCAAAGTCGAGCGCCCCCGTCGGCTCGTCGCACAGAAGCAGCCCCGGGTTTTTGGCCAGGGCGCGGGCGATGGCCACGCGCTGCTGCTCTCCGCCCGACAGTTGGGAGGGGAAGTGGTCCAATCGCTCATCGAGCCCGACCAGGCGCAGGGCCTCGTCGACGTCCATCGGGTCGTCGCTGATTTCCGTCGCGACCATGACGTTCTCGCGGGCCGACAGATTGGGCACGAGGTTGTAGAACTGAAACACGAATCCGATCGCGTCGCGGCGGTAGGCCGTCAGCTCGGACGGGGTAAAACGGGACATGTCGCGGTCGCCGTACCAGACGCGCCCCTCGGTCGCCGTGTCCAGCCCGCCAAGAATGTTCAAGATGGTGGTCTTGCCCGAGCCGCTGGGGCCAACCATGACCAGCATCTCCCCCGCGAACACCTCGAGCGAGACCTGGCGGAGGGCCTCGACGGCGACCTCGCCCATCCGAAAGGTCTTGCCCACGTTCTCCAGGCGCAGGAGCGGCTTGCGGTCGATTGAGGCAGCCACGGGTGTCGGGTCTTGGGGCCTGTGACTCGGGGATCGACCGAAGAGGCGCCTACGGCCGGACGGAAGCGTGATCGGTCGGCAGTTGCTTGCGGATGACAACGAGCCATACAGTCTACTATACCGCGCAGACGCGAACACCGGAGCAAGCTGCCCCGGCGCGGAGGTGGGGGACGCACTCCGCAGGAGCCGACTTCCGAACAATCGTCGGAAGTTGCTTCTGCTTTTGACGTTGCGGCGACAAAACGAGCCCGGTCGGGACCAGGTCGCTGAGCACGCCGCTTGCCGAATCCAACGTCGTCCGGGCCGAGATGCTCCGCGACGCCCGCGACGATACGGCCTCGTTGGGGAAGTCGCACTTCGACGGCGACCGGAAGCACGGTTTCGACCGTCGACGCGATCGTCCCGACCGTGCCAAGTTGCTTCGGCGGCACGGCCTCGTCGGCGCGGACGCCGGGCACCGCCGTGAGAGCCAGGATGGCGGTCTCGCCGATCGTCCCGCTTCTTCTCCCGTGGCGGCAGCGCGACCCTTTGCGAGCCTCGGGAGGACCTCCGAGAAGGTCGCCTCGGAACGGCGACGGTTGCCGTTGGAAAGCGGACGACTCA
>Ga0334894_1001058_pt1 | contig 25636 bp, 21 predicted proteins | sample GraSluR3_MG_6_FD_207225 | JGI IMG/M metagenome (GOLD analysis project Ga0334894, IMG submission 207225) | Sludge microbial communities from methane-producing bioreactor in Wageningen University, Netherlands - Granular Sludge_12_05 R3 | ecosystem: Engineered > Bioreactor > Anaerobic >...
GAGGAACCGTTGCCGACGATACGTAACCACCGTAAAGAAAAACGTCCCTCCTTCCACACGCCATCGTCGATATTCGCTCATCCGCTCATCATAGCATGGTGCGTGCAAGCACGCACCCTACCTGACTTGCCTGGGGTGTTCATTCGAGAAGATGGCTTACGAGAATCCTCGTGCCGATGAGCAGCAAGACGCATCCCCCGGCCGCCTCGGCGCGGCGGCTCCACCGGGTGCCGAGCCGGTTGCCGAAGGCGAACCCCAACGCCGTCAGGGCGGCGGCGACCAGGCCGATCACCACGCTGGGAAACCAGACCGACACGTCCATGAAGGCCATGGTCACGCCCACGGCCAGGGCGTCGATGCTGGTGGCCACCGAGAGGGTGACGAGCATCAGCCCCCGGGACGGGTCGGCATGATTGTCGGTCGACTTGTCGCTGCGCGACTCGACGAGCATCTTGCCGCCCACGAGGCCCAGCAAGACGAACGCGACCCAATGGTCGTAGGCGCGCGCGGCGTCGGCCAGTTGCTGCCCGGCCAGCCATCCCAGGACGGGCATCATGAACTGGAAGAGCCCGAAATGCCAGGCCAGGCGGAACATCTGGCGGGCCGTCACGGGGGCCAGCACCAGGCCGGCGGCCACCGACACCGCGAAGGCGTCCATGGCCAGCCCGACCGAGATGCCCAGCAGGTTCAACCCGTTCAATTCGCCGTCTCCATCCGTCCCAGGATATTGCGACGGCGCGCGGCGGGCAATATCCTGGTGGCTGCAACGACCGCGAACGAGCCCCGTTGATCCCCTCCGGAGTCAAGCCTCGATGAACCGTGCCAAGTCCCTGCTGTTGATCGGCGTGTCGGCCGTGCTGTTGCCGTGGTCGCCCGCGCGGGCCGAGCCGCCTCAGCTGGGCTTTCGGGAGGCGGGCGAGGGGATGTTCGAGTTCGACACGGGCCTGCTCCGGGGCCGGCTGAAGCTCGACGGCACGTATCAGGGCCTTTATCCGTTGGTGCACGGGCCTTCGGGGGCCGAGCTGGTCCACGCGCCGGGCGTGTTCAGCTTCTATCGCGTGCTGGCGACGAATCGCCGCCACGGCAAGAACGCGCGCGACTGGCCGACCCAGTCCGAGCTGCTGGCCGACGGGGCCGTCGAGGTGCGCTTTGCGCCGGCCGACGAGCACCCGCTGGAGATCGTGGGCGTGCATCGTTTCGCGGCCCCGGGCACGCTCGACCTGGCGATCGAGGTCGCGCCCCAGTGCGACATGCCGCGGTTCGAGCTGTTCCTGTCGTCGTATTTCGGGCCGGGGTTTCTGGCGTCGGTGTGGGTCGACGACTCGGGCGGGGGCCGTTTCGTGCCCATCGACCGCCCGCCCGACGCCCAGGGCGCCTACGTGATGTACCCGCGCGACGACGAGGCGGTCGCGATGATCCGCGACGGGCGCTGGCAGTATCCGCCCAACCCGGTCGATTGGGCCGTGGGGCGTCGGCTGCGTGCCCCGCTGGTCATCCGCCGCGATACGGCGCTGGGGCTGTCGGCCGTGATGATGTGCCCACCCGGCGACTGTTTCGCCGTGGCGAGCCCCTGGAACCCGGCCTCGCCCGACGCGAAGGGATACCGGTCGGTGTACCTGTCGCTGTTCGGGCGCGATCTTCGGGCCGGCGAGAAGGCCCACGCACGGTGCCGGCTGCTGCTGGCCGAGGATCTCTCCGACGAGCAGGCCGTCGAGTTGTACCGCGATTACCTTGCACAGCGGAAGCAATCGCCATGATCCACGTCGACGATGTCCTCGAGCCCGCCCACCTGATCGACAAGCTCGCGCGCATGTGGGAGCTGTCGGGCGAGAAGATCCTCGCGATCGAAGCCGGCGCGACGCCCGAGTCGGGCACGCCGGTGTTCACCGTGGCGGGCAAATACACGGCCCAGGGCTGGACCGAGTGGACCCAGGGATTCCAGTTCGGCTCGGCGATCCTCCAGTTCGACGCCACTGGCGACGAGCGATTTCTGGACGCCGGGCGCGACGCCACGATCGCCCGCATGGCGTCGCACGTGACCCACGTGGGCGTGCACGACCACGGGTTCAACAACGTGAGCACCTACGGCAACCTGCGGCGATTGATGCTCGAGGGCCGCGTCGCGCACGATCGCCGCGAGTTGGATCTCTACGAGCTGGCCCTGAAGGCGAGCGGGGCCGTGCAGGCGGCCCGATGGACCCCGACGGCCGAAGGCGACGGCTTCATCTACTCGTTCAACGGGCCTCACTCGCTGTTCTGCGACACGATCCGCTCGCTCCGCTCGTTGGCGCTCTCGCACCAGTTGGGCCACGCGCTGATGGGCGAGAACGACGAGCGGATCAGCCTGCTCGACCGCCTCGTCGGGCACGCCCGCGCCACGGCCCGGTACAACGTCTATTACGGCCGGCAGCGCGACCTCTACGACGTGCGCGGGCGCGTGGCCCACGAGAGCCTGTTCAACGTGAACGACGGGCGCTATCGCTGCCCGAGCACGCAGCAGGGTTACTCGCCTTTCAGCACGTGGACGCGAGGCCTGGCCTGGATCATGACCGGCTACCCCGAACAGCTCGAGTACCTCGCCACGCGGAGCGACGACGAGCTCGATCCCCTGGGCGGGCGCGTCGAGATCGAGACCATGATGCTCGAGGCGGCCACGGCGGCCTGCGACTTCTACATCGAGAACACGCCCACCGACGGCGTGCCCTATTGGGACACCGGCGCCCCGGGGCTGGCGCTGCTGGGCGACTATCTCGACCGGCCGGCCGATCCGTTCAACGCCCACGAGCCGGTCGACAGCTCGGCGGCGGCCATTGCCGCCCAGGGGCTCCTCCGCCTGGGCCGGTACCTGGCCGAGCGGGGCGATCCCGCGTCGGGACGCCGCTACCGCCAGGCCGGCCTGACCGTGCTGCGCACCCTGCTCGACGAGCCGTACCTGAGCACGGCGCCGGGCCACCAGGGGCTGCTGTTGCACACGATCTACCACCGGCCGCGCGCCTGGGATCACGTGCCCGGGGGCGCCGGCGTCCCCCGCGGCGAATCGTGCATGTGGGGCGACTATCACCTGCGCGAGGTCGCGCTCTACGTGGGGCGGATCGCCCGCGGCGAGCCCTACTACGCCTTTTTCGGCCCGCTGCCCGAGAATCGCAAGGTCCCGCTGTAACCCGAGGCCGCCCCGAGGCATCTAATCACGTCTACCGACGATTCTTCCACGATGAGGAGCCCCCGATGAAGACCACGACGATCGCCCTTGCCGCCGTCCTGTGGTGCGCCGTCGGCGCCCCGGCGCGGGCGGCCGAGATCGACGAAGCGAAGCGGACCGTTCTGGGCCTGTACCTGACCGCCACCGAAGCCTATGAGAAGTGGAAGGCCGATCCCGACGGCGTCAAGATCATCGACGTTCGCACCCCCGAGGAGTACCTGTTCATCGGGCATCCGGCCATGGCCTGGAACGTGCCGCTGCAATTCCTCGCCTACGAGCTCGACCCCGACACGAAGAAGCCCGTGATGAAACCGAACCCGCGATTCCTCGACGAGGTGAAGCGGATCATCGAGCCCGACGACACGATCCTGGTCACGTGCCGCTCGGGCCAGCGGAGCGGACCCGCCGTGAACGTGCTGGCCGAGGCCGGCTTCAAGAACGTCTACAGCGTGGTCGACGGCTTCGAGGGCGACATGGTCAGAGACCCCGAGAGCGTCTTCCGCGGACGGCGCATGAAGAACGGCTGGAGGAACTCGGGCCTGCCGTGGACGTACGAGGCCGACCCCGATCGGGCGTATCTGCCCGGGCTTCCGGCCGAGTAGCCGTGGCCGTGCATCCGATGGTAGTTTGTTCCGTCTGCCGGCCGAGCCGCCGAGCGGGGCCGCGCAGCGCAACCTCTTCGGCGGCAACGGGTTTTTGCCGCTTCGCCTCGCATTTTCGCCGTTCGGCACGCCGCCTGCATCGTGTCGCGACCGAGCAGGGGAGCGTCGACGATGCGAAAGGATCTCGCCATGCTGGTGTTGACTCGGAAGCGGGAGCAGCAAATCCAGATCGGTGCGAACATCACGCTCACGATCCTTCGGGTAAAAGGCCGGTCGGTGCAGATCGGCATCGAGGCCCCGGGCGACATGCGGGTGTTGCGCGTCGAGCGGGACCCCCTCCCGGCAAATCGACGCACTCGACGAGGGCGACAGCCTTGGGGCTCGACCTGAGTTGCCGGGGCGTCGAACGCCTCGATCGGCACGCCGGCGCGGTCTTGGAAGGCCGCGTCGGCCCTCTCACTTCGCCGCGCCTTGCACGCGCTCGACGACGTGGCGGCGCAGCACCTTGTAGTCGGTCTTGCCGGTCCCGAGCACGGGGATGGCGTCGAGGCGCACGACCTCGTCGATCCGCATGACGCCGCGCAGTCCGGCCTGGGCGAGGACGGCGTTCGCCTTGGCGAGGGTGAGGTCTTCGGTCGTGAAGAGCACGATCCACCGCCCGTCGGGCGTTTCGACGCCTTCGACGCCGACGCGCGGTCCGGCGTCGGTGGGCGGGTATTGTGCGGCAAAGGGCTCCTCGAGGGCGGGCAGCGAAACCATCTCGCCGCCCACCTTGAGAAATCGCTTCAGACGCCCGCGGAAATGGACGTATCCGTCGTCGTCGCGCTGCACCAGGTCGCCCGTCACGTACCAGCGGCGCCCGTCGACCTCGACGAACGGGTCGGGCCCGTCGTAGTCGAGATAGCCGCCGAAGACCGACGGCCCTCGCACCAGAAGCATGCCCGTCGCGCCCGGCGGCAGCGGCTCGTACGTCTCGGGATCGACGACGCACAACTCGACGTGGTCCAACGGCGGGCCGACCGTGCCGAGCCTGACCGCCCCGGGCCGATTACCCGAGACGACCGGCGAGCACTCGGTGATTCCGTATCCCTCGAGGATCGTCGCGTTCGGGGCCGCCTCGTGCATGCGGTCGAACAGCGCGGCGGGGCATTTTTCGGCGCCGGTGACGATGATGCGCAGGCTGTGCAGGTCGTCGGGCCCGGCCACGTTGGCCATGTAGCTCAGGAAAGTCGGCGTCGTGACGAGGATCGTCGTCCCGTAGCCCGCCACGGCGCGCACGAGTCCCACGGCATCGGTGGGATCGGGGTGGTGAACCACGCGGAGCCCCGACAGCAGCGTGGCGATGACGTTCCCCAGCAACCCGAAACTGTGAAACGGCGGCAAAAAGCCGAGCATGGCGTCGCCGCGCGTGGCCTGCAGCACGACCAGGCTGTCGCGGAGGTTCGCGATCAGGTTGCGATGGGTCAAAGGCACCGCCTTGGGCTTGCTCTCCGACCCCGACGTGAAGAGCACGACCGCCGGGGCGTCGGGGTCGGCCTCGGGGAGGCTTCTCAGCAGCCGGCCGGCCAAAAGGTACGTTCCCGCCAGGGCGCGCAGCGCCTCGATCTTGCCGATGCCCGATCGCAGGTCCTCGAGAAACACGTAGTCGGCTCCCCGCACCTCGATACCCAGCCGATCGATCAACCGGCGCGAAGCGACGACGCGGCGAATGCGGAGCTTCTCGACGGCATGGGCGAGATTGGCCGGACCCGTGGTCCAGTTGAGCATGACGGGCAGCTTGCCGGCCATGTGGAGGGCGAAAAACACGAGGTCGGCGGCCACCGAGGCGGGCAGGATCACGCCCACCGCGTCGCCCGGCAGCTTCGCGAAGCGCCGGGCCATCAGGCGCGCGCCGACCAGCAGCCTGCGATAGGTGAGCACCCCGGAGATCGGGTCGGCCGCGGCCACGTCGTCGGCGTTGCGCAGCGCGCGGCGGACGAACGCCTCGGCGAGCGTCTCGCCGAGCACCTCGAGCGGCTCGCCCGTGCCCGACGGACGCTTCCATGTTTCGGGGATGGGCGCGACGGCGCCGCCGTCCGTCAACCGGCCGTCGGCAAGCGCCCACAGCTCGCCCAGCGTCTCGGCCACCCGATCGGAGCGGAACCCGAACCGGTCTTCGAGGGCCAGCGCGATCTCCATGCGCTCGAGGCTGTCGACGCCGAACTGATCCAGGGGCGCGTCGGCCCGCTTCTCCTCGTCGCTAAGGGAGCGGCCCAGATGTTCCTCGAGGAACGCGTTGACCGCCGCGATCGTCGCCGGGCGGATCTTGTCGAGATCGACCCGCGAGGCCGCGGCCAGATCGGGATACTGGAACTCGCGCGGCCCCAGAAAGCAATGGTAGGGGACGAACGTCGGCGGCTCGGGACCGCCCGCGTTGTACCAGGCTTCGAGAAACGGATTCAACCGCTCGCGGTCGAGCCCCGGCAGGTCGTCGCGGTCGATCGCCTCGACGGTCATGGTGACCTCGCGCTTGGGCACGAAGAACAACAGGCCGGCGATCAGCCACCCCGCCGCGCGCAGGGCGCACCGGCCGAGGTCGGGCATGCGCCCGGTCTGGGCCCGGCTGAACATGCTGCCCCACGCGCCGCGCGTGCGCACGAGCACGACGTTCGCCTCGGGGCATCGCTGGAGAATCTCCGAGACGGCCCGGGTCGCGCCGATCTCCTCGCGTTCGGTACGTTGCGTGTGCCCCGACGGGTAGATCAAGAAACTCCCGCCGCCATGCACGCCGTCGACGATGGCCTCGATCATCTGAAGCGTCTGCTCTCGAGCGTCGCGGCTGTGCTCGGTCAGGTCGGGCACCTCCAAGGCGCCGGCGAGCCGCATCATCGGATACAGCAGCGGCTTGCGGTACATCGACGAGGTGACGACGGGCCGCAAACCCCCTCGAAGACGTATGTGACCCATGACCAGAAGCGGGTCGATATAGGCCGGATGATTGGGCATCACCAGCGTGGGCCCGCGCAGCTCGCGAAGCTTCTCGGCGTTCACGACCCGGACCCGATAACGAAATCGCGCGAGCAATGCGATCAGCGACCAGAACAAGGTGCGGAGGAATCGACACATCCGAGGGGTTCCTTCTGCCGGGTGGGGGCCGGCGTGCGTCGCCAGCCGGCGTGTCTGTCTCATCCGGCGTTCGTGCGCCCCCAAGTATAACGGTTCGAGGCCCGTTTCCTGAGATCGGATTCGAGCGGCCCCGTGCCGAGGACCCCGGCTTACCGGCCCGCAATCCCGCCGAATAGGTGGGTTGTTCCACCAGGGTCGCCCGGCAACGTCGCGGCCGGGCGGCCGGTCGGCACGCCCCGGGCGCCGAGCGCGTGCCATACTTGAACGGTTCCCCCCGCCCATCCGCGAAAGGATCGCCCCCCGTGCTGACGGAAATTGAACGGCCCGATCAAGACGCTCCGCCGAGTGATCGGCAGCCGCTGTCCACCACGCCCTGGGTCGCCGATCGTGTGACGATCTGGGGACTTCCGATTGCTCGATTCACGTATGCCCAGGCGCTCGACGCGGTCGACCGGCTCATTGAGCGGGGCGAGCCGGCCTACTTCATCACGGCCAATTTGAACTATGCTATGCTCTCGGCCCGCGAGTCGCGACTTCGGGAAGTCAACGAGAAGGCGGCATTCATCCTGGCCGACGGCATGCCCCTGGTATGGTACACACGGCTCGCAGGACGGCCGCTGCCCGGTCGGGTGACCGGGGCCGATCTGGCCCCGATGCTCTTCGAGCGGGCCGCGGCGCGGGGCCATTCGGTGTATCTTCTCGGGGGCGCCGAGGGTGTGGCCGACGAGGTGGCGAGGGTCTTTCGGCGGAAGTATCCCCGCCTGAGGATCGTCGGCGTCGAGGCTCCCGTCCTCGGCGAGCTCTCGGCAGAACGGCACGAGCGGCTCATCGAACGGATTCGCGCGGCCCGGCCCGACCTGCTCCTGGTTGCCTTGGGGCAGCCGAACGGCGAGGTCTGGCTGAGCGAGAATTGCCGCGCCTTGGGCGTGCCCGCCTGCGTGCAACTCGGGGCGTCGTTCGATTTCCTGGCCGGTCGCGTGCGCCGGGCCCCGCGATGGATGCAACGGATCGGGGCCGAGTGGCTCTACCGAACGCTGTGCGAGCCGGGGAGGATGATCCCCCGTTACCTCCAGAACGGCCTGTTTCTGCTTCGCGCGGTCGGCGCCGATTTGCTTTCGGCCCTCCGCACCCGCCGGTAACGACGCGGGGCACACCGCCGGCTCGACGCCTCGACAAGGCGCCGTGATGTGCGTGGGCGGAGCGCGGCGCGGGCCAAGCGGCGATCGTTTGAGGCGGGTTGGTGGGGCGGCAATGCGATTGGTCCGCCCTACGGGGGGTAATGGGCGATGGTCGCTCAGGCTGTCCCGAGGTCTCGACGGGGCTACAATACGCCGTGGGGCCGGGTCGCGCCCGCCGCGTTCACGCGTACGAGTACGTCCGGCCCACCCGCCAAGGGAGTCCGCAAATGCAGAAGACCGATCCCGTCAAGGTGGCCCTGGTTACCGGTTCGGGCAAGCGTCGCGTGGGCAATGCGGTGGCCCTCGCGCTGGCCGACCGCGACTATGCCGTGGCGCTACACTACAACCGGTCGGCCCGGGAGGCGAACGCGACGGTCGAACGGCTGCGAGGGCGCGGAGTGCGCGCCGAGGCGTTCCAGGCCGACGTGCGTTGCGAGGCCGAGGTCGATCGGCTCTTCGGCCAGACGATCGACGCGTTCGGGCGGCTCGACGTGCTGGTCACGGCCGCGGCGGTCTGGGACCCGAAACCGCTCGAGCAGGTGACGGCCGACGACGTGCGGCGGCAGTTCGAGATCAACACGCTGGGCACGTTTCTCTGCTGCCAGCGGGCCGGGGCGATCATGGTCGGGCAGCCCGAGGGCGGAGCCATCGTGACCGTGGGCGATTGGGCGGTGGCGCGACCGTATCGGGGCTACGCGGCCTATTTCCCGTCGAAGGGGGCGATCCCCACGATGACCCGAATGCTGGCCGTCGAGCTGGCCGCTCGAAACCCGGCCGTTCGGGTCAACTGCATCCTGCCGGGCCCGGTCATGCTGCCCGACGACCTTTCGCCCGACGAGCGGGCCGAGGCGGTGTCGGGCACGCTGGTGAAGCGGGAAGGACGCCCCGAGCACGTGGCCCACGCGGTGGTGTTTCTCGTCGAGAACGACTTCGTGACCGGTGTCTCGCTGCCCGTCGACGGCGGCCGCACGATCGCCGGCTCCCAGGGCGACCGGCCCGGCGCCTGAGTGGCGCGCCGCGAGCCCCTACTCGCCGCATGCCCGGGCCAGGTCGCGCAGATAGGCGAACGCCTCGAGCACGTCGGGCACGGCGACCCCGGTGGCGCGGCCTCGGCGGTCGCACTCGGCCAGCAGACGGAGGTCTTCGAAATCCTCGGAGGCTTCCAGCCGGCGGCGGGAGCGGACGCCCAGCGTACCCTCGTGCAGGGCCTGGGCCTCGGCATGATGCTCGATCAGCCAGGCCGTGCGCGGGGTGATCGAGCCTTCGAGGGCCTCCAGGGCCGCGGCAACGTGGTCTCTCGGATCGATGGCTTTGCCCACGTCGTGCAGCAGGGCCGCCAGCAGCAGCTCTTCGTCGTAGGGCGCCTGCTGCCGGACGAGCTCGAAGACCTGCAAGCTGTGGTAGAGGGCGTCGCCCTCCGGGTGGGAATCGCGGTTCCCGCGGACTTGCTCGAGCGGCACGAGCAGCATCGCGTAGACCTGGAATCGGTCGAGCCTTCCCTCGGGTTGGGGGACGGCTCGATCGAACGGCGTGCCCGCCATGGCCTCGAGCTGCCGGCGGATCTCGCGGTTGCTGGGCAGGTCGTAGGGCCGGGGCTGGGCCCCGAGAATCCGCCGGGCCGTTTTCGCCCGGGCACGGGCGCATTCCGACTCCTGGTCGGTGTAGAGAAGACGCGCCGCCTCCCATGCCACGCGATGCCGCAGTCGGTCGTTGGCCATTCGTCAAGCTGCGCCGATACCAAGCCCAACCATGCGGCGCGAGGGCGAAACACAATCAGCCACAAACCCAGTGTACGCCACGCACACCTTGCGTTCAAGCCGGGGACTTGGCTCGAATGGGCGGCCGGGTGTTCGAGCGACGCTCGCGGGAATCGCGGTTGACGGATGGTTGTGGTCCGGGCGTCCCCATGCCGGGTGTCTGCTACGGTCGAAAAAACCCGCTGAAAACCTCGCGCTCGACCTCTTCGTCGAACTCGACGAACCGGCCGAACCTCTCCGTGGCCACGACCGCGATCGGCGCCAGATGGGGAATCGTCAGCCGATACCAGTCGGCCGGCGGCACGGCAAGCCGGTCGCCGACCAGGGCGCGCAAGACCACGTTGTGCGTGCAGGCCAGCGACGGGGTGGAGTCGGCGGTCCACCGCTCGTCGGCAAACGCGCGCACCCGGTCGAGAACTGAGCCGGTGTTCTCGCCGCCGGGGAAGGGCGGATCGTCGCCCCGGGCCCACGCGGCGAACAGGTCGGGGTGCTGCCGCTTCGCCTCGGCCACGCTCCGTCCCTCGCACGCCCCGTAGTCGATCTCCAGCAGGCGCGTGTCTTCGATCGGATCGGGGAGCCCCGGTACGTGACCGGCAAGCCACCGCAGCGTTCCGACCGCTCGCCGCAAGGGCGAAACGTAAACGCGCTCGGCGCGATGCCGGCGCGCCGCCTCGGCCAGGGCGACGAGCCCCCGGGGTTCCTCGCCGGGCAGCTCGGGGTCGGTCCGGCCCTGGAACACGGTCGCCTCGCCCGCCGCGCGATTCAAGCTCGTGGGCGCGTGGCGGAACACCAGATGCCGCACCGCCCGGCGCTCGAACGCCTCGCGAAACTGCTCCTCGAAAGTCGCCACGAACCGGCTCACCCGCTCGATCAAATCGGCCACGGGCCGCTCGAAATCGCATTCGGTCTTGCGCCGCAACAGTTCCCGATACAGCGGGCCGAAATCGCCCGCGCCGTCGGGCAACCGCTCGAAATAGGCCGCCAGAAGCGCCTCGCCTTCGGCCGTTTCGTTGCGGCGTGTGACGAGCTTGAGGAAGTTCTGCATGAGGAACCGCATCACGTGGTAGGCGAACTCGTGCCGGTCGCGCCCGGTCATCGCCTTCTTGCACCCGATCTCGCGGCACGCGCCGCCGCGGAAATCGAACTCGCGGTAGCTCACCACGCCCTCGGCCAGGTCGCGCAGATAGTCGCGCGCGCCCCGCCGCGCATGGATGAAATGACGGGGCTGCAAGCCGAAGACCGGGTACACGCGCTGCAACGCCGACTTGTGCCAGAGCGGCGAGCGCTGCCAGTCGAGGCACGTGAACGGGCTCTTGATCGCATGCTCGCGGTGGGTGGCCACCGTGTAGATCATCAAGTGGAGCACCGCGGTGTGCGGGTCGTTGAACTTGAGCGGCCCGAGCGTGGGGTTGATGCGCAAGGCATAACCCCGCGCCGCCAGAATGGGCTCCAGCTCGGCGCGGAACGCCGCCTGCATCGCGGCGAAACGCCCGGCGTCGAGCCGGTCGACGACGACGATCGTGTCGACGTCGGCGATTCCCTCGAGGCCCGCGCCCGCGCCGAAACTGCCCGCGATCGTGACCGATCGCACCTCGTCGAGCCGGTCGGCGGCCCGCCACACCGCGTCGATCAATGCCTGCCTGACCTGCCGATCGTTGACTTGCCGATCGTTCACGGCGACGGGGTCCTCAGCCACAAGGCCGTATGGGCGGGATTCTCGGCCCGCAGCACGCTCGAACCCGACACGATGATACGCGCGGGCACGCGATGGACGTTCTCTCGGGTCACGCCGCCGTCGAAGATCAGCTCGTAGCCGTACCGGGCCGACAGGCCGTCGAACACGGCGGCCGCATCGAGGGCGACGTCCATCATCTTCTGCCCCGAGCGCCCGGGCTTGTCGATCGCCAGCACGAGCACGAAATCGACGTGGGGCAGATAGGGCATCACGTCGCCGAAACGCACCGTGTGATGCCACACGACGCCGACGCGCCGACGCTTCTGCCGGCATCGGGCGATGATCTCCATGACGTCGTCGTCGACGTCGACGTGCACCAGAAAGCAGTCGGCAAAGTCCCAGCACTGCTCGATCCACGCGAGCGGCCTTCGCGACATGACGTGCACGCAAAAGGGCTGCCACGCCCACAGACGGCGCGCGTCGCGAATCTCGCCCACGTCGACCGGGGCGGCCTGCGGGTCGAACGTCGCGTCGACCACGTCGAAGTGGATGTGGTCGCACAGGTCGCCCACGTGCTCGAAGGCCATGCGCACGCCGCCGGGCTCCGAAGGATACACGGCCAGCCCCAGGTTGCGCGCCGTCTTGCGGAACGTGAATCGCCGGTGCAGGCTGTAAGCGATCATGAACAAGCAGCCGGCGGTCACGAAGCGCCCCAGGGGATAGTCGATCAACCCCAGACCACTCGCCGCGGCCAGGTTCAGCGCGTAGCTGGCGACCGAGACCAGGGCGAAGAGGAAGAAGCTGCGCGCGAATTGCTCCCGCGAAACGCGAAAATTGAAGAACGCGTTCATGAAGAACGCGAACAACATGCCCGCCACGAACGCCGGAATCGACCGGGCCGTCCCCGGCCAGTCGGCCGGCATCACGAAGCGCATCAAGGCGACTTCCAGGACGATCGACAAGAACCCGTACAGGATGAACCCGGCCAGATACCGGTATCGCCAGGTGAGCCACAGCACCCAGCGCCGCAAGCGGCGGTCCATGGGCATGCGCACGGCCCCGGCCAGCGGCGCGCCGTTCGCGTAGAACGGCCTGCTGCCCGAAAGACCAACGGAGGCGTTGTTGCGGCGGCTCACTCGGCATCTCCCAGCACGAAACGCTCGATGCGAAACGGCTCGTCGCCCTCGAAGCCGAACAGCGAGAGAAAAACGAATCGGGCGTCGGCCTCCGGGGCCGCGTGCTCGAGGGCCGACCAGGCCGCCGCCCAGTCGTCGGGCCGGATCGAGGCCACGGTCACGTGGGGGCGCCAGATCGAACCCGCAAAGGGGAACCCGAACCGCTCGACGTTCTGCCGCTCCTCGGCCGACAGCCGCTCCCACGCGGCGGCGTAGCACGAGTGGGCCGCCCGGCGATCGCGAACGGGCGACGCGCACTCGACGACCGCCCGCTGGATCGCGCGCAATCGGGGCAGCGACTCGTCGGTCACGTTGCAGACCACGGTATGGTTGCCCGTGAGCTGGTCGGCCTCGAACACGTGCCATCCGCGAATCGCCACGCGCGGGGCCGAGAGACGCGCGGCCGCCTCGCCGAGCGGCCCGGCCAGATCGGCCCCCTCGGGAAAGACGCTCGCGTAGAGCGTCATGTGGGGCGGATGGCTCAGATACACCTGGTCGCCCACGCAAGCCCGCACCCGCTCCTTGTAGGCGATAACCTGGCGGGCGAACGCCTCGTCGGGCTCCAGGGCGACGAACCGCGTTGCTGCCGTGCTCATCGGGCAAGCCCCAGACCCAGGAGGAACATGTACCGCATGCTGCGGGCGATCGTCCGCATCCTCGACCGGAAGGTCGCCGCCCAGTGGCTTTGTCCGTGGGGCCGCGGCGGGAACGCGACGTCGATGCTCGCGATGCGCCAACCGCAACGCTTCGCCCGATACAGCACGTACACGTCGAAGTTGAAATCGACGGGAGGATTCGTCACGTGCTCGAGCAACCCTCGATGGAACAGCTTGGGCTGGGCGTTGATCTCGGGGATCCATCGGCGCAACAGCAGCAGGGCCACGACCTCCATGCCCCGGCTGATGATCCACTCGCCCGGCCGGCGCCCGTGGCGGCGGCCCTTGACCAAAAGCCGGCTCGGATCGTCGGCCTGCGCGAACACGTCCCACGCCCGAAATACGTCGGCCGGATCGGTCTGCAAATCGGCGTGCGACCAGGCGACGATCTCGCCCCGAGCCTGCTTCAACCCCGTGTCGATCCCGTCGCCATAGCCCCGGTTCCGCTCGATGGCGACCGAGCGCGCGAAGGGATACCGGGGCAGCAACTCGGCCAGCACCTTCGGCGTGTCGTCGGTCGACCCGTTGTCGACCAGCACGAGCTCGAAATCGCGGTCCCGGCCGGCCTCGAGAAATCGCTCCAAAATGTCGGACAGACCAGCCGACTCGTTATAGCATGGCAGAACCACGCTGAGCTTCGGATCGGGCATCGCAGAATCCTGAAGACGATAACACTATCTATGATAACACGGCACCCGCTCAAGATTTCGGCGAAAACCGGTATTTTGAAGCCCGTCGGCACCCATCCGACACCCGCCTACCCCCGAAAGGCGACAAGCAAAAGCCCGACCCCCGGGGGTACACGGCCGGGCGGCGGGAACACCCGGTCAGGAGGCGCTCCAATGTCCGATTCTAGCTTCCCCTTGTCCCAACGCAAGGACGGACGGTTCTCCAAGCAGGTCCGCGGTAAGGTCTACTACTTCGGCCGATTCGCCGTCGAAGCGCGCGATCTTGACGCGCTGCCGCGATTCGGGCGCGACTTCCGCCACCCCACACAACGCGCCATCCGGCAGGAGCGACACGCAAGCGGACCGAACATGCTCGATGCAGCGACGATTCGGAAGATGCTTGACCGGGCGGAGTGCCGCATGCGCGCGGCGATCCTGCTGGGCGTGAACGCGGGCTTCGGCACCACCGATATCGGAACGCGGCCGATTGCCGCGCTGGACCTCGTGGACGGCGGGTCGACTTCGAGCCGTTCGTGTTCCTGACCGACCAAGGGCGACCGTGGGTCGAAACCGTGCGGAACACGATCATGGACCGCCTCCAAAGCTCGTTCGCGCGACTGCTGGAGAACGTCGGGGCCAAGCAGCGAGGGATCGGGGATCGCACGTTGAGGCGGACTTTCGAGACCGTTGCCGAGGGAACCCTCGACGTCCCGTGCGTTGCGCAGCTCATGGGCCGTCACGACAAGGCGATGACCAGCACGTACCGGCAGAGGATTACCGGCGACCGGCTCCGGCGCGTGACCGAGCACGTCCGGGCGTGGTTGTTCGGCGAGAAGGAATGCCGCAATTTCAGCAATGTCGATTCGTCCCTAAGAGAAAATCCCGCCTCCGGTGCCGTCGCATGAGCACCGTCCACCAACGCCGTCCGAACCCAGAAACGGAATCACAAGAGAGGCCACCGGTACTCGGATCGCTCCCTCACGCGGCCATCCCATCGATTCGCTCGTCCGACGGTGGATCGATTTATCGGGATCCCTCTCACCGCGACGCAGTTTTCACTGCCGATAGAGTCGTTCCAGGTCGGTACGGACGAACGGAATATGGAGAATATCAAGAATTCAGGGGAGGCAGGCTTGCGAATCGTCGGGGAGGACCGGGGCGCCCGCATCGCGGGGTCGGGTTCCAAACCGGCAAAAACGCCGGCGCCGGGAGCCGGAGGTTCCCAACGTGTTTCGGCTGGAGATCGGCAGGGTCTCCGTAACGAGGCTTCCACGAAGAGCGGCCCGCCCGTGTTTTCCGCGACGGCCGACTCCTCGACGGGTCCCTTTCACGTACGGCGCGCGATCCGGCCCCTGGCATCCGCGGACCGCGCTTTCTAGAATTGACTGCTTGTGTCTGCCGCGAACGGAAAGGAACTCGACCATGCGATCCGACGTCATCAAGCTGGGCGATGCCCGGGCCCCCCATCGAAGCCTCCTCCGCGCCACGGGGGTCGGCGACGACGATTTTCGTAAGCCCTTCATCGCCGTCTGCAATAGCCACGTCGACATTGTCCCGGGACACGTCCACCTCGACAAAGTGGGCCAGTACGTCAAACAGTGCGTTCGTGAGGCGGGGGGAGTGCCCTTCGTGTTCAACACGATCGGCGTCGACGACGGCATCGCCATGGGCCACGCGGGCATGAAGTATTCGCTGCCCAGCCGCGAGCTGATCGCCGATTGCGTCGAGACGATGGTCCAGGCCCACTGTTTCGACGGGATGATCTGCATCCCGAACTGCGACAAGATTGTGCCGGGTATGATGATGGCCGCCGTGCGGTGCAACATCCCCACGATCTTCGTCAGCGGCGGCCCCATGGAGGCCGGCAAAACGGCCGACGGCAAGACGGTCGACTTGATCAGCGTGTTCACCGCCGCCGCCGCCAAACAGCAGGGCAAGCTCAGCGCCGAGGAGCTTGCCGAAATCGAGCGCATCGGCTGCCCCACCTGCGGCTCCTGCTCGGGCATGTTCACCGCCAACAGCATGAACTGCCTGTGCGAGGCCCTGGGCCTGGCCCTGCCCCTGAACGGCACCCTGCTGGCCACCAGCGCCGAACGCAAGACGCTCTACCGCCGCGCCGCACGGCGGATCGTCGAGATGGTGCTCGAGTTCGACAAAAAGGGCCCCGGGCACGGCCTGTTGCCTCGCGAAATCGTCACCGCCGAGTCGGTCGACAACTCCCTGGTGCTCGACATGGCCATGGGCGGAAGCACCAACACCGTGCTGCACATGCTGGCCGTGGCCCACGAGGCCGGCATCGACTACGACATGCCGCGGATCAACGATCTGAGCCGGCGCACCCCCAACGTCTGCAAGGTCGCCCCCAGCATCCACTACCACGTCGAAGACGTGCACAACGCGGGCGGAATCCACACGATCCTCGGCAGCGTCGAGCGAGGCCGGCCGGGGCTCTTGCACCTCGACTGCCCGACCGTTACCGGCAAGACCCTCGGCGAAAACGTCGCCGGGTACGACCTCCGCGCCGACTCGGCCGGCGAGGAGGTGCTCGAGCTGGCGGCGGTCACCGCCCGGGGCGTGCGCAACAACGAAGGAATGAGCGTCGAGAAACCGGCCGGCTCGATCCGCGAGCTTTCGCCCGAGCAACTGGGCTTCGATCCCTACGACTGCATCCGCGAGGTCGACAACGCCTACAGCCCCGAGGGCGGCCTGGCCGTGCTCCACGGCAACCTCGCCCCGAAGGGCGCGGTCGTCAAGACCGCCGGCGTAAAGCCCGAGATGCTCAAGCACTCGGGCCCGGCCGTGATCTTCGAGTCGGAGACCGACGCCTACGCGGGCATCATCAACGGCAAGGTCAAGTCGGGCGACGTCGTGGTGATTCGCTACGAGGGGCCCCGGGGCGGGCCCGGCATGCAGGAGATGCTCGCCCCCACCTCCGCCATCCAGGGCGTGGGGCTCGACGCCTCGGTGGCCCTGATCACCGACGGCCGCTTTTCGGGCGGCACCGCCGGCGCCTGCATCGGCCACGTCAGCCCCGAGGCGGCCGCGGCGGGCCCCATCGGCCTCATCGAGCCGGGCGACCTCATCGAGATCGACATCCCGGGCCGCACGCTCAACGTGCGCCTCTCCGAGGAGGAGCTGGCCCGGCGCAAGGCCAGGTGGACCCCGCGCGAGCCCCGCTTCAAGACCGGCTACCTGGCCAAGTACGCCAAGATGGCCACCAGCGCCGATACGGGCGCCGTGCTGAAGTGGGATTGAGCGGAAGGCCGAAGCGGCGGCCAATCGCCATCCGTCTTGCGGCAGCCACCTCGCGGGTTTCCCGGGGATACGTCCCGGCTTGCGTCGCTCACTCGATCTCATACACGACGACTTCGCCTTGCTCCGTGCCGATGCCGAACCGGTCGGATCGCCGTTCGGGCAGAACGGCGACGGGGGCCGACGGGGAGCTCTCCGTCTCCAGGACAAGCTCCAGGCGGCGAGTCTGGGTCGCGTAGAGTTCGAGCCGTCCCCGACCGGCCGCGATCAGGTATCCACCCCGGTTGAAGCCTGCGACGGGCTGCTCCATGTCGGCGGCGAATTGCTCGGTGCGATCGACCTCGCCGTCGTCCCACCAGATGGCGCCGCCCCGGTTGAAGGTCGCGGCCAGGCGTTTTCTCGTGTTCGGCGCCGAGCCGGTCAGCGACAGGACGGGGCGCGAAAACGGCACGATTTCCGGTTCATTGGGCCGGCCGTACGACACGACCGTGTCGCAGATGCCGACGTAGACGGAATGCCCGCGGGCATGGATGGGCGCGTACCCGATGTAGGGCCGCGTGAGGTCCGGATCCCAAGGGCACGGCAAGGCGTACGTCGCAACGACCTCCCCGTCGGGCCCGCAGTTCATGAGCGTCCATTGCTCGCCGGTCCCGACAACCAGCCACATGTAACCGTTGGGGCTGACCGCGGCTCCCAGGATGGGATCGGAGATCGGCGGACCGCCCGCCCGAACCTCGCTGGGGAACCTGTCGCTGGTGCAAAACACGCGGTCGAACAGGGGTCGCCTGCTCCAGGAGAGATGGACCAGCACCCGGCGATCGTCGTGCAGGGGATCGGCGGCCAGGATCAGATGGTCCAGATGCTTCCGGATCTCGACTCGCCACGACATGAGAGCCTGGTCGACCGCGCCTCCCCAATTGCATCGGGCCAGGACCAAGTAGCCGTCGAGAAGTCCGGCCGCGTAGATCGTTTGTCCGCTCGGGACCATCCGCTTCCAGTTCGCCTGGACGGGCATTTGAATCGTGTCCACGCGCACCAGCCGTCGTCCCCGTCGCCGCGGCATCGGCTTGGCAGGAGGCGACGGCGCGCCCCGGCGCTGGTAGTAGCGGTCGCAGTCGCGCCCGAGCAGCCGGTCGCCGGGGGCCAGGCGGCGGACCGCTCCCAGGAGCCGCGCCGAGTTCGAAGCCCCGGCGCCGGGAAGCCGGCGTGAGGCAATGCCCCGCGTCGAGTCGGCCGCGGCATGGCGCACGTATCGGTCGGGATAGTTCTGGGCCGTTTCCGACAGGACGTCGGCAAGCTCGAACTCGATCCCGCCGAAGGGTGGCGCGGCTGCGAGGTGAGCGATCCGGTCGCGGGCCGCCTCGTGCCGGCCGAGACGCCCCAAAAGGCGAAACGCGCCGCGCAGGCACTGCCCCGCCTGGGAGCTCGCCGGCCAGCCGCGTTCGAGTTCGGCCAGGGCCTCGTCGGGCTCGCGGAGCTTTTCTTCGAGCAGCCGGGCGGCCGCGAGATGGTCGCGCCGGTCCCGATGTCCGGCCACGGCCTTGCCGAACGCCTCGCGCGCGGCCTCGGGCTGTTCGAGCTTCACGAGCAGGTCGCCGGCCTTCTCGAAGTCGCCCACTTCCTCGTAGAGGGCAATGGCCTCGGTCCACAATCCGCCCTGCTCGAGGCATCGCGCCGCCTCGCCCGGGCGGTGGAGCCGTTCGCGATAAAGCGCGGCCGCCTCGCGCCAGTGCCTGCCCTGGGCCAATGCCGAGGCCGCGGAAGAGAAATCGCCCAGCAGATGCGCGAAGATGTAGGCCGCCCGGCGGTGGCGTCCCAAACGCAGCTCCCGATTGGCCAGCTCGCGGTAGCGGGTCATGAGCCGGAAATAGTCGTCGGGCGAGGCCGACCACGAGTCGGCCGGTCCCCCGCCACCCAGACGCCCCAGGCTGAAATCGACGATCCGCTCGGAAAGGCCGGCGGAAGGCGGCGCCTTGCCGCGATGCCCCGCATCCCACAGAGGTAACGCATACTTCAGGCCCCGGTCGGGGTCGGTCTCGAGCAGGTGCAGCAGTCGCGCGACGGCCCGGTTCTGGGCGGCACTCAACGCGGCCTGAAAGGCGCCCAGGCTTCGCTCGGCCCAATCGGCGGCCCGGCCGAGCCACGAGCCGCGCCCGGGCCCTGACGGCACGTGACCGGCAAGCCATTGAACGAACCCCGCCAAGGCCCGGCTGCCGTATCGGGCGGCCGTGCTGAACGGATCGGTCCTCGGCTCGTCGGGGCTGCGCGGCAGTTCGTCGAGACCGGCCGTCGTGCCGATGTCGTCCCGCCCCTGCTGCAGGATGACCTCGATCGGCGCCGGCCGCTCCGGCGAGATCGCGATGAGTCGGCGCGAAAAGGCGACGCCGGTCCGGGCATCGTTCCACGCCCTGCCACGCAAAGGCCCCGGCGCGATCAGATCGGCCGGGGTCAACGCCTCCCCTGGGGCGAATCCGACCAGGCCCACCGCCGGATGCCACACGCAGACCGATTCGGGCGGCAGCAGGCGGCCCAATTCCGCCTCGTCGACCGCCGGATCGAACCGGGCCTCGATGGGCACGTAGAGCCGATCGGCCACGCGGCCGTAGGGAATGCATCGGGCCCCGGGCTCGACCCGGGCCGCGTCGGGCACGACGGCCAGCACGCCCCGGGGCCGCGGGTCGTCGCGCGCCGACGGCAGCGCATAGAGCTTCACGGCAAGGTGCGAAACGCTCCAACGCGCGATCTCGCCGAGCCAGGCGTCGAGGTCGTCGCCGGGAAGATACCAGGCCCGCGTCGCGCGGAGCCGCTCGGTGCCGTAGCGGGGGGCCAGCCGGGCCGCGATCATCGAACCGCCTCCACGAAATGCCGAATCGCCGTCTCATGGATCCATCGCCGCTCGTCGGTCCCCTCGGAGCCGAGGTAATAGGCCGGGCCCCAACGCCGGCCGTCGGAGCACCAGACGGCCAGCTCGCGGTCGTTGAGCACGACGGTGGTTTCGGGCAGCGATCGGTCGGAGCTTTTCAGATGCAGCAGGCCCCGCGAATCGAGGAACGCGCGGCTCCCGTCGTTCCACGTGGCGACCTTCATCCGAAAGCCCACCTCGCGCGGGAGGCGCATGTCGACCAAGGGTCGCTTTTCCGCCGGCCCGCCGTCCGAGTCGCGATTTTCGCGCAAACGCCACTGCCTCGTCGTCTCGTCCCAGACGATCCCCAGAGATCGCCCCTTGTGCGTGAACAGGGTGAGCAGGCCGCCGCGCCCGACCGCCACGTGGCGGAATCGCCGCCGATACGTGGCGACTTTCACGACGTCGCGAAACGAAGGAGCCAAGGCGAACCCCACGCCCGGGCAGGGAGTGACCGCGAGCGTATCGACGTCGACGATGCATCGCTTACTCGAGAGGAACGAGCCGCTGCTGTCCGTGCCGAGCACAATCTTCCGCCCGTCGTGTGACGTCTCGAGCACCTGGACCGTACGCGACAGGCCGTGGCGGACCTTGCGCACGCGGCCGGTGACCGACGAGACCAGGTCGCCCCGGCTGGTCACGCCGATGGTCCCGTCGACCCCCTCGCGCTCGAACACGGCGGTGATTTCGACGCGGCTGTCCTCGACCACTTCGGGGAAGACCCGCTCCAGGCGCGGCGCGCGCCCGTCGAACGACAGGGCGTACCAGGGGCCGCCCTTGAATCCTTGACATCGGAAGAAGCGATCGCTGATCCAGGTCAGATTCGAGGGAATGTGGAGCCTTCCGACGTGCTCGCCGCCGGTCAGGCTGATCGCCGTCGCCCGGTCGCCGGAGAGGCCGAACAGCACGCCGCCGTGCGAGCAGACCGCGTAACAGGGATCGAATTCGACGCGGGTTGCCCCGCACCGCGGGCGATCGACCTCGATGCTCAGGAGATAGGTGCCCGATGGGCCGTAATTCCCCACGAGGGCCCGATAGGCTCCTTCGACGGGCCGGCGCGAAAACCACCAGAGCATGCCGTCCGGCACGCGATCGGAGATCTGCCGGGCCCCGCGATCGCGGCTCGTCCACAGCATCAAGCGGCGGTCGTTGGTCAACGACAGCACGCGGTCGCCCTCAATCCGCCACGAGCGGCAAGGATCGAACTCGTGCGACAGCAGCAGCGGGAAGGGATCGACCGCCAGGATGGCCGGCAGGTCGTCGGGGCGGTCGCGGTCGACCAGCCCGGGCGCGGGCCGCTTCGGCTTGGCGAAGAGCGGCTCCAAATCGAGCTTCGCCTCGCGCACGACGCGGGTGCCGCGCAGGGTTCGTTCCAGGAGCCGGAAATGTCCTTCGCGGTCGACCGCCGCGACGCAAAGCGGCGCCAACTCGCTCGCCGCCAGGGCTTGCTGGAAGTCGGCGTCGCCGGCCGCGTCGTCGGTCGTGACGAGCACGGGCTCGGGAACCGTCGCGCCCTGGCCGATCGCCGCCCGAAACGCTCCGAGGGCCAGCCCCGGATGGAGATCAGGCTCCAAGGCTTCGAGATGGGCCACGAGCGTCTCGCGCGTGCTCAGGTCGACCGGCTCGATGCGGTCACCCTTGGCGCGGTAGACGGTGATCTCGGTGTGCGCGTCGGTCGTGGCGGCCAGGGCCAGGGCAACCGCCGTGGCGAACACGCGGGGCACTCCCCACGAGCGGATGCCCGCCTCGACGAGAACCGCGCGATGCCGCATCGGCGCGCGAGGCGGGGCCTCGCGGCGGTAATACAGCGCCTCGTTCAAGGCGACGCGCACGGCCAGGGTCAGATCGTCGTGGGCCAGCTCGCTCAGCAGCAGGCGCTCGAGCGGGCCGCGGTTGACGATGTCCGAGACGCCCCCGACCGGCAGCTCCTCGAAGTCGCCCACCGATCGGGGAAGGGTGACGGCCGCCATGAGGCTGCGGGCAAGCCGGGCCAGGCCGCCGTATTCGTCGTCCTGCTCCAACTCGCGAAGAAGGGCCCGAACCCGCTCGGGCAGGGGCAACTCGACGCCGGCCGCGCGCGGCGCCTCGTCGAGCCCCGTCTTCAAACGCAAGGCGAGCACGTCGGGATCGACCCGTTTGAGGCCGACGCTCAGCAGGCGGAGCTCGCGCACCAGTTCCGACGGCCCGTGGTTCCAATGCCGGCCGCTTCCGCGCGTGGCCGCCTCTTCGCCCAGACCTTCCTCCAGGAGGCGAACCACGTCGCTCGCCAGCGAGGGCGAAGTGCGATCCGAGAGCCCCTCGAACACGACCTCGGCGAGCACGGCCTTGGCGGGCAGCGGCCTGCGCAGGTCGGGATCGAGGTAATGCACGCGGTCGAGGCCCGCGAGGACCTCGACCAGCAGAGCGTCGTGCACGTGCCCCTCGCCCAAGGTCCGAAGCATCCCCGCGAGGATGCCCGGCTCGAGCGACAGCCTCGGCCAGTTGTCGCGCGTGGCCGCCAGCAGCAAGACCACGGCTCCCAAAGGCGGCAGGCCCCCCGGGGCAAGCCTGCGCAGGACGCAAAGCACTTCCGGGCGGAAGCCGATCGTCTTCTCATCGGCCCAGGCGATCACTTCGCCCCACTCGCGCCATTGCCAAAACGCGTCGTGGGGAGGCAAAAGGTATCGTCGCGCGTCGTCAGGCATCGCGGTCGCCTCCCGCCGATGCGCGGACGGATGATCGCGTGGCGCGCACGAAGCCGTCGGCTTCGATATGGTCCCACGTCCCGTTGCCGTGGAGCACCGCCAGGTCACCCGGGCTCAACCCCAGCGCTTGGCGCACCACGCCCGCGTCGAGCCGGGGCGACCAGGTCCATCCCGCCTCGACGGCAACGCCGTCGGTCTCGACGAACCGGCGACCGGGAACCGGTGGAAGTGGCGAGCCGCGGATCACGACGTCCGATCCGGCCATGGCAAAGGCCAGCCGGTCGAGCCGCACCTGGGCGGCCCGATCGACCCAATCGCCCCAAGCCCGCATCGTGGTCCACAGCACGTTCGACGGCCTCTCGTCGGTCGAGCGGACCACGGCCAACGCGACCCGGCCCTCGACCCGGCCGGCCAGCGCCGCCGGCTCCAGGGCGACGGTCATCCACTCCGAAAGCTTGAGCCACTCTCCCTCGGGCAGGCGGCCCCGCGGAACCGTCGACCCGGCCGCCACGAGCTGCCGGTCGGGCAGCACGGCAAAGCGCCGCGCGCCGGGCAGGGAGCGAACCGCCTTTTCGAGCGATTCGTCGGGCGTGCCGCCCCGCAGCCAGATCGCATCGCCGGACTCGAGGACCTCCACCCCCGGCGCGCGCCGAAGCCCGCCGAGCTTCGCCGCCAAGCCGCGTTCCAGCCGGGCCGCCCAGACGCTCATCGTCGACCTCCCAGCTTCTGCCAAAGCCGCTCGAGCTTGCTTTCGAGAAACGATCGCTGCTGCTCGCCCTCGATCCACTGGCATCGCGAGGCCAGCAGGCCCAGTTGATCTTCGAGATACGCGCGCTCGGTGTCGGGAACCTCGCCGTCGCCGAACCGGGCCGCGATCCGGTCGAGGTCGCGGGAAAGGTGCTCGGGGTCGGGGGCGTCGGATCCGCGCGAGCGCGGATGGCTCGATGCCTTCTCGTCGTCGCCGGCCTGCGCCAGGGCGTCGTCGACAATCGAAGCCAGCACGTCTTGCTGCTCCTCGGTGTCCCAGATGTAGCGCAGCACCCACACGTCGGTGCGGTTGACCTCGAGGCGGCCGCACACCAGCGCGCTGGCCGCCAGGAGCCGCTGCAGCTTGACCGCCCGGCGGTCGGAGACCGCGATGCCCGCGTGCCGCAGCCGATGGATCAGCTCGACGTAGTGCGGCCGGACCTCCGTGAAATCGGCCTGGGGCAAGAGCCGTTGCAGCCCTTGCACGTCGTCGACGCCGATCGTCGCGCGGTCGCCGTCTTGCTGCACGTCGAGCTTCCAGCCGGCGACCAGCACGTGGGCAAGCTCCTCCGGCGCGACGTTGTCGCAGTGCACGCGGAGCAGAAAGCGGTCGAAAAGCGCCCCCAGGGCGTCGTCCTCGGGCAGCCGGTTGCTCGCCCCGACGACCATCAGCGTGGGCAGCGGCCGGGTCTCGCGCCCGCGGCGGAAAACGCGCTCGTTGAGCACCAAGAGCAAGCTGTTGAGGATCGCGCTGTTCGCGTTGAGCAGCTCGTCGAGAAACACCAGGGCGGCCTCGGGCAGCATCCCCTCGGTGTTCGTGACCAGATCGCCCTCGCGGAGCCTGCGGATGTCGAACGGGCCGAAGATCTCGCTCGGCTCGGTGAACCGCGTGAGCAGGTAGTCGAACACGCGCCCGTCGATCCGCCGAGCCAGTTCCCGGACCAACGCGCTCTTGGCCGTCCCCGGCGGCCCGTGCAGAAACAGGTTCTCCCTCGCCACCAGGCACACGCCCAGCAGGTCGATCACTTCGTCCTTGCCAACGAACGCCTGCTTCATGGGGACGAGCACGTCGTCGGCGAGCTTCTTGCCCAGTTGCAGCAGCGGGGTGTTTGGGTCGCTCATGCGTTCTCTTCTTCCGGGGGCCTCGACTCCAATGCCCGGCCGATTGCGCCGGCCAACTCCAGGTGCATGCCCAGGGCGCCCTCGACCGCCTCGCGGGCTCGGGGATCGTCGAGCCGCGCGCGGTCCTGCCGGGCCAAGATGCGATCGGCGTACAGGCGCATCAGGCCCGGGCATCCGGCGAAGCCGTCGATCGGCGCGGCCTCGACCCCCCGCATCCCCACCGATGAGAGCGGCCACTGCCGGGCCCAGCGGCGAAGATGCCCCACCAGCGGGTCCCCCTCCGACGCGGCGGCCGCAAAGTTGGCCAGATCGGGAAGATACCGAAAGACCACGTCGACCGAGTAATGCACGGCCGCCGATCGAGATTGGCCCGACAGGTCGTCCAATTCCCGGGTAAGCGTCTTCTCGGACATGTCGCGATACACGGAGAACTGGCAGGCCCGGTAGAACCGCGTGGCGGCCCAGCGGGCCGCCGGGATGTCAAAGACGGGCATCCCGGCGGGCAGATCGAGCCGGTACTGGCGCTCGAACTCGAGCAATACGGCGTCGCCGGCCGCCACTTCGCCGGCCGAAAGCGGCTCGACCGCCGGAACGCGGACGCGCCCGTCGTCGAAAAGGGCCGAGAGAAACCGGCGGTAGTCCACGGTTGGTGCGGCCACGCGACGCTGCCCTCGCTGGAGACGGCCTTCCGGAACACTCCGTCATCATACCGGATCGCCGCGGCGTTTCGCAGGTTCGCGCCACACGCGAAGGCGGAATCGACCCCCGAAGAGAGGGCTTCCGGCTGCCCCACGGTCGCCTTCACCCGCGTTGCAGGCGGAAAACGTGGCGGAAAGGGCGGAGCGGCGGAAAACGGGGCGGGGGGCGGAAAACGGGACAGGTCCGATATTGACAAGATAGGTGGTTTGCGATAC
>Ga0334894_1001059_pt1 | contig 25618 bp, 21 predicted proteins | sample GraSluR3_MG_6_FD_207225 | JGI IMG/M metagenome (GOLD analysis project Ga0334894, IMG submission 207225) | Sludge microbial communities from methane-producing bioreactor in Wageningen University, Netherlands - Granular Sludge_12_05 R3 | ecosystem: Engineered > Bioreactor > Anaerobic >...
TATCAACGCTTTGACAACTACGGCAATATGACCGGATATAGCATCAACCAATCCATCTTTGTGCTCTCGGAAGATCTCGATCTCGTGGAAGATCTCGCCCTAAATCCGGATTTCTTTGCCGATCGCGGGATGGTGCTCAATAACTCTCGGCTGGAATATCTATACACCAAGCTGCCGGTGCTCAAGCAAGAGCTTTTGGCGGCAGCCACAGAAGATGCCCTGGCACGAGCCTCCGAGATCGCCGGTTCCGCAGGCACAGGCTTGGGCAAATTGCGGGAAGCTCGGGCCGGAGTATTTCAGATCACCGAACCATATTCCACCGATGTCTCGGATTATGGGATTTACAATACCAGCACCCGCCAAAAAAGCATCAGCGTGACTCTCACCGGATACTTTAGGCTCAGATAGTATGGAATGCCGCGTTCATGCCTCCCTCGCCCCTCGCTCACCGGTCGAATGAGCAAGGGGCGAGAAACTAAGGACTTACGCGATTCGCCCAAAAAGTGTAAACCAAGGGCAAATATTGAACAAGCTCAGCACGGGCCTTACAGCAATCGCCCGTGCATAAGCTATATCAGAGCAAACCGTTAATACTACCATCATTGCCGACATCTATCGTGGCGGCGCTTGGTTTTTTGGGAAGTCCCGGCATGCGCATGATCTCGCCTGTGATCGGGATCAGAAAGCCTGCTCCACTGGCGATGACGATCTCGCGAACCGTGACGAGGAAGTCCTTTGGTCTACCGATCAGATCCGGATTGTCTGAGAGGGATTTCTGGGTCTTAGCTATACAGATGGGTAGTTTATCAAAGCCATATTTATTGATCTTCTTCAGATCAGCTTTTGCCTCGAGAGTGTAGTCCACTGCCACAGCGCCATAGATCTCGGAGGCGACAGTGAAGATCTTGTCTTCCACAGAGCTATTCCAGTCGTATAGACCGTGGTATTTACAGCGGTCAGCATCCACCATTTCCGCTACCTTCTCGGCGAGTTCAAGGCCGCCTTCGCTGCCTTTTGAGTGATACTCGACGATGCTGGCGTCAAAGCCCGCTTGGATCACAAAGTCTTTGACAATCTGTAGCTCTTCTTCGGTATCTGAGGGAAAGCGGTTGATCGCCACGATGGACTTCATGCCAAACTTATTGATGTTTTCCATGTGTTTAGCTAGATTGTCTAGCCCTTTGGTCACCGCTTCTGGGTTGGGTTCATTGATATCTTTGACCTTCACTCCACCATGCACTTTCAAGGCGCGCACCGTGGCGACGAGCACTACGGCATTGGTGCAAAATCCGCCATATTTGCAGACTAGGTCAAAGAACTTCTCGGCTCCAAGATCAAAGCCAAAGCCGGCTTCGGTGACCACATAGTCGCTAAGGCGCATGGCTGTCTTGGTGGCGATGATGCTATTTGCACCTTGAGCTATATTGGCAAAGGGTCCGCCGTGCACAAAGGCAGGAGTGTTTTCTGTAGTTTGCACCAGATTCGGTTTGAGGGCATCTTTGAGCAAAGCGGCAATCGCTCCTTCAAAGCCCAGTTCTTTTACACTCACAGGTTCGCCTTTGTATGAGAGACCCACGGTGATCTTTCCGATGCGCTCTTTGAGCTCATCCATGTTGTTTGAAAGGCAGAGAATCGCCATGATCTCACTGGCAGGAGTGATATCAAAGCCGTCTTCGCGCGGGAAGCCCTGCTTGCGGCCACCCAAGCCGATGACGACATCACGGAGCATCCGGTCGTTTACGTCCAAGACCCGCTTCCATGAGATTCTTCTGGGATCCAAACCCAGCTGATTGTCGTGATAGATATAGTTGTCGACCAAAGCAGCGAGGGTGTTGTTTGCGCTGGTGATAGCATGAAAATCTCCGGTGAAATGCAGGTTGATGTCCTCCATGGGAAGCACCTGCGACCACCCGCCGCCGGCAGCTCCTCCTTTGATGCCAAAGACAGGACCCAAAGAAGGCTCACGCAGAGCAACAATGGATTTTTTGCCGATTCTGTTTAGAGCCTGAGATAGGCCGATGGACACGGTGGTCTTGCCCTCACCTGCCGGAGTGGGAGTGATGGCAGATACGAGAATCAGCTTTCCGGTGGGGTTGTTTTCATTTGCAAAGAGTGCGGAGTATCGCACTTTAGCTTTGTAATCTCCATAGTGGTCCAGATCCTGTGGACTCAGCCCTATGGTCTTGGCGATATCATCGATGTGTTTTAGTTTCGTAAGATGTCCTATTTCCAGATCAGAAAGCATGTTGGCCTCCTCGGCATTTATTTATGCTGTATATCATTAAATTAACCCATCTCGCCCACTTTGCAAACGCTGAAGCCAAATATCTCATCCCTGATCATGCCGTAATGGGCATGCCGGAAAGCGGGCAGAATTGCCCTGCGGTCAAACCGGCTCCGGGGGGGGGGAATTTTCCATTATCCAAAAAGCAGCTTGACACAATATAGGCTTGAGCATATATTGTGAAGAAAATATGATGCCAGCCTCTTATGTGGCGAAACGAGGTTCAAATGATCTTAGAAACATTTATTAGTCTAATCTACAATGCCGCCCTACTGCTCTCTTTGGCAGTGGTCTATGACCTCCTCGCATATGAGGAATCCCGCATCAATGTCTTCACCAAGATCTACACGGGGCTGATCATCGGGGTGATAGCGCTGGCGATTATGCTCAATCCCTGGACCATGCAAGAAGGGATAGTCTTTGATTCCCGCACGATTCTTTTTAGCTTGGGTGCGATGTTCTTTGGCCCCCTCCCAGCCTTGATCAGCACTCTCCCGGGCATCTTTTACCGCATTCTAATGGGCGGGGCAGGAGTCTATACAGGAGTCAGCACCATCCTCTTCGCGGTCTTTTGGGGACTTTTGTGGCGGCATCTGCATATCAAGAGCAAAAAACGCTATAGTGGCAAGGAATTTTACGCTCTGGGATTCTTGAATCACATCTCCATGCTTCTCTTGATGCTGCTGATGCCTGCGGATGTTCGCTGGCATGTCATTCGAGTGATATCTCTGCCGGTGATTGTCCTATTCCCGCTGGCAACGGTCGTCTTGGGCATGATCTTAGTGCGCAGATTGGAGAGACAAAAGGAGAAGAGGGCTCTTAAAATCAGCGAGAAGAAGTATCGCCAGCTTTCAGAAACCACCAAAGACATGATTGTGCTTCACGATGTTTCCGGTAAGATCCATTATGCAAATCGGATGGCACTGGATTTCTTTGGGATGGAATCCCTTGAGACGGCAGATATTAGCATCTATCAATATATCCAGCCCTCAGATATCGAGAGGGCAAAAAGCTATGCCAAAGAGATCCTCGAAGGCTATCAGGGACTCCAGATATACAGCCTCCAAGCCATGGATTTTCAAGGTCGGCATAGACTGGCGGAAGTGAGCAGCTCTGCCATGGAAGATGATCGTGGCAAGTTTCTTTTGGCTGCCATTCGCGACGTCACTGATCGGATCCGTACTCAAGAACAAAAGGATAACTATGCAAATCGGCTCGAGATTTTGCGCGAATTGGACAGCATCGTGCTCGAAACCCAGTCCTTTGAGAAGGTCTGCAACGCAGCCGTGGTCAGACTCCAGAAGCTGATCCCTTTTGAAATTCTGACCGCCATCGAGACCAAAGCTGATAAGCTGCATATCGTTGCCATGCACAAACCCGAAGAGAGATATCGATACATCTCTCAAAACAGCACATATCCTTGTGATGAAGGATTTTGCGAAGATCTGTTGCGCAAGCGCAACTTTGTGATCTCAGACACTTCGACCATCAAGGATGAGCCGGGCAAGCCGATCAATGCTGCCCTGATCAATGATGGGATCCGCTCTTTTATGTATAGCGGTATGATCATCCAAGACGAGCTGGTGGGTTATCTCTGGTTTGGATCCGTCAAGCAAAATGGATTTACCTTAGAGCATATTGAGATAGCGCGAGAATTTGCCAATCAGTTGGCAATAGTGCTGCATCATCTGAATTTGATCCAGAAGATCAAGGATCATGCCTCCCAGATGGAGAAGCAGGTCTTGGATCGCACCAGACAGCTCAGCGAAGTAAATCAAGAGCTGGAAGCGTTCTCATATTCAGTGGCGCATGATCTGAGAGCTCCTCTGAAGATCATCTCCGGCTTCAGCGAGGTCTTGCGAGACGACTTTGGCCCAAGCTTAAAGCAAGACGCCGTCGACATCCTCAAGACCATTGAGCTCACCGCTAAGCGGATGGACGGACTGATCAGAGACCTTTTGGAGCTTTCGCGGATGAATCGCGAAGAGTTGCACAAGACAGAGGTTTATACCGCCACGGTAGTATCAGATTTGATTTCCGCGATTGTGCCCAAAGACTCCTTTGATCTCGAGATTTCCGAGCTGCCTCCATGTTTTGGCGATGAGACACTCATCACTCAGATCTGGCAAAACCTGATTGATAACGCTGTGAAATTCACCCTGCCGGCTGTAAAACGGCAGATAGTAATCGGCTCAGAAGTCAAGACTGATGAGATCATCTACTATATCAGGGATACCGGCATCGGCTTTGACCCTGATCAAGCACGAGCCATCTTTGCGCCATTCCAAAGACTGCATGGCAAAGACAAATACGAAGGCACTGGGATCGGGCTGGCTCTTGTTAAAAAAGCTGTCCAAAGACATGGCGGGAAGATCTGGGCAGAAAGCGAACCCGACAAAGGCAGCACCTTTAGCTTTTCACTGCCCATAAAGAAGGAAGATTGATATGAAGCAAAGTATATGCGGGGTAGTCTGCGCGACAGATTGCCGGGCTTACAAAGTAGAATGCGAGGGCTGCAACGAGTTGGAAGGAAAAGTTTCTTGGGCAGCGTATTACAACAAAACACACTGCCCAATATACTCTTGTGCCACCGATCAGGGATTTTCCAGCTGCGGTCCTTGCGGCAAGGCTCCCTGCCGGCTATGGATCGAGACCAGAGATCCCGATTTCAGCGATGAGGAGTTTGAGCGCGATATCGCAAATCGGCTCAAAAACCTTAGCTTTATATCTTAACGCTGACGTTTATATTCTTAAATCTCGCCGGAGCTACTCCGTGGGATAGGCGCATGACCTGTCCGGGCTCTCCTTTTCCGCAGTGGAAGGTGGAGTGATATGCCCATTCTTCCTCACCGCAGATCCTATCGCAAGCGTTCCAAAACTCCGGAGTGATCCCATAATAGGTGGGCTCTTTGACGATTGAGGTGATCTTGCCATCTTGGATCTTATAGCCAATCTCAGTGGTGAATTGGAAGTTGTTCCGATTGTCGTCTATGCTCCAAGTCTTGGTGAAATCAAGCAGATAACCATGCTCGGTATCAGCTATCAGATCCTTAAGGCTTCCCAGTCCCGGGGCAATACAGAGATTGCTCATCCGCACCAGCGGAATATCGTCCGCAAAAGACGCCTTCATGTTTGAAGACGGCTCCAGCCCCAGTTTATGAGCGATGTGCCGCGATGTCTGCTGATCTACGAGGATCCCATCTTTGATGATATCCACGCGCTTGCCGGGAACTCCCTCATCATCCAAGGGATGGTAGCCCAGGCCACGGGGATCAGTGCTGTCGCTATATACATTTAAGATATCGGAGCCGTATTTGAAACTACCCAGCATGGATGGCTTGACGAAGGTCTTGCCGGCATAGGAGATTTCCTGTCCGAAGATGCGGTCTGCCTCAGTGGCGTGGCCGATCGATTCGTGAAGCTGCAGCGCCAAATGACCGCCGCCGATGATGATATCTGCCTTTTCTTCTGTGATGGTCGGAGCGCTGAGCAGATCCGTCGCTTCTTTGATTATACGCTCGGTATTCTCCATAAACTGCTGCCGGTAAAAGAGCTCAAATCCGGCACGGCCGGCACTCATGTGTCCCGGCCAGGTGCGGGATTGGATCACGCCGGCATCTGCTGCTACGACCCCCATGAGGGGAAGAGTGTTGTAAACCAAAGTGTGGCTATAGCTGCCTTCAGAATTGGCATAATACTTCTCTTGGCGCTCAAATTCAGCTGCAACGTGGGAGTTCACGATCTTAGCCTGAGGCTTGATCAACTCAGCCAGTTTCTTGAAGTAATCCAACTTCTCTTCCAAAGACATCTGAAATGGATCTATCTCCGGCTGATGGATATATTCCCCGATGGTCGCCGGTAGTGCGGGAAAGCTTAGCTTTTCTTTCTGAAACTTGGCGCCATGAGTGGCATTTGATTTTGCTCTGGATATGAGTTTGTCTATGGAGGCATCGCTGAGATCCTTGGATCCGGCAAAGCCAAAACAGCCGTCGATGAGCACCCTGATGCCGATTGCAGGGGACGCCTTGGAGCTGTCATAGCCTCTCAGATTTCCATTCATGAAGGTGATGCTTTCATAGTCTGTAAAAGTAATCCGGACGTCGGCAAAGCTGATCTGCGGACTATCCAGTTTGCTGATGATTTGCTTTATCTTATGTTCCATAATTCTAATCCTAAATTGTCCTGGTAGATGAGCTGATGTAGAATCTCGCGATCAGTGCATGCGGAGCTTTGATGGCTCTCACACTAAAGTCTGCGTAGTTATCCGAGAATGGTATGCTGGTGGCGCTGTCTTCCAGATCCACAATGTTTTCAAAGATGCGAGATATCTTCTCGGTGAAGCGTAGGTTGTTCACGACTTTGGTGATTTTGCCATCCTCGATCAAGAAAGTGCCATCCCGAGTAAGGCCGGTCAGCGAAGTCTCTTTGGGATTGATGAAATTCATATAGTGCAAGCTCGAGATATAAAGGCCTTTCTTCACTTTTGAGATCATCGTATCCAGCCTCTCTGAACCCGGAGAAATGGACAGACAGCTACCCTGATTCCCGTTTTTGGGCAAGCCCAATTTATGATGGAAATAGCTGCCGCACATGAATGCGCGGAAATAGCCATTTTCGATGAGCTTAAGCGGGCGATAGATGTGTCCGCCATCGCCATAATCGCTGTGAATCAGCTCAGGATCTTCGGGATCATCCGTGATGCTGAAGATCTCCGGGAAGACCCGAGTGTCCACCTTGCCTTCAAAGAAGCTGCTGTTCCTATCCAGCGAAAAAGCGGACATGCCGTAGGCAAGATATTGGGTAAATTCTGCTACGCAACGAGGAGCAAGGATCACCTCATATTCGCCGGGCTCCACGTCCACCACCGGGTTTTTGGCAGCCTTGATCTTATCCAGCAAGTTTGCGGCAAAGTTCTCTTCATCAAAGTATCCGAAGTCTTCTCCGCCAAATGTTTCCAGAACAGTTACCTGGCTCAGACGATGCACGGCCTTGACCTCCAGATAGATCGGAGACTGGGTGCCGGATTTGTCCAGTTTATTGCTATTGATCATATGATAGCTTTGGAGATTGCAGATGAAGGTGCCATATAGCTCAAAATCATGCTCATCTGCCAGCTTGGCTAGCCTTGTGAGGATCTCTGTCTTCTTGCCTAGGGGAATCCCGGAGATGTTATCCGGAATATCTTTGGGCTCTGCAAGGCTCAGATCATCTTCCAGATCCACAAAATCCGGATCTTCGGGCATGTGGTCGATCATCGCAAGAGCGGTCTTCAAAGCGGTATCGATCTTGGCTTTGTCCGGGCTGTCGATGCTAAAACTATAGGGCTTTTTGTCTTTGTATAGGGAGCCCGAGAGCGTGATCGAGTCTTTGCTGATATTGTAGTTTGTCTGGCTCTGATAAAAGCGAAGGAAATCGGTTTGCCATCTATGCAGATGCAATTGGTACTTGATTCCGGATTCACCTTTTAGAGCCTCATGTAGATACTTGAGTTGCTCATTCATGTGTTTATCCTTGTTCATTATTATAATTGTTAGATCCAGCTGCTTTTATTGTGCCGCCTCTTGGGGCTTTTTGTGCGAGCGCAATAAGCACCGCCGGGAGCAGAATCCGGATCCTGCTTTTCGCCGCGTAACCACACGGACTCAAAACTTCCCACCAGCTCAAGATCCCTTCCGGTGGGGCTGCTAATCATGGTGTTGACCTCGGGATTGTAGATCACGAAATCAGCATCAGAGCCCGCATCTATGCGCCCTTTTTGGGGGTAGATGCCCAAGCGTTTAGCCGGGTTCTCACTGGTCATTTTCAGACAGGTCGCCAAAGGGATCTTGCGCTTTTTCCATAGCTCAGATAAGAGCCAAAGATAGCTATATTCCATGATCTCTGATGGGCTTCCCGAAAAGATATCGCTGATTTTGGAGCCTGCCCCGCTGCTGTTTGAGAGGATATAGATCTTGTTTGTCCTTAGCAGCTCATAAAAAAGCTCATAATGCTCGGCAAGATCAGCTTCCCACAAAGCAGGGAAATCATCTGGAGCAAGCAGATGCATCAGATCCGCTATGTTTAGCGCAAAGGAAATATCGCTACGCTTGGAGATGCTGTTTATAAATTCTATCATCGGATATGAAGATACTCTGGGGATGTGGATAGGGTTCTCCTGCATGCGCCTAAGGAGCTTCTTGATCCCCTCCAATTGCGCTTCGAAGCTAAACTCAGGTGAGCAATCCGGATCAAAGCCTTGGAAGGCAAAGCAAGTGTCACTCTCGTAGATATCCATAAAGAGATCCATGATGTCGTCAAAACTCAGAGCCGCAATAGCCTCATTTGGCGTGGGCTGCATAATGCAGATCCCGGAGGCTCCTTGTGCCCAGAGCTCTTGAGCGCTTTCCGCATAATATGGATAATCCGTCACATCGACATGTGCCCACAATGCCATATCGCAGTGGATGCTATCCTTTAACATCGAGATCCTTTTTTTGAGATCAAGGCTGTCAAAAATAGGCGAGCTTGTGTGATAGCTCAGCTCGGACAGGCAAGTCCAGCCACCTTTGATCGCCGATTTTGTGGCGGCCAAAAGATCTTGTGTAAGAGTCTCATCGTCGGTGATGATGTGGCTATGAATATCAATGGCTCCGGGCAGCAGGATCTTGCCTTTGAGATCGATAATCTCAGGCTCTTCTTCGGTGATGATCTCGTCTGTGGAGATTTTGATGATCTGCTCATCAAAGAGCACATTGACGCGTTTGAGGGCTGTTGAACCGGTCGGGAGGGAGGCGTTTGTAAATAATCTCATCGTTTAGTATGCCATTATCGAGCTTCCTGCATCGACAAACAAGATGTCTCCGGTCACGCCTGAAGCGAGATCGGAGAGCAGGAAAAGTGCGGTCTTGGCTATATCCTCCTGTTCAATATTGCGGGCTAGGGGAGCAGTCTTTTCGATGCGCCTTTGCATCTGTGAGATGCCGCCAATGGCGGAAGATGAAAGAGTTCGGATCGGGCCCGCTGAGATCGCATTGACCCTCACTCCTTTATCTCCGACTGCATGAGCAAGATAGCGCACCGATGCTTCCAAAGCAGCTTTGGCTATCCCCATAACACCATAATTTGGCACCACTTTCTGAGCGCCGTAGTATGAAAGCGTGATTACTGATGAGCCCGGCTTCAGCAGAGCTTCTGCCTCACGAACCACCGCGATCAGCGAATAGACCGAGATGTCCATCGCCGTCAAAAACCCATGACGGCTGCAATGATGAAACGGAATATTCAGGTCACTCGAGGGCGCAAATGCTACGCTGTGAACCAGATAATCTATGCCATCCCACTCTTCGGCGAGGAGACTCATCATACGTTTAATGTCGTTACCTTTGCTGAGATCACATTCCAAGCGGAGCTTGATCCCCAGCTCATCGGCGATGGGATTCACCCGCTTGGCAAGCGTGGGAGAAGCATAGCTCAGAGCCAACTCAACCCCTTGTTCCGATAGGGATTTTGCGATCCCATATGCAATGCTGTGTTTATTTGCAATGCCCAATATCAGGGCCTTTTTTCCTTTCATGTTCATTGTCTATCTCCTTGCAAACGGCTCAGTGCCGCTTGGGTCTTGACGACCATCTCATCTACACCATATTCAGTGAAGATGATCTCGGCACGGACATAATCCGCCAAGGCCTGACGTCCATCCTGATTGGCTTCGTGGATCTTCCCCCGCAGCCAATGAGCATAGCCCAAACCAACGAAATTTTCATGCAGCAGATCCAAAGCCACCACTTCGTCGACATGATCGTTTGCCGTGCTATATGATTGATTCAGATACTGATGGTATGCCATGGCATACAAGGCGGAAGATAGCACCGAGGGATCAGCGGTGAAGTCTGAGCGAAGACTTCTGCGATATCTTCCTGCCAAACGCAAGAGATCATTGTAGCGCCTTGAGTTAAAACCCGGCCTGAGATATGATTCCGCCTGCAATTTGTAGCTTAGGATCTGCATCCTGACGTGGATGGGAAAGTCATATGAATCTTCAGCACTTTCATCCAGCGAGACATAATCTGCCTCCTGTTGCATCCGATAAAGATCCAGCAACTGAAGGATATAGACGTGTCCCGGAGCGGCATTTTCCACCAAAAAACTCATCCGAGCGTGAAGGTCGTCATATTCCGCCGAATCACCCTCAAGATATGCCAATCTCGCTAAACCAGCCAAAACAGATAGCTCGCCGGGAACATCTCCAAAAGAGCGATATTGACTCAAGGCAGATTCATAGGTCTGCCGACTGTCCAAAACGCGATGCTTTTGCTCAAGATTCTGCGCCAAACGCAGGGTCACGTCCGCGGCACTTTTTGCCGGCGCTTGCGTCACTCTTGGCGGACGTGAGCAAGCCGCTAAGCTTAGCAGCAAGATCAATATTGCAAAAGTTCTAATTCTCATCCGGAACCTCGCGGATCCTGCTTTCGGGAGAATAGGAACGAATCCGGGATGGCGGAATGCCCTTACGCAAAAGAGGATTGTTGTTTAGAGCTTCCAATGTAAGTGCTGCCCGAGACAATGTGTCATTGAGATTGTTGATGATCAAAAGCAGCTCCGGATTTGCCCGAGACAAGCTGCTTAGGATCTTCTCTGTCTCCTGCAAACTACCACTTAGAGCATACAAAGACGTGCTCAGCGGCGCGATCAAGACATCCCCCTGGGGATCCAACATACGCATGATCAAGCTATCCGGCTCGGCATAGTTCTGAGCTGCTAGATTCACCGTGGAGATCAAGTGCTCAATCTCATCCATCTGACCCGCAATGCTCTGGCTGATATCCGTCAGATTGCCGACCATCCTCAAGACCATCCCATCATCCGGTTGATACTCTCGATTCAAGCCCGCAGTCAATTTGCTCATCTCTGCCAGATTCTCATTGAGCAGATCAAGCGTGAGATCCGCCTTCTGCGAGAGATCCGCCGCAGAGACCAAGATGCGCATCAGCGCGCCTTTGTCAGCGTTGTCATCATTGTTTAACTCGGTGGTGAGCATCTCGATATTCTCCACGATCGTGCCGATGGGATCGCTGCTCTTGGGCGAATAGCGCCGTAGCAACTGCCTTCCCTCCGGCATATCCGTGGAAATGATGTAGTTACCTTCTTCAAGATGTATGTCTGAATGAGGCGCTCGCACATATTCCAAAGTCGTCTTGTTTGTGATCGGAATCGTGGTGCGATAGATCACGCTCTCTTCCACGATAAGGTGATGATATCTTTTGAGCACATAAAAATCGACATGGATCATGCTATCATCACCCAGCTCGAAATTCCGCACACGCCCAATCTCAAAACCCTTGTATAAGACAGGAGTCTGAGATGACACTCCGATGGCGTTTTCCAAAGAGGTGCTATAAAAGAAACGCTTTTCAAACATGTTTTGCCGTATCGCGATAAACACGATAGTAAGGATCAGCACCACCACGGGGATGATGATGAACGCGTAAACAATCTGCCGTGTGTGTTCCAGCTTATAATTCATATATTTTTCCAGACGAACTAAGTCTTTTGTGGGGGCTCAATTTTGTCAAGATAAGAATCACGCTTGGCTGATATTTTCTTGATGTCTGCTCAGATCCACCTGAAGATCAGAAAAGCTGGCGCCAAATTCATCATCTATACTGGCTATCAACATCGGATATGAAGCTTTGAGTCGCAATAGATTACGGTATAGCACCGCCCGTTGATTCTTATCCAAAAGATAAAAGGGATTGTCCAAAAGCAGAACCCTGGGAGCGATAAGCAAAGTGCGCACAAAGCCCAAAAGCTTAAGCTGTCCCGGACGGTAACTGACCGGACGCTGCTTCATGTCCAGATCCATATCAAAAGCATCCAACCAGCTGGCGATCAGAGAATCGGTCTCTTTCTCATCCAGCTCCGGCTGCAACCACTTCAGAGGCAAGAGCAGATTCTCCCTCAAGGATAGATTCGAGAGCATGACGCCCTCATCAAACACATAGCCGAGCTTGCTGATCTGAGGACCGTCTTTGAGAAAATCCTGCATCCGCTGCTCTCCAAAAAAGATCTCGCCGCTATAGATCTCATCCAAACCCGCGATCGCTGCCAATATCTTGCCGGCGAGATTGCCGCTAGGGTCATAAAGCTGAGTCACTTTCCTCAGATCCAAACTCAAGCTGAGATCTTTCAGCCCCTCTTTGCTGCTCACATGGTCAAATCTTACTATCATGATAAGACCCAAAACAGCCAAGTGATCAGCATATCTGTCAAAACCACCGCAAAGATCGAGATCACCACAGCCTTGATGGTGCGCTGCGGAACCTCGGTGCTTGCATGTCCCACCTGCATGCCATGATAGGTGGAAACCAAGGATATGATCACTCCAAAGCAGATAGACTTAAGAATGCCGGAAACCACGTGAGAGATCTTGAGCACCGAAAGAAAATCATTCATAAAAGCGCGAAACTCAAGCGGATTGAACAGTCTCGAAAAGAGCCAACCACCCAGCACCGCTACGAGATTGAAATACAATGTCAAGATCAGCATGGCGATCACCACACCGAAGATGCGGGATACCACCAGATAACCGATCGGCGAGATGCCAAAGGATTCGATCAGATCAATCTCCCTGCGCACCCTCATGTTGCCCAATTCCGTGGAAATCGCTGTTCCACTACGCGCCACGACAACCAGCGCCGTCAATATCCCCGAAAGTTCATTGACCACCACCGTCACTAAGATCACATGCACCCAGATGCCCTGACCAAAGCCCGTGAGCAGATTCGTCCCCTGCAGAATCACCAATCCCCCGATCGCCAAAGCCAAAAAGCTGATCAAAGGAAGAGCTTCATATCCGGTGAACAAAATCTGCCTGAGCACCACCATCGAGCTTACATGGCGGTTAGATTTCACCCGAAAGGTCTCCTCAAGGGTGGCAGCTATGAACAAAAAAAAGCCCATAGCGGACTTTTTTTCGCTTTTCGTTGTCATATCTTTGTGTAGCTGCGGGTTACTTCAATATCAAAGTCTTTTTAGTGGAGGTATAACGGCTCTGATAATTTACCACCACATGATATTCTCCGGGCGCCACCCAATTGCCATGGGCATCATCACGCTCCCAATTGAAAGCACTGTATTTATGCACGTTGCCGCTGTATAAGGTGCGGATCACATCTCCGCGCAAGGTCTCAATGGTCAAGACTATCGCTGTCTCAGTGGCAAAAGACAATTCAATGATACACTTCTCGTCCATAGGATTGGGGCCTACTTCAAAATATTCCAGGTTGTTTTTGCTATTAGCCACCAAGGTGACCGCAAACAGCAGCATGATTCCGGCAACTAATATTGCTCTTTTCTTCATGATATCCTCTCGTCTAACTATTTAAGTGCTTTTAACACGTGCAATTATCATTCCTAAATAAGATTTCTTTCGCATAACACGATCCCACCAAATACGCCGGCGCGATTGCCATATGACGCCGGTTCGCATCGAAATCTCTCTCTTTGCGCTTTCGGCAGCAAGAGCCTTGTCTCCTCTCTGATGCGATCGATATTGTACAAGCCCAGGTCCATAGCGCCGCCGCCCAGTACGATCAGGTCCGGATCCATGATGCTTGCCAAGTTCGCCAATGCGCGGATGAGGAGCTCTTCTCCCTCGAGGATAAGCTCATCCGTATCTTTGGATTCTTTTCTGCGTTTGATCAGATCAGGCAGACTCAGATCCGCGTCCAAGGAGCCCATTGCACGCAATCTTCGGTAGATGCCATCCACCGAGCTATAGGCTTCCAAACAGCCTTTTTGCCCACAGCTGCAAGTCTCTCCGCCGGGGATCATGATGCAATGCCCCAGCTCCGCGGCATAGCCATGGGCGCCATGATAGATTTCTCCATCCAGCACAATCCCGGAGCCGATTCCGCTGCCGATGGTCACTCCGATCGTGTGCTTTGAAGCGTGATACTCGGCTTCTGCCAGAGTCATGAGATTGGCGTCATTATCGACGAAGATCGGCAAATCAAGCCTTGGCGGGACAAGCTCGCGGGGAGACATGCCACTCAAAAAGGGGATATTGGGATTCACTCCCCGGATAATGCCATCAGGTTGACTGATGGTCCCCGGGCTCCCGATTCCGACCCCGGCGATATCCCAAGCGGCTGCTTCAGCAAAGATATCCTCAAAGATCCTGCCAAAAGAAGCTAGATCTTTTGTCTGAATTCGGATGGAGGCAAAGTACTGTAAACCGTGTTTACTATCTCCTATCCCAAACTTTATGGAAGAAGCGCCGATATCGATTCCGAGATATCTCTGCATCATCCTCTCCTAAATATTTCTTCATACATACAATATGATAGTTCCAGATTCACTTAGTCAGATACTGCTTTCACCTGATAGAAAGCTTTATGGTTTGTTACGCTATCGGTGAAGCTGGTGCTGCTGCTTGAGCCAATCCACTCAAATTCGCCATCGGGAGCAGCGCTGCGATACACCTCATAGAGCCCGGCACCCGAGACTGCATCCCAAGAAAGCAAAGTATTCTCGGAGTTTCTTTCTATCGTAAGTGCGGGAGCATCCAGCTCAGCTAAAAGAGTTATATAGACAGTGTCTTCAAACATGCCAAGATTCGTGTAGGCAATTGCTTTGATCTCTTGTAGTCCAGGTCCGGACGTCATTGTGTCCCATGTCCACTCAAATGGAGCGCTCCAATCCAGAGATCGGATCTCACCATTTACAAGGAAGTTTACACGGTTTACCGTTCCAATGATCATCGAGGATATCCCCACGGTCACATGGATGCTGCTGCCCAAATCATGGATGCTGCCATCCAGCGGCGAAGTGATCCAGATCGGGTCCTGTGGCGGCTCATCATCCGCCAGAGCTGAATGGGCATTGATCCTGCCGCTGCCCAAAAGCTGATGAGTATAGGGATTTGCGTATGAGATGTCATCAGCACTATCTCTGATGATATCCGCCAGCTCAGCCGGGGTGACTGGCGTACCCTCGCGATGTGCTTTGGAGATGATCAGAGCCGCGAGCCCCGAGACATGCGGACATGCCATGGAAGTTCCTTGCATCCAAGCATATTGCCCATCTGTATAGGTGCTCAGCACTCCACCCGAAGAATCCCCCTGGAAAAGTTCGCCTCCCGGGGCAGTGACATCCACCCAAGAGCCGTAGTTTGAGTAGTAAGCTTTCTGATCCCAATTGTTTGTAGCGGCCACGGAGAATGCGCCGCTGTAGTATCCGGGATACCAGTTGGCACTACTATTTTCATTTCCGGCAGAAAAGATGCTGATGCCGCCATCCATGACCGAGCCACCGCCATTGACATTGAAGTAATCAATTGCGTCCAGATCAACTTGGTTGTAGACATTGGGTTCCATATATCCCCAGCTGTTTTGAGAGATGGCAGCATCATTGTCTGCGGCATAGATCGGCGCAAGGTGACCCCCGCCGGAGCTTTCATCTGTAAACACTTGCAGGGACATCATTTTGACGCCACCCACAGCTCCTGATCCTCCGGCTATCCCTGCCACTCCGATGCCATTGTTGGTTTTCGCCGCGACTGTGCCCGCCACATGGGTTCCATGATAGTGTTGGATGATAGTGCTGCTGTCATCCACAAAGTTGAATCCGGGATTCGTGTGGATGCTGGCAGCAAGATCAGGATGGTCGAGCTGGATGCCACCATCGATGATCGCTACGAGCACATCAGGATGGCCTTTTTCGAGATCCCAGGCTTGGGGAAGGCTAATGACGTTGTAGTGGGCTTGCTGTCCGAAGAATGAATCATTTGGATTCCAATGTAGCTGCTTACGATACTCGGGCTCCGCCCAATTGATGACCTTAGTCAAGGCAAAAAAGTCACGAATAGCCTGCCGAAGATCTTTTCCCGCGGGGAATTCAAGCTCATACCAAAGATCAAAGCCCCACTCTTTGTGACGCTGAAGGTATTGGCCATCAAATGCTTCGGAATAGAAGAGCCGGCGGATGCCGCTGACTTCCAGATCCCTACTAAGAGCATCCAACTGGGGAATGCCAAAATCCCGCATATTGCCCTGTTGATGTTCTAAACCAGCCAAGTGATCGGCATATTCCCGATTGAGCTTGATCCTTATTATACCCGGCTCAAATGCCGAATCCGGAACCTGCTCAAGATCTATCGTTGCTCGTTGATTCGAGGGGGTCAGTTGAAAGGGAGGCTGATAGCTTTGCCCAAAGAGAGCGACTAGCACGAGGGAACACAGAATCAAAAGTATAGCACCTTTTTTCATAACTACTCCATAGCTGTTTCAAATTGTGACTCCTTGGGTATCCGTCACTTGGACACAAGATATGCGCGGTTCTTTGATTTGTCAAGTCCTAAAAACTGCAGTGCCCCGCTTTTAGCGGGGCACCGTTGAATCATATTTAGAAGCTTAGTGGTGTCTTCCTCAGTTCATAGAGCATATCTATGATCTTCCAAATCGCGGCATCTGAGGGCAGTGCTTCAGCTCTGAGTTCCTTGGCAGGCAAGCATTGATATGCGGCCGGTGTGTATTTGGCAAAATCCCTGATCCGATCCTGCGCCAGGGAACTCCAGTGTGGGATATCAGCAGTAGCGGGAGAGATCAAACCCAGCATGTAAAAGAGCCGCAGAAGTTCATTTGAGACTGCGGATCTTTGTGGATTCACAAAGCGAGATATCTTGCCCAGGTCGCCCAAAGCCATCGCTTCCATCTTCAGGTATCCGGCTCTGGGCAGGAGCAGGTCAGCAGAGCATTTGTCCCGCTTGTAGCTCGTGATCGCCACTTTGAAGGCTGCTTCCGCATAGGGCTCTCTGCCAAAGCAAAGGGCAATATCCTGCTGCTGCTTTGCTGCCGGATTAGGAGCCATGAGCAGAAATCCTGCGTGATTTTGATAGTCCGACGTCACCATAATCCGCTGCGCGTCTGCTGTTTCCCAGATCTCATGTGCTGCTTTCTCTGAGATGCGATTTTGATTGTAGATAAACAGTGCATTGGGAGATGCCTTAAGAGAGTTGAGATCATCATGGATCTCATCGGCAAATCTCACAAAAGGAGATTCCGTTGGGAATGAGACCAGGTGCATATTCTTGCCCTCTCGCTGCCGGAGACGAACAAGGCTAAGCAGAGTCCGGTTGAGATCGCCCACAATCACATATTCCTGATAGTCATTTAGGAGACTATAGGCATCCTCTTTGGGGCTGATATCCAGATAGGGATCACTGAAGCTGAAATACCGTGGATCAGCCGTCGGCTCCAGTTCCCAGGTTTTGGCGATGCGCTCTGCGATCAGCATCTCTTCCAAGCTGATATGCGGAGTGATCTCCACACTGCGTTTATCAGCGAGCTTGAGCCGGGTCTGTAAAAGCTCAAGCGCTTCTTGCCAGCTGATCTGCTGAAACTCATCATCGACCTTGATCATGGGATACTCAAGCTCTTCATCCTTGCATTGCCAACCGAAACGTCCTTTGAAACAGAGGTTTTTCCCATTGAATCCGGGACCATCTTGGGGAGTGCTGATCAGCGCTATCTCGTTTGCTTGGGTATGGATCTCGATCTCACAACCCACTCCACAGAGTCCGCAATTCTGACGATACTGATCCTTGGCGTGAGGATTGAGCTTGTAATGCAGATTGCGTTCTACCAAAGCGCCCACGGGACAGACATCGATACACTTCCCGCAAACCAGGCATCCTGTCTGAGTAAGTGATTCTCCAAATTCCGGAGCCATCACTGCTGAAAATCCACGATAGATAAAGCCCAGAACTCCTGCTCCCTGGATCTCGGCACAGGTGCGGATGCAGCGACCGCAATTGATGCATTTATTGGCATCACGCACAATAAAGGGATGGCTATAGTCGATGGGGTGCTTGGAGATGCTACCCAAAAAGCGATCCATCTCCACTTCATATTCGCTGCAGTAGTTTCTCAGCGCACAGCTTTCATTGACCTGACAGCCACACTCGATGCAGCGAGCAGCTTCGGCTCTGGCATCGATTTCGCTGAATCCCGTCTCCACTTCATCAAAACTGCTGCACGCTTGTTCAAGCGATATCTCCGGCATCTTGACCCGAGATAGACGGGCAAAGATGTCGTATTCTTTTGAGTCAACGTCAGAGACTTTCTTCGCCTTTTTGGAATCAAAGACAAAGCGTGCTTGGGGTAGTTCTTTGGATTTCAGGAAGGAGTCGATCGCGTCTGATGCCTTGCGTCCATCGGCTATTGCTTCGATCGCCGTAGCCGCGCCCCGTTGAAAATCTCCCCCGGCAAAGATCTTGCCCAATCCGCTGTACATATTCTCCTGATCGACAATGGCTGTCTGCCAGCGTGAAATGGCGAGCCTTTCTCCGTCGATCTCATTCTCTTTTTCGGCAAAAGTCTGCACTTCCGGTACTTGGGATATTGCGGCGATGATGCTGTCGAAGCTCTCGCTAAAGAGTTCCCCGGTGGGCTCCGGACGGCGTCTGCCGCTTTTGTCCGGCTCGCCCAGACGCATCTTCTCGATCTTGACCTCAGACAACTTGCCGCCATCTCCCATATATTCAACCGGATTGCAGAGGAAGTGAAACTTCACTCCCTCGTGTTCAGCGGCTTCTATCTCAAAATCTTCTGCCGGCATCTCAGCCTTGGTGCGACGATAGATGACCGTCACTTCCGCACCTAAACGGATGCAAGTTCGGGCACAGTCAATAGCGGTGTTTCCCCCGCCAACGATCGCCACTTTTTGACCAATCTCAGGAGCCTTGCCCTTGGCGTGTGCTTTAAGGAAGTCCACACCCAGATAGCATCCCGTCAGGTCACTCCCCGGAACCGGCATCGGCACTGCGTTTTGTGCTCCGATCGCCAGATAGACGGCGTCATAATCCCGATTCAGCTCACTCAAGAAGAGATCTTTGCCCAGGGCTTTGCCAGTGTGGATATTCATCCCGTTCATACACATTAGCTCGATCTCGCTATCCAAAATCTCTTTGGGCAGGCGATATTGGGGAATTCCATAGCGCAACCAGCCGCCACAAGCTTCTTCGGCTTCGAAGAGATCCACATAATGCCCTTTGATGCTGAGGTAGTAGCCACAGGTGAGTCCACTGGGACCGCCACCGATGATTGCCACCTTTTTACCGGTTTTGGGCTCGCTCTCGGGGAGATACTGCCAGTAGTCAGCCAGATCTTCATCGGCAGCATAACGCTTTAACTGCCGAATGGCGATCGGCTCTTCAATGATCTGCCTGCGACACTCTTCTTCACAAAAGGCAGGGCATACTCTACCGATGGAAAGCGGCATGGGAAGGGTCTCTTTGATCACCTTCACCGCTTCATGGTATTTGCCATTGGCAATCAGCGACACATAGCTCTGGACGTCTACGTGATCGGGGCAGGCTACTTTGCAGGGCGCTTCGCAATCCGCATAATGATTGCTGATGAGCAGCTCCAGCGCCATCTTGCGAGCGGCATGGATCTCTTCACTATCCGTTGTGATCGCCATGCCCGGGCTCAGCTTGGTGCCGCAGGATGTCACAAATCCTCTGCGACCATCCACTTTGACCGCGCATACCCAACATGATCCATAGGGATTTAGCTCTTCGTCATGACACAGGGTGGGAATCCGGATTCCTTCGCGTTTGGCAAGCTCTAGAATCGTAATTCCTTCAGGGGCTTCTATGCTTTTTCCGTTTAAAACTACTTGCATCTATCCTATCCTTTGTTGATGGCGCCAAATTTGCAGGCACTATAGCAAGCGCCACATCTTATGCATTCTTCTTGATCTATATAATGGACTTCCTTGACCTTGCCGGATATGCAGGATACCGGGCATTTGCGGGCACAAGCCGTGCAGCCCACACACTTATCGGGAATCACCTCATAGCGCAATAGAGAATTGCAGACTCCGGCAGGACAGCGCTTTGCATCGATGTGGGCAAGATATTCATCCCGAAAATAGCGCAGAGTAGTAAGCACGGGATTGGGCGCGGTTTGCCCCAAACCACAGAGCGATCCTTTGATGATATTTGCAGCCAAGTCTTCAAGCTTGTCGATATCTTCCGGCTCACCCTTGCCTTCGGTGATGCGGGTCAGGATCTCCAGCATGCGGCGAGTCCCGATCCGACAAAATGTGCACTTTCCGCAGGATTCGCTCTGAGTAAAATGCAGGAAAAACCTCGCAACATCGACCATGCAGGTGCCGCTATCCATGACCACCATCCCCCCGGAACCCATAATCGCTCCGGTGGCATTGATGGAGTCATAATCTACGATGGTATCCAAAAGAGATGCCGGGATGCAGCCGCCGGATGGTCCGCCCATCTGCACCGCTTTGAAGGGCTTGTCGGTCTTCATGCCGCCGCCCACTTTGTAGATGATGTCCCTCAGCTCGATTCCCATGGGAACCTCAATCAGTCCGCTGCCGGCGATCTTGCCAGCCAAAGCAAAGACTTTGGTACCCGGGGATTTATCGGTGCCGATCTTGCGGAATTCGGCAGAGCCTTGGTTTATGATATAGGTGATGTTTGCCCAGGTCTCCACATTGTTGATATTTGTGGGGCAGCCCCAGAGTCCGCTTTCGGCTGGGAATGGCGGGCGGATCGTCGGCATGCCGCGTTTGCCTTCGATGGATTGCATCAGAGCGGTTTCTTCGCCGCAGACAAATGCTCCGGCGCCTTCTTTGACATGGAGCTCAAAGCTAAAGTCAGTGCCCAATATCTTCTTGCCCAGATAGCCTTTTTCTTCGGCTTTTTCGATCGCGATCAAGAGATGCCGGATCGCCATCGGATATTCCGCTCGACAGTAGATATAGCCCTCATCCGCGCCCATGGCATAGGCACCGATAATCATGCCTTCGATCACGTTGTGGGGATCTCCCTCCAAAGTGCTGCGATCCATAAAAGCACCGGGATCCCCTTCATCCGCATTGCAGATCACATACTTCTTCTTGCCTTTGGCACGGGCAGCAAAACTCCATTTGAGCCCGGTGGAAAATCCGGCGCCACCTCTGCCGCGAAGTCCGGAAGCTTTGACCTCATCGATGATCTCATCAGGATCCATCGCGAGAGCCTTCTTGAGCGCGGTATAGCCGCCATGCGCCTCATAATCTTGGATTGATTTAGGGTCGATAACGCCGCAATTTCTGAGAACTATGCGCGTCTGCCCTGCTAAAAGCTCATTGTGTTTGCCATTATGCTTGTCTGCCAGGATGATATTAGCATCGGGCAGTTTGTTATCAAGATAGTCTTTAAGATGCTCTTCGATCTTCGCGGGATCCACTGCTCCCAAGGAAACGCTGCCCAAGCTGCCGCCGCTAAATTCGACAATCGGCTCTTCAAAACACATTCCGATGCATGCCGTGCTGCCCAAATCAAAGCCGCCTGACTCCTTTTGGTATCTTGTCAGGACGTAATAGACTTCGCTCGCTCCGGCAGCCACTCCGCATGATGCCATACCGACTTTTACTTTGATCTCGCTCATTTCCCCTCCTCATAAGCATAACGCTCAAGGATCTTAGGGATCCCATCCGGGCTCAATTTGCCATAAGTCGTGTCATCAATCATGATCACCGGAGCCAATGAGCAACAGCCCAGACACGCCACCTCCATCAAGGTAAAGAGCATGTCCTTGGTGGTGTCTTCTTCGCCTTCCAAGCCCAAGGACGATTTGAGGGCATCCTTGATCCCATCTGCGTCTGAGACATGACAGGCAGTGCCTTTGCAGATGCGGATGATGTGCTTGCCTTGAGGCTTGAGCTTGAACATGGAGTAAAAAGTGGCAACTCCATAGATCTCTGCAGCCGGAATATCCAGCTCACGAGATAGGTGTGCCATGGTGTCTATGGAAAGATAACCCATGATTTGCTGAACTTCCTGCAATAGGGGGATCAAGATGCCGGGCTTGCCCCGATATCTCTTAATGCTTTCGGCGAGAGGAGAGAAGTCTTGTTCCATCGCATATCCTTTGATCTGAGCATTTGGCAAAAAGCCTCACACAAAGGCGGCCAAGCGTTTTGCCATTTTGGCGATAAATCTCAAGATGGGCGATATTGTCAAACAAAATGTAGGTGAATCTGACTTCACCAACCTATCTTCGGAAATCCTGATGCGCCCAAGCCCGCCTAGTGTAATCTTGATGGCATCAATAGCCATGCCGGTTATCCTATCAGATAGAAAAGGAGATCATCATGCACATCAAAGACGCACAGCTTTTTAGGAAGATCCTGGCCTCTGCAGAAGAGCAGTTTTCTGCGCAGGCAAATCCCGCAAACGTAATCAAATATGCCAGATACTTCAAAGATGGCTATGACGCCTGGGGCGTAGACGCAAAAGCCGTCCATTTAGTCGCCCGAGGCATCTCGGATGCCCACAAGTCTCTTTCCACTCAGCAGATTATCGAGCTGGGGCTCCTGCTCTTCGCGCATGGCAAACATGAGATGGGAAGTCTCGCCATCCATCTCATCGAGAAGAGACTAAAGGATTGTGGCAGCGCCGACTTTGAGGATCTAAAACGCTGGTTTGACTTTGGTGTGGGAAACTGGGCGCATGCAGACTATCTCTGCAGCAAGGTCTTGCCCTATTTCCTGATCAAAAAGATCGTGAGCTTTGCGGATTTTGAGCCTTGGCTGAGCTCAAGCTCCAGATGGACCCGGCGTGCGGCTCCGGTGAGCATGATCAAGATCAAGAAAGAGCATGATCCAAAAGCCCTTATGGCATTCATCGACCCGCTGATGACCGATCCGGAGCGCGTGGTGCATCAAGGCACCGGCTGGTTTTTGCGCGAGCTTTGGAAGGTCCACCCCAAAGAAGTGGAAGACTTCCTTTATAGCCATAGAAACACAGCCGCTCGCCTCATCATCCAATATGCCACTGAAAAGATCAGCAAAGAGGAGCGTTTGCGCTTTCGCCGCGACAAAAAGTAGTGCCGGATCATGATGAAACAGCCCATCCACGGTGCTTCGCACGGCGCTGTTTTTGCTCATATACGCAAAGAGATCCAGGCTAGCTCAAGTGAGCTATTTCACGCCACGAAACAGCGGGTTGCCAATATTCTGGCGCAATATTTGAGCTTGGTTTACACTTTTTGGGAGAATCGCGTAAGTCCTTATCTTCTCATCCCTTGCTCACTACAGCGGTGAGCGACCGGTGAGCAAGGCGTGAGGAGCCCATATTTTCCAAGCATTTAGCAGAGGAAAATTGTGTTATTCCTCCTCGTCTGCAGCGCTGTCGATGATCAGTTTCGGAGTCAGTTCCTCCTGAGGCAGCTCTTCCACTTTGCCCAGTTTCTTGACAATCTGGCGACTGCGGTGATATGCTCCATCCAGTTCTTTGCCGGCTGAATCGATCTTTTTGCGAGTTCTGTCCAGAACCTCCCCAAAGAGTCCAAAATCCTTTTTGACTCCGGCAAGCACCTTCCAGACTTCACTGCTCTTCTTTTGGATGGCAAGCGTCTTGAAGCCCACCTGCAAGCTGTTTAGCAGTGCGGCAGCAGTGGTCGGACCGCAAATGATGACCGAAAATTCGCGCATTATCATCTCAAAGAGACCGGGGATGCGCAGCACTTCCGCATATAGGCTTTCAAAGGGGAGAAAGAGGATGGCAAAATCAGTAGTGCGGGGTGGATTCAGATATTTGTTCTTGATGTCGCGAGCGCAGGATTTGATGCGGTTTGCTACGTCTTTTTGTGCCGTGATGATGTCGGCGCGAGTGCCGCTCTCAAAGGCATCCACTAGCTTGTGATAATCTTCGATGGGGAACTTCGCATCCATGGGTAGATAGACCCTGGAATCCGGATCATCCTTGCCGGGAAGAATGATGGCAAATTCCACCACCTCATCGCGCCTGGCGTGCGGCTTGAAGTTTTTGACATACTGCTCTTGCGTGAGCACTTCATCGAGTAGCTTCTCGAGTTGCAATTCACCCATTATCCCGCGAGGCTTCACTCCTTCGAGAGCGCGCTTGAGTCCGCCCACATCGGTGGCCAGATTGCGCATTTCGCCAAGGCCTTTATGCACTTCTTCGAGGCGTTTGCTGACCTGTGTGAAGGATTCATCAAGGCGCTTTTCAAGAGTCTCATGCAGCTTCTCGTCGACCGTCATGCGCATTTCTTCCAGCTTTTTCTCGTTGCTGAGGCGGATCTTTTCCATCTTGTCATCGATGCCCTTTTGCAGTTTGTCAGATTGCTCCAGAGTGCCGGCAGTGAGCTCACTGAGTTTGCGAGAGAGGCTTTCTGAGAGATCGCTCAGGGCTCGGATGAGCTCCATCCTATTCTTTGAGGCATCCTCATTGAGCTGTTTGTTCAGAGCGGATAGGGTGCTCACCATCTCCGTTCGGGAATCTGTGGCGATCTTGATCTGGCTCTCGCTTGACTGCTTGAGCTGAGATGAAAGTTCCATGCGGTTTTCTGAGTTTTGTTTCAGAAGATCCTCACGGATGCCCTTTTCGGTGTCTTTGAGGCTACGCGAGAAGATCTCCAGCTCGCGTTTTAGATCAGAGAGTTCTTCCGTGTTTGATGCGGATTTGCGTCTTAAAAGAATAACTAAAAAAACTAGGCTGATTGCAGATAATGCTATTGCTATGTAATCCATACGTCTCCTCCAATGTCCGGCCATGGGGCCAAAGAGATTCTTGATAGTCCTCAGATGGAGCCGGTCAGAGCCCCATCTGAGGTTTTGGGATATTCTAGAGCTCGGGATATAGCGGGAATTGGGCGGTAAGCGCCTTTACTTCTTCCTTGATCTTGGCAAGCTCGTCTTCGTTTTCGATATTGTCACGCACTTTGGCAATCAGGGAGGCGATGATCTTCATCTGATCTTTGCCCATGCCGCGAGTAGTCACAGATGGAGTTCCCAGGCGAATGCCGCTCGCCACGAAGGGGCTACGTGTGTCGAAGGGAACTGTGTTTTTGTTTGCCGTGATGCCGGCTTTGTCCAAAGCTTCTTCCATCTTCTTGCCGCTGGGGCCGCCTTTTTCTTCAGGACCGAGATCGATGAGCATCAGGTGTGTGTCTGTGCCATCGGAAACGAGATCAAAGCCTTCTTGCTTGAGAGCTTCGGCCAAAGCCGAGGCGTTTTCCACGACCTGCTTCATATAGGCTTTAAACTCCGGCTGCAGAGCTTCCAAAAATGCCACGGCTTTCCCGGCGATGGCGTGCATCAGCGGTCCGCCTTGGATGCCCGGGAAGACCTTGCTGTCGATATCTTTGGCAAATTCTTCTTTGCAGAGTATGAGGCCGGCACGCGGTCCGCGCAGGGTCTTGTGGGTCGTGGTCGTCACCACATCGGCATAAGGAACCGGATTGTCGTGCAAACCGGCAGCGACAAGACCTGCGATGTGAGCCATATCGACCATAAAGCGAGCGCCCACCTTGTCCGCAATCT
>Ga0334894_1001079_pt1 | contig 25317 bp, 16 predicted proteins | sample GraSluR3_MG_6_FD_207225 | JGI IMG/M metagenome (GOLD analysis project Ga0334894, IMG submission 207225) | Sludge microbial communities from methane-producing bioreactor in Wageningen University, Netherlands - Granular Sludge_12_05 R3 | ecosystem: Engineered > Bioreactor > Anaerobic >...
CCGCACACGATCACATGGGCCCCGAGGCTCTTCAGGCCCCAGATGTTCGACCGGGCGGTGCGGCTGTGGGCGATGTCGCCGACCAGGGCCACGGTCAGCCCTTCGACGCGGCCCCGCCGCTGGCGGATCGTGAGGATGTCGAGCAACCCCTGGGTGGGATGCTCGTGGGGGCCGTCGCCCGCGTTGATTACCGAGCAGCCCAGATTCTGCGCCAAGAGGTGGGGGGTGCCGGGGGTGCGGTGCCGCACCACGACCACGTCGACGCCCATGGCCTCGATGTTCTTGGCCGTGTCGATCACCGTCTCGCCCTTCGAGAGACTGCTGGTCGCGGCCGAAAAATCGACCGAATCGGCCCCCAAACGCCGGGCGGCCAGGGCGAAACTGGTGCGGGTGCGGGTGCTGTTCTCGAAGAACAGGTTCACGCAGGTCTTGCCCGTCAGGATCGGGATCTTCCGCACCCCCTGCGCCACCAGTCCCTTGAACCGATCGGCCATGTCGAGAATGGCCGTGATTTCTTCCGCCGAGAGCCCTTCGAGCCCCAGCAGATGCCGCCGATGCCAGCAACCGGGGACGGGCCCCACGTCGACGAGTTCGGTAGTCATCGCGTCCATCGATCCCCTCGGGCGAGTCGGAAGGGTCTCCGGGAGTCGGGCCGTGCCGGCCGCAGTCGCCCCTCGGCGTTTTTTCCGCCGGCTGATTCTAGCAGCAAGACCGAATGCTGCAAGCAGCCCGGGCGCGATATAATCGAGCCCCATGGAAACGCGAGAAGAGGCCGCCGTGCTGATCCTTTCCCGTGACCGGGGCGAAGCCGTGCGCTGGGCCGACGCGCTGGCCGGTCTGCAATACCGCCTCTGGCTTTCGCCCGACGAAATCGCCCCAGACTGCCGGCTCGACCTGATCGTCACCGACCAGGAGCCAACCCCAGCCGAGCGAGAGTTTTGCGATGGCAACCCCGGAGAGGGGGGTGGGCTCGGTTCCGGCGTTCCGGCCGTAGTCCGGATCGGCGCCGAGGGGCCGGCCGACGTGCGCCTTCCGGCCGACGTAACCCGGCGGGAGTTGTGCCTCGCGTGCCGGCTGTTGACCGAGATCGTGCGTCTGCGGCGCAAGGCCCGAAGCCGCACGCGTCTCGAGCGGCGGCTTCTGCGTGAGGCATTAACCGACCCGCTCACCGGGCTGCCCAATCGAAGAGCCTGGGAACGCGCCCTCGCGTCGCGCTTGGACCCGGAAGAGCCTCCACCCGGCCGGCTCTGCCTCGCCATCCTCGACCTCGACCATTTCAAGCAGGTCAACGACCGGCACGGCCATGGGGTTGGCGACGAGGTGCTTCGCGCGGTGGGCCAGGTGATCCACGACGGCCTGCGCGAAAGCGATTTCGTGGCCCGGCTGGGCGGCGACGAGATCGGACTGCTCGCCTGGGTCGCCGACGAGGCAAGCGGCCGGTCGGTGGTCGAACGCGTGCGCGACAGGATCCCGGAACGACTGGCCGGCCTCGGGACCCCGGCGGTAACGGCCAGCGCGGGCTGCTGCGTCGCCCGGCCCGAGGCCGCCTCGGCCGATGCCCTGTTCGCGGCGGCCGACGCCGCGCTTCGCCGGGCAAAACAACGCGGGCGGAACCGAACCGAGCAGGCGGGGGAGGATTGAGGAGCGAAGATTGAAGATTGAAGATTGAAGAGCGGAGAGCGGAGAGCGGAGATGGAGGATGGGAGGCGGAGTCGCTCCCGATCCGGCTGCGGCGGTCGAGGGTGCTTGAGAGGAGGCGGCGGTCCGGGGGGATGCGGTCGCCGTGAACGTTTGGGCGTCAGCGCCGGGTGATCAACAGCGACTTGAGGCTCTCGGGCAGCACGCGGTTGTAATCCAGCTCGCGCGACTGGGCCGAGAGGTCGGCCAGCATGCGGTCGACTTCGCCGAGGCGCCCAGTCGCGGCGAGGGCCTTCTGGACGGCGTTGATCAACCGGAGTTCGGCGGGAGGCGCGATTCCCTCGCGCCACGTATAGCACAACAGCGCCGCGTGGGAATCGTGATTCCAGTCGCCGACGGGGATGTCGTGGGGCGGCTTCTTCGTCGAGACGTCGAGCAGGGCAAGCTGCGCTCCGCGCATCGAATCGAAGAACTTGGCCAGCCACTCCGAGGAGACGGCCGAGAAACGATTGCCCGGGTCGTACCGCTCGCTGGTGCTCAGCATGAAACGGCTCTTGTCGGGCACGAGCACGCCGCCCTCGTAGTAGAGCATGACCACGTCGTTGATCGGCGTGACTTCGCCCGACGCGTCGGCGGCGACCGGCACCTCGATGTCGGTGCGCACGTCGAGCAGCAGGCGAAACACGTCGGAGAACGTGACCTTGCCGGTCAACGGCGCGTACGCGTTGATGCGGTAGAACACCGTCGAGCGAAGAGGCTCGGCGAACCGGCCGCTCGCGTCGGCCTCGGCCCCGACGGCCTCGAGGGCCCGCCGGCGAAGGGCGGCCGCGTCGCGCTGGCCCACGCCGACGATCAACAGGTGAAGCCGCTGCCGGGCGCGGGGACTGAGGCAATCGACCTCAAAGGCAAGCCGGCTTTGGGCGTCCTTCGGGGCCCCCACGAGGTCGAGCACGACCTGGTTCTGTTTCTCCTCGCTGAGGACGACGAGCGTCTCGAACCCCACTTCTCCCGCCCCGCTCTTGACGCGAACGGGCTTCTGTTGAAATCCGTTGACCCACACCCGCACTTGGGCGCTGGCCGCGCGCTGGTGGCGCTCGCCGTGCCAGACCACGGCGCCGCGCAGGCGCGCGTAACCCGAGGCCAGGGGCTCTTCGAACACGAGCCGATCGTCCCGGACGACCGGGCGAACGACCTGCGTGGGGTCGGAGACGGCCTCGAGGCTGGCGACGGTCACGCGGACGGGCGGGGGCACGTAGCTGATTTCGCGCTCGGCGCGGGCTTCGCCGCCGTCGGTCAGCACCGTGACGACCACGCGACTGACGCCTTCCCTGAGAAGCAGCTCGGCCGTGACGTTCCACTGGTTTTGACCCGCGACCTCTTGCGGGCCTTCGGTGGCGAGCAATGCGGACGGCAGCGGAACCCCGTTCACCTCGACCCCGATGCTGCGCGGAGGCGAGGCCGAGCGCACGCGAAACTGAAGCGCGTACGACGAGGCGACCACGTTTCCGCCCGGCGCGGCGTTCAGGAACTCGATGCTCGCCGGCGCCCATTGGGCGGCGTCGTAGGCCACCTCGAGGGTCTTGGGCCGGCGGCTCGAACCGTCGGCGTTCGTGGCCACGACTTCGATCGCGTTCTTGCCGGGTTCGAGGGGCACGTTGTCGGCCGTCACCCGCCAGACGATCACGTCGTCGCGAACCGTCACCCGGCGCCAGGCCGCGGGATCGACCGGGCGGCCCGCCACGGTCACTTGCGCCAACGGCCGGTCGACCGGACACTCGACCTCGGCCGTCACCGTGGTGAACGGCTCGCGCTCGACCGGCGCGTGGCTCGCGTCGACGACCCGCGGAAGCGTTCGCAGCTCGGCAAACAGGGTGTCGCTCGTGCTCTCGACGCCCCAGCGGTTGCGCAGGGCGACGCGAATCCGGTTCTCGCCGCCTCGCAGCACGACCCGGGCGCTCAGGGTCGCGCGGTCGAGGTCGACCGTCGGCGCAGCGATGGGTTCGTCGTTGAGCATGAGCTGGGCGTCGAAGGGATAGCGTGCGTCGGGCAGGGTCAACTTGCCCGAGATCGGCATCTCGACGGGCGGATCGCCCGCCTCGCGCTCGATGGGGCCGGCCCGGTCGAGCGGATCGAGGGCCACTTCGGGCAGGGGCGGGCGGAAGTCGACCGCGATGGGCTGCGAAGCCTCATCGCTGTCGGCCGACCGCGCGTAGAAGTCGAACTGCTGCCTGCCCGGCTCCAAGTCGATCTCCTCGACGAACTGCCACGCGCCCCCCTCGGCCGCCTCGCGGTACTCGAGGCGCTGGCGGTGGGGCGCCTTCTCGCTCCGCCACTCGGCCACGGTGAGCGGCTCATCGGCCCGGATCGTGCCTCGCACGCGCAGCTTCGGCCGCGCTACCACGAGCACGCCGTCCTCCTGGCTCGGCCACACCGCCTCGGCCTGACCCGTTCCCTCCTCGATGCTCTCGAAACGATCGAGCGCGATCTTGGGAGGCAGGGCCTTGGCCTTCCGGTAGGTCACGCGAAACACGGCTCGCGTGGTCTCCTGGTCGCGCGTCGCCTGTGGCGACTCGCGGTTGCTTGCCAGCAGCTCGACGACGTTGTCGCCGGGTTGCAGGGCCAGTTCGCACTCGACCCGCGTCCCTTCCAGAGCCACGGGCTCGATGAGACGGCCGTTCTGCCGCACGCGCACGTCGACGGCCTCGTTGCCCGGCGATTCGACGTCGGCCACGAGGCGGAACGTCTTGTCCTCGACGACCTGCTGCTCGGCGATCGGGCTCTCGACGCGCGGCGGCAGCGGCAGATACTCGACGGTCGTATCCCACGTGAATTGCCTGGGCGGGGTCTCGTTCGTGTCGACGACCGCGCGAAAGCGCCGGGTGCCTCGGTTCCAGTCGAGATCCCGCACGTCGGCGATCCACGCGTCCTCGCCGACCTGCTCGAAGTCGCGAACGGAGCGCCCGTCGGCCACGACCTCGACCGACGCGACGCGCTGCGACGGAAAGTCGTCGAGAAACAGATGGAGTTTCTCCGGGGCGTGGCGGATGCGAATCGCTCCGCCGGGCGTGCGCTCTTGCTGCGCCTCGGGGCCGAACCGCATCGTGATTCCCCGGGGCGGATCGGGGCGGCGCTCCTCGAGCGTGCCCTGCTCGACGAGCTCCTTCACCAGGCCCTCGCGGTAGTAGGCGCCGCGGTACTCGTCGGCCCCGGCGAACCGCGTGGGGCTGGCCGGGTCGGGCGTGTTGAAATGCCACCCGAGATACCGCTCGGCGTCGCGCCCGCTCGCTTCGTAGGGGCCCAGGGGCGTCCAGGCGATCCACTGCCGGCGTTGCTCCGCGTCGGGCAGGGTGACGAACAGGCTGAGCATGGGCTTTCGCTCGTCGATGCCTTGGCCCACGGCAAGCGTGATCTCGCGCGGCTGTCCCTTGCGCACCACGTTCAGCTTGACTCGCGTCGCCGGGGCGAGGGCCCAGAAGGCGTCGAAGAATTCGCGAACGCTCGTCCAGGTTCGCTCCTGGCCCTCGACCTCGAGGCTCCGCAACACGTCGCCTCGAGCCAAGGCGTTGCGGATCGGGGCGGGCGCCGTCTCCAGGATCCTGCCGACCACGATCGCCTCGCGCCCGTTCGATTCCGTCTTGCGCACGGCGACGCCCGGCAACATGCCGTGCCGCGCGATGATCGTATCCCGATCGGCGAGGCTCCAGAGGCAGACGGTCTGGTCGCCGGCCACCGACGCCAGCAGTCGCCCGTCGCGCGAAAAGCTCAGGCTGCTGACGGTCTGCGTATGTCCGGTGAGCTGCCGGAACGCCTCGCCAGAGTCGGCGTTGTAGAGCCGCAGCATCGCCTGCCCCAGTTGGTGCGACGCGACGGCGAGGATGGCAGGCCGACCCTCGGCGGCCGCGTCGGCGCCGGTTCCGGCGAAAAAGGCGTGGGTCGAAAGGGTCTCTCCCTCGGGCATGGTCGCCCGGCTTATCTCTCGGCCGCCCCGGGTGACGATCAGAGTGACGAATCCTTCCTGTTCGACGGGCTCGATGCGCCAGTCGCGTGCTGTCGACGCGTCGTCGATCCACGGGGTCGCGTCGGCGACGGTGCGTGTCGCGTCGAGATCGAAGACGATCTGGCCCGAGGGTCCGCGCAGTCGCAGGCCCTTGCGTTCGCCTTGGCGGACGAAGCAAACCTGCTGCCAAAGGCTGCCCGACCCCCGAAGGACCTGGAAGGGCCCACCCCCCTGGCGAACGCTCTCGCCGTCGTAAAGCCAGATCGACTGGTCCACGTCGCCGACCACGGCCACCACCTCGGCGCCGGGTGACGCGGCGACCGCGGGCAGCGCCCCGGTGGGCGGCACGTCCCAAAGCGTGGTACGGCCCGCAACCCCGTCGAACCGGCCGTCGACCAGCGTGATCCATTGCAGCAGGTACTTGTCCGGCTTGTCGTCGGCCCCGCGCGCGCCGAGGCTGCGACTGACCGCGACGACGAAGTCGCGCCGATCGGCGCCCGTTCCGCAGGCGATCGCTCGGGGAATGAGCAACGCGCCTTGAGCAGCCTGGTCGAGGGGGAGCGACTGGCGCGTTCCCGAAGGATCGCGAAGAGCGAGCCTTCCGCCCCGGTCGAACACGCCGGTGACGAACCCGTCGGCCGAGGGGAGAAAGGCTGCCGTGATACAGTATCTTCCGCACGGCACCGCCTGCATATCGTTGGGGGCCACGTCCCACCAGCGGAATTGTTCGTCGCCCCAGGCGATGGCGAGTTGGATTTGGGCCAGTTTCGGTCCCAGGCGGCGCGCGGCCAGCCCGGGGCGGCTCGTGGGCTCGGGCAGATAGCGACCCCCGATGTACGCACGGGCATGTTCGCCGCGAAGCACGTCCCAGACGCGCACCGTGCCGGCGAAGCGGCCCGAGCCGTTCGGCTGTTCCCTCCATTCCCGCGCGGCCGACACGAGCACCGGGGTGTCGGCCGAGCCCGGCGCGAAGACCATCGACAGCACCGACCCGGCGTGGCCGCGCAGCGGGCGCACGCTCCGGTCGCGCGTGTCGAACACGTAGATCATGCCCTCGTCGAGCCGCATTTCGGGCGTGAGGACACCTTCGGAAGGCAGAACGCGCCCGGGCTGCCGGAACCCGGCCCCACCCCGGGGCACGCCGTGTCCGGCCACGGCCAGCCACCGTCCATCGGGCGACACGCTCATCGCGTTGATCGCCCCGTGGAGCCCCGGCCCAATGGGAACCCGGTAGGTCGAGCCCGGCTGCTCGACGAAGCGTCCGGTGCGCGGGTCGCGGCGCCAGACGTAGACGACCTTGTCCCAACCTGCCGCGTAGAGCGTCCCGCCCGTCGGGTCGAAGGCCAGGGCGGTGCCGTAGCTGCGCGGGCCTCCCGCCTCGACGCGCAAAAAGGGCTCTTTGTCGACCGAGGGCGGCTCGTCGTCGCCCGGGGCTCTCGTCGTTGCGAGGACGAACAGAACGGCTGCCGGCAGAATGCGGAGTGCGGCGCTCATGGCGATCCCCTGGTTTCGCTGGAGGGCACGGCCAACTTTTCGATGACGACGCGAAATCCCGTATCAGGCGAAGGGTAAGGATAGGGCCAAGGCTTGTCGTGTTCGCGATCGACCAGGTCGTCGTACCGCAACGGACCTTCGGCGGCGAAGCTCCGGCCGCGCCGCAGCACCGCGTCGATGTCGGTGGGGTTCGGCAGCGGCACCTCGCCGCGCCCTCCATGAATACTACGCGTGAACTCGTATCCGTTCCCGGCCATGTCGCGAACGCCGAAGGGGCTCACGTCGTTTCGGGCCTCTCCGACCCGCATGGGACCCTCCGACTCGCGGTCGACGGCGATCGTGCCGGGCTCGTAGGGCTCGACGAAAGGCCCGGCGCCGGTCCGGTCGGGGCGGTACAACCCGGCCGCCGTATCCCATTGCACGATCGAGGGGAGGTGGCCCTTGGGGCCGGCCAGCCATTGCGAGAACGCATAAGCCTGCTCGACGGTCACCCCAAGAACGGGTCCATCGGGGTCGCGATCGCCCGGGGCCCACGGCGAATCGCCGAGTGCGTCGGGCGACTGCTCGACGTATCGGCGGAACAGCCCGTTCGAGACCTTGTTCTCCATCATGTAGAAAAGCTGCTCCTCGTGCGGCTCGTGGATCAGCACGAAAGCCACCTCGGCGCCGTCGCGGAAACGGCGGACGATTCGTCGCGGGTAGGCCCGGTCGCCGATCGTGACCGGCTCGTCGCCCTCGGCGGCCTGGAATCCCGCCGGCAATTCGACGGTTGGCGCGCGCCGCGCGTCGCCCGGTCGAAGGAAGACGACCCACAGCGCGACCAGGGCCAAAAGCAGCGCCGAGCTGGCCAGGGCGGCGTATCGCGCCCAGGGGCTCGGGCGCAGCGCCGGCTGCGCGTTCGCTTCGATCATCGCCTCGACAAAGGCCCGGTTCGAGGGATACCGCTCTTCGGGGTTCAGCGACGTGGCCTTGCGCAGCACCTTCTGTTCGGCCTCGCCGGCCAGCGAGAAGTCGAGGTTGCCCGTGGTGTGCGCGGTGAGCATCTCCAAGGCCGAGGTCTTCGGCGGGAAGGGCGTGCTGCCGGTGCGAAGCTCGTAATAGCTGATCGCCAGCGAATACTGGTCGGTGGTGGGCGTCGGCTTTTCGCCGCGGGCCGCCTCGGGCGCGATGTAGGCGAGCGTGCCCTCCAGGCGGTTCGTGGTCTTTCGCTGCCCGACGACCCGGGCCAGGCCGAAATCGCAGACCTGCACCGACCCCCCCACGAGCAGCAGATTTTGCGGCTTGATGTCGCAGTGCTGGATCGCCCTGCCCCCGAGCTCGACGTGGGGTTGGTTCAGGAAGTCGATCCCCTTGGCGGCCTCCTGCATGTACGAGATCAGCTCTTCGTAAGGAATGCCCTGCCGGCCCTCGGCCTCGCACTCCTTGAGCCGGTCGTGGAGGCTCTTGTCGGCCAGGGTCATGGCCACGGCGAGCGTGTGCGGCAGGGGCAACCCGGGGCTCATCGTCGCGTTCGGGTTGCTCAGTTGCGAGCTGACCTCGTCGAGCACCTCGTCGGGAATGACCTGACCCTCGGTATCGAGCAGCCACACGTCGGTGATCTGCGCGAGGTGGGCGTTGTGGATCCGCTTGATCTGCTGGATGGCCAACAGCTCTTTGACGCCGTGGCGGTACTCGAGGTCGATGAACTTCATGGCCTTGGACACGCCGCCCGGCCCGCGGACCAGCCAGACCTCGCCCAGCGCCCCCCGGCCGAGGAACCTCTCGAGCACGTGGTAGGGGATCGGTGCGTCGTACTTGTGAAACGCCATGGCGGTCGTCCGTGCGTCGAGGACCTCCCCAAACCGGTTCGGCCCTTGAGATTACCCTATCCGTCGGCGCGGTTCCTGGCAACGGGCACGTCGGGGTTTCGAAGCGTCGGAGCGATCCGCGAACAGGGGGCCGTCGCAAGAGAGCGGCTGCAGGGAACCAACCGCCGGTCGCACCGTCAGCCCCCCAGTTCGTGACGGAACCGATGCAGGTCCTCTTCGGTTCGTTCGACGACGTTGCGCAGGTCGTCGACCTCGCTGCGGAGTTGCGAGACCTGCAAGCGCAGCTCGTGCAGCTCCCGGCGCATGGCGTCGAGCAGCTCGGGCACGGCTCCATCGGAGGCCCGCGGCGCGCGGGAATCGGGAGCCGAGGATGCCGCGGCGCCAGGCGGCGCGACGGGATCGGCCGCGGCAGCGCCCGCACCCGCGGCCGATCCGTGTTGGGCCTTGATCTGCTCCAGCTCGCGCGGTGGATACAGCGCGTGGGTGACCACGTGGCCGCGGCCTTCGGGCGTCAAGGCGATCACCAGCCCCTTCGACTTGAGCGAGGTCAGCACGGAGCGCAGGGCGTCGAGATCGGCGATGCGATCCATGCGCGACGCCCGGGCGCGCAAGTCGCCTTCCGTCTGGGCGCCCCGCAGCAACAGCTCGCCCATCACCGACAGCTCGACCTTCTCGACCCCGAGCCACTCGTACAGATAATGGCGGTACTTCGCGACGCGCCCGTAGCCTTCGATGATTCCCACGGCGCCGATCTGCCGGAGGCGGTCCAGCGACTCCTCCACGTCGTCGGGCTCGAGATTCATGACCGGCGCGCGATTGCTCTTCTGATTGCAGGCCGCGCAGATCGCGCTGAGCGACATGGGATACGCGTTGGGCGTGGTCTTCGCCTTTTCGATCAGCACGCCCGCCACGCGACGGTCGATCGCGGCAAGGGGCTGCCACTGGGGCGATCGGGAGGGCGGCGGGCTCGACGGTTCGGTCATCCGTCATCCTTTCTTGTCGGGAGGGGACGCGGGAATACGGTCTGGCGGCACGCGGGAAGACGAATCCTCCGACCACGGGCTCCGTCGCCACGACGAAGCGCGGGCTTCGCGACGGCGTTCGCCATTCGGCTTATTGACGATGCCTCGCGCGAGCGATACACTTGCGCGATTCGTTCTCGCGACCGCGACCTCATCATCGTAGCAGAGAACCGCTCCGCTTTTGACTACCAGGAGAGGATTGCCTTGCCAGCGACAGGACATGACGTCGACGGAGTGCGGATCGGCGATTCGGCGTTCGGGCTGGGTTTGTTTGCCACGAGGCGTTTCGCGCCGGAGGAACCGATCGGCGCCGTTCGGGGACGCGTGGTCGATGACCCGGAGTACGGCTCCGACTACTGCATGGAATTCGGCGACGGGCTCGCCCTCGATCCCGCGGCCCCGTTCCGGTACTTGAACCACAGTTGCCGTCCCAACTGCGCCCTGTACATCTACGACGCCGAAGACGACCGGGGGCAGCCGGCCGCGCCGGAGCTGTGGGTCGAGGCGCTCGTGCCCATCGAGCCGGGCGAGCAATTGACCATCGATTACGGCTGGCCGGCCGAGGCGGCCATCCCCTGCGCCTGCGGCAGCCCGAATTGCCGCGGCTGGATCGTGGCCGAGGACGAAGCCCATCGTCTGCCGGCGCGCCCCGGTCGCTCGAATGCCGCGGTCGCGCCGAAGATCGAGGCGGTGCCAACGCCTGCCACGCCGGCTTGAACGCGGCACGCCTCGCGCGAAACCAAGCGGGCACCGCCGGGGTCTCACGTCTTCACGGGGCGCAGCGGGCTGCGGGCGATGGTGAATTTCATTGGACCGGCGGCAAAGTGGACCGTCGCCTTGCGCCCCGCCCCGCTGCCGCTCAACGCGACGACCCGACCCAGACCGTGCTCGGGATGACGCACGAGCATGCCTTGATGAAAGCGATCGGGCTCGACCGCCGCCGGATCGCCGTCGCCGGCCAACTCCGCGGCCGTCATCAGCCGGACGGTCGACGCGCGCGACCGGCCCGGCGTCGGAGCAACCGACCGCGGCGCCACGGCCGGCGCCGGGCTGAACGACGAATCCGACCACGTGGGCGCCGCCGCGGCCAGGTCGGCGACCTCCATCTCGTGCCGCGGCAATTCCATGAGAAAACGGCTGGGAATGGTCAGCTTGCGCTGCCCTCGAAAATCGCGATACCCGGCCATGCTGATATGAAGCTCCTCCTGGGCGCGGGTCATCCCCACGAAGGCCAGCCGGCGTTCTTCCTCGAGCTGATCGGGATGGTCGCGGCTTCGCTCGTGGGGCAACAGCCCTTCTTCGACCGCCACCAGGCAGACCACGGGAAACTCGAGCCCCTTCGAGGCGTGCAGCGTCATCAGCGTCACGCGGTCGCTCTCGGCCTCCCAGTCGTCCGTCTCGCCGACCAGGCTCGTTTCTTCCAGGAAGTCCTCGAGCGGGCAGGGGCCGTGGTGCCGCTCGTCGAACTCGCGGGCCACGGTCAACAGTTCCTCGATGTTCGCCAGACGCTCGACGTCCTCTTCGTTGTCCGACCGCGCAAGCCGTTCCTGGTAGCCCGACCTGGTGAGCACGTGTCCCAGGATCTCTTCGACCGGCGCGTTGGCGACCCGGGCGAGCGCGTCGAACTGGACGACGAACCCGGCCACGAGCGACCGCATGCGCGGGCGGATCGACTCGACGTGATGGCACTGCCGGGCGGCATCGACAAGCGACAGCCCCCGCCCGGCCCCGTAGTGGGCGAGCCGCTCGATCGTCTTCGCCCCGATGCCTCGGGGCGGGGCGTTGACCGCCCGCAGAAAGGCCAGCTCGTTCCGCGGATTGTTGAGCAGTTGCAGGTAGGCCAGCACGTCTTTGATCTCGGCCCGCTGGAAGAACTCCAGGCCGTGGACCATCTGGTAGGGCACGCCCTGCTCGCGCAGTGCGAATTCGAGCGAGCGGCTCAGGGCGTTGATGCGGTAGAAGATCGCGTAGTCGCGCGCGCGGCGCCGCCCGCCGCGGATTTCGTCGGCGATGCGCGCGGCGATGCTCTGGGCCTCTTCCTTCCCGTCGGCGTAGGTGGTCAGGCGCACGGGCACCCCCTCGCCGTTTTCGGTGTAGAGGTCCTTGTCTTTGCGTTTGACGTTGTGGGCGATGAGTTGGGCCGCCACGCGGAGGATGCGCTTCGTGCTGCGGTAGTTGCGCTCGAGGCGCACGACGCGCACGTCGGGAAAATCGCGCTCGAACTCCAGGATGTTCTTCAAGTTCGCACCCCGCCATCCGTAGATCGACTGATCGGGATCGCCGGTCACGGCCAGGTTGGGATGGTCGATCGACAGGGCCCTTGCAATGGCGTATTGGGCCAGATTCGTATCCTGGTACTCGTCGACCAGCACGAACCGGTATCGCTCGTCGAGGCTTTGTCGAAGCTCGGCGTTGTCGCGCAGGAGGACCGCCACGTGCAACAGCAGGTCGTCGAAGTCGACCGCGTTCGACCTGGCCAACTCGGCCTGGTAAGCGGGGTAAACCTTGCGAATCGCGACGCCCAAGGCGTGGCCGGGGCGGGGCTGGTATTGGTCGGCGGGGATCAGGTTGTTTTTGGCCCAACTGATGGCGGCCGCCAGCGAGTTGGGCGTGAACGGTCCCGAATCGATCTTCAGGCGGCCGATCGTGCGGCGAAGCACGCGCGAGCTGTCGTTGGCGTCGTAGATCGTGTAGTTCTCCTCAAGTCCCACCAGGGGGGCATACCTGCGGAGCAACTGGGCGCAGAACCGGTGGTAGGTTCCGACCCATACCCCCCGATGCGCCGTGAGCCGCTCCAGGCGGCTTCGCATCTCGTCGGCCGCCTTGTTGGTGAAGGTGAGGGCGAGAATCTGGTTCGGCGCGACGCCCCGCTCGAGGAGACGGGCGATTCGGTAGGTGACGACGCGGGTCTTGCCGCTTCCCGGCCCGGCGAGGATGAGAAGCGGACCCTCCAGGTGTTCGACGGCTTCCCGTTGGGCCGGGGTGAGCGTTTCGAGCGGGAGGTTCAAAACAGATGCCTCTTCGTGAGGGGACGGTTCCCGATTCAAGCGGGGATGGGCCCCGCCGATTCCGGCGGCGAGCCACTTCTGAGTATACGGAAGGGGGAGCGATTTCGTCATGCCCCCGCTTTCCGACGAACCGCGCTACCCAAGAAGGCTTCGCGTCGTATATACTGAGGGGCCGGTGGCGGGTCGAGCCCGCCGGACGCGTCGGATTGTCCCATCAACGGAGTGTGGGAGAAAGCCCATGGGAACGCGAATTCCTTTGAGCACGTCGGACACCCAGGCCCAGGACCTTCAAAAGAAGCTCGAGATGAGCACGGCCGAAATCGGCCTCTCGGTCCGAACGACCAACTGCCTGGAGGAGAAGGGCATCTTCACGGTTCTTGACCTGCTGAACTGCAGCCGGGAAGACTTGCTGAGTATCTCCAACTTTGGTGAGAAGACGCTCGAGGAGGTGTATCTGGCGTTGGAGGGGATCGGCTTTTACCGTCGCGGGCGACGCGCGGCGCCGCTCCCGAACGCGCGACGCGTGACGATGCCCACGCCGACTGCCATGCCCCTGGTCGACGAATAGGCGTTCGGGAGCGCTGCCGGCGCGCTGGCCGGCTCCCGAGGGCCGTCGCCGACCACGCCCCTCGGCCAACGCGGCGGAGACATCCAATTGGCGCGCAGCTTCCGAGTGTATCAAAAAAAACGCGGCAACCGGCGAACCGGTTCGAAGAAGCTCGGCAGTGCGGGCGAGGGTTTGTTCTTTGCGCTGGTTCTGCTGGTCGGGTTCGTCGGCTTGGTCGTGCTCATCGCCACCCTGGTGATTCCCGAGTGGCGGGCCAACTACCAGTTCATCCGCCATCCCTGCACGGTGCGCGACCTGCGGATCGGCCAGAAGGAGGGCGACGACGGAAACCTGTCGCGCCCCGAGGTCCAGATCGAGTACGAACTCGGCGGCAAGACGTACCGCGTGTGGACTTACGATGTCCACACGGTCCGCGGGGGCGGCTATTCGGCGCGCGAGGACGAAGCCAAGACCGTTCTCGACGGCATCCTGGTCGGCCGCGACTACTACTGCTATTACGACCCCGCCGACCCGGGGGTGGCCGTCCTGGTGCGGGGGTCGGACGGGTGGGTCTGGCTGTCGTTTCTCATCCCCGTGTCGTTCATGCTGATCGGCGGTGGGGGCCTCGTGCATGCGATCCTCACCTGGGGCAAATCGACGGAGCGGCGCGCCAACCTCGCCCGGCGGGCCTCGCGCCTCGGCCGAATCGCGACGAACGGCAAGGCCCGGACCGACTTCCCCTATGTTCCCGCCCCCGACCGGATCGCCGACAGCCCCGGCACCCGGTTGGCCTTTCGGCTGCCCGTGGTCGATTCGTCGGTCGGGTTCCTGCTCGGCTGGCTGGCGGCAAGCCTGTTGTGGAACGCCGTCGTGGCCGTGTTCGCGCTGGTGGCGGTCAGCCGGTTCGTTTCGGGCAATCCCGACTGGCTGCTCGCGTCGTTCACCCTGGCCTTCGCCCTGGTCGGCATCGGCCTGTTCGTCTATTCTCTGCGTCGGGTGGTCGTCACCATGGGCATCGGCCCCACGCTGGTCGAGGTTTCCGATCAACCCCTCTCGCCGGGCGGCCGGTACGAGGTCTTTCTGTCGCAGACGGGCCGGCTGCGAGTGAACTGGCTGGAGATGTTCCTCGTCTGCGAGGAGGAAACCACCTTCCGGCACGGCACCGACGCGCGGACCGAGACCCGGCGGGTCTACCAGAATCGCATGTTGCGGGAGGAAGCCTTCGAAGTCGAGGCGGGCGCCCCCTTCGAAGCCGCCTGCGACGTCGCGCTGCCCCCCGGCGCCATGCATTCGTTCAAGTCGCTTCACAACGAGGTCGCCTGGAGAATCCTCGTGCGCGGCAGTGCCGCCGGCTGGCCCGACTTCGAACGCTCCTTTCCCTTGATCGTGTATCCCAGGCCCAACGGACCGCAGCGGCCATGAGCGAGCCCCGCGTGACGATCCGCTTCGACCGGAACGGGCGCACCTACCGCCCCGGCGAAAGGCTTTCGGGCGCGTACCGGCTCGAGTCGATCCCTCGCGACGAGGTGAAGACCGTCGAGGTCTCCGTCCTCTGGCACACCGACGGCAAGGGCGACGAAGATCTGGCCGTCCACGATTTCTGGCGAAGGTCGGTGGAAGACGACGCGGGGGGGCCGATCCAAATCGCGGGACGATTCGAGACCGTGCTGCCCAACAGCCCCATGAGCTACGAGGGAGCGATCCTCAAGATTCGCTGGTGCGTTCGCGTGCGCGTCTTCCTGACGCGCGACCGCGAAGTCGTCGGCGAAACCCGCTTTCGATTGGGCGAGGTGGCGGCCGCTGCCAAGGCGAGGACGACGTGAGCGCGCGCGGCAAACCCGATCCGGCCGAGAATCCCTTCTCCACGCGGCACGTGCGCCCGGGCGCCATCGCCTATCAGTTCCCTCCCGGAAAGACGCTCCGCGATCTTGTCGATCGGCTGCGGCGCAATCGCTGGCTCGGCCAGATCGTGGGCCCCCACGGAAGCGGCAAATCGACTTTGGTGGCTACGCTCCTGGACGCCCTGGGCGACCTGGGACGGCATACCGTGCTCATCGAGCTGCACGAAGGACAACGGAGCCTGCCGGTCAGGCTGCGCGGGCTGGCCGGACTCGCCGCCGATTCGGTGGTCGTCGTGGACGGCTACGAGCAGCTCGGGCTGCTCCGCCGCCTTGCCCTCCGGCGCGTATGCCGCCGCAACGGGCTGGGGCTCGTGGTCACCTCGCACGCGTCGTGCGGGTTTCCCGACTTGTTCCGCACCGCGACCAGCCCGCCGCTGGCGCAACGGATCGTCGAGACGCTCGTTGCCGGCGACGGTCCGATCGCCCCGTCGGCGGTGCGCGACCGTTTCGTCGACCACCAGGGCGACCTGCGCGAGATGCTCTTCGACCTTTACGACTTGTGGGAATCGCTCAACGCGTCGCGCGCCGGCACGGCCGGCACAGCTAGCACCGACGTCACCGCCAGCAACGACGGCACGGACGGCTGAACCGGCGCCTGGGAACCGAACCCGACGGCGCCGCGTAGAAAGGGGCGCGGATTGTCGCCCCCCTGGCCCGCTTCGGGGCCCGTGGCGACCTATTCTTGCGTGGCGCCGCGCTTGCGCCTCGTTTGGGGCGCCGAGAACGAACCCGCAAAGTCTTCCCGATACGAACGATCCGCACAAGACGAAACGACAACCAACGGGCGGGCGGCGCCGGATCCGCTTCTTGACAACCCGGTTGCGACCTGCTGAGATGAAGGGTGCGCCGCATCTCGATTTGGAGGAAAACGATGTCCAAGCCGAAACAGCGTTGGTGCCTCTTGCCGCTCCTCGTTGCCGCGATGGCCATGTGGGCGACGCCGGCCCGGGCGTGTCTTTTCGATTGGCTCTGGCCATCGTCGCCGTCGTCGACGATGTCCAGCGCCACGACGTACGCCCCGCCCTATTCCGCCCAGCGCGTGAGCTACCTGCCCGCGACCTCCGGCGTTTCCGCTTCCTACATGCCGACGGCGCAGACGTGCTACTACACGCCCGAGACGAGCTACCGCTGGACCTACTCGCGGATCACATCGACGAGCTATCGCCCGGTGACGACGTTCGATCCCTGCTCGGGCCAGCCGGTGACGGTGCACCAGCCGGTGACCACGAAGTCACTCTTGCCTTGGCTTCACCGCGAGCCGTACACGACGTATCGCTTGACGTGCACGAACGCGGGCGTGGCTTGCCCGAGCCCAAGCGTTACGTGTTCCCCGTCGTGCGTGACCTGCCCGACCTCGACGTTCGGCAGCGCGCCGAGCAGCCCGTCGTGCGCTCCGGTCACGGTGGTGCCCGACTCGGCTTCGTCCACGTCGGACCCCGGCTATGAGCCCCGCACCTACAAGAGGCCCGCCGATTCGAGCGAGTCGCCGAGCGAAGAGAACGGGCCGGCCTTGCAAGGCCCGACGCCCGATTTGAACAACGGGCCCGCTTCCTTGAGGAAGCCCCAGCCGAGCGCCCTCGATAATCGCACGGCGGCCCGCGACGTTCCGTACGCGGTATTCCGCCCGATCCAGTGGACGCCCGCGCCGGCAACTGTCCCGACGACTCGCCCGCCCGCGCTCGAAGTCGACGGCTGGCGCGCGTCGCGCGACTGAGGGCGTCGCCGTTCGACTCCGCCCCGTTCGCGGGGCTTCGATCTCGACCGAGCGTCACGCGGCGTTCGCGTTCTCCTCGGAGTCGCCGCGCCGTCTCGAACCGGATGCGTTGACCGGCGGGTCGGCGCAGCGGATACTGGGACACGCTCGCCTGCCGGCGGATGCTCGTGGAGGGATGTCCTCGATGCGTCCCGATCATCCCTGGCGGCCGGGCGATCGCGTCGGTCATTGCCTCCGAGGAGAACACCATGCTCGCGCCGCGAACCACCTCCGCCGGCCTGTCGCTTTTCGTTCTGTTGCTGGGGGCCCCGGCGGGCCGGGCCGCCGATCTCGAATCGCTGCGCGTGCTCCAGCCGGAGTATCCCCAGGCGTTCTTCTTTCGCTCGTCGGAAGGGATGGCCGGCAACCCGCGCCTCGGCTACGACCGCTGGGCCGCTTGTTTTTCGCGCCTGATGGGAATCGAAGGCAAGGTGCTCGAGGAAGAGATCCCCGGCCGGTCGGTGCCGAACGTCGAGTTCTTCACGCGATTCAAGCGGGAACATCCCGATCAGCTCGTCATGCTGCACTACAACGGGAACGCGCGCGACCCCCGCTGGCAAATCGGCGAGTTCTTCGCCGGCCATTTCCTCTACTTCAATGGCGCGACGATCACCGGCGACGTGCCGGCCGAGGCGGGCGAGACCGAGATCGAAGTCGACGATCCCACGCTGTTTCGCACCGGCATCGGCCGGTACCAATGGTCCAACGACGACGTGGGCCTGTGCGAGCTCGACGCCCAAGGCAGGCCCGACTGGCACCGCAGCGAACAGGTGCAGCTCGTATCGGTCGACGCGCGGCGCAAGACGATCCGCGTCAAGCGGGGCTGCTACGGAACCGAGCCGCGCGCCTTGCGCGCGGGCACGGCCTACGCGGCCGCGCACGTGACCGAAGGACCCTGGGGCCGCCAGTCGAATCTGCTCTGGTACTACAACTATGCGACCGTTTGCCCGCGCGACGCCGCGGGGCGCACGTGCAACGACGTCCATGTGCGCGAGCTGTCGGCTCGTTTCCTCCCGGGAGGCGAACTCGAGGCCTTCGACGGGATCGAGTTCGACGTGATGCACCACGAGCTCGCCCGCGGCGGAAGACTCGGCGCCGACTGCAACGCCGACGGACAGGCCGACGGCGGCATCATCGACGGCGTGAACGTCTACGGCATCGGCGTGGTCGAGTTCTGCCGCAGCCTCGGCGAGAAGCTCGGCCCCGACCGGCTGATCCTCGCCGACGGCATGAGCCCCCGAAACCAGCGGGCCTTCGGGCTTCTCAATGGCATCGAGAGCGAGGGCTGGCCCACCTTGAGCGACTGGGAGATCCGCGACTGGTCGGGCGGGCTGAACCGGCACTTCTTCTGGAGCCGAAACGGCCGCGCGCCGGTGTTCAACTACGTGAACCACAAGTTCACCGGGCCGGGCGACGCGCCGGGAAGCCGAATCACCCCCGAGGTGCCGATGCACGTGCACCGGCTGGTGTTTGCCGCGGCCGTGTTGACCGACTCGGCGATCTGCTACAGCTTCACTCCGCCGAAGGGGCCCGACGAACTCGTGGGCATCTGGGACGAACTGCGCAAGGGCACCGAAAACGAGCTCGGCTGGCTGGGCCGGCCGCTGGGGCCCGCCGTGCGCCTGGCCCGGAAGCAACCCGACCTGCTCGCCCCGCACGAAAGCGATCTGGCCGAGCGTCTGACGGGCGAAGGGCTGCGGTTCGATTTCGACGAGGGAGGAGTGCGGGTCCGCGCGACCGGCGGCGAAGCCACGGAGCTGCGGTTCCGACTGCGGGACGTTCGATGCGACGGACCCGACCTGTTCGTGTCGGTGACGGCCGAGGGCGAGCCCTTGGCGGGATATCCCACCGAAATCGCCCGGCGGATGTGGGTGGGGATCGCCGCCCCCGAGGGCCAGCTCGTGCGGCCCGACCCGCCCCAAACCGGGATGTGCCTGCGCGGCGGACGCGAAACGCCGATCGACGCCGACAGCGGCGCGGTCGTTCGATGGTTCGCCCAGCGCGACCTCGGCGGCCGGCAACTCGATTGCTACCTGGTCCACCCGCCCTACCGCGACACGGTCGGATACACCTTCTGGCAGCGCGAAGTGCGCGTGCCCCGCGGCGGGAGGCTCGAGTTTGCCACGGGCATGGGCGAAAAAAGCCCCGAGCGAAGCGACGGAGTCACGTTCCGCGTGCTCGTCGCCGAAGTCGCCGACGGAAGGACGGGTGACTTCCAGCCGATCTTCGAGCACTCCCAGAAGGCTTGCCGGTGGGTGGCGCACTCGGTTCCGCTGGCCGACTGGGCCGAGCGCACCGTCGCACTGAAGTTCGTCAGCGACTGCGGACCGAACGACAACAGCACGACCGACCACTCCCATTGGGGCGACGTCATGGTGGTCGGCCCCGAAGGACGCGATCGACTCACCGAGCCGGTCCGCCACATGAGCTGGCTGAACCGCCGCGCATTCACCTCGGGGTTCTACTTCAACAACGTGCGTTCCGACAAGGTGGACCTCGAGTGCCTCGTCGAGGGGTCGGAGCCGATCCGCGTTCGGGCGGCGAGCGTCCACGCGCACCCCGACGCGATCTATCGCGAGTTCGAGCGGGGGTTGGTGCTGGCCAATCCCTCGCCCCGTCCCTATTCGTTCGATCTCGACGCGCTGCTGCCCGGCCGGAAGTTCCGCCGCCTGCGAGGCTCGCCCGAGCAGGATCCCAAGGCGAACGACGGCTCGCCCGTCGCGGGCAGCGTGACGCTCGGGCCGAAGGAAGGGTTGTTTCTGGTGGTTTCCGAAGTCCCTGGCAACAAGCCGCAGGAAAAGGCCGTCTCGGCGTCACGCGCGGGGCGGTCAGGGAGGTGATCATGCGTTGCGTTTTTGTGTCGGCCGCCGTGGCGGCCTTGGCCCTTTGCGTCCAACCCGCGCGCTCCGCCGCAGTCGGCGATCCGATCGAGACCGACGCCGAAAGCGGCGCCGCGATCTACCTGCTGGGCGCCGACGAGCGGCCCGCCGACAACATCTATGGCGAGCAGCCCTACGGCGACGCCACGGGCCGTCGCATCGCGATCCGCTATTACCCGTTGCCCGAGCGGCCCGGCGGCATTAACGTCTTCGACCTGGAGGACGGCTCGAACCACGAGATCCTTTCGGGCAAGCCCCCTTTCCCGGCGTTCCACGCCTGGGGCGAGTGGCTCTATTACGCCGAGACGGTCGACGGCAAGAAGCGGCTGCGTCGCTGCAACTATCTGACCCTCGAGGTCGAGAACGTGACCGAGCTGCCGCCCGAGCGGGGCGGCTACAGCTACGGCACGGTTTCACCCGACCATCGGTACTATGCCGTGAGCGTCCGGCCGCCGGCGGGCGGGCCGTCCCAGGTGCACCTGGTCGACCTCGAAACGAACCAGTGGAGCGTGCTTCTCGACAAGCCGGGCTACCACGCCAAACACGAGCAATTCTCGCGCGACGGGCGCAACCGCGTGCTGATCCAGCTCAACCAGATGCCCGACGTCAAGGTGGTGCTGTTGAGCGAGCTGGAGATCGGCGGAATCGAACGCCCCTTTCCCGCCGATCGGCCCTACACCTTGCGCCCCACCGGCCACGAGGCATGGATCGGCGAAACCAGCCGCATCTTTTTCTCGACCGGCACCGACGCCACGACCAAGGGCAACGTCTGGTCGGCCCAGGTGGGAGACGAGAAACCCATCCTCGTGCATGAGGGCAAACGCTTCGGCCACGTCAGCGTGTCGCGCGACGGGAAGTACTGGATCGGCGACACGGGCGAGAAGGGCGTTCCTCTCTACATCGGCAGCTTCGCGACGGGCCGCTGCGAGCGGGCGTGCTTCAGCCGCACCGAGTACGACGGCAAGCAATGGAGCCACGCACACCCCTATTTGACCGCCGACAACCGGTGGCTGATCTTCGCCGCCCGGCGAGACGGCCATCCCCAGGTCTACGGCGCGAAGCTCAAGCCCGGCTGGCTTGAGAGCCTGTAGCCGGCGATCGCGGAACGGGGCACGACAGATCCGAATCGGGCGCGGCCTGCCGGATACGCTCCGGGATGACTCCGAACGAGAGACCGGGCGCCCTCGGGGGCGCCCGGTCCGGGACGGCAGCGTTCGGCGTTGGGGACGTGCTTCGGTTCAGAAGCCGTATCGGGTCACGAATTCCAGGCGCACCGATTCGCCGGGGGGCAGATCGGGGTCGCCCACCGCGGCCCCCGTGTGGAGCGTCTTCCAGGAGCTGAGTTCGAGCCCCGCGTTGAGCTTCTCGGTGACGTCGAAGTGGACGTTGCCGAAGAGGAAATGGTTGTACCTGCGACCGAGCACAAGATCGTTGTCGTTGGGGTCGTCGATGCCGAATCCCACGTGGCTGTGCCATCGCGAGGTCCAGTCGTACCAGAATTCGAACCAGCCGCCGGTCGCCCGGATTCCCTCGCGGCGGCAGGGGCACACGCCCTGGGCAATGCCGCCGAGGAACGTGCCGAGGTTGCGGCCCGTGAAGTACTCTCCCTGGAATCCGAAGCGCTCGGTGATGGGGATGCGCACGTCGACGCCGAACGACCAGGTGGCGATGCGAACGTCGTCGGCCGGCGGAAAGAAGAAGGGCGGGCCGCTGTTCGTCGTGAAGTCGAACTCTTGCTCGCCCACGTGGCCGAACACGCCCAGGTCGATGGGCCGGCAGTTCTCGCCGCGCGGCCCCAGCGTGGCCCCGAGGCGTCCCTGGATCACCGGCCAATCGGCGGGCTCGCCCTCGATCGCCGCCGTCGCGGCGAAGTCGCTGACGATGTCCTGATTCAGCGACATCTGCGCGGCCAGGCGGAGGTGGTCGGAGACCGTGAAGTACCTCTCCAGCCGGAACTGGGCCCGGCGGTACCCCATGTTGCCGCCGGCCCAGCCGACCGAGTACATCAGGGTGTTCGGGTAGAGCGGCGAGATGAGGTCCCAGTACTGTCCCACCAGGATGCGAAAACGGTCGTTCTTCGCCTCCCAGTAGGCGTGCCGCAGCAGCACGCTCGCCTTGTTTTCGACGACGAAGAAGTCGCCCTGGAAGTCGATCTCGACCTGGGCCCTGCTCTCGGCGCAATCCAACCACGGGATCTGGGGGCCGTCGACGTTCAAGCCGAGGCGCGTCCGCCGCACGTCGATGATGAAGGCGTCCTCGCCCTCGACGGCCCGCGACGGAACGAACAGCGTGTAGGCGCCGGGAAAGGTGCGGTCGCTGTCGTAGGCCATCGTGGCCCAAAGGAACCCGTAAGGCACGATGCGGAAATCGCCCTTGCCCCAGGCCAGCTTCTTCATTTCGGCCCGGAGCTCGTCCATCGTGAAGTATTGCTCGTCATCGGCAATCGAAGCGCTCGACAGCGAGGCCGGCGACACGTCGGGCGGAACGATCGGGCCCGGCTCCGGCGCCATGCCGTACTCGTAGGCGGCAGGCTCGACGCGCGAGGGCAGTTCTTCGGCGGCGGTCGCGGGGAGACGTCGCAGGGCGCCGGGCTCGAATCCCGATGCCCCCGACGGCGCCGACGCCGAGCCGACCAGCGCCAGCACCGAGAGAATCGGCAGTGCGTACCTCATGGTGTTCAGTTCCTCCCGGGTGGAGAAGATGGGACGGCTTTCGAGGCATGAAGATGGTCGCCGCCGGCACGACGGGAGAAACCGGCACGAAGCCGACTTCCGAACCATCCGATAGTCGGAGTATCGTCCGCATCCCCCGACGACTTCACGGATTGCCCAGCGGCGGATCAACCCCTACAACGCGCATGCCCCACACAGCCCGCAAAGACGCCGCGGCCGGGCGCGATCGGGCCCGCGGGTCGCCCGCCGGGCGACGTGTCCCGTCGCCGCGAGCGGCGTCCTCCCGCCCAGAAAGGCCGCCTGGCACCCGTCCCCGTTCCCCGCGACGGCGCTTTCCGGTAGGATTGGCCGAAAGCGAGGGCCCACCGGCGCCCGAAAACCATTTGTCGAGGAAGCCCCATGAAAAACGTGGTCACGCTCGTGCTGGGAGGGGGGCGGGGGACGCGCCTGTACCCGCTCACCAAGGTCCGCTCCAAGCCGGCCGTTCCCGTGGCGGGCAAGTATCGCCTGATCGACGTCCCCCTGTCGAACTGCATCAACAGCAACCTGAATCGGATGTACGTGCTCACCCAGTTCAACTCGGTGAGTCTCCACCGGCACATCCGCAGCACGTACTCGTTCGACGCCTTCGCGGGGGGGTTCGTCGAGATCCTCGCCGCCCAACAGACCTACGCGGGCGACGACTGGTATCAGGGAACGGCCGACGCCGTGCGCAAGAACCTTCGCTACGTGCAGGAACCCGACGTCGACTACGTGCTCATCCTGTCGGGCGACCAACTTTACCGGATGGATTTCCGGAAGATGATCGCCACCCACGAGGCCGCCCGCGCCGACGTGAGCATCGCGGCCGTGCCCGTGTCGCGCGACGTCGCCCCCGCCATGGGCATCATGCGGCTGGACGACGCGGGCCGCGTCGTCGGTTTCCTCGAAAAGCCTCAAACCGAGCAGGAGTTCGACCACGTGCGCACCGACCCCCGGTGGATCGAATCCCGCGGCATTGCCAGCCATGGGCGCGACTGCCTGGCCAATATGGGCATCTACCTGTTCAATCGGAATACGCTGCTCGACGTGCTCGAGAAGACCGCGTACCAGGACTTCGGCAAGGAGGTGTTTCCCGCCGCGATCCGCAGCCGGCATGTCCAGGTCCACCTGTTCGACGGGTACTGGGAGGACATCGGAACCATCAAGTCGTTCTACGAGGCCAACCTCAGCCTGGCCGCCAGCGAGCCCCCCTTCGCCCTTTTCTCGCCGGACGCGCCGATCTACTCGCGGGCCCGTTTTCTGCCCCCCTCGCGGGTCGACGGGGCCGTCATCCGGCAGAGCCTCGTGGCCGACGGCTGCCAGATCGGCGAAAACGCGGTGATCGAAAACAGCGTCATCGGGCTCCGCTGCCTGATCGGCTCGAACGCCGTGGTTCGCAACTCGATTCTCATGGGCAACGACTTCTACCGCGCCCCCGGCGAAGGAGCCGACGGTCCGGGCAACGGCGTCCCCCCGCTGGGAATCGGGGCGGGGAGCCGAATCGAAGGCGCCATCGTCGACAAGAACTGCCGCATCGGGCGCAACGTCCAGGTCGTCAACCACCGCGGCGTCGAGGACTGGAAAGAGGACGAAGAGGCCATGATCTGCGACGGGATCGCGGTCATCCCCAAAGGGGCCACCCTTCCCGACGGTTGGACTTTCTGAGGCGGCCTGACGCCCACGATCGCTCGGCGACACACGGCGTGTGTCGCCTTTGGAACGGAACACGGTCTTGCCGAGCGCGGCCTTACGAGCCGGCGGACGTCCAACCTTGGGATCGCGACCGGACCGACGGCGGCACGTGGGGAATCGGGCCGATCACGTAGGGCGCCGTTTCCACCTCGACGTCCTCGACCACGTCGCCTTCGGTGATCGAAAGGACCGTTTCCGGAGTCATCTCGCCCAGGTACGGCGCCGAGTCGCCGTCGAGGTAGGGTCCCCCGACCGGCATCGACGTGCCCGAGAGGATCGACCCGGTCCGGGCGGTGGGCGAGCAACTCTCGCCGCATTCGCCCGACATGAGGGGGCCGCACTCGTCGTAAGGAGTCGTGCACATTCGGCAGCCCGCCAAGGATACCACGAAGGCGAGCGCGACGCAGCAGGTGCGATTGCGAGACATCCAAGCCAACCTTTCCCGACCCGGGGCGAAGTTCGTCCGTTCTGCCGCATGCGCCCCGACGTCTCTTGACGCGGGGGCGTGCACCGGTATATTCGGCCGAAAACTCACGCTAATCCGCATTTTTTTCCACGTTCCCTCGAGGAACCGCTCGTGCCGGCCCCAGGGAAGTCGTCCCAAGCCCCCCATGGCACCCAAAGCACCCGAATTCGGCTTGCCTTCTGGGGTCTGCTGGCACTGACGGCACTCGCCCGTCTGCCGGGGATCAACCGTCCGCTGTTGGGCAACTTCTCGACGAAGAGCGTGGTCTACGCGATGATCGCGCGCAACTGGGTCGAGGGGCGGGCGGGGCTGTTCTATCCGACGCTCGACTGCCTCGTGGGAGGAAAACGGTCGCTGCACATGATCGAGCTGCCGGTTTCCGCGTACCTGAGCGGGGGACTGTGGCGGCTTTTCGGCGG
>Ga0334894_1001093_pt1 | contig 25109 bp, 12 predicted proteins | sample GraSluR3_MG_6_FD_207225 | JGI IMG/M metagenome (GOLD analysis project Ga0334894, IMG submission 207225) | Sludge microbial communities from methane-producing bioreactor in Wageningen University, Netherlands - Granular Sludge_12_05 R3 | ecosystem: Engineered > Bioreactor > Anaerobic >...
GAACGTCGGAGACGGTGGGCGAGGTGATGCGCGCGGGCCACTCGATAATCGCGGGCACGCGGATGCCGCCCTCCCACAAGCTCCCCTTCCGCCCTCGCAGCCCGCCGGTCGAGCCCGGCCCCTGCGCGCCGTTGTCGCTCGTGTACCAGAGCAGGGTGTCTCGGGCGATGCCCAGCTTGCGGATCTCGCGGCGGAGGTGGCCCACGGCCCGGTCGATGCCGGTGATCTCGCCGTAGTAGTTTTGGAGTTTGGCGGGCAGGCCGGGATAGAGCGCGCGGATCTCGTCGGTCGCCACGTGGGGCGAGTGGGGCGAGCCGAACCACACCACGGCCAGGAAGGGCTGCTTGCGCCCGGCCGCCTCGCGGATGAACTCCAGCGCCGCCTCCACGGTCACCCAGGAGCTTTCGCCCTGGGTCTTCACGGCCTTGCCGTTGCGGCTCATCCAGGGGTCGTTCTCGTAGAAGTTCGGGCTGGAGACCCACCTGTCGAACCCGCTCCGGCCGGGGCAGACCGGGCTCTCCGCCCGAACCGGTCCCAGGTGCCACTTGCCGAAGTGCCCGGTCGCGTACCCGGCGCGCTGGAGGGCCTCGGCCACGGTCACCTCTTGCGGGCGCAGCGTGTGGCCCCACGAGAAGCAGGCGAACCGGTTGGGATGCCGGCCCGTCAACACGCTTCCCCGGGTGGGCGAGCACACGGGGGCGGCCGCGTAAAAGCGATCGAGGCGCAAGGCCCCGGCCGCCATCGCATCGAGCGTGGGCGTCTTCAGCACGGGATGCCCGTTATAGCCCACGTCGCCCCACCCCTGGTCGTCGGCCATGCAGAGGATGACGTTCGGCGGCGCCGCGCCCTCCGCGGCCGCGACCCGATCGCCGGCGGTCGAGAAAACCAGGGCCACCGCACACGCGACCGGTCCCAGGGAGAGCTTTGCGGAAATCGGAACCCATTGCATGGCATCACCTCGTCGTACCGGGCGGGGGGTTGAACTCCAGGCCTTCCGTTGTACCCTGCCGACGGTCGACGCCGCAAGCAATATCGACGGCGACTTTCGTTCATCGGCAAGGTGATCCCGTCCGACTTTCGGAGTCTCCTCCAGGGCCAGCGCGCACTCTGGGCAAAATGAGCTGGCGCGGCAAGGGGCTTTGTGGGAGAATCTCTCGTATGACATCTACGCGTTACTACGTAAGCAGCCTGCGTCGCAACGGCAAGCAATTCGCCAATGCCGTCCGCGACCACTGGGCCATCGAAAACACGCTGCATTGGTCGCTCGACATGACTTGTCGGGAAGATGAAAGCAGGGTCCGCAACCGCACATTCGCGGACAATCGCAACAAAAGGATTGCGTCCGCTTTCGGCGGTGCGATAATGGCAGAAGAGTGGGGGCGGCCGAACCGCCCGCGGCTGGGGTCTTGTCACGCGGGGGAACAGAGATGATCGCGCGCAAGCTCATACGGCTTTTCTTGATCGCCCCGGCGATCGTGCTCTTGGCGCCGCCCGGGGGCGCCGCGGCCCAGGAAGTGAAAATGACGGTCGAGGGAGCGACCGTCGTCGTCCCTTCGCCCGACGGAACGCCGATGGTCGTGGGCCGGCCGCCTTCGATGCCGTCGCCGGGGCCCGTGCCGGGGGCGATTTCCCCGCCCGCCGCCAAGGCGCAAGACCCGAAGAAACCCGAGGGCGCCGACAAGGACCCGTCGAAACCCGACGCCGAGCAGGGCAAACCCGACGAAAAGAAAGAGGGCGGCAAGGAGAAGGAGGCGCCCAAGCCGGTCGTGCGCGAGTCGGATCCCCCTGAGCCGCCCGACCCCAAGGAACTACAGGTTCGCCCCGACGAGGAGGGGCTGCTCGAGTTCAATTTCAGCGGGCAGCGATGGCCCGCCGTGCTGCAATGGCTGGCCGACGTCTCCGAGATGAGTCTCGATTGGCAGGAGCTTCCGGGCGACTATCTGAACCTCACGACCCAGCGCAAATACACGGTTGCCGAGACGCGCGACCTGATCAACCGGCACCTGCTCGCCCGGGGCTACACTCTGCTCGAACAGGGCGAAATCCTCTCGGTGGCCAAGGTCGACAAGATCAATCCGGCCCTGGTGCCCCGGGTGGCGCCCGAAGACCTCGACGCGCGAAGCACGAACGAGTACGTCAAGGTGTCGTTCCGGCTCGGCTGGCTGCTGGCCGAGGAGATGGTCGAGCAGCTCAAGCCGATGCTCAGCCCCAACGGGAAGCTGGCCGCCCTGACGACGACGAACCGCCTGGAGGCCATGGATGCCGTCGAAAACCTTCGCCAGATCCGCGACCTGCTGGCCGAGGAGCAGTCAGGCGACGACGAGGCCCGGCTGATTCGAGTGTTCCCGCTCAAGCACACGCGGGCGGAGGTCGTGGTCGAGCAGTTGATGTCGCTGTTGGGCATCGAGACGAAGAAGGCGCCGCCGGGCCCGGTATCGCCCGACCAGATGCGGGCCCAGCAAGAGGCCATGCGCCAAGCCATGGAACAGGCGAAGCAGCAGGCCCAGGGGGCGGCGGCGAAGAGAGACAAACCCGAGGTCTACCTGGTGGCCGACAAGCGGCACAATACGATCCTGGCCAACGCTCCGCCCGACAAGATGGCGATCATCGCCGAAGCCATCGAGGCCGTCGACGTGCCCAGCGGTCGCACCCAGACGCTCGCCGCCAACCTGCTGCGCATGCACGTGTACCGGCTCGAGTCGATCCAACCCGAAGCCCTGATCAAGACGCTCGAAGAGCTGGGCGACCTCGACTTCCAGACGCGGCTGGAGCCCGACCGCGAGAACAAGGCCATCCTCGCCTACGCGCCGCTGGCCGATCACGTGACGATCGAGTCGCTCGTCTCGAAGCTCGACCGGGGCGGCCGGCGGGCCGAGGTGATCCCCTTGAACGAGCTCCGCGCCGAGTCGGTCGCCAAGGTGATCGACTTCATGATGGGCGGCGGCAAGCAGGAACCGACCGAAGACCGCTCGCGCGAGCGCTCGTTCCCCTTCTTCTTTCCCTTCAATCGGCCGTCGACACGGGGCTCCGAAACGCACGAAGACCGGTTTCGCGTCGACGCCGACGTCAAGAACAACTCGCTGCTGCTGTGGTGCAACGACTTCGAGCTGGCCAAGGTCGAGAAGCTGCTCGAAAACCTGCGGCAACACCAGCGGATCGGCGACGATCCGAACGTGGTCAAGGTGCATCGGCTCATCTCGATCGACCCGAAATCGCTGGTCAAAACGCTCCAACAGATGGAGGTGCTCGATTTCCACAGCACGCTGGAGATCGACGAGGAGAACGGCTCGATCATCGCCTACGCCTCCGAGGCCGACCAGGCCAGGATCGCCGAGTTGATCGAGACCCTCGACGGAAGCATGCGGGAGTTCCACGTGGTGCCCCTGCGCCGGCTCAACGCCGAGTACGTGGCCGGCACGATCGCCTTCATGATGGCCGGCAAGGAGGACGAGCAGCAGTCGAGCGGCTACAGCCGGACCTACGTCTACAACGAATACTACGGGGGCGGCCCCTCGCGCGGCAAAGAGAAGAAACCCGACGAGTTCCGCGTCGACGCCGACCTCGAGTACAACCGGCTGCTGTTGTGGGCCAACGACATCGAGGTCAAGGAGGTCGAAAACCTGCTGGTCAAGCTGGGCGAGATTCCGCCCAAGGGCGGCGATCCCGCCACGATCCGGGTGCTCGACCTCGTCCCCGGCCCCGAGCGCGATCGGCTGCTCGAGCAGATCCGCCGCGCGTGGCCCTCGATCGCCCCCAACCAGCTTCTGCTGCCCCCGGACGAGAAGACCGAGGAGAAAGAGAAAGCCGAAGAGAAGGCGAAAAGCGACGTGCCCAAGGAAGACCGGCAGCCCGACGAATCGCCCGTGGCCGCCGCCGCGGGCGGTTCGGTGTTCCGGTTGGCCCAACTCCAGCAACAGGCCGGCCCCGGCGCAAACGCCTCGGGCGAACCGGGCGCGCGATCCCCGTCCGCAAGCGCCGGCGCCCAGTCGCCCGAGGAGGATTCGACGCCCGATCCCGGCCAGTCCGCCGCAACGCCTCCGGCCCGGCGGTCGCCCATCAGCATCGCCGAGAGCCCCGACGGCCGGCTCGTGATCTCCAGCGAAGACACGGCGGCCCTGGATCGACTCGAGGACCTGATCGCCCAGTTGGCTCCGCCGCGCCGCGACTACAAGGTGTTCAAGCTCAAGTATGCCGAGGCCTACTGGGTCTCGCTCAATCTCGAGGATTACTTCGAGACCGAGAAGAAGGGCGCCAGCACCGAGGAAGTCTGGTGGTCGGGATGGTACGGGGCGCCGGTCAACACGGGCGGATCGGGCGGCGACCGGCGCCTGTCGCGGCGCCGGCCCCTGCGATTCATCTCCGACGATCAGACGAACACGATCCTCGTCCAGGGGGCCAGCCCCGACCAGTTGCGTACGGTCGAAGACCTGATCGAGCTGTACGATCAGCCCCCGACGACCGACTCCGAGTCGACCCGGCGCACCGAGGTGTTCCCCATCCGGTACTCCAAGGCCGAGGTCGTCGCCGAGACCGTCAAAGAGGTCTATCGCGACCTGCTGAGCGAGCGCGACAAGTCGCTGGGCGGCAGGAAGGAGAAAGACCGGCAAGAGCCCCGGCCGACCTACTTCTACGGACCGGCGACGAGCGGCGACGAGGGCGCGGATCGCAAGATGCCACGCTGGAAGGGATACCTGTCGATCGGGGTCGACGAGCTCTCGAACACGCTGATCGTTTCGGCCCCCGAGTTCCTCTTCCGCGACGTCGAGCGACTCATCAAGCAACTCGACGAGTCGGCCCGACCGACCGACGCGGTCTACGTGCTGCCGATGGGCCGGGCCGTCAGCGCCGAGGGCATGCAATCGGTGCTCTCGAAAGTGCTGGGCGAAGCGGCCGCCGGGCGCAAACCCGGGGCCAAAACCGACGAGAAGCCCGCGCCCCCCGGGCCTGCCAACGGACCGCCCCCCGCGCCGAACGACTGATCTTTGCCGCGTCGTCGGTCACGCCATGTCGACCTTCCCTCCCGTGCGCCCGCCAGGAGCGCGCGCACCGGCCGGCATGATTCCCACGCGGCCCGTCCGCGTCTCCCGGCTCGGTTGCCTCGGGCAACACCCCAACCGCGCGTTTCGCCCCTCGGGAGCCCGGCGCCCCCCTCACGCCGCCGAAAGTGCTCGCCGGATCGCGGCTCGTCTGATAGAATCACCAAAGCGCAGGCCGCACCAAGCTGCGCGGCGAAGTTCGACGGCGCTTGGTTGGTCATCGCAGCGAGACGACACGATCGAACACGTCAGGTTTGGTGCTGCGCAGAAACGTCGCAATGAAGTCGTCTGCTTCGCCGAAGGCGGCCGGACCGAGCAGCGCTTTGCGGAGGTGCCTGTCCCGCTTTCGTGGGCGTTGTCGTGGGCGAGACGATTAAGGATGTGCCGCATGTTGCGTTCCATCTCGTGTAGCGGATTCCTCACGGCGGCGTGTCTCATCGCCTCCGTCGACACGGCGCGTTGCGACGCCCCGAACCTCGCCGATCGGTTCGCCTCGGAGCCCGGCGACTCGCTGATTCGGCAGTGGGAGGCCGGACCCGGCTTCTCGATGCTGCCCGCCGGCGCGACGGCCGCCCGCTGGAAGGTCGACGCCTCGGGGCCCGACCGCTGGGAGGCGACCGACGAGGCCACGGGCGTCACGATCGTGCGCAGCCATCGCCGGCCGGCCGAGCGCAATCTGCTCGTGATCGAGACGACCCTGATCAACCGGGCCGCTCAGGTTCAGAAGTTCGGCGAGGCGGCCATCGCCGACCTGACGTTTCGGCTGCGCGATCCGCAGGACGAGGGCTACGCGAAACTCTCGTACCGCAACGACGTGTGGTACGACTCGACCTACTGGACCGGCCCCGATTGGACCCGCGTGGGCAAGAACTGGCACCACCCGGGCACCAACACCCCAAGCGTGCGGCGATTCACTGCGCCCCGCGACGGGCGCGTCACGATCACCGGGCGAGCATTCAAGCTGCACAAGGCCAAAAGCGACGGCGTGCGACTGGCCATCCGCCACGGACGCGAGACCGTCTGGCAGGCCGAGATCGACGGCGAAGACGACCAGGGCGTCGAAGCGAGCGTCGCGATCGACGTACGCGCGGGCGACGCGCTGCGGTTCGTGGTCCACAAGCGCGGGCAGATCTCCTGCGACACGACCCATTGGGACCCGGCGATCACCTACGACGACGGTACGCGATTCCAGGCGTCGGAGTCGTTCTCGACCACGAAACAAGGCATGGGCGGCTGGTCGTACGAGATGGAAACCGGCGACCCGTCGCAAGCCGGTCTGCCCCAGGTGCACTGCTTCAGCCGCTCGTTTCTGCTTTGCCGCTTGCCGCTGGGGCCCGAGCGCCCGGTCACGGCCGACTCGGCCAAATCGCTCCCCATCGTGCTGGTGGGCGACGGGCGGGGCGAGACGGGCGTCGTGCTCGCCGTCGCGGGTGAGGCGCCCTGGCGGTTCCAGGCGGCACTCGATGGGGCCGAGCGCCTCCGGCTCACGTGGACCGTGCACGATCCGTCCGGATCGTTCGCGCTCGGGCCCGGCGCGAGCCTCGCGCTGCCGGACGTCGTGGTCGGATCGTACTCGGGAGCGTGGCCGGCCGGCATGGCGCGGCTTCGACCGCTCATGGCGAGGCAGGAAAAGGCACCGGAAACGGCGACACGCACCTCCGCTGCGCTGCGGAGCCAGTCCCCGTTTCCCGAGGCCCTGGGGCGGGTCGCCGAGATGCTCGGCGAGCCCATCGAACTCGACCTGTGGCTCATGCTCCAGGCCGAGTGGCGCGAGGAGGACGAGCTCGACGAGACGGCCCCGGTTTATGCCGAGGCCACGGCCCGGCATATCCAGAGGACGGGCCGTCTGCTGGCCGATCTGCAGGCCGAGCACGGGCGGCACTTCCTCGCCGGCGAATCGGCCACCCTGGACCGCCTCGCCGAGTCGGCCGATTTGGCGGGCAGCGACGTCGATGCGCATCGCCTCGTGTACCAGCAAGTGCGACTGCTCAAGCGGCGAATCGCCCTGTCGAATCCGCTCACGCGGTTCGGCAAGATGCTCTTCTGCAAGCGCGTGCCCACCTCGTACAGCCACCTGGTCATGCAGTATTACGGCTGGCGGGCCCGGCCGGGTGGCGGACTGTTTGTGCTCGACCGTCCCGGGCGCTCGCTGGCCTGCCGCGACCTGCTCGACGGCCGGCTCGAAGGGGGATGCGTGCTCGAACCCCGCCTCTCCTACGACGCCGAGCGGATCGTCTTCTCCTACGTCGACTGCGCCAAGCAGTTCGATCCCGACGAAATCCTCAACGACGCCGACGAGGGCTTCTACCACGTCTGGGAAGTGAACGGCGACGGCACCGGCCTGCGCCAGCTTACGTCGGGCCCCTACGACGACCTCATGCCCACGTATCTTCCCGACGGGGGGATCGTGTTCTCGTCAACGCGCCGGCAAGGCTATGCCCGCTGCTTCGGCCGGCAGTTCAGCCGCCGCTGGCACGTTTACACCCTGCACCGCATGGATGCCGACGGGGGCAATCTGCGCAAGCTCTCGGTCCACGACACGAACGAATGGTTCCCGGCCGTTTCGCACGCGGGGCTCGTGCTCTACGCGCGCTGGGATTACATCGACCGCGACGCGGTCACGCACCAGAACCTCTGGGCCACGCGGCCCGACGGCACGAACCCATTCGCCCTTTGGGGCAATGCGACGTCCAGCCCGCACTGCACGTTCCAGCTTCAGCCGATCCCCAACAGCCCGAAGATCGTGTTCGCCGCGTCGGCCCACCATTCGATTGCCGGGGGCTCGATCGCCGTGGTCGATCCGACCGTGGCCGTCGACGGGCACGAGGCCATCACGCGCATCACGCCCGCGATTCCCTTCCCCGAGGCCGAAGGGCGCGACATCCCGCGGTATTACACGGCCCCGTGGCCCCTTTCGGAGAAGTATTTCCTCGTGGGCTACAGCCCCAGGCCGCTCGTGTGGGAGCCGGGGGCCAACGAGCGCAACGCCCTGGGCATCTACCTGCTCGACGCCTGGGGCAACCGCGAGCTGATCTACCGCGACCCCGACATCGGCAGCACGAACCCCTGCCCGTTGCGGCCTCGCCCCGCGCCGCCGATCGTCGCCGGCGAACTGGCCGCACACGAGCCCACGGGCGAGATCGTTCTGGCCGACGTGTACGAGGGCCTGGGCGGCGTGCCCCGGGGCACGATCCAGCAGTTGCGGATCGTGCAGCTCTTCCCCAAAACGACCCACGTGGCCGACTCGCCCCCGATCGGCATGGCCCGCGAGGAGAACGGCCGGGCAATTCTGGGCACCGTGCCCGTCGAACCCGACGGATCGGCCCGGTTCGTCGTCCCGGCGCACAAGCCGCTTTACTTCCAGGCCCTCGACGCCGACGGGTTTGCATACCAGACGATGCGCACGCTGACGTACGTCCAGCCGGGCGAGCGGGTTTCGTGCGTGGGTTGCCACGAGCACCGCCGATCGGCCCCGCTGCGCCGGGCCGCCGATCTGGCCGCCCTGCGACGCCCCCCCTCGCCGATCGAGCCGGGCGCGCTGGGCGGACGCCCCTTCTCGTACGTCGAGGTGGTGCAGCCCGTCCTCGACAAGCACTGCACGAAATGCCACGGCGCCGACGACCCCGACGGCGGTCTCGACCTGACCGGCACACCCCACGGGCAGTACACCCGCTCGTACGTCGCGCTGATGGGCGACGTCGACTTCTGGCACCACGGCACGAACCCCGACAACGCCGCCAAGGCCCTGGTGCCGCGCTTCGGCGGGCGCAACCAGGTCGAGATCACCCCGCCGGGCGGCCTCTACGGGGCCCTCGGCAGCCGGCTCATGCGACGGCTCCGCGAAGGCCACGAGGATGTCGATCTGTCGGCCGACGAGCTGGCCCGCCTGGCCGCCTGGATCGACCTGAACGCCATCTTCTACGGCGTGAACCCGCCCGACGAGCAGGCGAAGCAACGGGCGGGCGAAGTCGTCGCCATGCCCGAGATCCAGTAACGGCCCGGGCATGGGGCGCGCTCGGGCCGATCTACGACGGTCCGCGGCGATCGGCCGGATCGGTTTCGGCGTCGGGCCAGGGGCCTTCGAGCTTCTGGTAGTCGTTGGGGACCTGGCGGCTGAACATGGGGTCGGAATCGTGAGGCGCCCAGCCGGGGACATGCCGAGGGGCGCTTCGCTCGGCCGACATCGTTTCCCACGCGCGGGCATAGGCCGGGCCGCTTTCGACGGGCTTGCCCTCGCCGGCGTCCCACTCGTACACCTTGCCGTTGCGATAGCTCTCGGCGCCCATCGTGACCGTGACGATGGCGGCCGCCCCGAGGTCGGGCGGGTTGTTACACGCCGAGGGCGCGTTCTTGCCGATGGCCTCGAGAAAGTTCTCCCAGTGGGCCCGGGTTTCGTCGTCGGGGCGAAACGCCTCGACGTGCCTCGCCCTCGCCTCGCTGTTGCGCGTGACTTGCGGGCGCTCGGGCTCGAACTCGAAGCCGTCGCTGGTCATGTCGAACGTGATCGTGCCCAGGTGCCCGCGAATGCACTGCTCGATCGGATGGGCATTGACCATCGACGCGGTAATCAACACCTGCAACCCCTCGTCGTAGTCGGCGACGATGGTCGCCGTATCGGGCACGTCGCGCCCGTCGTATTCGAGAAAGATGCCGCCCCCGCCCACCACGCGGCGAGGATACCGCACGCCCAGCGCGGCGATCATCTGGGTCAACCGGTGGACGAACAGGTCGGTGTAAAGCCCCGAGCCGAAGGGCCAGTAGCACCGCCACTGCCGGAAGACGGCCCGGTCGAAGGGCATGTCGGGAGCCAGGCCGAACTCGGTTCCCAGGAACATCTTCCAGTCGATGTTCTTGGGGGTCATTTCGCGCTCGAGCTTGTAGTAGCGCCACTGTCCCATGGCGCTGTTGCGGTAGTATTCGGTCTGGGCCTGCACGACCTTGCCGATGCGCCCCTCGCGGATGAACGCGTTGGCGGCCTTCCACCGCCCGTCGCTGGTCCGCTGCACGCCGACCTGCATCACCCGGCCGCTCTTCTTCCAGGCGGCCACGACGTCTTGGGCCTCCTGGATGGTGTGGGTCATGGGCTTCTCGCAATAGACGTGCTTGCCCGCCTCGAGGGCCTCGATCGCCATCTTGGCGTGCCAGTGGTCGGGCGTGGCGATGCAGACGACGTCGATCGTCGGGTCGTCGACGATTTCGCGGTAATCGCCCGTCTTCGCGGGCCGGGTGCCCACGGCCTTCTCGATCCGCTCGGCGGCCCGGTCGCGGTTGAGATGGTAGACGTCGCAGACGGCGGCCGCCTCGACCCCGCGGGCCTCCTGCTGCATCTGCAAGACGACCTTCAGGTGGGCGTTGCACCGCCCGCCGGTGCCCAAAAAACCGATCCGCAGGCTCTCGTTGGCGCCAGCGGCGCGGCGCGGGGCGGGCGCGGCGAGCAGGCCGGCCGAACCGGCCGCCGCCCCCGTCTTCAGAAACGCGCGGCGCGAGACGCGGTCGTTCATTGAGGTTCCTCCTTCCCAGTCGAATCGTGGGCGGCCCAGGCGTCGCGCCCGAGGCGACGGCGTCGCCGCGTGGACGCGACTTCGCCCGGCGCCCTAGGCGAAGTCTTCCAGCTCCTCGAGCCAGAGTCGGATCTCGTTGTCGTATTCGCTGGCCAGGTCGCCCATCACGAGTTGCCGATGGAAGCTGGCGGCGCCCTCCTTGACCAGGTCGGCGGCCTCGGCGCTGGGGAACCGCCGCATCGGGTCGGGGGCGATCAGGCCGCGGCAGAAGCTCATCAGCAGCTCGCTCGAGACGACTTCGTAGGGCAGGATGTTGTGCAGGCGCTGCGCCAAAAATCGCTTCGCCTCGAGCAGCTCGGCGAGACTGGGCTTGCCGACGAAGGGGGGCGCGCCGGCCAGCATCTCGATGAGCACGTAGCCCAGGCTCGCCAGGTCGGAGCGGGGAGTCGTCTCGCCCCCTTCGAGCACCTCGGGCGCGGCGTAGGCCGGCGTGCACGTGCGCCGGGGCGGGGCCCTCTCGAACTCGAAGGCCGACCCGATGTCGATGATCTTGGCGTTGCCCGTCCGCTTGAGCATGATGTTCGAAGGCTTCAGGTCGCCGTGGACGATGCCCTCGCGGTGCAGGGCGGCCAGGGCGGCCAGGCAATCGCGGATCACCGCAATGGCGATCCCCGGCTTCAGCCGCGGCTGGACCGGCCCCGCCGTCGCGACCACCGCGTTGATGTACTCCCAACGACGGTGGCTCACGCGCTGCTTGACCCGCTCGAGCATGGGCCGGGTGAGCAGCCGCGCCAGGTCGAACCCGTCGACCCATTCCATCTCCATCAGACGGATCCGCCGCCGGTCGACCCAGTTGTGCACGTCGAGCAAGTTGTCTTGCTGAATCTGCGCCACGTGGGCCGCCACGTGGGCAATGCGCCCCATCGCCTCGTCGTACGCGCGATCGTCCTCATAGCGCTCGGGCGAAAAGATCTTCAGCGCCACGGGAAGGGTGAAACTGTCGGTGCCGCGGCGCTCGCTCAGGTAGACGATCCCCTGGCCTCCCGACCCCAACGGCCGGATCAGGCGGTGGTGCTCGGTCCAACTGAGTCGCTGCTCTTCGATGATGCCGCGATAGCGCGCCAGCAGCTCGTCGGAACAACGGGAGGCGGCATGGCCGCCCCAGGTCCGCGTTGCGGTCCCTACCTGAAAGGTTGTCGACATCGGAATGCCTCATCGTGCCCGGCCATCCGCGCCACGAACGCGGTGATATTCTAGACGCCGCCGGCTCGACAAGTCCATAGCATCGCATCGTTAAGGACACGAGTCGCGCCCGCCACGGGGGGCGTCGCACACGCCGGGCGTCCCCCAAATCGGAGTCTCGCCGCCCCGGATGGGAAAGCCAAGACGCTTGTCGATCAGCCGGTTGATCAGCGGTCGCCCCGACCGCCAACGCCGGAGATTCTCGCAGAACATCTCGGTCATGTTGTCGATCCGCCAAGCACTCTGCCCGCCAACGTGGGGGGTAATCATCACGTTGGGCAGGTCCCACAGCTTGCTGTCGGGCGGCAGGGGCTCCGTCTCGGTCACATCCATGACCGCCCCGGCGATCCGCCGGTTCACCAACGCCTCGACCAAATCGCGCTCGACCACCAGCGGGCCGCGGGCCATGTTCGCCAACACCGCGTCGGGCTTCATCTTGCCCAGCTTCTCGGCGCCGATCATGCCCCGCGTCGTTTCGTTCAACGGAAGCGAGAGCACCACGAAATCGCTCTGCCCGAGAAGTTCGTCGAGCCGGTCGGCCGGCCAAAGGGCCTCGACCCGGTCGGGCTTGTCGACCGGAAACAGGTCGGTCGCGAGGATGCGGGTCTGAAAGGGCTCGAGCAACTCGGCCACCCGGCGCCCCACCCCGCCGAGGCCGACAATGCCCACCGTGCTGCGGGTCAAATCGCGCGTCGGACGACGAATGAACTCCTTCCGCTGCTGCGCTCGCAAGAAGACCGGCAGGCCGCGGCACCACCCGGTGAGCAAGGCGATCGTGTGCTCGGCCACCTGATCGGCCAGCACGCCCGAGGCACTGGTGACCACGATTTCAGACTCGATCACCGAAGCGACGAGGCAGTGGTCCATGCCGGCGGCCGACGATTGGATCCACCGAAGCCGTCCCTGGCCGACCACGCCGTCCCAGTCGACGGGCACCTTGGCATGCCCGCAGAAAATGTCGGCGGCGAACAGCTCCTCGGCAATCCCCTCCTGCCCGGCATCGACGATTTCGGCTTCGGGGGCAGCCCGGGCGATCTGTTCGCAGTGGCGGGACTCGACGGGGTAGCAGAGGACGATTCGCATCGAGGCAGACCATTCCAGCACGTCACCGCAAATGGCCCAGTATGACCGATCGCCGCGCGGCGACAAGGGGTGCGACCGCGGGGAAATCTACACCCCCTGGTGCACGGCCCTTCCGCACAAACAATCAACGAACAATCAACGAAGCCATTCCAACTGCTCGTTGTGGGAAAAGTCTTCAGCCCCTGTCTCCGCAACAGGCGACCGTTGGAATGGCTGCAAAACGCAAGTCACGCGAATCTCGCGTCGTCGGGCATCACCGCGCCCGGCTGCAAATGACCACGTGGATGCGCAAGAAAGCATGCCGAAAACGTGGCTTGCAGCATCCAATCCGCGCAAGGGTCGCACGCGAAGACGCGAAGACGCGAACCAGCGGTAGGGTGCGTGCTTGCACGCACGCGCCCATCCCGCCAACGCCGCCGGACTCCCTTGCGCAAAACGCCGTGCCCAACCTCAGCGAATCGTTCGCGGGCTTGCGAGTGCCCGGTTGATGCGTCGCTCTGGCCCGTTTTCTGCCCAACGGAATGTTGGGGAGGGAGGTGAAAGAAGAAAAGGCGCCCGACCCCTTCAGTCTTTCAATAGAAAACCAGAATGCCCCCTTTTCCACTCAAACCACCTATCTTGCCAATATCGGACCTGTCCCGTTTTCCGTGCCCAAGCTTCTTGGCACGATCCCGTTTTCCGCCCAAAGGAAAGAGCCGCCGGGCGCACCCGGCGGCTCGGTTTGAATCAACGGAATGTTGGGGAGGTGAAAGAGAAAAGACTCCCGACCCCTTTAGTCTTCTCGTCAGTTGCGGAGTCTGCGACGCACGGCGCCCGCGATGCCGATTGCCGCAAAGAGCCCCCAAATGCCCAGGGTGCAGGGCTCAGGAATAGCTCTAAGCTGGATGTCTCCTGATACGGTCTGCTGCGTTTCGTATTGCGTAACGGACAACACCAGCGTGAGGGAACTCTGCGGCGGCAGCGTAGGCCCTACTGCAGTGCCCGCTTGGTTCTCGGGTGGGAAGCTTGCCGTAGCGCCCACATGCCCGCCACTCGTGTCGAACTCCCCGCTACCCGTGTACCCGTCCATTACTAAGATGGCATCGGGCCCGGTGTCCACGCTGTATCCAAGCGCGAGAGAAGTCAGGGAGGGACCGATGACGAAATCGGTGTCCGTCAATTCAAGCGTGATTTGTGCAATCGATTCATTGCTCGCATCCTGACCTGACAGTGAGTACGCAATCAGAGTTATGGTCAGATTCAACTCTGGCACATACACCCCTCCAATACTGGGTTTGCTGGAGCCGGTGGCAACCGTCACCGTCCAATCACCCACCGAACCGGCAAAATTGATTGTCCCAGCGACACCGGGCAAGTTGTCGCCAGCTCCACCGTCCGTAATCACGACCGCGGCGGATGCATCGTTCGGGTCGTCGATTCTCAGTTTGAACGCCGCCTCCGCCGGCGTCGCGGTCCACGCGACGAGGCCGACAACGGCCAGAATCGCCAACAACTTGAAGTATCTCATTGAAGTCCTCTCCTACGAAATGTGAAAACTCTTACGCTTGTTGCTTTGCACCCGGCACGGTTGCCGGATGCTACCCACGCCTCAGCTTGCCAGCGCAAGCTCGGGTGGCCGCAGCAACTCGAAGGGAGGACCGGTGGGAAGGGTCATCTTGCCTTCGCTCGGCAGGCTGGCCTTGGGTGCCGCCGGCGGAAGGTCGCAGGCGGTTTGGGCCAGTGCGGCGTAAGACGAACCGCCACCGCTGGATTGCGAAACCGAACTCGACCCGCACGCCGTGGCGGGCGGCGAGTGGCGTTCGGCGTTCTTGATGCTCGGGGGGGCGCCTTCTTCGGCCGGGCCCGCCCCGGACGGGGCCGGGTCGCCGGAGAAGAGCGATTGGATGGCGAACGAGCCCAGCAGGTCGTCGGTACACTCGTACTGGGGGCACGGCAGGCCACCGACGATCAGCGCGGCCGTGGCGCAGCGGCTCGAAAGGGCCAGCACAAGCCCTGTCGCAATAGCCAGCAGCAGCGTTGGTCGGTGTCGGATCATCGGGGCCGGAAGTGGTGCTTCACGGTGTCGGTCTACTCTTCCCTACATAACTAATCCACCGGAGAGGGCCCGATCCTGACAAGGGCGGCGGAAAAAAAGGGAAAAATGGCTCTGAAGGGGGGGGAGTGGCGTGTTGGGGCCACCCGGAAGAGGTGTTAGGTGTTGGGTGTTGGGTGTTGGGTGTTGGGTGTTAGGCGCGGGGGGGTGGGGGCGAGCGGGGTGGGTTTCGTTGGAGTTCACGCTTTCGCGTGGGTTTCGAAGACAGCCTGAAGGCTGGACTCCAACGGATGTCGGGGCTTTTCTGGTCGAGAGAATAGCAGCGCGTGGCCGATGTATGAGCAGCGGTCGGTCTATGCCCGGCCTGAGGCGAAGAACTTCTTTGCGGAAACGCCGCAATCTTCCAGTTTTGCCCAGAGAAGCCATGCTTCGCATTATTCGCAGCCAAGCCATTGTCGCGGCCCTGCTGGTCGGGTCGGTCGGGTGTCAAGCCACGCGCCCGGTCGAGACACGCGTGCCCACGCCGGGGGGCATGCCGCGGGAACTCTGCAAGACGGTGTTGCCCACGTACACGGTCGAGCCGCCCGACATCCTGGTCATCGAGGCAATCCACCTCGTGCCCGGCCCAGGCCACCCGTTAAGGGCACGCGACCTCGTGTCGATTACCGTCAGAAGGGGCGACGGCGACCCTCTTAAGGAGGAAGATGTCGTCAACGTCCAGGTGCAGGGCGTCCCGGCAAAGATCGAGGAGTATGCGCTGGCGCCCGGCGACGTGTTGCGGGTCGAGGCGTTCGGCCGGCCCGAGAGCTACCGAATCGCCGAAGGCGACCGGGTGCACGTCCAGGCGTTCGGGCTGCCGACGACCGCCCCGCTCGATGCCAGCTTCGTGGTGCAGCCCGACGGGCAGATTCGGCTTCGGGCGACCGAGTACGAAACGATCACGAACGAGGCGGGCGCTGCCGTGGGGATGCAGCCGGTCCGGGTTCAGGACTACGGGCTGGTGCCGGTCGGCGGGCTGACGGCCGAGCAGGCCGAGGAAACGATCCAGAAGCGACTCGAAGAGCGGTTCAAGGGAGTTGCCGTGGTCGCCCGGCTCGAAGAGCCGGCTCCGGTCGAGGGCGTGTTTCAGGTGCAGTCGGACGGCAAGATTTGGCTGCGGATTCCCGAATACGGCCCGGTGCGAGGCGAGCCCGGCGCCGAGTTGTCGCGCCAGCCGGTGCAGCTTCGCGACTTCGGCGAGGTGGCCGTCGGCGGAATGAGCGTCAAGCAGGCCGAGGCCGAGATCGGCAAGATGCTGGCCGAGCGATTTACGCGGGTTGCCGTGATGGCCGACCTGGCCCGAGGTCCGGTGGCGGCCGACGGGGCGTACCTGGTCGACCGCAGCGGCGACGTGATCCTGCCGCTTCCGTATGGCAGGGTGCCGGTCCGGGGCAAGAACATCGTCGAGGCCGAGCAGGCGATCCGCGAGCGGATCGAGCAGTTCGCCTACCAGGTGACGGCCCAAGTGACCCTGGCGACCGACACGCCCGTGCGAGGGATGTTCCTGGTCGAGAGCGACGGCCGGATCGACCTGAACAACCCGGTCAGGGCCCCGCGCGTGGGGGGCGAGAACGTCGGCGCGGTGCTGCACTTCAGCGAGGGTCCCATCGAACGGGCGCCTGAGGCCCCGTTGGGCTCGCAGCAGGCGCCGAGCGGCGCGGAAGCCTATCCGATGCGGGCGGCGGCGGTCGGTCCGAAGATGTTTTACCGGCCGGTTCCCAACGTGGCGGGTTTGACGCTCGAGCAGGCCACCGAGGCGATCCGAAGGCACTTGACCGAGTTCGACGACATCGAGGTCTGGATGACCCTGGAGCAGCCGGCGGCCCAGCAGATGATCGCGGGCGAACACCTGGTGGGCCCCGACGGCACGGTCACGCTGGGCACCTACGGCAGCGTTTCGCTCGTGGGGATGACCCTGGCCCAGGCGAAGATGGCGGTCGAGCACCATCTGTCGCACTTCTTCACGGCGCCGGAAGTGTCGGTCGACGTGTTCGCCTACAACAGCAAGAAATACTACGTGGTCACCCAGGGCGCGGGCCTGGGTGACGGCGTGTACACGTTTCCCGTGACCGGCAACGACACCGTGTTGGACGCGATCTCGCAGATCCAGGGGCTTCAGGCGGTTTCGTCGAAGCGGATCTGGGTGGCTCGCCCGACGCCCGAGTCGTCGGTGGCGCGGATCATGCCGGTCGATTGGGAGGCGATCACCGCGCAGGGGGTGGTCGAGACCAACTACCAGTTGCTGCCGGGCGACCGGCTGTTCATCGCCGAAGACAAGCTGGTCGCCTTCGACACGAACCTGGGCAAGCTCATCGCCCCGGTCGAGCGGGTCATGGGCTTCACGCTGCTGGGTGCCGGCACCGCGAGCCGGCTCTCCGGCCCGGTGCTTCGGGGCGGCGGGAACCGGCAGAGCAACTTTTAGAGGCCGGCGGGAAATGAGTTACCGGTTTGGAACGACGATCGTTGGTAATGGAGCGGTCGGCCCGTGCAGTGATGGAATCGTGGAATGATGGAATGTTGCAGAAGACCAGAATAGCCACACGATGGCGTAGCATCGTGCCGCCCCAGTATTCCATTCTTCCACCATTCCAACGATGGTGCGACACGGCGTAGCGCGGGCATCCTGCCCGCATGGTGCGGCCAACACGGCCGCGCTCGACTTCGAGCGGATTGCGGAATCGACTCTCGACTTCAACCAACAGTGGCGCCGATGAGCCCTCACTCGAAAACGCGATGGTTGCCGGCCGCCGGGCTCGTGCTGATTTTGCCGATCGTCGGCGGGTGCGCGGCCTGCGACGGCACGTGGCTGAGCGTGCGCGGTCTGGCCTACGACCTGTCGCCGCGCCGCGTTCCCGAACACCACGAGGTGTGCCGGAGCAATCCCGCGTTTTACGGCTACCACTCGACCTGCTGGCTCCGATGGCCCGACGGATGGGCCGAATGCACGGCCACGGCCGGCGCGGCCTCGGACATCGAGCCCCCGTATGCGGGCGACGTCGCCGGCGCGGCGACGATCGACTTCGTCGTGCCGCCCGAGCCCGATGGAGACTGGGAGATCGTGCCCGTTGCGAAGGGCGCCGGATCGGCAAACGATGCCGAGGCCGACCCGGGTTCGACGCCGTTTCGCGACGAGGGCTCCCCGCCAAGCGAGGGCCCGCGCGACGAGGGTCGATCTTCGCCGCGTGGCCGCGACGCGTCGCTTGGGCTTCGCCTCCCCGGCATCGCGCGCCTGGTCGCGGCCGAATCGGCGTCGAACGAGCCTCCACCCGAATCGGACTGGATCGTCTGCTCGGACGAGGCCGATGGCGCTGGGTCCTGAGACGACCTAAGCGCTTTGGCCGGTGCATCTTGCGACGCGGCCCGCCGGTCGTTCCGCAGGCCCACCCCGATTGTTCGGAACCCCGATCGTTCGAAACGGGTTGGTGGGCGGGTGCTGCGCCGGCCCCACCCTAGGGAATGCGTAGCGCAGGGGCAATCTTCCCGATCGGGGGATTGACAGTTTGGATTCTCGGCTTATCTTGGGATGCTATATCGTCCCTCCGAGGAAGTGGGAATGGAAGCCGGTCCGCCGTGGCGTGGCCGACTTCGTAGCAAGGCACGGTGCCAGCACGCGTTGCCGGCCCATTCGCGTGGCGCCAGCGTCGGGGCCGTGCCAATCCGGAGGCTCCTCAGGATGAGGTGTACGGAAGCGTGTACTGCAAAGCGCAGAGGGATATGCGTGCCGTCGACGGGCGCGCGAAGGGATAGCGGGCGACATCCCAAGAGGACGGAGTGTGCGCTTGTGAAGACCCTAGAAGGTCACCCCGGCGGCTTTTGAGCAGGCGGCTTTTCGTTCATTTTTCTCTCGGGCAAGTTGGATCTTCCGCAGACTGCTTTGCCTTGCCCCGGTCTTGCACGATCCTGTCGAATGCGGGCTGTCGGTCTGCGCTTTCGCGGCGTTTGGCGGGCCGATCGGGTGAGGGCGGCATGCGCCGGCCTACGCGGCCGTATCCCAGCAGTTAGAGGCGCGATGTTTTGAAAGGCAAGACACCCAATCGCCGGCGTGCGCCGAAGGCGGCCCGGCAGGTTTCGAGGCCGGCGCCCGGCGGCGCGGGCGACGAACGTCGATCGGCCGCGGCTTCGCCGGACACGGCTTGGAAGCGGGTCGATCCGAAATGGATCGCGGCCGCGGCGGCGCTGGTCGTGGCCTCGGCATGGGCCTATTGGCCCACCCTCGTCAAGCTGGTCGCGGCCTGGGAGCGGGAGCCCGACTATTCGCACGGCTACCTGGTCGTGCCGGTCGCGCTTTACTTTCTGTGGGCCCGGCGGGAGCGATTTCCGGGAAGGCCCTCGGGCTTGGCGTGGGCGGGGCTGCTTCTGATCGCGGCGAGCATCGCGATTCGCATGTTCGGCGCGCGGTACTACATCGATCCGATCGACGGGTGGTCGCTGGTGTTCTGGGTGGGCGGCGTGGTATGGTTTCTCGGGGGCCGGCGGATCTTTTGGTGGAGCCTGCCCTCGATCGCCTTTCTCTGGTTCATGATTCCCCTGCCCTGGCGCGTGGAGCGGTGGCTCAGTCTGCCCCTTCAGCGGATCGCGACGAAGATCAGCAGTTTCGGGCTCCAGCTTCTCGGTCAGCCCGCCCTGGCCGAGGGAAACACGATCCTGCTGGGCGACTATCAACTCGAGGTCGAAGAGGCCTGTTCGGGCCTGCGGATTTTTGTGGGGATCGTGGCCCTCGCGTTCGCCTACGTGGTGATCGTGCGGCGGCCGTTGTGGGAGAGGGTTCTGCTGCTGGCCAGCGTGCTTCCCATCGCGCTGGTGGCCAACGCGACGCGGATCGTCGCCACGGGGCTTCTTTACCAGTGGGTTTCGGGTGAGGCGGCGCACAAGTTCAGCCACGACGTATCGGGGTGGGTGATGATCCCGTTCGCCGCGGCGCTTTTCGGGCTGGTGTTGTGGTATCTCGACAAGCTCGTCCGCGAGGTCGAGCTGGTCGACGTGGGTGAAATCGCGCGGCGCGCGCCGGTGTAGCGCCCCACGCGCAAAACGGACAACATGAGAAGTGGCAGCTCCCGGGAGCAAGAGTCCTATGTCTGAAAAACCGCATTCCTCGTCCAACGGCAACTCGTCGCACGGGTCGGTGGGAGAGTTCCTGCCCATCCCGGGGAACGGCTACTACCGGATGGACGGCGCCGCCCCGAACGGTTCCGGCGGCGCGCCGGGCCAGGGGGTTTCGGTCGCCTTCGTGTTGAACGCGATCCGCCAGTGGTGGAAGGTGGCCACCCCCGCCGGACTCGCCGCCGCCGCGCTTGCGGGGTTCGCGGTCTGGTACACTTTCGTACCCAAGTATCGCGCCGAGGCGTGGCTGGAGATCAACAGCCGGGCGCCCTACGTGGCATTTCCGACGCGCGAAGACTGGCGCGGGTTCGTGAACACCCAGGTCCAGTTGATCAAGTCGCCCCTCGTGTTGACGCCGGTCGTCAGCGACCCGCAAATCGCCAAGTTTGAGGAAATCGCCGAAAAGCCGGACGCTTTGAAATGGGTCACCGAACAGCTTGACGTCAAGTCGATCGGGCAGTCGGAACTCTACACGGTGGCCTTTGTGGGCCCGAACCCCGGGAACTCGAAGGCGATCGTCGACCGGGTCGTCGCGAGCTACTTCAACGTGCGGGATCAGGACGACGCCGAGCGAACGAACCGAGTGCTCGGATTACTCAAGGAACTCGAAACATCGCGGAAGCGCCAGGTCGAGGGCTTGCAGAACCGGTATCGCGAACTGTACCAAACGGCGACGGGCAGCGACCCGTTCCTCGCCAGGCCCAACCGGGCGCAGGGGCAGGACCACGTGCTCTACGAAGTCGAGAGCAAGTGGGCCACGGCGGAGGTCGAGCGCGAGGTTCAAGCGGCCCGGCTCACGGCGTTTCAGGAATTCGCGGAAACCTCGGAGATCGAAGCGCCCTCGTGGAAAGTCGAGCAGGCGTTGAACGCGCATGAGGCGATCCAAACGAGGCAGGCCGCTCTCGACCGACAAAGCGCGGACCTCGCGAGATTGAAGGACAAACTGGCGAGGGGAGTGGACGATCCGATGTATCAGGAAAGGCAGGGAGCGATCGAGGAGGCGAAGGAGGCCCTGCAGACTCTGCGCGCCAAGTTGCGGGACGAGGTGAAGCAGCAGCTCGAGTCCGCGGAACGGCTCGCACGCGAACAGGAAGCCGACCGTATGCGGTTCCAGCTCGAGAGCTATCAGAGCATGGCCGAGGCGTATCGCCAGCAGTACGAGAAGAAAAAGCAGGAAGTTCTCGCCGGCGTCGAAGCGAACAGCGCCGACACCGTGGAACTGGAGTTCGCCCGCGAAGACTATTTGCGAGCGCAAAAGGTGTACGACCTGATTGCGCAGCGCGTTCGCGAGATCGAGACGGAACAGGACGCTCCGGCACGCGTCAAGTTGCGCCAGGCAGCGACCGTCCCCACCCGGCCCGTCGAGTCGGTTCCGACGAAGAAGATCGCGGCCGCCTCGTTCGTGTCGCTGCTCTTCCCGTTCGGGTTGGCCGTCTTGTGGGAATTCTTCGTCCGCCGCGTGAACAGCGCCCAGCAGGTGCAGGAGCATGCGCACCTGCCCGTAATCGGCGAGATCGCGCGCTTGCCGGTGCGGGGAGTCGGGGCCTGGGGCCGCTCGATTTCGGGGCGTTTCGGTCAAGACCTGCGGGTGTTTGAAGAGAGCGTCGACAGCCTGCGCACGAGCATCACGCTTTCGGAGTCGCTTCGGGACATGCGCGTGCTCGTCGTGACCAGCGCCGCGAACAACGAGGGCAAGACGAGCGTTTCGGTCCAGTTGGCCATGAGCATCGCCCGGGCGACCGGGGCGCAGACGCTTCTGATCGACGGCGACATGCGCTCGCCCGACGTCCACAACGTCCTGCAGACCTCGAACGAGGTCGGGCTGGCGGAGGTTCTGGCGGGCGAGGCGACCCTCGAAGAGGCCATCGACCGCAACTGGGGCAAGCGCGTCCACGTTCTTCCGGCGGGCAAGCTGGCGTGCAGCCCCCACACGCTGCTCGGCAACGGCGCTTTGAAGTCGCTTTTGGACGAGGTCCGCGCCGCGTACCGGTACGTCGTCATCGACACGCCGCCCGTATTGGCGGCGGGCGAAACGCTCGTGCTGGCCAAGGCGGCCGACGCGACGCTCATCTGCGCGATGCGCGACGTCAGCCGTCTCGACCAGGTCAACGTGACGCACGAACGGTTGCGGGCGGCCGGAGCCAACCCCGCCGGGCTCGTGCTCAACGGCGTGCCTTGCCGGCTTTACGCTTATCGTTACGGCACCTACTCCTACGCCCGCGACTGAGACCGGGGCGCAACAACTCATGGGGCAACACGGTCGCGCAAGGCGAATGCCTGATTGGTGGTTCCACGGGGCCGTGGGCGCGCCCGCGACGGGCCCGTCGCCCCGGCCGCTCGCCTCTTCGCGGAGTACGTCGCCTTGAAACACGCCCACGTGCAAACCGAGCCGAGCCCGACGATCATGAAGAGCGATTCTCGCAGCGACGACGCGCGCGTGGGATCGACCCGCCGCGCCGACAAGAGGAAGTCGAGACGGGTGCTCAACTTGCCCCTGTTGATCGGCACCCTGGCCGTCGCGGCGGTGCTCGGCCCCGGCGCGTATTTCTGGCATCAGCGTCAGGTCGGCCGGACCGCCGTGGCCTTTCTCGACCAGGCGGCCCGTTTCGAGGAGGAAGGAAACTGGCACGAGGCGGCAACCTATCTGCTGCGCTATCAGCGGCTTCGCCCGGACGACGCCGAGGCGAAAATCCGGCTGGCCGAGACCTACGACAAGTCGGCCAAGGACAGGTGGCAGAAGAGCGTCGCCATCGACCGTTACTACGTCGCGGTCGGCGTGGCGGGCGACGCGAAGCGAACCGCGCTGCGCCTTCGCCTGGCGGAACTCCTTCTCGAAATACAGCGGTTCTCGCAGGCCCAGAAGGAGGCCGAAGAGATCGATGACCATGCCAAGGTCAAACGGCCGCCCAAAGACGCCGCCGAAACCGCGGCGGCGGGCTTCAGGGCGCTGGCCCTGTACGGCCAGTTTCGTCTCGGGGCCGCCCCGAGAGATAACTCGGGAAGCCGCATCTCGGTCGTCGAGGCGTTCGACCGGGCGCTGCGGGCGATGCTGCCGGCGAACTCGGAGGACACTCGAATCGCGGTCGCCCCGAAGCGACTGGTGCCGGTTGCCGACACCTTCGCGCGGATTTGCCGAGGCGAAGAGCAGCTCTGCCGCGAGGAGCCCGAGGCCCTGTTCGAGCTGTATTCGCGGTATTTCCCGAAGAAGGGCGAGCCGGAGAACGAATCGCCGGAAGGGCAGGAATTCGTCGCCCTGACGACCGAACAACGGCACGATCTGGCCGACGCGATCATCGACCGGATGGTGGCCGCGAACCCCGACGACCCCCGAACGTTGCTCGCCCGGTACCGATACCGCGCCTTCTACGAGCTTTCGGGCGCCGACGACGACCTGGCGCTGGCGCTGGCGCAAGCGAAACGGGCCGTCGAGCAGGCCGAGGAATTGAAGCCCTACCTGAAGGGCGCCAATCTCGTCGCGGCCGTTGCCAAAGCGGCGGAGGCTCGCCCTCGATTCGGGGAGCCGCTTTCCGAGGCCCTTGGATCCTACATCGAAGCGCTCGTGACGGCCGGCGACCGGGCCCATCGCCAGGCGGCGGCCGAGCGCGGCCCGCGGGAAGAGTCCGACGACGCGAGGCAGAAGCTGCTCGAAACCGCGAAACGTCATTTTCACGACGCGACCGACCTCGCCCGACCGATGCGCGAAGCTGCGTCTGCCGCACGAACGAAGGGGGGCCGCGACGGCGACGGGTACAGCCAGGGCGAGCGACGCCGCGACGCCCTGGCCCACCTCGGTCTGGGTGCGAGCTACGCCGATCTGGGCCAGCCCGAAGAGGCTCTCCAAGCCTGGGAAGAAGGCGTCGAGATCTGTGGCGACCGGATCGAGCAGTCCGAGCTGGCGGCCGAGTTGCACCAGCGACTGGCGAGCCTGCGTCTTTCGCTCTTGCCCGCGACACGGCAGGAACGCGACCAGGAAGAGGTCAAGCCGCTGTTGAAAGCGTTGGAGGCGAACCTGGCTGCCCTGGAGGCGATCACGAAGAGGCTGTCGCCCGTTGCCGGACGGTCGCAGGTGTTGGGACTCGAGCGCACGCGCGACCTGTTGCGAGCCCGCTACTTCCTCGCCCAAGACGATCGGGCCCGGGCAATTTCACTGCTCAAGCGCGTGACCATCGGCCCGAGCGGTTCGGCGGCCGAGGCGGGCCAGTTGGCGACGGCCTGGGCCCTGCTGGGCAGCCAGTACGCTGCCCTCGGCCTGTGGGACCAGGCGGCGGCGGCCTTCGATCAGGCCACCAGCCTGCAGCCCAACCCCCAAACGCGGTTGGCCGCGGCGAACGCCTGGGCCAACGTCGGCCGGCTCGACACGGCCCTTCGGGCCTATCGGCAGGCCCTCGAGGCCGACGCCAACGCCGAAACCTGCCTGAGCTTTGCCGAGGCGCAGTTGCGCAGCCAGGCCGCGGAGCCCCGAGAAAACCGCAACTGGACCGAATTCCAACAGGCCCTCCAGCGCGCCAAGGCCCGCTGGAAGGAAGAGGGCCGGGACGACGGCTGGCGGATCGCCCTGGTCGAGACGGAGTACCAGCGGGTGCGCGCCATCGAGCGAGGCGTGGTCGAGCGCCAGCAAGAGGCCCGGGAAGTCCTGGCGGCGGCCGAGGCCGAGTATCCCGAGTCGCCGGAACTCGCCCAGCGCGCCGCGCTGTTCTACGAACGTCTCGGGTTTTCGGCCGAAGCCGACCGCGCCTTGCAGAAACACGAAAAGCTCGCCGGACAGACCGTAAGCCTTCACCTGCTTCGCGCACGCCTGCTGACTCTTCGGAATCAGTTCGACCAGGCCCGGAAGGTGCTGCACGACGTGTTGCACGCCAAGGACAAGCCGCTATCGGCGCAGGATCAGACGTCGTTGCGCGAGGGGCTGGTTCAAATTGCCGCGGCCGAGGGGGAGCGCGACGCCGTCCGAGCCGAATTGCAGCGAATGCACGAGTCCGACCCGAGCAACGTGAGCGTGGTCCGCCGCCTCGCGGAGCTCGCCATGGAAACGAACGACCTGGCCGCTCTCAAGAAGCACGCCGGGCAGCTCGAAGA
>Ga0334894_1001094_pt1 | contig 25080 bp, 16 predicted proteins | sample GraSluR3_MG_6_FD_207225 | JGI IMG/M metagenome (GOLD analysis project Ga0334894, IMG submission 207225) | Sludge microbial communities from methane-producing bioreactor in Wageningen University, Netherlands - Granular Sludge_12_05 R3 | ecosystem: Engineered > Bioreactor > Anaerobic >...
AGGCCGCTGTTGGGGCCTTCGGCATAGTTGATGGCGTTGTTTTCGGGAGTGGCCACGACGGTGTGGGTGGCCGCCGGCACCAGGTCGATGAACGGCTCGAGCTCTTCGAAGAAGATCGTCTGCACGTCGCCGGCCCCGCCGGCGCCCTGGATGACGCTGATGCCCGATCCGATGCCGGGCCCGACCGCGTAGGAGCTCGTCGGATGGACGGCTCCTCCATCCTGGTGCAGCACGAGGACGTCGAATCCGCGGTCGTAGCCGAAACCGCCGTGCCCCAACTCCTGGTGGTCGGGGCAGGCGCCGTCGCCGTCGTAGCGGATGCCGCCCGGCACGTTGATCAGACCGTTGGTGCTGTCGACGATCAGGGTGTCGTTTCCCCCGACGCCGAAGACGTTGATCTGCTCGAGCAGGGCCAGGGGGACGGAGAAGACGGGCAAGGCGGAATTGACGAACACGTCCAGGATCAGCGGGTTGGCGGCGTTGCGCACGAGGCGAAAGACGTCGTCCTGGTTCACGTAATCCTCGTCGCCGCAGATCGTGAGGATGCCCTGCTCCATCACCGCAAAGGAGGCGTTTTCGACCATCCAGGCGCCGCGGCCCAACGTGCCGGCGACCAGCACGTCGTCGATGGGGTCGTAATCCATGTCCCAGACGGGCGCATTGGGCAACCCGGCCCCCAGCTCGGTCCACGTGCCCAGGGCCGTGGTGAGCGAGCGATACACGCCGCCGTCGCCACCGGCCAGAAGCGCCCCCACGCCCGCGAACGCGTCGAAGACGAACTCGAGCGAGCGGAGATTGAAGTCGACCAGGTTGCCCGTGATGTCGTCCCACGTGCCGCCGGCGTCGGTGGACTGGAACACCTGGTCGTTGTCGAGCGCGAAGACGGTCGTCCAGTCTTCGGGATGCATGAGGACGTCGACGATCGTTCCCACTCCGGGCGGCAGCGCGGCGGTGGCGGCCAGGGCGCCGAAGGTCGTCGCCGTCCGCGCCAGCACCTGGCTGCCCGAACCGACGTACAGCACGTCGGGGTTGTCGGCGCCGTCGCGCCGGCCGCCGTAGTCGATGGCGTTCCGGTTGACGATCGTGGTGCCGACCTGCGTCAGGTTTTCGCCGCGGTCGGTCGATTCGTAGGCGCCGTTGGCCCCGCCGATGACCAGCCGGTCGCCGACCACGTTGTTGACCGCCAGGGGGGTGACGAACTGGGGAGCCACGGCCGGGTCGGCGCCCGTGTTCAGCGCGGGAAAGACGGTCGCGCCCACCTGGTTGTTGGCGGCATCCATGACGCGATACCGGAAGCCACCGAGATTCTGAGTGCTGGAATAGCGGATCGAATTCGGCGCCGCCCCGAGCACGTCGACCACGACGTCGCCGCCGTCGGCCGTGGTCACGCTTCGCCACACGAGGCCCCCGGAGACGATCTGTTCGGTGGTGCCGGTGTCCTGGTTGCCGCTGATGACGACGCCGGAAACGGAGTCGTAAACCACGTCGTGCATTTCGGTGACCTGGAGCCCGCCCGACGCATTGCTCAACAGCGAGAACCAATCGCCCGTGTTATCCTGCGGGCTGGTTCGCCGGTAGATGCCGCCGTCGTCCACTTCGATCAGATCGCCCAGGGCGTTGAACACCATGTCGCGCGAGTCGGCGTGGGGCGCGCTGTTGCCCGCCGTTCCTCCGCCGGCGAATCCCAGGTTCTGCGTGTGGGTCAAATGCTCCCACTGCGGCGAGAATTCGTTCGACGTCGACCCGGGCGCCACGGGGGCGACGGTCGTATCGCCGCGAAACAGCCGGCCGGTGAAATCGGTGGCGCCGATCGCGTTCGGGAAGGGCGTGTCCTGGCGGTCGCCTCCGACGTAAACGATGTTCGCGGCCGTGGGATCGGCCAGGATCGAAAAGTGAATCGCCCCTTGGCCGCCGGGTTTCTCGCGGGGGCTCAAGCTGGTCAATCCGCGCCACGTGCCCCCGCCGGCGTAGTTTCCGTTGCCCGAACTGCCGTTGAGCGAGAAGTTGTTCGCGTCGATGCGGGTGATGAAGAAGTCGCCGTTGGCGGCCGTATTTCCCAGGACGCCGGTAATGCGCACCTGGTTGCCGTTGATCAGGCCGTGACCGGCCGACGTGATGACGATCGGCGTCGCATTGGTCGCATTCGTGATGGCGACGGCCGATTCCAGCGACACGGGAAGGTCCATCTCAGTCCAGGTCGTTCCCTGGTTGTCGCTGAAGCCAATGTAGTTGGGCCGGCCGTTCTGGAGCACGCCCACGTAAACCCGTCCGCCGGCCGGCGAGACCGACATCTCGGTGTTGTTGTTGCCGGGGGCCTGGATCCTGGCCTGAAGGGTCGCGTTGTTCTGCGAGACGTTTACCCAGGTGGCGCCCGCGTCGTCGGTGCGGAAGATGCCGACGCCGCCGACGGACGCATAGAAGCGGTCGCCGACGAGCGGATCGCCGGTGAGATAGAACACCGGGCCCGCCGCCAGGCCGTTGAGCCCCGAGATGAAGGTGAACGTGGCGCCGCCGTCGGTGCTGCGGTACATGCCGGCCCCGGCGCCGGCCGCGTTGGCGCCCGCCAGAATCGTGTTCCCCCGGGGGCCGACGCCGGAGATGCTTCTGCCGGCGAGATCCGTTGCGCCGACCTGCTCCCAGGTGTCTCCGCCGTCCGTCGTGCGCAGCAACCCGGTCAAGGGTCCGCCGGCCCCGCCAAACGCGCTGAAACGCCCGACGCCGGCATACAAGGTGTTGTTCGTCGCATCCGTGGGATCCAATTGCAGTGTCCCCATGGAAAGGCCGGCGAACTGGTCGGTCAGGGGCTCCCAACTCGGATTCAGAGCCGTCGCGTTGGTGGTCCGCCACACGCCGCCGTTGACCGCGCCGGCGTAAAGGACATCGGCGTCGGTCGGATGGGCGACGACCTGGTGGATCGCTCCGCTGACCGGGTCGGCTCCGGGACCCGTGCTCGGGATGTTCTCCGTCTGCCCGTTGATGGCCGGCGAGGGTCCCTGCGCGAGCCAAGGGGACACGCCGTCCAGCAGCACGGCCAGCAGGGCTCGCTCCTCGAGCGGCTCGACGTGCATGCGCCGGGTTTGCCTTCGCCGGCTCGATTTCGCATGCCGACGGTTGACGGGAGGGACACAGGTGTTGAAGGACTTCCGAGAAGCGATTCGACGGGGCCACCACATGTCGAGTTCTCCGGTCGAGGTTTCTGGCGGTAATACCGATCGTGCGGCTACCGCCATCGTAAGCGGCTGAGACGAGACCTCCAGTAGCGCCGTGTGGGAGGGCTGGCGAAGCTCTGGCGGTGCCAGGTGGAACCGGGCCGGATGACGGGCGGAGCCGGTGCCGCCGCGGCCGAACGCGAGTCCGCCGAACCCTCGGGCCGACGCTTCGAGCGAGGCGCGGCTATGCCGGCCGGTAGAACTCGTGGGGATCGAGCCACGCCGGGCGAATCAGGGTCCAGAAATCGACGGCAAGTCGTTGCTCGACATAGGCATAGGGCATCCATCCGTACCCGCCATCCCCCCAATCGGCTCCCCACGAATTGCGGATCAGCAGGGCGCCCTTGCCCGCCGCGAGCCGGCGCTGGTCGTCATAGCCGGCGGCCACGAGGGCTTGGCCGCCGCGAAGGCTGTGGAATATCGTGGGATAGGCCATCTCCTCGTCCTCCCCCAGGCAGGTATAGACGGGCACGCCGAACGCGCAGGCGAATCCGGCGGCCAGAAACGAGCGGACACTCCGCAAAACGCCCTTGCTCTTTCCCAGACCGCCCAGGCGCAGGTACCTCAGGCCGTCGAATCGGTCGGCGGCGGCAAAGGCAAAGGCCGAGGGCTCCCGCCCAAGTCCCGCGGCGTCGTAAGGCCAGAACCGTTCCGGAGGCGTCCCGAGGCGGACCAGCGCCTTGAACGTCGCGCGGAGCGAGGCGTCGCTTTCGGGCGGATGCCCGAGCAGGGCTCGCGTGGTGCGGTGCAGGAACAGCCGCGACGGATCGAGGTCCCGGCCCGTCGCGCGGCGCTCGAAATACTGCACCAGTCCCACGACCGCGTGCGCCGTGCTCGTCGGAAGCGGGCCCTGGTCGACCGGGGCCGCGAAGAACTCGCGCCAGTCGACGCACGGCGGCAGCGCGTCTTGCGAGGGCAGGCCGTCGAGCAGCGCGCGGATCTCGCGACGCTTGGGCCGGTCGTCGCGGAGATCGGGCAGGTCGCGCTGCCAACCGAATCCGTGGGGAGTGAAACCCGACATCGCTCGCCTGGATCTGAGGGACGCGGAATCCATCCAGTTCTACAAGGCTCGGGCCCGAGCACCTACCGGAGCCCTGTCGGAACGCCGTGGTAGGCGACGCCGCGGGAAGGCGACGTCGGGCAGCCCGGCACCGATGCGCGCCGCGCATCGCCCCGGGTTCAAGCCGTCGCGCGGCCGTTGCTCTCGTCGAAGTCGATGGCGCACCAGCGAACGCCCTGCCCGCTGCCGTCGCCGCGGAACCGCACCAGGGCGGCGATCTGTCGGTTGTTCAACGCGGCGATCGTGTCGTGAAGTCGCTTCTTGGGCTCCTGATCGCCGACGGGCGGCAGGGGATCGTCGATCCGGACCGGCCAGCCCTCCTCCTCAAAAGCGGCCAGCACGCGCTCCTGGTTGGGCGCCGGCGCCCGAAAACGCTTCACGACCCGGTCGCCCAACCGCAGTTCCTGCCGGTCGCGGTCCCAGGTGGGACGCAAATCGGCGCACCGCGACGGTTTCGACGCCGACGGTGCGGGCGAGCCATGGTCCATCCACTCCAGGGCGAAGCGCGCTCCCTCGGAAGTGAGAACGAAGCAGGTCTCGGCAGCGAACGTCAACCCGGCGGCCGGCTCAAACCGGCGCTTGCCGTCGGGCGACGGAGACGATTCGCGGCGATGCTCGGCGAATCCGCGGCAGGTCATCCAACGCAGCGCATTCGTCGACAGACCGGCCGCCTGCAAGACGTCGATGCGGATGGCGAAATCCCAGACGCTTCTGCCCACGTCGCCGGCGCAAGCGTATCCCTCGGCCAGAAGGGCCAGCGCTTCTCGGCCACGTTGCACCATCGATGCCACGATGGGAGCGTATTCGGTCGTGGACTCTTCGTCCGCCCCTACGCGATCATCTCCGGCCACACCGTTGCCTGAGCGTTTCGCGACCGCCCCCGTCGGCAGACTCACGGCGCTGCTCCTGCTCACGAAGCCAGTAGCCCCCACTTCATCCGGCCCGCGCCATCGGCTGAGCGTCGGCAAAAAGAGAAACCGCGTGCGATGGCCGATGTCCCATCCTACGCAGTCGTTGCCGTCGAGAACAGTCGTCGGCATCCCATTGAGGGGGAGTTCGCAGGCCGACAGAGGGGGCTTTGTTCGCAATCGGCCCGATGGTCATCCAAGTGCCACACCCTTGGTTTACCGCGAGATGCGGCGTCGGCTGGTCTATCGCATCGCCGAGTCGAAAGCGTAGAATGGCCCCGTCAAGATCACCCATTTGGGCGTGCGCATCGCCCAAGATGCCGGAAGGGACAACGATGAGAGAACATCGAGCCTTGGACCGAACGTCGCCGGAAGCCATGCGACGCCGCACGTGGATTCTGGTGTGGATCGGCGCAACCATCGCCGCACCGCTTGCGGCGGCCGAGCCCGCCTGTCAACTGAAAGTCGTCACGGACCGCGAAGACGCGATCTACCAGGCCGGCGAGACGGCCCGGTTCGTGATCGCGGTCACGCGGGGCTCGGAGGCCGTCGCGACGGGCACGATCGCGTACGCGATCGACGATTTCGTCACCGAGAATCCGCCACCGCGCGATTTCCCGCGGGGGGAGCTCGAGCTGAAGGGCGAACCGCTCGAGGTCGCCGTGACGTCAACGAAGCCCGGGTTTTTGCGGTGCGAAGTCAGCTTTCGCGCCGGCACGGAGAAACCCCTCCGGGCCGCGGCCGGGGCCGCGTTTTCGCCGTTGGCGATCGGGCCCAGTCTGCCGGTGCCCGACGATTTCGACGCGTTCTGGGCCGATCAGAAGAAGCAACTCGCCGCGGTGCCGCTGGAACCGGCGCTGACGCCGGTCGACCCACCCGAGGCGGGGATCGTATGCTTCGACGTCCAGGTGCCATGTGCGGGAGGGGCTCCGGTGTCGGGCTACCTGAGCCTGCCAAAGGGCGCCGAGGCGAAAAGCCTGCCCGCCATTCTCTGGGTTCACGGGGCCGGCGTTCGCAGCGCGAGCCTGGCCAGCGCCGTGAAGGGCGCCCAGGCAGGCATGCTCTCGATGGACATGAACGCCCACGGCATCCCCAACGGCAAGCCGAACGCGTTCTACCAGGAGTTGGCGGCCGGGCGGCTGAGAAACTATCGCCACGAGGGACGCGAGAGCCGCGACACGGTCTACTTCCGCGGGATGTTCCTCCGTTTGGCGCGGGCGATCGACTTCCTCGCGTCGCGACCCGAGTGGGACGGCAAGACACTCATCGTCATCGGCCACAGCCAGGGCGGCGGCCAGGCGCTGGCGGCGGGCGGACTCGACGATCGGGTAACCATGATCGCCGCGGGCGTGCCGGCCATCTGCGATCACACGGGGCGCGCCGCCGGGCGCGTCAACGGTTGGCCCAAGCTCGTGCCTACCGATGCCGACGGCACGCCCGACCCCGCGATTCTCGAAGCGAGCCGGTACGTCGACGCGGTGAACTTTGCCGGCCGCTGCCGGGCCGAGGCCGTCATGAGCGTCGGATTCATCGACACGGTCTGCCCGCCCTCGAGCTGCTACGCGGCCTACAACGCGCTACGAGGCCCCAAGCACGTCATCCACGAACCCCTGATGGGCCACGCGGCCCCGCCGCACATCCACGAGGCATTCTTCGAGCGGGTGCTCGAACACGTCCAAGGTCGCCGAGGCGATTAGGGGCTTCCTCTGCAACTTCTTCGTGCCGTGCGCGCATGTTGTGGAGTGTTGGAGCGATGGGCCCCCATCCGTGCCGAATCCCATGATTCCAACGCTCCATCGTTTCCAACGTACCTTGGGCATGTCGGCACGTTGGAAACGTACCCCACGATGGAAACGCGCCGGCGGAGGCCGGGCGTCAGGCGGCCGACGGGCGCAAACGCTCGAGGGCGCGCCGGGCCTCTTGACGAACGCTTGGATCGTTGTCGGCGAGGAGGCGGGTCAGTTCGGCGACGGCCGGCAATGCCCGGCCGCCGTGCAGGCGCAGCGCCCCGGCCGCGTTCCTTCGCGCGGTCGGATCGTCGTCGTGCAGGCGGGCAATCAGCTTGGCGATCAGGGAATCGTGCTGGGCAGGGGTCATGGCTCGTGCGGGAACTGGCAGGTGCCCACGGGGCCGATGGGCTTTCTGGTTTCGGGCCCACTTCTGTAGTATCGACCGGGGGGCGTGCCAACTTTTCGCGATCAGAGACGAGCCTTGCGCGACGAGACCGCGATCGGGGGGACGAACCGATTCGACAAGATGCATGGCATCCATAACGTCCTTGTTGGGAAAGAGTTACGCTGCCAGACACGTCTTGGCGGCGGCGTCCTCGGCCGCGGTCCGCCGTGCCCGGCAAGAAGCATGCGACGGGTGGTAGGCAACCGCGCCGGCTTGTGGTAGAACAGGCGCCGCTGCGGTGGGTGACGGACGCCGCGCCGGCGGCGGCCGATTTCGATTCCGAATCGGCTGGCCTGTCGGGTCGCGTCGATTGCATTGCGCCAAGGCGGCGCGCGTCACACCTCCGGGGCACGGTCGCTTTTCGCGGTCGCACTTGTCGACCCCAGGTCACGGTTTTCGATCGAGGCGGCAGCCCTTGTCGACGGCGTCGGGATCTCCCGTTTTGCCGCGACAGCCGATGGCGTCGGCTTTGCGCAACAGGCCGCCGGAGGCGATCGGGCAAGTCAAGCAGCTTCGAGAAAAGCAAGGGGGCCGGTCCACCGATCCGGAGGATCCGTCGCATGGGAACCAGTCGATACCCTCGTCGCGGTCATCGACTCGCGCCCGGCACGTTGCGCGAGTTGCTCGAAAAGCCGATTCCGGCGGGGTATCTCGGCGAACACGGAAATGAGACCCCGCTTCTGTGCGACCTGGACGAATCGTCGTGGGATCGGTTCGGCGACGAGGTCTGCCGGAAGCTGGCGGGCGAGGTGGTGCGTTCCGTGGGCCGGGCGGCGCGCCTGCCGATGGCGATCGCGGAACGCACCGTGCCGCCGCTGCCTCGCGGCATGGGCCTGGCCGACCTCGAACTCGACGCCCGAACCCGCAACTGCCTGATCGCGGCCGGCATGGATCGGCGCCCCCAGGATCTTCGCTCGATGACGATGGAGGGGCTCTTGGCGCTGCGTGGTTTCTGGGTGCGAAGCCTTGTCGACCTGCTCACGTCGATCGAGCACGTCATCGAACACCCGGAGGCCCGGCGGCGCGGCAAGGCGCGCACGCCGCGATGCGGCCCGCGCGCCTCGGGTCGGTATCCTCGGCCGGGGCAGCGATTGGCTCCCGAGACCCTGCGCTGCGCTCTCCAAGTTCCCATCCCCGGCGAACTATGCCCCCCGTCGACGGGCAACCCGCTTCGGCTTTGCGATCTCGACGAGAGCACTTGGAGCCGTTTCGCGCCCGATCAGATTGCCCAATTGGCCCGGATGGTCGTATCGCGCGTCGCGACGTGCGCCGCGAGCCGGGCGATCCGCGGCGGTCGCGTGCCCAAGCTGCCCCAAGGCGTACGCCTGGAAGACGTTTGTCTCGAAAACCGCACGTACCGTTGCCTCGAGCGGGCCGGATTCGCCCGAAAGCCTCGCGCGTTGAGCAACCGCACGATCGGCGAGTTGTTGGACCTCGATGCCTTTGGCGCGAAATGCCTCGTCGACTTGCTGTGCTCGCTCGAGGCGCTCCACGATCGCGAAGGCCGGCGGGGCGAGAAGCTGACCGCCGAGGCCGAATCCTTGGGCCGATTGGCCGGCGCCGCGGAGATCCACTTCAGCGATCCGCGGCTTCGCGAGCTGTTGCGATCGATCGATCCTGAGGCGAACACCGTGGGTGAGCTGGTCAGCCGCCTCCGGCACCGGCGCCTCGGGCACCCCAATCCGGTGCAACTGGTCGAACGCATCGAGCGGTTGCGGCAACGGATCGAGGAGTTGATCGGGCAGACTCTGGAAGACGAGCTCCTCGATATCTTCGCACTCGACGGCAAGGGTCGAGATCGCGACATCGTCGCCGACTACTACGGCTGGAAGGGCCGCCCGGGCCAGACGCTCGAAGCCCTGGGAAGGAGGCACAATCTGAGCCGCGAGCGGATCCGGCAGGTGTGCGTTCGCGCGGTGAAGCGGGTTCGAGGGACCAAGGTTTTTGCGCCGGTGCTCGATCGGGCCCTGTCGCAGATTGCGCGCCGGCTCCCGGCGCCCGCCGAAACCATCGAGGAGGAGCTTGTCGCCGCCGGTTTGACGGCCTGCGGGATGAGGCTCGAAGCGATCGGCCAGGCGGCCGAATTGCTGTCGCGCCGTCGGCCGTTCGTCCTCGAGTCGATCGGCGCGCGGCGTCTGGCCATTCGGCCCGATTGCGAGGCCATTCCGCAGGCGATCGTTCAGGCCGCGCGCCGGGCGGTCTTGACCTACGGGGCGACGACGGTGCGCGCGGTGGCGGCCGAGGTGTCGAGCCGTTGTTCGGGGCGAGTCGATCATGCCCTGGTCGAGGCGACCCTCGAAGCGCTCGACGACTTCGAGTGGCTTTCTTCGAAGGGCGGCTGGTTCCAACTCGAATCGTTGCCCCAGTACGGCCTTCCCAACATGGTCGAAAAGGTTTTGGCCGTCAGCGGCGAGATCGAGGTCTCGAAGCTGCGCGCGGCCATTTTGCGCTACCGCCGCGGTGGGCGCGAGGTCCCGCCGGCGGCGGTGCTGCGCGAGTTCTGCCGCCGCTTGCCGGGAGTGCGCGCAAAAGGCCGCTCGGTCGTGGCCGACCCGCGCCGCGACTGGCGGGAGGTGCTGTCGGGCGTCGAGGCGCGGATGGTCGGCTTGCTGGAGGAGCACGGTCCCGTTCTCGAACGGGGCGTCTTCGAAGATCTCTGCGTGCGCCGCGGAATCAACCGGTTCAGCTTCAGCGCGGTGATCATGTGCTCGCCGGTGATTGCCCAGTACGGGCGGAGCATCTACGGCCTGGTCGGCGCGAAAGTCGATCGGAGGGCGATTCGGCGCCTTGTCGCTCGAAAGCCGAACGGGCTGAGCGGCCGGGTTCTTCAGCAGTTCGGCGCCACGGACGACGGCCAGATCTACCTGGCCTACCGGCTCTCGAAGGCGGCGATCTCCGGCGGCGTGATCACCGTGCCGGCCGCCATGAAAGAGCGACTTCAGGGCAAGTTCGCGCTGCGGAGCCCCGACGGCCAACCCGCCGGCACCCTGGTCTCGAAGGACGGCTGCGCCTGGGGATTGGGGCCGGTTCTTCGCGGGCAGGCGACCTCGCCCGGCGACCACTTGTTGATTCTCTTCGACACGCTCCACCGCGTCGCCGAGGTGCATCTCGGCGACGCGCAAGTCCTCCCGCGTGCCGCCGGGCCGTTGCAGGCGGTGAGCTGACGGGCCTTGCCGGGGTGCGGGCCGCCGGCGGAAAAACGCCACGGACCGCGCCCGTTCAGAGGTTCTTGACGATATCGCGTTTCGGCACGAGGCGTCTGCCCGGCTGCTGGTCGATGGCACAGGCGGCGAGCCAGCGGGTTCGGATTTCTCGCTGGAGCGACTCCGAGACGCCGGGCGCGCTTCCCGCGCCCGATATCTTGCCGCCCGCGCGATGGGCGTGTCCGCCGCCACTTCCCAACGGTCCCACCGTGGCGCGGAGCAGGTCGGCCGCGTCGCCGGCGCCGGTTTCGGTCCGGGCCGAGAGATACAAGTCGTCGTCGACCGCGGCCCCGCAGAGCACGCGGCGCACGCCTCGGCAGCGGATCAGCAGGTCGGCCACCTCGCCCACGATCTCGGGGCCCGCCGCGCGGGGAAGAAAGCACAGCGCCGCGTCGTCGTAGAGAAACGTGTTCTGGATGGCCAGGGCCATGTCGGCGAAGTATTCCGGCTCCAACGGGGCGCACTCGATCTCGGCCAACAGGGCCGGGTCGGCCCTCTCGGTCAGCCACACGAGGATCGAGCGGTCCAGGGCCGAATACTGCAGCGCCTCGCCGCACGTTTCCGTGCGCATGGCGTAGAGCACGGCCGTGGCCAGCTTCGGCCCCGGCTCGATCCCCTGCTCGAGCAGATAGCTGGCGGCAATCGTGGCCGAGGCGGCCGCCTCGGGGCGCACGTCGCAGAACGGCACCGTGGCCGGGCGGATGCTGTGGTCGGGGTGATGATCGATGACGGCCACCGGCCGGATCGCGTGCCGCGTCAGAAGCTGGTTCGCGCTGCCGAACCCGCAGTCGACCAGGATCGTGCCCGTGTCGTCGGTGACCTCCAAGGCGTCGGTAAGCCGAAGGGGGGGCCGCAGCAGCTTGAGCATGTGCCGGTTTTCGGCGCGGACGATGCCCCCGCCTCCCACCAGTTGCACGGGCAGGACGAGCCGCTGCCGGATCAACTCGTGCACGGCCCAGCCCGCCGCGATGGCGTCGGGATCGGGGATGTCGTGGGTGACGATCAAGAATCGACGATAGTCGCCCAGCACGTCCAGCAGCCGGTCGGACGTCTCCGTCGATTTCTGCGGCTCCCCCATCGGAAAACGATCCCTAGACTTTCGGCTTTTTCGCGCCGGGTTTGCGCTGCTTGGGCTGCGGCTGCATGCGCTTGGTGAGATTCTCTCGCTGTTCCGGGGTGAGAATGCCGCGGATGACCTTCATCATCTCCCTCTGGACGTCGCGAATCTCCGGGGCGATCGCGTCCATCTTCTCCTTCTGCTCGTCGGTGAGCTTGATCGCGGCCTCAATCGCGGCAAAAAGCTCTCGGCCCTTCTTGTCCGCCTCCTTGGCCTGCTTCATCGCCTCCTCCGCGGCGCTTCGCTGCTCTTCGGTGAGCACCTCCTCGATCTTCTCGAAGATCGCCTTCATCTTGGGGCCGAACTCCTCGCGGACCTTGCCCAGACGCTCCTTTTGCTCGGCGGTGAGATCCAGTTCGTCGAGGGTCTCCCTGAGCCGTTCCATCCTAAGCATCGCCTGGGCCGTGGGGCTGAGTTGGGGGGCTTTGCCCTTCCCCTTGGGCCTCTCGGCAGCCACCGACGGAGCGGCAAGCAGCAACGCGACGATCGCAGCCAACAGAATTCGAACGGTTCGCATCATCCCATCCTCCTCACAACGAAAAGGCATTGCCCGGGGGCCGTTGCCCGTCTCACGGAGCGATTTCCACGGCGCGCGGGGCGACTCAGGACCATCGATCACAATAATCCAGACCCGATGTGTCCGCAAACCCCCTCCGGTGTGGGGCCCCTCCTCGATGACGACCTCCGATCGCCCCCAATGTCCCTTGGCGGAGTCGCGAGGCGACGAAGGGCGCCAGGCGACCCCCGCTTCGCCGATCGCACGACGACGCGTGACCCGTGGATCGACCGCGGTACAATGGTGACGGACTCGGTTCCTCCCAATTCGGCGCAGGTTGCCATGAATCCTCACGTCGACGTGTCCTTCGATTGCGTGCCGCTCCGATCCGTGGGGCGGCTGGACGTGCCCTGGGACGCCTCGCCCGCCTTGCATGCCTTGGCCGAGCGCGTCAGGCGGGCCATGGAGAAACACGGGCTGCACAACACGTACTACCTGCACAACGCCAAGTGCGTTTTCCATCTCACGAACGATCCGGCCGTGGGAACGATGGAGTTCGGCTTCGAGGGAACCGTGATCACCGATCCCGACGACCGACGCACGCAAGGGAGCGACCTCGAAGTCGCCCTGGTCGGCGAAACGTGCGATTGGCTGACCGCGCCGGTGGTCGATTGGTTTCGGGAGACGGTCCGCCGCGCGGTCGTCGTCGAGTTCGATCGCTACATCGCCGCCGGCGACTTGCAGCAGACGATTGCCAGGATGGAAGAGATCGCGACTGAGAGTGACGCCCAGGGCGGGTTCCTCGGCATGGGGCTGTAGCGGGCCGGCGGCATGGGCCGCACGGCTCGCATGGCGCTTTGAGCGCCGACTGCTCCAACCCGCCGCCGATCGGCGGACGATCCTGCCTTCCGTCGGCCAAGAGCCGCCTCACGTCAACCGCGCAAAGCCGCCGTGGCGCACCGGCCCGCCGATCCGCGCGGCGGCGTCGCCCGCGGCGATGGCCTGGGCCAGCTCGGCATAGATCGCGTCGGCCGCGGCCAGGTAGGCGTCGACGTGCTCGTCGGCGTGGGCGAGCGTGGCGTAGAACCCCAGGCCGGCCAGGATGCCGCGGTCGAGCATGCGCACGGTCACGAGCGTTTCGAGGGCCAGGGTGTCGGGGTGGTCGAAGCGGATCGAGGTGATCGCCGGATGGCCGGCCAGCTTCAAGGGCACGGCGTGTCGCCGGGCGATCTCGTTCAGGCCGTCGCGGAACCGGGCTCCCAGGCGCGCCACGTGGGCCGGCACGTCGACGCGCCGCATCTTGCCGATCGTGGCCAGGGCGGCCGCGGGGCCGACGCCCTCCGTCCAATAGGTGCTCGAGAGGAACGATTCCTGGGCCGCCTCCATCACCCGGGCTCGGCCGATCACGGCCGCCATGGGATGGCCGTTGCCGAGGGCTTTGGCGAACACGGCCACGTCGGGAAACACCCCATAGCGAAGATGGGCGCCGCCCAGCGCCAGGCGCCATCCGGCGGTGATCTCGTCGAACACCAGCACGGCCCCCGCGCGGTCGCACAGGTCGCGCACGCCCTCGAGAAAACCCGGCTGGGGGTCGGCCGAACGAGTCGGCTCCATGACGACCGCGGCCAACTCGCCGCCGTGCCGGTCGACGACGGCCTTCAGGCCGTCGAGGTCGTTGTACGAAAAGGGCAGTGCCGAACCGGCCAGGGCGCGAGGCACGCCGTGGGGGGCGAGGCCGGGCAGCAGGTGCTTTTCGAGCCGGTCGGAGCGGCCGGCTTCAACGCGGTTGGCCGCCAGGTACCAGTCGTGCCATCCGTGGTAGCCGCAGAAGGCGATTCGGTCGCGCCCGGTTCGCGCCCGGGCGATTCGCACGGCGACGGCCATGGCCTCGCCCCCGGTCCGCGCGTAGCGGACCTGATCGGCCCAGGGATGCAGGTTGATGAGAAGCCCCGCCAGCTCGATCTCGTCGGGGCAATTGAGGGTGCACATCGAGCCCGATCGAATCCGATCGATCACGGCCGCGGTCACGTCGTCGTCGTTGTATCCCAGCAGGCAGGAGCCCACGCCCATGATCGACATGTCGAGATAGGGCCGCCCGTCGAGGTCGATCACTTCGCAGCCTCGGGCCTCGCGGTAGTAGGCCGGCCATTGCCCCGGGGCGAACAGCTCGGGCCGCTTGCTCAGAAGCTGCGTGCCGCCGGGGATGAGCGATCGGGCCCGGCGGTACAACTCCTGGCCGGCTCCCCGGCCTTGCGCATGGGATGTGTGGCCCGCGTGCATGACTTGTTGCTCCCGTCTCGACGCGGCGGCGAATGCTCGCGTCTCGGCCCGTCCACTGCGGATCGGGTGCTCGGGCGTGTTGCGAGCACGTCCGCGACCGCTAGAATATACCCGATCGTCGCATCCACGCCCAACGGCCTTCCCGTCACCAGGAGGAACGACCGATGTACCGCCGCCGCCGATTGCTCACGTTGGTTTCGATCGTCGCCCTGGCCGCCGGCGGAAGGGCCGACGGCCAGGCCCCCGGCAAGCCGTCGCTCGAAGAGCTTCGCCAGGCGCGCAAGGAATCGGCCCAGCGCCGGCGTCGCATCATTATGAACAACGATGGGTGCGACGTGCTCTACTTTCCCAAGGACGAAAAGGCGACCGTCGAAGCCTTTCTGGCGAAGCGGACCACGCCGCTGGCCGGCACGCAGGTCGACGCGCTGGCGTTCTGTCCCACCAGCGCGGGCTTCAGCTACTTCACGCACGATACGAAGGTGGGCAGCCTGCTGACCCGGTCGGGCGAGGAGTTCGGCATCCGGCCCGACGCCCGCAACATCGCCCGCGACCTGATCGACCTGGGCACCGACTGCCTCGAGGCGGTGATCGGGTTCGGTCACGAGCACGGCATGGAGGTGTTCTGGTCGATGCGCATGAACGACACGCACGACGCGGCCCATCGGCCCGACAAGCCGTACTTCCTGTTCCCGCCGCTGAAGTACGAGCATCCCGATTGGCTCGTGGGCGAGCCCGTCCGGCGCACGCCCCACGGCCGGTGGAGCTCGGTCGACTACGCGCGGCCCGAGATCCGCGACCTGGCCTTCGCATACATCGACGAGGTCTGCCGCCACTACGACGTCGACGGGGTCGAGCTCGATTTCTTCCGCCACCTCTGTTACTTCAAGAGCACGGCGACGGGCGGCGCGGCCGGCGACGAGGAGCGCGCCATGATGACCGATCTCATGCGCCGCGTTCGCGCCATGACCGAGGAGGTCGGCATCGAGCGGGGCCGGCCGATCCTCGTGGCCGTGCGCGTGCCCGACTCGGTGGGATTCTGCCGCGACATGGGATTCGACCTCGAACGCTGGCTGGGCGAAGGGCTCGTCGACCTGTTGATCACGACCTGCTACTTCCGGCTCAATCCCTGGGAGTACAGCGTCGAGCTGGGGCACAAGCACGGCGTGCCGGTCTATCCGTGCCTGAGCGATTCGCGGGTCCGCGGCGAAACGCGGTTCCGCCGAGGCTCGACCGAGAGCTACCGCGGCCGGGCCATGAACGCCTGGGCCGCCGGAGCCGACGGGCTGCACCTGTTCAATTACTTCAATCCCAACGCCCCGATCTGGCGGGAGATCGGCGATCGCGAGTCGCTCGCGACCATGGACAAGCTGTACTTCGTCAACGTGCGCGACGGCGATCCGCGAAGCTGGCTGGCCGGAGGACGCGACTACCGCACGGTCTCGGTGTTCGGGCCCTCCCACCCCGAGCTGATCAGGGCCGGCGAGCCCCTCGGGCTCGACATTCCAGTTGGCGACGACCTGCCGGCCGTCGAGTCCCGCGGCAAGAAGGCCGAGGTCAAGCTGCACGTCGAAGCCCCGGCCATTCGACGGCCCGGGCAACTGCGCGTGAGGTTCAACGGCAGCGAGCTGAAGGACGGGCGCGTAGACGACGGCTGGATCGACTACCCCGTGCCCGCCCGTTGCGTGAAGCGCGGCGTCAACCGGGTCGAGATCACGGCCGATCCGGCGGGGCTCGAACCGGACGATTGGAGCCTCTCGTACGACGGGACCGAGAAGCCGGGCCATCCCTGGAGCCGCGATCCGGGATCGTCCCGCACCCTCGAACGGATCGTCGACGGCGCGCTGTGGATCGCCGATCAGGGCGAGGCGTCGGGCGATTATCTGTACTACCGCTATCCCTGGGCCGCCGATCCCGAGGGCGAGGCCGTGGCCGAGGCCCGCGTCAAGGTCGCGTCGGGTTCGAGCTTCCTCATCGTCAGCAACGGCCAGAGCGGCGAGCGCCTGGGGCTCTGGCCCGACCGGATCGAGCTGTTCCACCACCGCCATCTCAAGTACGCGATGGATACGACCGGCGACTTCCACCGGTATCGCGTCGAGATGAAAGGCCGCGACTTGAAGGTCTACGTCGACGGCGCGCTGCGGATCGACGCGCCCGGCGTGCTCGGGCCGAGAGCCGGGTATTCGCGCAACGAGGTCGCCTTCGGAGCCGCCAACAGCGGCATGGTCGGCGAGGCGTACTGGGACGAGGTCCGCGCCCGATCGACCGGCCTGGCCTGCCGCGACCTCGTGGTGAGCGTCTCGTTCCCCGGGGAGTGACGTTTCCAGGGGGCCGTCCGACCGCGACGCGCGGGACCGGAAGGCGGTCGCCCCCCGGCGTTCACGGCTCGGCCACCACCTTCTCGTACAGCAACTCGACGATGCCCGCGATGACCTCGGCCTGGCTGCTTTCGAGCAGCACGCTCAGCTTTTCGTGCAATTCGCGGTTGGCGTTCATCTGGCGCGCCGCGGCAAGCGCCCCCTCGGCGGTCAGCGGCCCGCCCGTGCCGAAACGGCTGTGCAGCTCGTCGAAGTCGGCCGTGGTCCAGTCGGCAAACACCTGGGGGTGGGATTCGACGACCTCCTCGACCACGGGATTCGTGTCGCGATCGAAGCGCCGGTAAAGAAGCTGGGCGGGATCGAGGAAGAACTCATCGGTCGGCACCTCCAGCCCCTTGGCCAGACGTCCGATCGTCCGAAGCTGGGGCCGGTTCGTGCCGTCGAGGATGCCTCGAACCGTGCGGCGATCCAGCCCCGAACGCTCGGCCACCTGGTCGACCGTCAAGGTCAATTCGGCCATGAGCCGGCCGAGATTCTCCCCCGCTCGGTGGAGGGGGTTGTCCGCCTTGCTGTCCATAGTTCCCCTGGGACCCGGGGAAATCGCCGAGGACGCGCACAAAAAGTATACTTGTGTATATTATCCACGGGCCCCTGTGTCAATCCCGTCGTATGAGGGGGTTGTGATCCCTGAAGCACGGAACGCCACCGAGGGCAACACATTACGGGGGACCGTACCCCCCGAAACTGACCCGGCATGACGCGCGTGTCGGGCTGCCCGGCGGACCATTCCGATGGTACAAACGGGAGCCGGCGCAGCGAGCCGCTGCCGCAACGGGTCTCCCGATCGGACAGGCCGTCTCGTGGCGGGCAGCGCAAGCCGTTTCCGTTTCCGCCGAGACCCCGCAGCCACCAGAAGAGCCATCATGCAGAGCCCTTCCTCCCTCCCCCCTCAAGGTCTTGGCGCCAGGCTGAGGCGCATCGGCCCCGGTGTCCTTTTGGCGGCGGCGGCGATCGGTTCGGGAGAGCTGATACTCACTCCTCGGGCGGGGGCGATGTTCGGGCTTTCGATCGGCTGGGCGATCGTGGTCTCGATCGTCTACAAGCTGGCGCTCACCTTGGGCCTGGCGCGCTACACGATCGCCACCGGGGAAGACATCTTCGAAGGGTTTTCGCATCTGCCGGGGCCGCGCAACTGGTTCGTGTGGATCCTGGCCCTTGTCTTTCTGCTGGGCGCGGTGGGCTACTCGGGGATCGCCCTGGCCTGCGGGTCGGCCCTGTTCGCACTCTGCCCTGCGCTATCGATGGTTCAATGGGCCGCGCTCGTGGTGGGCGTGACGTTCCTCTTGCTCCTGAAGGGAGCTTATGGGCCGGTGGACAAGGCGGCCTTCGTCCTCGCACTGACTCTGCTGGTGGGCGTGATCTACAGCCTGGCCGTGCTCCAGCCCGACTGGAACTGGGTGCTCCGCGAGAGCATGCCCCGTTTTCCGACCGGTTCGGGCCAGACGCTCATCAGCCTGCTGGGCTGGACCGCCGGCGGCACGTCGACCCTCCTCTACAGCTTCTGGATCTTGGAGAAAGGATATGCTCTTCCGCGCGGTGGTCTCGGCACGTCGGCCGATTCTCGCCACGACCGCCACCACGTGCGCGCGTGGCTCTCGTTGGCGCATCTCGATGCCGGGCTCTCCTATGCGATGATGCTGTTCGTGTCGCTGGCGTTTCTTGCGATCGGGTCGGTCGCCTTGGGCACGGCGGGTCCCGACGGCGGCGCCCTGGTCCCCGCCCGCGACGAAACCATGGCGTTGCTTTCGCGGATGCTGACGGCCGCGGCGGGGCCCGAGGCCCTGTATATCTTCCTCCTCGCCGCGCTGGCCATCCTGACCTCGACGATCCTCGGGCTCGTCGACGGCAAGTCGCGAGCCCTGCGTACGGCCGTGCGGATCGTTGCTCCCGGGGCGCGAAGATGGTCGGATCTCGCGTGGTACCGGTTGGGCGTCACGATTCTCTGCCTGATCATCTTCGCGCTGCTTTTCACGGGGCAACCCGTATTGCTGATCGTGCTGGTCTCGGCCCTGGAGGCCCCCGTCCTCTCGCTCTCGGCCGTGATGCTCGTGTATTTGCTGCACACCAGGCTGGGACCCGAGGATCGCCCCGGAGTCATCTGGCACGTCGTAATCGTGGCGGGCACTTTGACGTACTTCGCCCTGTCCGTCCATGCCCTGATCGCAACCGTCACGGAGTTCCGATGGTGAGGCGCAACCGGGCGGCCCCGGGGGTCGTCGCGTCGCGTGGCTCGCGCCGGGCGAGACCGGACGTCCCACCTGCTCGCGATCGCCGTCCGCATCCCATCCGGCCGAATCGCGGCTGCGCACGACGAAGCCTGCCGGGACTACCACCCCCCGACAGGTTGAACCATAATCGACGGCACGGTTTCCCAGCACCGTCGGCTGAGGATCTGCCGAGGAATTGCCCTGCCAAGACGAGATGAGACCATGACGCGACAACGCCTGATTCGGACGATGCTGACCGCCCTGCTGCTGGCCCCGTGGGCCGCGACGCACGCGGCGGATCGGCCCGTCGCGCTGATCCTCGACACCGACATGTCGGGCGACGCCGACGACGCGGGCGCGCTGGCGCTGCTGCACGCGTTGGCCGACCGCGGCGAGTGCCGGTTGCTGGCCACGATCGTCAACCGCAAGGACCAGACGAACGCCTCGGCGGCCGCCGTGGATGCGATCAATACCTACTACGGCCGGCCCGACCTGCCCATCGGCACCGACAAACGAGGCCCCACCGATCTCCAGCGCAGCAGTGCGTACACGCGGGCATTGCGCGACGAGTTTCCCAACGACGTCGGCCCAGACGACCGCGCCCCGGACGCGCTGGCGGTTTACCGGACGGTCTTGGCAGCGCAACCCGACGGCAGCGTGACGATTTGCAGCGTCGGTGCCCTATCGAACCTGGCCGAGCTGTTGCGCCGCGAGCCGGAATTGGTGCGGACGAAAGTGCGGCGGCTGGTGGTGATGGGCGGCGAGTTCCCCGACTCGAAACGTCCCGAGACCAACGTCCGCACCCACCGCGAGGCGGCGCGCCTGGTGGCCGCCCAGTGGCCGGGAGAAATCATCTGGCATGGGTTCGAGGTGGGCCGGGCGCTGATCACCGGCGAGCGACTGAAGCAGACGCCGCGAAAAAACCCGGTGCGCCGCGCCTACGAGTTGCGCCAGCATGCCGGCCGCCCCTCGATCGAAGGCGGCCAACCGAGCTACGACCAGGCGGCGGCGTTGTTCGCCGTGCGCGGAGCCCAGCCGGAATTCTGGGAGACCGTCGCCGCCGGGCGCGTGCGCGTCGATGCCGAGGGCTTGACCATCTGGCAACCCGACGCCGCCGCCAACCACGCTTACGTGAAGCTCCGAGGAGACCCGCGACGACTGGCCGACGCCATCGAGGCGCTGATGATCGCCCCGCCGTGCAGGCAGATCGCCGTCGAGTCGAAATGAGTTACCCGATGCCGTGATCGGGGACGATCCAGCGCGGGACATTCTTCGACAATTTCCCGCACCGGCACGAGGCCGACGACACCGCAGTCCGCGGCGGGGCTCGGCTCAGTCGTCGTCGTCGTCCTCGTCCTCGTCGTCGTCTGGCGATTCCCGACCGCTGAGGAACCGCATGACGTGGAAGAAGATAGACAGCGCGCCGACCGCCGCCAGGATGGTCTTGAGTTGTTCGCCACGCGTGGCGCCGGCGATATCTTCCCACGAGATCGGCTCGACGACTTCGGGCTGCACGACCGCGGCGGCGACGTGCGACGGCTCGGGCGGTGCGGGGGGTGCGTCGCCGTGGGGCGCGGCGGCCCGCCACGCGAGCGGCGGGTTCGGGTCGGCCAAGACCGGAGTCACCGGGCCCGGTGCCGCTCCGAGCGCATCGCGACGGGGTCGCCCGTCGGCGGCAAGCGATCCGAGCGGCGTCGACCGCGGCGTCTCGGGCGGGTCGACGATCGTGGTTTTGGGCTGGCTTGCCAAGGCGATGGGGTTCGGGCTCGGCTCGGTGCGTTGGGCGATCATGGTCGCGCCGGCCCCAAGCCGCTGGAAGTCGCCGTTCACCGTGGACAGGAATCGAGCGACGCGTCCGCAGTAACTCCCGCTGGTCTGGCCTGAGGCCGAGCCGAAGAGCACGCCGGCCAATTCGCCCCGGTCGTTGAGGATGGGGCCGCCCGAGTCGCCCTGGCGGGCGGTGGCCGACAGCTCGACCATCTCGTAGGGGTGGTTCGGGCCGGGCGCGACGTACTGGGTGCAGCGGCCGGAGACGGCCCGGTAGTGGCCGTCTCCGTATCCGGCGATGGTGAGCCGTTCGCCCGGCCGGGGCGCCTGGTTCGACAGGGGAATGGGGTCGACCGGAGGCCGCCAAATCGCCAGGGCGGCCAGATCCCAATCGCGATCGGTGCCCAGCAGGGTGGCTCCCGATCGAAAGCCGTCGGGAAAGACCACGGCGATCGGCCCCGCGGCGTCGCAGACCACATGCCAGTTCGTGACGACGAGTCCCAGGTCGCCGGCGACCGCCACCAGGGCGCCCGACCCCAGCGAGTTGCCGGTGCGGTCGGGCACGAGGACGCGAACCACGGCGGGATGGGGCGCCGGGGAGGGTCGGGCGAGCCACGACAAGCCGTTCCCGAGGGGCGCCGCGCCGCGCGCGGCCCCCGTCATCGCCCAAAGCACGATGCATGTCGATGTGACGCGCCTCACCCTGTCGAGGCCCTTGCCATGGTGCGGTCGTCGCGAGCCGACTGCCGCTGGGTCTCGCTGGCAATGATCTTGCGAAGCAGCTCGCGACGAAGTCTTTCCAACTCGGCCGATCGGGACGGTTCGGATTTGACGGATTGCATGAGGCACCTGAGCGGCGGTCGGGCGACCGCCCTTGAGGTCTTCCGTCCGTGGCAACGAATCGCGACCGTGGCCGTGCGCGTCCTTGAGGCGGCGAGAGTCGGCCCCCCGGGGCGTCCTCGTCTGCCGCACGGTGCACAGCTCGTCAGGAACGTCCTCCACTTGCATGCCTGAATCGACTTCGGCCTCGACGGGGCCCCGGCATGAGCGATTGCCTCGTCCCAGGTCCGTCTTGCCTCAACCGGAACCTCTCGGCAATCGTCAGAAGCCGCCCGGCGCCGACACGATCGGGCGATGGAAGACGGCCGATCGTGCGGACCGTCGGATTTCGGGCGCGATGGGCGACAGAACGGGTCGTGCGCCGTGTGCCAGCCGTTTCGCGCGGGATGCCCCGCGCGGCACCGACCGCACCCCTCGCGCCGACGCCCTCGGCGCGGCAAACTCGACCTATACTTGCCTGGCAAAACACTCGGCCCGTGGCGCGCTGATGAGTTACCTGGTCCTCACTCTTACCGTCGCCGTGTTGAACCTGTGCCTGGGGTACCTGGTCGCGGTGCGCTTGGGATATGGGCCCCCCACGGTGCGCGACGACGGGGAACGGGGGCATTCCGACGGTGCCGCGGCCGGAGCGCGGGCCGGACACCCGGCCGCGACGGCGCCCCCGGCCGACGCGCGGATCGAACCGATCGCGTCGGTCTCCCTCGAGGAGATGCTGGCCGAGCCCGACGACGATCCCTTCGGCGACGGAGTCTTTTCGGCCTTCGACGACCACGACGCCGAAGCCGCCGAGGGATACGTCTCGAACGAACCCGAATGCGACTACCTCGAAATCTGGAACCTGAACGAGAAATTCGTCGAGACGTCGATCCTGAAGCTGAACGTCGCCATGATGAAAAGCGGGGCGAAGGCCAAGGACCTCGACACGCGACTCCGCGCGGCGCAGGGCCGGCCCGACGCGGAGACGATTCGGGCGTGCCTGGGCGAGCTGGTGGCCGACTGCGAGAGCTACCTGGCCGAGCAGAGCGAGGCGGCCGAGCGGTTCGCGGCCCGGATCGAGGAACTCGGCGAGCTTCGCTCGTTGGGCGAGCGGATCGAGATGGCCAATATGGAGCAGGCGGCCCAGATCGAGACGACGCTCAGCAATCTGCGCTTCATGGACCTCGAGTCCGATCCGGAGGCGGCCAAGCGGCGGCTGCTGGAGGAAATCAAGAATCTGCGCGCCGCGCGCCACAGGCTCCGCGACGATCAGGAGCGAGCCTTCCTGGCCATCGCCCGATACGAAGGACGCATGGCGAAGATCGAAACGCGCCTGTTCCACGATTCGCTCACGCGGCTCCGCAACCGGATCGGGTTGGAGACGACCCTTTGGCAATGGTGGCAGGAGGGCCGGCACCGGACGAAGCAACTGTGCGCGGCGCTGTTCGACGTCGACGGCTTCGGCCAGCTCAACGAGGATCACGGCCTGATGGTCGCCGACCGAATCCTCGATGAACTGGGGCAGATCCTCGAGCGATCGGCCGACGAGTGCGACCTGGTGGGCCGGTTCGCTGGGCAGCAGTTCCTGCTCGTGGCGGTCAACGCCGGCCGGGCCCGGGGCACCAAGAGCGCCGAGATGATTCGCCAATCGATCGAGAGAACGACGTTCCTCAACGGCCAGAGGGAGATTCGCGTGACCGTGGGCATCGGAATCTCCGAGGCCTCGCCCGACGATACCGACGAAGCGCTGCTGGCGAGGCTCGAAAAGGCCCTTCGCCGGGCGAAGGCCGTGGGGCCCAACCGGTCGTTTTACGTCGACGAGCGCACCGCCGAATTGGTCGAGGCCCCGAACCTCGGGGCCAAGTACACCGAAATCGCCGTTTAGACAGTTCCAGGGGAACGACGAGGAGCAGCAGCCAACCATGTTCGATGCAACCGAAGCCTTGCACCGCGGCCTCGCACACCAGGAGAAAAACGACCTGGACCAGGCGATCCGCGCCCTGAGTGAGGCGATCCGGCTCGATCCGAAATACGTCGAGGCGTACTACGCGCGGGGCAACGCCTACGTGGGCATGGGGCAGCACGACCTGGCAATCGCCGACTACGACGAAGTGCTCAAGTTCAGCCCCGGGGAACCGGCCGCCTACTACAACCGGGGCGTGGCGCACGCCCGGAAAGGCGCGCGCCCGCAGGCCATGGCCGATTACGACGAGGCGATCCGGCTCGACCCGAGTTACGCCAAGGCGCTGTACAACCGGGGCCTGCTCGCGGCCGAGATGCGCCAATTCGACCGGGCCTTGAGCGATCTGACCGCCGCGATCCGCTTCGAGCCGGCCGATGCCGAAGCCTACGTCCAGCGCGGGCTGATCCACGCCGAGCAACGCGACTACGACCGGGCGATCGCCGACTACGACGCGGCCCTCCGGATCGATCCCCGCAACGCCGAAGCCTATGGAAACCGGGGAAACGCGCGAGAACGCCAGGGCGACTACGAGCAGGCGATCGCCGACTACGGCGAGGTCATCCGGCTTTCGCCCAAGGACGACAAGGCCTACTTCAATCGCGCCATGGCCCGGCTGGCGACGGGGGAAATCGACGGAGCCGTCGCCGATCTTACCGAGGCGGTGCGGCGGAACGCGAAGAACAGCAAGGCCTACTATTATCGGGGGCTGGCCCACGCCAGGAAACGCCAGACCGACCGCGCCCTGGCCGACTACGACGAGGCCATCCGGCTGGCGCCGAAAAACGTCGACGCCTACGTCAGCCGCGGGCAGGCCCGGTCGGCCAAGGGAAATCGCGAGGGGGCCCTCGAAGACTACACCGAGGCGATCCGGCTCGATCCCGATTGCGCCAAGGCCTACTATCACCGGGGCATCGTCCACGGAATGGAGGGGCGAATCGACGAGGCCGTGGCCGATTACACCGAAGTGTTGCGCATCGACCCACGCAACGCCCGGGTCTACTGCCACCGGGGCGTCGCCGCGACGCGGCAGGGCGACGTCGAAGCCGCCCTCGACGACTACACCAAGGCGATCGAGATCGATCCCGCGTACGACCGGCCCTATTTCAACCGGGGCCTGGTCTACCGGGTCCAGGGGATGCTGGACGAGTGCATCGCCGATTTCAGCGACGCCATCCGCCTCAACCCGTCCAACGCCAAAGCCTACCAGAACCGCGGACTGGCCTACGAGCAGAAGCAAGAGAAGTCCAAGGCCCAGGCCGACCTGGCCCGGGCCGCACAGTTGGAGTCGAGCACCCCTTCGGCCGCGCCCGCGCCGAGCCGCGCGTAGTTCCCGCGCCGCGGGAACGCTTAACCCTCGCCCGCACGCGCGGTCGCTTCGCCTTAGAGGTCGGCAATCAGCTTGTCGTAGAACTCGGTGTACCGGTCGCGCTGCTCGCCGGCCCGCGCCTCGATGGCGCTGCGGGGATGCAGGTTGAGCTGGCCCGTGATGTTGTACTGGACGTAG
>Ga0334894_1001095_pt1 | contig 25075 bp, 22 predicted proteins | sample GraSluR3_MG_6_FD_207225 | JGI IMG/M metagenome (GOLD analysis project Ga0334894, IMG submission 207225) | Sludge microbial communities from methane-producing bioreactor in Wageningen University, Netherlands - Granular Sludge_12_05 R3 | ecosystem: Engineered > Bioreactor > Anaerobic >...
CATCTACCCATGAGTACGTGATGTTAGTGACAAACTTAGGGAAGGCTTATTGGATGAAGGTGCATGAATTCCCTGTTGGTTCAAAGACGTCCAAGGGAGAGAGTATCAAGAAGAATCTTCCGTTTGTAGAACATGAGGAGATTACCTCGATCATCAACTTCAAAGAATTTGATGAATCATTGTATCTCCTTATGGTGACAAGACATGGTGTGGCAAAGAAAGTCAACCTACCCCTCTTTAGAAACGCAAAAACCAGAGGTATTACAGCAATAATCCTGGATGAAGGCGATGTCCTGGTTAATTGTGAACTGGTTACCGAGAATGAAGACTGCATGATTATCACTCGTAAGGGAAAAGGTCTTCGATTTGCTGACAGTGATGTCCGTGCAATGGGTCGAGCGAGTCGGGGAGTTCGTGGTATCAAACTCATCGATGAAGATGAAGTCGCCGGATTGGTGAAAGTCACAGATGATCGACGGATCATGATGATTACCGAGAAGGGTCAAGGGAAGCAGATTCACTTCGATGAATTTAGAACACACCGAAGAGGGACCATGGGTCAGAAGATCTATACCTTTAGAGATAAGACAGGGTATATTGTTGGGGTGTTGGCTGTGAACGATGATGACGATGTGGTTTGTATCACATCGCTCGGACAATCAATACGCATTCCGGTTTCTACTGTCTCGATACAAAAGGCATATGCTTCTGGAGTGATGGTTGCTCGACTCAGAAAGGACGATACGGTAGTTGCTATCGCTCGGACCGACGCTGAGAAGGAAGAGGAGTCTTTGGAAGCCGACTCCGAAGCCGAAGCTAACGAAGAGAGTGAAGATTGATCCAACTCGATAACGAAGAAAACAGCCACCTCGAAAAGGTGGCTGTTTTTCTGACTGTTTCACGTGAAACATGAATATTATTTATGTGATCATCTTGTGTGATGTTTCACGTGAAACAAGATTAGTTTTCGCTGATGATGTTGATGTTAGGGTCTACCACGCTACGAACGTATCGCTCTACCCCATTCTTCAATGTCATCTGCGACATGGGACATCCGGCACAAGAGCCGACGAGTCTTACGGTAACATCGTTACCTTCCATGCTGACGAACTCTATGTCGCCGCCATCATTCTGCAGATCGGGACGAATATTCTCGATAGCAGCTTTTACTTTATCAATCATGTGATTGGCCTCCTCACAAATGGTGGTTCAAAGATACATGAGCAGGAAATGATGGTCAATACCTCAATATTCTAATGACAGATGCGACAGCTTTATGTATAGTGAGAACATGGCAGCAAAAAAAATAATATTTTCCAATCAAAAAGGTGGTGTAGGTAAAACGACCACAGCGGTGAATCTTGGAGCATACCTTGCGCAGAAGGGGAGCAAGGTATTGTTGATTGATCTTGACTCTCAAGGGAATCTTTCGAGTTCCGTTTCTGCTGACCCGAAGCACAAGGGGAGTTATGATGTGATTGTTGGCAAGTGTACGCCGCAGGAAGCATATCAGGATACCCCGGTCATGAATCTCTATGCTATCTCAGGTGGGATTGATCTGGCTGGACTCAGTGTCGAGCTGGTCAATGAACTGGCTCGTGAGTTCTTCTTGAAAAATGCCCTTGCTCCAGTGGAAAAGGATTGGGACTATATTCTCGTAGACTGTCCTCCTTCTCTTGGCTTGGTCACTATAAATGCAATGTGTTGGGCAGAATTTGTTATTATTCCTATGCAATGTGAATATTTTGCAATGGAAGGACTGAATCTGCTCATGCGTACTATAGGCAATGTGAAAAAGCAATTGAACCCAAGACTCGATATCCTGGGTATAGTGTTCACTATGTTCACTACACGGACAAGGTTGGCAAACGATGTAGTCGATGATGTTACTGCATATTTTGCCGATAAAGTGTTTCAAACAAAAATTCCAAGAAATGTTCGGTTGTCCGAGGCTCCCTCACACGGTCTACCTATTAGTCTCTACGACAATACATGTGCCGGAGCACAGGGGTATGAAAGTCTTGCAGAGGAGGTTATGAGCCGTGTCTAATACCACAAACAAAAAGCACAGGTTAGGGAAGGGGATCAGCTCTCTCATGGATGACTATACCTTCGAGGATGTTTTCAAGACCTCTTCCGATGTCTCCAGTGAAGTGGATGGAGGTAAACTCATGCTCCTGGAGATCAACAGAGTTCACCCTAACCCACACCAGCCGAGAAAACAGTTTGATCCAGAGACGCTCGATGAATTGGCGGAATCCATTCAGACACAAGGTATCTTGCAGCCATTACTGGTTGAGAAGATCAGCGATGATGACTATGCGATCATTGCAGGTGAACGTCGCTATAGAGCTGCCCTTTCTGCTGGACTGGAAAAAGTTCCTGTCATTGTCAAACGATTCAGCGATGTACAACGCCTTGAGGTTTCGTTGATAGAGAACATACAAAGGGAGAATCTGAATCCGATCGAAGAGGCGAAAGCCTATCTCTATCTACTCGAGCAGGCAGAGATCCGACAGGAGGAGTTGGCGGAACGAGTTGGAAAAAAACGCTCAACCATAGCAAATAGTTTAAGGCTATTGCAATTGCCTAAAAAGATGCAGGAGTCGTTGCTGACAGGAGATTTTACCGCAGGACACGCAAGAGCCCTGCTTTCGGTTGTCAATCCTGCGGATCAACAGTATCTTTACGAGAAGATTCTTGAAAAGGATATTTCGGTACGAGAGGCTGAGCGAGTTGCTGGCGACCTGAACCGAGGAAAGCGTTCGGCAATATCGAAGGATCAAAAAGAGAAAAAAGAGCGCCCTGTGGATCTTGTGGTACTCGAGCAGAAATTCATAGAAGCAACTGGAACGAAAGTTCAACTCAAAGGCTCATTGAAGAAAGGAAAGCTTGAGATATCATATCATTCGATGGATGATCTGGAGAGATTATACCGATTGTTGACCCAGGATGAAGAATTAATAGAACTATAAAACTATATAATAAAAGGAAATAAAATGTCTGAACAGCTAAAAGATGGTTTGTATGCAAAAATCGATACCACGAAAGGGCAAATACTCCTTTCTCTCTCGTATAAAAAGGTTCCCATGACCGTTTCAAATTTTGTCGGATTGGCAGAGGGCGTCTTGAATCTCTCCGATCCTGGAAAGCCATACTATGATGGGCTCACATTCCATAGGGTCATAGAAGACTTTATGGTGCAAACTGGATGCCCGCAGGGAACCGGTACAGGAGGCCCTGGGTACACCTTTCCCGATGAATTTAATGACGAATTAAAGCATGTCGGTCCTGGAATTCTCTCCATGGCAAATGCTGGGCCTGGTACCAATGGAAGTCAATTCTTTATAACACATGTACCTACTCCCTGGCTTGATGGTAAACACAGTGTGTTCGGTGAGGTTGTTGAGGGACTGCATGTCGTCCATGAGATAGAGCAGGGTGACCGTATGAAGACGGTTGAAATCATCCGTATCGGTGACGACGCAGAGGCGTTCACTGTAACTAAGGAGAGTTTCTCCGAGGCTGTAGTGAAGGCACAGCAGGTTGAGAAGAAGCGTGTTGAGAAACTCCAGGCTGCATTGGAGAAGGAGTTGAAGAACCGTTGGCCAGATGCCGTTGTGACTCCCTCGGGTCTCAGATATGTGGTGACCAAAAAGGGTGATGGTAAAGGGTCTCCCCAGGCGGGTACGGCTGTCACAGTCCATTACACCGGAACACTTATGGATGGGAAAATCTTCGATAGTTCCGTACGACGGGGAGAGCCGGCCCAGTTCGCTGTTGGTCAGGTGATCGAGGGGTGGAACGAGGCGCTTGTAACCATGAGTAAGGGAGAGAAGAGGACTCTGATTATCCCTCCAGAGCTCGGGTACGGAAGACAGGGCTACCCTGGAGTGATACCGCCGAATTCGTATTTGATCTTCGACGTCGAACTGCTGGATTTCTAGAGTTATGAAAGGGACTGCTTCACACTATGTCTGTTCTCAATGTGGCCGAGTCGAATCGAAATGGCTCGGTCGCTGTCCAGATTGTGGCTCATGGAACTCCTTTATCGAGGAGGTAGTTCAAAAGCAGACAAAATCGGGGAAAACTACATTAGTAAGCAGTACTAACAAAATACAACCTGTTACTCTAGAAGAAGTTGTTGTTGAACCTGATTTTCGGTACTCCTCCGGAATTTCCGAGTTCGATCGGGTGCTTGGCGGGGGCATCATGCGTGGAGGAACCGTGTTGCTCGGTGGTGAGCCCGGAATTGGAAAGTCCACACTCATGCTGCAACTGCTTGGATCCATCGAAGGGCGCTCTGTACTCTATATCTCAGGAGAGGAGTCTCCCGGACAGGTTAAGATTCGAGCGCAGCGTGTGGGAGTACCATTGGAATCGGTCACCCTTTTCCACGATACAAGACTTGAACTACTCCTGGAGCTTATTCAGAAGACCCATTACGATGTGTTAGTCGTAGACTCGCTTCAGACGCTCTATAGTTCAGATATTCCTTCAGCAGCAGGGTCTATAAATCAGATCCGTACCTGCAGCATGGAATTAGTCGATGCTGCAAAACGGCAAGGTTCTGCACTCTTTTTCATTGGCCATATAACGAAAGAGGGGCAAATTGCGGGGCCAAAAGCCATTGAACATATCGTGGATACGGTACTCTATTTTGAGCAGACTGGATCGGGAGTCCGAATTATCCGAGCTGTGAAGAACAGATTCGGATCGGTAGATGAGCTTGGCATCTTTCTCATGACAGAGAAAGGACTTGTTCCTGTTCAGGACCCGGCTGGGTTCTTCATTGGTGAAAGAAAGATGGGTGCACTTCCTCCAGGAATCGCTTTCACTGCGGTGGTGGAAGGGACCAGAACGTTCCTTGTTGAGATACAGGCCTTGACCGTTGGGGTGAAAAGCGGATACTCGAGAGTCTATTCTGAACGAATAGATACAGCGCGAGTAACTAGAGTCTCTGCCGTGTTGGAACGGCATGCCCATATTCCGCTTTCGGATAAAGATCTCTATGTGAACGTGGCTGGGGGAATCAAGCTCTCTGAAGTCTCCATAGAGCTCCCCCTTGCACTCGCACTATACTCAGCAGCGACAGGAACAGCGCTACCGCCACTGCTTGTCTCCATGGGAGAGTTGAGTCTTGCCGGAGAGGTTCGTCCCATAGGCTTTGGTGATAGGCGAGTCAAAGGAGCTGTGGAGATGGGCTTTGAAACGATACTCGCTCCAGAGGCAATGCCACTTGAACAGCAAGTTAACATATTACGATGTAATAGGATAGAGCAAGCTATTCAGATAATCGGTGCCATGCAACCCCATATTGGTAAGGACCACTAACAAATGGGAGTCTGAATCCATCCCATTAGTAAGCTCTCCTTACAAAAGAGGAGAGATCATCTCATTGCACTTATGAGTACGGGAAATGCTATGAATGTTCCTGCCGAAGCGAAAATACTGGTGATCATGAAAATATAGAGTGCATGAATGATTCTGTTCTTGTACCACCCTTTGAATTGGGTGATATCGTCCGAGACTCGTTCAAAATCAATAACCCGAGGCTTTCGCATGGAGACTTCGAGAATCCCTGCCACCATGCCAACGCCAATGGTCGGGTTCAATCCGGTTATAGGGGCTGCAGCCATCGAAACCAGAATGGTCACCGGATGAGCCAAAGCTATGATTGCCGCCAACCCGGTCAGAGATGCATTGATAAAGAACCAATAGAGGAACATCTGTATTCCTTGATCCCAACCGGAGCGGATGAATCCTGTGGCGATGATCCCGAGCAGTGCAAGTACGATCACCCAGGAAAAGACCTTTCCCAATTGTGGAGACGGTGGTACCGAGGAGATATGATCGAGATTGGTTGAGGACTCTTCGCTCTCAAGTCTCTCCATATGGGCAACCAGACCGGGAGCATGTCCAGCTCCGACAACAGCGACAACCTTGGACCCTTCCGATGTGAAGATATTTGAAGCAAGGTACTGGTCTCGCTCATCGATCAGAACCTTTTTCACGGTCGGCAACTCCTCTGCCATCTCATCGAGCATGGACTGCAGTACGTTCGTCTCTTTCAATCGCTCGATCTCCTCATTGCTGATCTCTTCTTTAGAGAATACGGCAGTGAGCAGAGACGAAATGAGTTTCAACTTGTTCCATGCATTGGATAATCTCCAAGCTCGTTTAAATGTGATCTGAATCTCCCGATCACAGAATGAGAGTGGAATGTCCCGCTCCTTGGCAAGCTCAGCGGCACGCATGATCTCATCTCCTGGAGAGACCCCCATCTGTAGTCCAAGTCGCTTTTGGTAGGAGGAGAGAGCCATGTTGGCCAGCAGCAGAAAACCTTTGTTCTCTTTCATGACCGATTTGATGTCAAGATTTTCCCAGCTCTGAGGTTCGGTTTTCGATGTGTACCGACCCGCATCGAGTTCGACACAGATTCTGTCAGGGCCGACCTCATCGATTATTCGTGCAACTTCATCTACACTATCTTGGGAAACATGGGCTGTTCCGACAAGTGTGATCTCTTTCCCATTCTTGCAAGTAAGTCGTTGCACTGTATCGCTAATTCGTTCTATGGTCACCGTTGCTCCTCCGCGTCTGTACAAATATATCCACGATGAAGGAAAGGTACAAGGACTCAGTAGCTGTTAAACGCAATCTTATGGCTTGCTCGCTTGAGCAAGGGAAGAGTTTCCGCTAGTGTATCGGTATGCAAACGGTCTGGTATCTCCTACAACTCTGTCTGAGCCTAGTACTCGGTGCAATTGTTGCTGCGAAGGTTGGAAAGCAGCGATTTCACAGAAGCACAGCCATATCGGTCGATACGATTCTCTATATCCTGTTGTTTCTCATGGGTGTGAACACGGCTAACATTCCGGACATAGAGACACAGATCGTTCGAATGGGTTTCGATGCCCTCATTTCCACCATTCTGGTGGTAATCGGATGTATCATCTCATCGACTCTCCTCGGACTTCTCTTGCAGAGACGAACCTCTGGGACCACTCATATCCGCCAGAACATTTCCTGGGAGCGCCTGAAAACTCCCCTTGTTATGATAGGTGTGGTTATTCTCGGCGCTGTTGTAGCTTTCGTGACCAACCTCTTCTCCTGGTTCGACGGATCCATGATCACCATCGTTCTCTATCTTTTGCTCTTCTTCGTCGGCATGCAGATGGTGCAACACGAAGTGGATCTAAAACCGCTTCTGACCTCACCCATGATGCTTCTACTTCCTCTCTCTACGATTGTAGGAACCTATATAGGAGCGTTGGCGATTCCACAATTCACCGACTATACAGTCAGAGAGTCGTTGACTCTGGTAAGTGGATTCGGGTGGTACTCGCTCTCGGGGGTGCTTATCAGCGGTCTGGGCGATCCACACCTTGGAGCCGTTTCGTTTTTAAGCAATCTGTTTCGGGAATCTGCATCGTTCATTCTGATCCCCTTGCTCGCTACCTTCTCCCGATTCTCTTTTTCGGGCATAAGCATAGCGGGAGCGACCAGCATGGATGTGACTCTCCCTCTGTTGAAGAAGAGCCTCGGGGAGACTGTGGTGCCTCTGGCGATCACGCATGGGGTGATCATGTCGCTCGTTGGACCGTTCTTCATCCCTCTCTGGTTTGGCTGATATTCCAATGAGTGCAGTTTGTTATGGTTATTGGGTGCGAGGAGCCAAAAATTGAATGGCTGTCTCGAACTGTCTCTCTTTATACACTCGAACGTATACTAGGCTTGTTCTGCTCCCATCGTACGGTAATGCAGAGGCAAACCGGTTAAGAAGCGGCACCAGAGTTGCTCCGTTCGCAGGCGGGAATTGGAGTTGATGAAAGAGATAGTCTCCAGCTGGAATCGATGCAACGATCTCAGTCTGTTGCTCGGGAACCGAGTAGACACTCTCAATGTGGTTGACGATACAAACGTCGTCGGTCATGATGGCTTCACACAGCAGGCATCCATCGCTTCCCACCGGGGACGTATCGAACAGATTCAGCAAATGATCGAATGCCTGTGCAAAGGATTGGTCGGAACTCTCTGTCCTTGCCATGTAGGAGATCGGTTGTTGAAGATGAAGCTGCATGGTATTCGCGTAACTCATGGAGACGATTGTAGTGAAAAGACCGGATAAAGTACAGTATGAGGTGGTCCGGAGTCGAAGAAGGCGACGTCTAGCGCTCACAGTGACCGATACCTGTAGTGTCGTGGTCAAAGCGCCTTACGGAATTACCAACACGGCTATCGACTCGTTCGTCCATACACATGAACAGTGGATTCGTGACCGTCTGTCCCATATCCGATCGTTGCCGAAACCGCTTGAACATACCTATACCGAAGGGGACTCTTTCCTGTTTCTCGGGAAGCCTCTGACACTTCGCCTCGCACACGGTACACAAGGAAAGACCTCCTGTGCGAGAGTCGCAGATAGCCTTGTGGTCAACGTCCATGTTCGAGGAGGGCAGTCTGCTGTGAAAGGAGCGATCGAACAGTGGTATCGGCAGGAAGGATTGAAGGTGTATCGAGAGCTGGTGACAAGATGGACCGTCACACTCGAGACTCACCACATCCCTTCTATCCACATAAGATCGTTTCCGAAACGGTGGGGTAGCTGTTCGAAAGAAGGAGAGCTTTCATTCGCGATTCGTTCACTTATGCTTCCATACCATCTTGTAGAGTATCTAGCCCTTCATGAGACAGCTCACATGATCCATTTCAATCATGGTTCGGACTTTAGGAGCACACTGACTTCCCACATGCCCGATTGGCGTACACGGCAACGTGAGATGGCGACGTTGCGTCTGAAGGTCTCAAATCTCTGAAATCTACCACATGAGGCAATTTTATGGTATATAGTAAAGTAGTCATCAGGAGGAACTATGAAACCCGATAAGCTAACGCAAGGTATTCACCGGGTGTATGCCCGGATAGGGAGCAGAGATCTGTTCGAGGGAATTTGGCCAATCGAACATGGAGTGTTGTTGAATTCATATGTAGTGCAAGGGGCGACACATACCGCCTTCATAGATCTGGTGAAGGATTGGGAAGGTGCAGTGAGCGAGGTCGAAAGTCAACTGGATAGTCTTGGACTCACTTTTTCCAATATTGACTACCTTGTCCTGAATCATATGGAGCCAGACCACACCGGATCACTCGGGGTTTTGTGTAGAAAGAATCCGAACATGAAGATTATCTGTACCAAAAAGGCCGTTCCTCTAGTACAGGCATTCTATGGCGTGACCGAACAGGTACAAGCTGTGACTTCGGGTGATACGATCGACCTCGGAGGAAAGACCCTCGTTTTTGAGGAGACGCCGAATATTCATTGGCCTGAGACTATGATGACGTATGTCCCTGAAGATGGAGTCCTCTTTTCCTGCGATGCATTCGGATCCTTTGGGCAGTACGATCACTGCTTCGATGATGAGTTGACCGAAGAGGAGTGGGAGCTTCTGATTCCCGAAACGGAGCGATACTATGCGAATATCGTCTCTTCGTTCAGTCAGTTCGTCCTGCGAGGGATCCAGAAGTTAAGTCCGCTGGATATCCGAATGGTCGCACCCAGCCATGGCGTTGTCTGGAGAGGGAATCCAGGACAAGTGATAGATCTCTACAAACGATTGGCAGAATACATGAACGGGCCAGCGGAACCGGAGATTGCCTTTGTCTGGAGCAGTATGTATGGGAATACCGCAGCCCTTATTCCCGTAATTCGCAAGACACTCGAAGAGGAGGGTGTCACGGTCCATATGCACGAAGTTCCCGCTGAGCACGCCTCTCATGTGCTGAAATCGGCTTGGCGCTCCAGTGGATTGGTGATAGGTATGCCAACGTACGAGTACCGTATGTTTCCTCCCATGTACCATATCCTCGATATCCTTGAGCGGAGCCATGTGAATAACCGGAAAGTCATGCGCTTTGGTTCGTTCGGGTGGTCTGGAGGAGCACAGAAACAGTTCGATCCGTTCGTCAATTCGCTCAAATGGGACTGTGTGGGTGTTGTCGAGTATCAAGGAGCCCCCACTGAATCCGACAAAGAGCGTGCGATCGAAGTGGCAAGAGCGCTTGCAAAGAGCGTAAAAGAGTGGAGTCGCTGAGGAGATTTACTGCAAAGAGAGGCCGGCACTGAACAGATGTTCTAAGCCGGCCTCGTTCTTGTTCTAAGCAACTGTGCTATTCAATGACCGTACAGAGGTGTCTCAGGAATGTCCTGATTCTCTCTGTCGATGAGATCGAGACACGCTCCTTCGGTGAGTGGACATCCTCGAGTACTGGTCCGAGTGATACCGAATCCATCCCCTTCACTAGGGAGTTGATGATTCCACACTCAAGGCCAGCGTGGATTGCCGTAACCTCTGCATCCTCTCCCATACGCTCTTTCCATGCCTGAGCACAGAACTTGGCAAGTGGTAGACTCGGATCTGGAGTCCATGCTGGATATGGATTCTCGAGCGAGCAGGTGGCCCCAGCCGTCTCGAATGCGAGCATGGTCTTTCTCGCAACCATGTCCCTGCTCGATGCGATAGAAGAGCGGTGACTGGTTACGAGCGTGAACGAGTCGTCATGGGTCTCGATCACAGCAAGGTTGCTCGATGTCTCGACAATTCCCTCGATCGTCTGGCTCATGCGCTCGACTCCATGGGGAGCGAGAATGAGGGCATTGATGAGTTTGGCAGAATCTTCTGGTGAAGGAGCTTCGTCGATCGTCTCCTGTAAAGCCGTCAACGTTATTCGAATATCGGGATCTGCCTGTGCAAACTCTCCTTTAATGTCCTTTAGCGCGGTTTCGAGTGCGGAAATTGCCTTCTCTTCCAATGTAGAGGGTATCGTGATCGTGGCCCTGCAGATACTGGGAATTACATTTCGCTTGGTTCCGCCATCGATTGCAGCCAACCGTACCGGCGCTACATCGGCAATGGCTCGAAGCACTCTCGCCATGCATGAGATCGAATTCGCACGTTGTTTATGTATCTCGCCACCACTATGACCTCCAAGTAGTCCATCTACTGAGACCAAAAACGGCTTCTCCTGTTTTTCGGTTGGCAGACAGACCCGAGCGACGGTACCGTTGACTTCAACGCCCCCTGCGCATCCGATATAGAATACACCCTCCTCTTCGCTGTCGAGGTTGATCATCTTTCTACTGTCGATCAGCGATGCATCGAGGCCGAAAGCTCCCTCGAGCCCGGTCTCTTCCGAGACGGTGAGAATAGCTTCGAGTGGACCATGTTTAGCATCTGGGTCGGTAAATAGATCGAGAATGAGCGCAATGGCGATACCATTGTCTGCTCCGAGTGTAGTCCCTTTGGCACGCAACCAGTCTCCGTCTCGTTGGAGAACGATCGGATCTCGAGTGAAGTCGTGGTCTACACCCTCTTCCTTCACACACACCATATCCATATGCCCCTGAAGAGCCAACGATGGTACATGTTCCATCCCCTTGGTCGCTGGAACTTTCATGATCACATTCCCGGTACTATCGACAAAGTAGTCGAAGTTATGGTGTTTCGCGAAGGATATGAGGTAATTTCTCACCCCCTCCTCGTTTCCCGATTCTCTCGGTATGCGGGAAATCTCAAGAAAATAGTTCCACATTTGCTGAGCTTTCAAACCAGCAACAGCGCGTTCGGATTCATCATGCACAGACATCAGCTCCTCCTGTCTACGAAAAGTTGTTACGTATCATACTACCACGTATGAACAAACCCTTCACCGAGAAATCATCATCAAATACCACAATATTGGCAAGATATCCCGGAATGAGCCTCCCCATCATAGATAGATCGTATATACGAGCAGGGTTTGCGGTCGCCATCTGTACAGCGCACTCAATGGGAACCTCCCAGGAGACAAGGTTCTGCACACCCTCAAGCATGGTGAGGGAGGAGCCGAGCATGGTCTCTGGATCGCTCGCTCGATGGAAGCCCCCGTGTTCTCCGAGTACAGCCAGCTCTCCATTCGCATAGAGATCCCCCGATTCTTGCTGCGTAGGCTTGAGCGAGTCGGTGACCAATACCACATTTCTCACCTGCTTCTCTTTCAGCAGCATCTTCACGAGCTCAGGGTGTACATGTGCACCATCTGCTATCACCTCGCACTGCATATCCTGTTCTATGAGAATAGCACCTACAGTACCGGGGTTCCGCTGATGCAACCTGCTCATGGCGTTGAAGAAGTGGGTGGAGTGGAGAATGCCGACCTGCATCCCCTCGATTATGTTCTCATAGGTTGCGTTCGTATGTCCGGCGAGGAGAACGATGCCCTTTTTTATTGCAGTGAGGGCTAATTCCCTCATTCCTTTGAGCTCAGGTGCCACCGTCATGGCAATCACATGCCCTTTTCCCGCTTCTATGATCTCGTTGAACAGGGCTATATCGACAGCCTGAACACCTTCTGGATTCTGAGCGCCCAATCGTGCCGAAGAGATGAACGGTCCCTCTACATGGATACCGAGGATCTCGGCCCCTTTTTCATCTCCAATGGCAGAGACAGTCGCCTCGATCGCCTTGAGCATTCGATCCTTCGTGTCGGTGTAGATAGTAGGGAAGAAGCCGGTTACACCGAAGTCGGCAAGCCGTTCAGACATGCCCAGAATCGACTGAGTACTGAGATCCTCAATACCGAACCCTCCGATCCCGTGTACATGTGTGTCGATGAATCCTGGAGTGATATAGGCACCCTCTACATCGATGATCTCAGTTCCCTTGGGAAATTGTTTCTGAGTGAACCGCTTCATGTTGAATATATCACCGATGACACCCTCTGCATCTATGTATATTCCACAGTTCGGCAGTTTTGCCGAGCCGGTGATGACCGTCCCATTTATCAATACGGTTGATCCCATAGTCGGGCCTCCTGTGGTTAATATACGGGGTGCCATATGGGCGGTCAAGCTGTCGTCTCGGTGAGTCGGTTAATCCACTTGCCACTACGTATCCGTACGATTCCAACCACGAACTTGAAGACCTCTTCTAGGCCAACGAAGAGATACAGGTGATGGATCGGCATGTTCAGAATAAGCGCTCCGATGAATGCGCAAGGTACGCCGATAAACCAGACACCAGCCAGTTCGGCGAACATGGAGAATCGGGTGTCGCCTCCTGCTCGAAGCACACCAACGACGAGGATCATGTTGTATGCTTTCACCGGGACCAGGACGCCGAGAGAGATGAGCGATAGGGTAGCCATGTGAGCTACCGAAGGACTCAGGTTGAACGGAATGGGGAGCCAAGGGGCACTGAGAGCAAGGAGGGCTCCGAGCACTCCTCCGGCCAAAAAGCCGATCACCAGTAGCCTCGAAGCATAGAGTTTTGCCACATCGATTCGGTTCTCCCCAATACGATTGCCGATCATGATCGCACTTGCATGGGTGACTCCCATGAGTACGACGAAGAAGATGTTCTGAATGGCTTCGGTGACATTCACCGTCGCAATGACCTGTACTCCCATCCGTGAATAGGCGACTTTGTACGTTGCCATACCTAAGGACCAGAACATCTCGTTCAATATGACCGGTAGGCACGTGACGAAGTATCTATTTAGCAGCGCTTTGTCGAAACTCAGCATATGCTTCAGTGAAGCGGCCACCGGGCGCTTGGTTCGATACACGATCAACAACAGTAGAACGACTTCAACTCCTCTGGCTATCACTGTGGCGATAGCAGCTCCCTTCACCTCAAGACGAGGGAATCCCCATTTGCCGAGGATGAGTAGGTAGTTGAGTAGAACGTTGAGACTTATGGAGAGCGAGGAGATGTACAGAGGTGTCTTCGCATCGCCGGTGCTCCGAAGAGCAGTCGAGTAGACCATGACCACGGCAGTGAAGAGGTAGCTTATGGCAACAATCACCAGATATTCGCTACCGAGTCCCACAACGGTCGGGTCGTCGGTGAATATGGTCATGATTTGAGCAGGCATCGCCAGTGAGAGAGCCGTGCTGGCCAATGCCCCTGCAATGCTGAGAAGGAGCGCAATGCCCATCACTTTATGCATGCTTCGATGATCCTGAGCTCCCCAGTATTGGGCAATGAAGATCGCAGCTCCACTGCTTATACCGAACAGAAACACGGTGATGAGAAAGAACATCTGGTTCCCGAGTCCGACAGCTGCGATAGCGCTTTCGCCAACCATGCCAATCATGACCGTGTCCACGAAGGAGACAGATGAGACGAGGAAGTTTTGGAGCATGATGGGAACCGAAAGGAGAAGCAATCTACTGAGAAACTGCTTCCTGGTCTCATCCAGCGTGGTTAACGGTGCTGATTTCATGACCGTGCTTTACCACGTTTTCCCCGTTTCGGCAAGCGTTCATCTCGAACTCGTCCAAACAGGGTGGAGGCAAGTTCTGACCTCCCTACACGATCGAGAGCCTCTCTCACGAGAGCTCTGTTCTCCGGCCTATGGTAGTGCAGCAGGGCCCGCTGCAGGTGCCGCTCTCTCCCTTTCGGTACATGGATCGGAGCAAAGTTCCTCCCAGGTCTTGGATCGAGACCGGTGAAGTACATACAGGTAGCGACCGTTCCAGGGGTCGGATAGAACTCCTGTACCTGCTCAGGAATGAACCGGGTTCTGTGTAGATAGAGGGCGAGGTCGACAGCAGCATTCAAGGTGGTTCCTGGGTGCGCAGCGATAAGGTAGGGGAGACAGTACTGCTCCTTTCCCGATTTCCTGGAGGCTTCGGTGAAAGCCGAAACGAACTGTTCATACCACCGAACACTCGGTTTCCCCATCGCATCGAGCGCATCGGGATCCATGTGTTCGGGAGCAATGCGAAGCTGTCCGCTAACATGGTGTTCTGCGAGTCGATCGAGGAATCGTTTCCGTGACTGTTCGGTCCCGGTGGCAAGCAGATAGTCGTAACGGATGCCACTTCTTATGAACACCTTCTTAACATTCGGTACGTGTTCGACAGCCTCAAGTCTCTCGATATAGGCCGGGTGCGAATCGAGGAGATTTTCACAAGGTTCGGGGAATAGACACATCCGGGTACTGCATGGACCGGCGTGTCGCTGTCGTTTGCAAGCTACATCTTGGAAGTTGGCCGTTGGACCACCAAGATCATGAATGTAGCCCTTAAAGTTGGGTAATGCAGTTATTTCTTCTGCCTCATGCACTAATGAGGGTATCGATCTATTGGTAATAATTCTTCCCTGATGACTGGTGATGGCACAGAACGAGCAGGATCCGAAACATCCTCTCGTACTCGTGATACTGAACTGAACTTCGTTGAGAGCAGGAATTCCCCCCTCTCGATCGTAGCGAGGGTGGGCAACGCGTGTGAATGGGAGCTGTTGAATCGAATCGAACTCCTGTTGTGTGAGTGGACGCATGGGAGGGTTCACCAGCACGAGGCGATCACCGCTTCTCTGGAGCAGTACGGTAGGATCGAACGGGTTCTCATGAAGCATCTGCTGTTGAAAAGACTGAGCGTACCGGAGGCGCGCCCGCTCGGTTGGTGTGTTGCTCTGACGATCCCGATCTGAAAGTTCTTCGAACGGAGCGAGCTCGACCGAAGGCGCTCCTCTCTCCTCCATGATCTTCGTACTATCCTTGGCAGAGACCACCAGTGCTGTTCCAGATATGTCGTACATCGTCTTGATCGACTCTGAGCGACTCAGGCGCGAGAGAATCTGGAGCGTCTGCAGTTCTCCCATCCCATAGACAAGGATGTCTGCCTTGGCATCGAGCAATATGCTCCTACGAACCTTGTCGCTCCAGAAATCGTAGTGTGCAAACTTTCTCAGCGAGGCCTCGAGTCCTCCTATGATGATAGGAACCGATTTTCCGAATGCCTGTCTGGCTCTGCTGCAGTAGCCAATCACCGCGCGATCGGGTCGGGCTCCACCGCCTCCCCCGGGTGTATAGGGATCGTCGTTTCTCACCTTGTTTCCGGCAGTGTAGCGGCTTACCATGGAGTCGATATTTCCAGAAGAGACCATGCAGCAGAGGCGTGGTGTTCCGAACACGGTGAAGTCGTCGCAGCTATCCCATCTTGGCTGTGCCACGATACCGACACGATAGCCGTTAGCCTCCATGAGACGACCGAGCAGCGCCGCGCCGAATGATGGGTGATCTACATAGGCATCGCCAGTTACGAATACAATATCAACTGCATCCCATCCTCTCGCTTCCATCTCGTGGCGCGAAAGGGGGAGGAAGGCTCTATTTCCTGTCATGCAAAGCACTATATTGGATTGAAAAGCACGTGTAAATAGGGTATGATACGCTCTTGACTGTCATTCCACCCAAAGGATCGGCTCATGCCACAAAAAGCAACAACGAATGAACTGTGTATCGTTCTGAATCCGAATGCGGCCAAAGGGAGAGCCAGTTCTCACCGAGCAGCAATCGAATCGTACTTTTCCAGTAGAGACATACCCATACGCATGGTACTCACTACGTACCCGATGGAGGCTATTCAGTTAGCTCGCGATGCGGTTTTCGATGGATACCGGACAGTGGTCGCCGCCGGTGGAGATGGAACCATGAACGAGGTGGTCGATGGAGTGATCCGGGCCTCACGGGAACTCGAACTTACGCAAGACGAGTATCCTGTAGTGGGGCTTATTCCCATTGGTAGAGGGAACGATTTCGCATTCTTCGCCGGAATTCCGAAATCTGTCGAAGCGGCCTGTTCCCTGATAGCATCTCATACGTGGAGCCGTATCGATTATGGCGAGGTGTTCGGGGGGAGATTTCCCGAAGGTCGCTGTTTCGTGAATGGTGTTGGAATCGGATTCGAGCCGATGGTGAACTTCATTGCATCGGACTTCAAGCGAGTCAGCGCGATGCTGAGTTACATTCTGGGTTTCGTGAAGATCCTATTCAATTATCCTGCGCCCGTGCATGTGACGATCTCAGCCGATCAGGATACGATCACGTGCGATACCCAGCAGATTTCCCTGTGCAATGGTAGGCGTATGGGGTCGACATTCATCATGGGGCCGCTTGCCGAGCTCGATGATGGGCTGTTGGATATCGTGTATGCGAACCGACCGATACGGGGAAACGAGATTCTCCGATACGCGGTGAGGTTCTTCTCGGGAAGTCAGCTGAAGACTGACCGGTTCAGCATGGTTCGGGCTCGAGACATCACGGTGACGGCAGATGATGATTTGCTTGTCTGCCATACCGATGGAGAGGAAGTTTCACGTGGCTGTAACCGCATTGCAGTGAGGTTGTACCCGGGTGGGCTTAAATGTATAAGAAATTAGCGGTCAATATTTGACTAATGCGTATTGTCGTTGTATTGTTTACAGTGCGTGTTTTTGTAGTTTTTCGATTGATGAAATGAGGAGTTGGTGTTGATCAAAGATATAGTACCGTCGGTACACTTTTACGATCAGGATTTTGTCGACATGTACGACAGGACCTGGGTATGGATAGACGAATATTGGACACAAGGTACAAAGGATAACGGTTTTACCGGTAATTATCTGGGCTACCCGGGACAGAAGACGTTCAACCAGCTCCACTCGTGCATGGCAGCGCTCTTTCTCGTGTACAGTAACCAGAACTACTCTCCGTTCTCCATGATCGACTATTTCTACAGTAAACAGGAGGAATCTGGAGCGATTCGGAGTGACTATTCGGTTGAGGATGGTTCTCCTGTCTTCACAGCAGACAACCCAGAAGGGGTATGTCCTCCGATATTCGCCTATGTAGAGTTCGGTTTCTATCACAAGGTTGGAAACAAGAAACGGTTGAAGGAGGTCGTTCCAATCCTTGAACGCCATTTCGACTGGCTCAAGGATACATTCGCTCGAGAAAATGGACTCTATTCGGTACCAAGTTCAGCATGCATGCTCGGTAATGTTCCCAGAGATGCCATGTACTACCCGGTGGATTTCAATGCTCAGTTGGCAGTGAACGCACTGTACCTCTCTGCGATCGGTGACATTCTGAACGACAAGGAGTTGAGCTTTCGCTACAAGAGACTCTACTTCTCGTTGAAGACCAGAATCAATTCGATGATGTGGAGTCCCGAAGATATGTTCTACTACGATCTTGATGTGAAGGAGCAGCGGACAGAGCGGAAGCATATAGGAGCGTATTGGACACTTCTTGCAGAGATTCCCAACGAAGAGCGTGCAGATGGATTCATTGCACACCTGTCCGATCCGGATCACTTCGGAACGGAGAACCCCTTCCCGTCGCTTCCGGTTAACGATCCAGATTTCTCGGAGAACGGAGATGGGTACCGAGGCGGTGTCGTTCCCTTGAATACCTTTATGGTCGTAAAGGGGTTGGAGCGATACGGGCAATTCACGTTCGCTCGCGAGTGCAGTATCCGGCACCTCTACTTTATCCTCGATACGCTCCATCCGAATGGAGAGGATGTGGGTGATGTATGGGAGGCTTACATGCCATCGAAGGAGGGACCCTCGGTCTGTCCCTCCTTTCCCGATTTTCCCAAGAAGCGATTCATTCATATGACTGGTCTGATTACCATTACGCTCATGATTGAAGATATCATCGGCTTGGTGATCTCGCTTCCAAGAAAGACGGTCGATTGGACTATGACCACGCTGGAAGCTATGGGGATCGAGGGTCTTTCGCTGAAGCGGAACATGATCACGATTCTAAGCAACAAGCAACCGAGAGGTTGGGAGATTCGGCTCGAGTCGGAGAAACTCTACTATTTTACCATAGAGATTCTCGATGAGAGGAAAAAGAAAACGCTTCCGATACCATCTGGCAAATGCTCGATGCTCATCGATAAGCTGTAGGAACCGGTTATGGGTTGGATGGGCAAGGTCATTGGTGGAGCCATGGGATTCGCCTTCGGGGGTCCGCTCGGTATGATCGCCGGAATTGCGTTTGGAAATCTCTTCGACCGAGCATCGCTTGCTACCACCACACAGGAGCAGAGCATCCCGTTCGGAAGGGATGCCTCGACCATGGATCGGCAGCAACAGTCGCAGATGATCTTCTTCGTCGGGGCATTTTCCATGCTTGCTCGAATTGCGACCGTCGATGGTCGACTTCTTCCCGAAGAACAGAGGAAGATAGAGGAGTTTATCGACCACGATCTGAAACTCGATATGCAAGGGAAAAAGGCGGCGATGAGTGTATTCAATGCTGCCCTCACCGGTGGGGGAACGTTCGAACAGTTTGCAACCCAGTTCTATCAGAACTTCGCCCACGAGTCTTCGATTCTTGAGCTCTTGATCGATGTCTTGGTGCGGGTTGCAGCGGCCGATGGTGTAATCAGCGAAGCCGAGGATAGACTTATCACTGTTGCGGCTCATATATTCCGAATCCCCGATGCACTGCTGGTCAGCATAAAGCGGCGCTATGGGCAATACGGAGGGCCCTCGGCTTCAGCCTCGTATGCGGTGCTCGGCTTGCAGCCCGAGGCCTCAGAGGAGGATATCAAGAAGGCCTACCGAAAACTGAGCAGAGAGTTCCATCCCGACGCCATTGCGTCCAAGGGGCTTCCAGAAGAGTTCACCAAGTTTGCCGAGGAGAAGTTTCACAAGATTAAGGATGCCTACGATACCATCAAAAAAGAGCGTGGTATGTAGAGCAATCGCCTCTACTCGTTGAAGTCCACTCTTCCTCGCATTGAGCGGGCGATTGTCAGTCTGTCTACATACTCCAAATCTCCACCAATCGGGAGTCCCGAAGCAAGTCGCGAAACGGTAATCGCCTTACCTTTGAGGAGGTGACGAAGATACATCGCCGTAGTATCTCCCTCTTCGGTCGGATTCGTTGCGATGATCACCTCGCTGAAAGACTCCTGCTCGATCCGTTTCAATAGGTTTGCAAAGTCGAGCTTGTCAGGACCTATCCCTTCAAGCGGAGAGAGAGCTCCCCCCAATACATGAAAGAGTCCATTGAACGCTCCACTTGAGGTTATCGTCACCACATCCTGTGGTTCTTCGACTACACAGAGAAGTGTTCTATCTCGTGAAGGATCCGAGCAGACTGGACAGGGGTCGATTTCCGTATAGCTTCCACATACCGAACACGGGAACACAAGACTCTGAATATCGGCAATAAGCTGTGCGAGCTGGGTGTTGTAGGACTGATCACTTTTGATGAAATGGTAAGCAAGACGAGATGCACTTTTCGGACCTATGCCTGGAAGTCGGGAGAGCTGTCTTGCGAGAATCTCCAGCGAAGTCATACGGGCATCCCACCAGCGAGGGATGTAGCTTCACTTTTCAGCTGATCCTGGACATTCTTAACAGCAGCATTGAATGCTGCCGCGACGAGCACCTCCAAGGTGCTGATATCTGAAGGATCGACCACTTCCTTGCTAATTGAGATGGACTGCACCTCCATCTTGCCATTCACGGTGACCTCGACCATGCCGCCTCCGGCACTTCCCGAGACCTGAATCTGTTCCAGCTTTGCCTGCATCTGCTGCATCTGAGACTGGATATTTTGCATATTCTTGAACATATCGAATGGGTTCATGATTCCTCCACATTAGTGCTGTGCTTGTACTATTTCACCCCGAAATAGGGTGGCGATGGTCTGTGCGACATTGTCGGTCTTCACCTTCCGAGCAGACGATTCTTGCGCCTGCGCCTCTTCCAGCTTGAATTCGATCGGCCCGTCGTACCCTGTATGTCGAGTCACCAGAGAACGAAGAGCCTGTTCGTTCTGTTTTGCGTTTTGCATTGCGAACTTCGATGCGAAGACAAACGTGAGTAGATGTTCCTGGTGATCCACACTGATTGCCTGACTCAGCACAATGCCTATCGGATTCCGCTCAGCAGCCATCTCTTGGATCAGTTCTGGAAGCTGTTCCTTGTTGATCTTCCGCATGTCCGGCTGTGAAGGCGGCTCCTCTGCTTGTACTTCCGGCTCTTCGTTGACCACGGGCGCCGGTTCAGGCTTTCGTTCCGGTCTAGGCGGCGGGTCTGCACGAGAGGGAGTCGGAGCTACACTAGGAGAGGGGGGTTCTGAAGGGCGCTGTTGTACTTCGATATGCTGGGTATGAGTCGGAAGAGCCTCAACGCTGATCTTTCCACTCATGAGCTCAACCTTCAACTGCTCCATCTTCTTCACCAACTGTGCTGAAGAGGCCATATATCTCAGGTGGGAGAGTCTACTGACCGAAAGCTCGAGTTCGAATCTGGGACTCAGGGAGAATCGGATATCACGGTAGAGTCGGAGCAACAGGTCGAGAGCCGCTTCTAGCTGCTCTTCGGTATAGGCTTCTCGAATCTCTTGGGGAATCTGGGAGAGCTGTACGCCCAAAATGCCCTCGTTCGTAACCCCTCTGCGAAGGAGGAGAAGAACGCGAACATACTCTGCTAGGTCCTTGATACACTGTTCGACCGATACACCGGCATCGAGCAGGGTATGTAACGATTCGATGGCAGATCCAGTCTGTTCACTCAGGAGAGCAGAGAAGAGTGCCGTCATGCGGTCCAGTCCGGCAAGACCGAGTTTATCCTGTATCTGATCCATAGTGATCGTGCCGCCGCTGAATGAGACGACCTGATCGAACAGGGTGTATGCGTCGCGCATGGAGCCTGTGGACTCCTTGGCTATCCAGAAGAGGGCTTCACGATCAGCTTCGATACCCATCTCGGTGGCAGTCTGTGCAAGTACCTCCTGAATTGTTTCAAGAGGAATGAGCTGGAAATGAAACTGCTGACAACGGGACCGGATGGTGGCAGGGACCTTCTGTGTCTCGGTTGTGGCGAAAATGAAGATCACATACTCAGGCGGTTCTTCGATTGTCTTTAGAAGTGCATTGAACGCGCTTGTCGAGAGCATGTGTACTTCATCTATGATATAGACCTTGTAACGGCAACTCTGGGGAGGAAAGAGCACCTCGTCTTTGATAACTCGGATATCGTTCACACTCGTGTTGCTGGCACCGTCGATCTCGATCACATCGGGAGCGTTCCCCTGGGTGATCTCTCTGCAGTTCGGACAGACCCCGCAGGGATAGGGGGTAGGACCCTCCTCACAGTTGAGAGCCTTGGCGAGAATTCGAGCGGAAGATGTCTTTCCGACTCCCCTGGGGCCACTGAATAGATAGGCGTGAGCGGTACGCCCCTGCTCGATTGAATTCTTTATCGTGGATACGACAAACTCTTGTCCGACCAAGTTGTCAAACAGTTGAGGTCGCTTTCTCGTAGCCGTTACTTCGTATGCCATGGTCTCTCCAATGTCCGAGGACACTCAAGACTATATCATGTGGTCAAGAGAATGAAAAACCCCCTTGGCTCCGATACATCGCCTGTGGCTCACCGATCGTTCGCTTACCGCTGCTACCTTCCGGTCCTGACGGGGTTGGGCGAAGAGCGATAGCACAGAATCTACCATCAACACCAAGGGGGAATGAAACGGAGAGAGAGGGATTCGAACCCTCGGAGCCCGGTTAGAGCTCACACCCCTTCCAAGGGTGCACCTTCGACCACTCGGACATCTCTCCAAGGTCATGATACGTACACATACTCTACTAACGGAGAGAGGGGGATTCGAACCCCCGGTACCGTCAAACGGTACAACGGATTTCGAATCCGTCTCCTTCGACCTCTCGGACATCTCTCCCAGGCGGGACTCCGCACTCTGTAGCCAAGAGGATTCGAACCTCCGACCTCCAGATCCGCAATCTGATGCTCTATCCAGCTGAGCTATGGCTACGAAACATATCATTCACTCGCAAAAAACCAAAAAAACGGAGAGGGGGGGATTCGAACCCCCGGTACCGTTACCAGTACAACTCCTTAGCAGGGAGCCCGATTCGGCCGCTCTCGCACCTCTCCAGGGAACTACCGACAGGTAGTAGATAGTACCTGACCGGAAAATCCATATAGCGGAGAGAGAGGGATTCGAACCCCCGGAGACTCGCGCCTCAACGGTTTTCAAGACCGCCTCCTTCGACCGCTCGGACATCTCTCCAATCAGGATTCACACTATAGCGACGGGGCCTCTGTTTGTCAAGTAAACCACCGAAAACGGTCCCTTTTCTTTATACAGGGAGGCAATAGATTGTACTCTCGAACTTGACAGAATCCATTGCCCTGTCCAATATGGAGGGGAGGAAGATCATGGCAAAAGTAAGAATGGAGAAATTGCAGGCAGCACGTATGGCAAAAGAGGCGCTAGCCACAGTCGCGGATCTCATCGATCGTCACGGCAGTCGACTCACCGGGAGCGAAGCATGCACCCGGACGGCTGAGGATCTGGCAGACAGTTTGGAGAGCTATTGCGACACAGTTGAACGCGAATCATTCACGCTCCATCCCGATGCTTTTCTCGGGTGGATCCGGATCCTAGTGCTCCTCTACCCGATAGCGCTGTTCTTTCTCCTTGTCTCTTTCCCCCTTTTAGGATTTTTGATAGCCGCAGGTGGCCTTGTCATCATGATATTTGAGTTCTTTCTCTATAGAGAGGTGATCGACCGATGGTATCCTGAAAAGACTGGACTGAATGTATATGGGATACTCGAGCCCGAAGGAGCGGTGCACCATACCGTAGTGTACAGTGGACATCATGATAGCGCGCGGGTGTTCAACTTCTTCACCGATAAACCACACCTCTATCTCATGCGAGTGGGTACAGGACTGGGCGCCTATCTACTACTTACAGTCGTCTCTCTTCTGCAAGTGTTCAGAGAACTCTTCTCTGGAGGACTCTTCTCGTTCAATCTCCCTTCACCACTCTTTTTGCTATTCGGTGTACTTCTGCTCGCAGCCACTCCCTGGGTGATGAAACTCTGGCATTTTGCTGGGAAGGAGGGGACTCCTGGTGCTGGGGACAATCTGGCAGCATCGGTCCTTGGTGTCCAACTTGCACGCTACTTCAAGCAGAGTGCTGTACACGGGAACGCACTACGACACACACGTCTTGTGTGTGCCAGTTTCGATGGTGAGGAAGCTGGTCTTCGAGGAGCGAGAGCTTTCTTTACTCGACACAAGGATAACGAGGCGGTTCTTGCTGGGAAGGTCCATCACTTCAACGTCGACTGTCCATACGATCCGAAGCACCTCTTCTTCCTTACCAGTGATATCAATGGAAGTGTAAAACTCTCTCAGGAGATGGCGACAAACTGTGTCGGAATCGCCAAATCGATGGGGTTCGAAGCATTCAGCCAACCGATTGCGTTTCTCACTGGTGGGACCGATGCCGCAGAGTCGGCGAAACATGGTTTCGAGTCGATCTCGCTTATGGCAATGCCGTGGGACAACAAGGAGCGATCAAGCGTGTACCACACTCCTCAGGATCTTCCCGAAGCAATCGATCCACAAGCCCTCGAAGAGGCACTGAGCATTGCAATCAGGTATATAGAACAGGTGGACACTCACGACCATTGAGTTTCGTCCGATCTGCGAATCTGAGCCTTCCCTGCACTCAGATCGGTCACCGTAGAGACCACAGTATCGACATGGATCACCGGCAGAGAGCATACGAGGGTAACCTCTGTCGCAAAATCCTCGGTACATTGTGCACTGACATCGGCTAGCAGGTTGCGAACCTGTTCGTACAGGTCGTAACCGATGATAATGGTGAGCGAAGTCTTTTCAATGAGCTCCTCGGTCTTCAAATGCTCAAGCACTGCTTTTGCAGCATCTCCATAGGCCTTTACCAGTCCTCCTGTTCCCAGAAGGGTGCCGCCGAAATACCGAACAACCATGACCAGGATATTCGTGATGCCACTGCCCTTCAGGATTTCCAAGACGGGTCTTCCGGCAGTATTCTTCGGTTCATGGTCATCGCTCATGCTGAACTGAGTTCCCTGGTCGCCCAATACGGCTGCGTGAACCACATGGTTTGCTTGAGGATGGAGCGCTCTGGTCTCGGCAATCCGTTGTTTCACTGCTTCGGCATCGGCAATCGGTTCTGCTATGGCAATGAATCGGGATCGTTTCACCTCAATCTCTGCTGAGTTCGACTTCACGGGTATGAACATGCTTTATCGTAACACGTCTACCACCGATGAAAAAAGATGTTGTCCTCGTTTCTTGGGACCAATTCAGCCAATTTCAAAGCTGCCTTCTCTACAGAGGCGAAGGCATCCGGTGTAACTGCGAGTGCGTCTGTATCGAGCAATGCAACGATTTGCTCTTTCGTTCTCGCTCCGGTAAGGATCATGTCCACCGGTTGC
>Ga0334894_1001097_pt1 | contig 24968 bp, 20 predicted proteins | sample GraSluR3_MG_6_FD_207225 | JGI IMG/M metagenome (GOLD analysis project Ga0334894, IMG submission 207225) | Sludge microbial communities from methane-producing bioreactor in Wageningen University, Netherlands - Granular Sludge_12_05 R3 | ecosystem: Engineered > Bioreactor > Anaerobic >...
CCCTTTCTGCAGGCTGTAAAGGTCCCATACCTGCCCCTCGTCGTAGAGGCAGTCGCCGCAGAAGACGGTTTGCCGGCCGTCGACCTCGACCGCAAAGCTCACCGCGCCGTCGGTGTGCCCGGGCGTTGAGAGCACGCGGATCGCGGCCGGACCCCAGCGGAGTTCCTGGCCGTCGCCCAGCGTGGCGTCGACTCGGATCGGCTCGGCCAGCATGAGGTGATGAGGGCGTTGGTAGTACAGATGCCAGCGGCTCTTGGGATCGGTCCAGTAGGCGGCCACGTCGTCGAAGTAGCCCCGTTCGTCGGCCGGCACGCCGACGCGGGCGCCCCGCTCGGTGAACCGGTGCGCCCCGCACGCCTGGTCGCGATGGTGGTGGGTGAAGAGGATCTGGTCGACCGAAGCGATGCCGATCTGCTCCAGCGCGTCGGCCACCCGGCCGTCGCCACAGTCGATCAGCAGGGCCTTGTTCCCCTCGCGCAGGACTCCGACGTTGACGGCTCCGTGAAAGACGAGCAAGTGCTCGCTCAGTCGAGTCCATTGACCGCGTGCGTCGCTTGCCCGAGCGGTAGGGCCTGGCCATCCGCCCGCCAAGGCGGCCCCGATCGCACCCGTTGTCGTGAGGAACCCGCGTCGCGACTGGCGTGAATCGGTCGGTCGTGGCGTCATCGCAAGCCTCCTTTGCGAGTTGGCGTTCGGCATCCCGTCCCCTGACTCGACCGGGGCTGAGCCGACCCAGTCGATATCCTACTGAACGCGGCAGTCGCCGCAAAGCGACGCTGCCGTGCCCGCCATAACCCGTAATGGGGGAACGTGGTACACCATCGTACTGGCTTATCGGCGGCAGCAGTCTGGGCGAAGTCGCCACGGCGCCGATGGGGCCGGGCGTGGGCTTGGCCGGCGCACGCACCGTTCGGTGCCGACGGGAGTGGGCTTGTTCCGTTTTTCGGGTCTGGCTTGAGTTTTCGGATTGGGCGGCCGATATAACCCTGCAGTTGCCGCCACGGGCGCCAGCCGATCCTGCGCCGGAGCGCCGGGCAGTTCGCTGGCCTGACTACATAAGCCGTTTCTATGAAACGACTTATGGACTACGCTTTCAGGTGCCGGCGGGGCCTTGGTGGGGCTAAGCTCTTTGACAACAAGGACTTACTTGAGGGGTCCGACCCGGTTTCTGGGACCGAAGCCGCCGGGCTTGCCCTTTCGCTTGGTGCAGCATCGCAGGCGGATCCTCGCGATTGATCTTGACACTACTCGTTACGGCACCTACACTTGGAGCGACACTAGGTTGAGCCGGGGGAGCCTGTGGCCGAGCTGCCCCGGCAGACCCTCCCGGGAGAACCGAGTCGTGACCAAGAAAGAGATTGTCCGAACCATCTCCGAAGAGATCGGATTGACGCAGCTCAAGACGAAGGAAATCGTTCAGAAGACCTTCGATGCCATCGTCGATACCTTGGTCGAGGACGGGCGAATCGAGTTGCGCAACTTTGGCGTGTTCGAAGTCAAGCGCCGAGCTCCCCGCAAGGCGAGAAACCCGCGGACCGGCGACAAGGTCTTTGTCCCGGAGAAGTTCGTGGTGACCTTCAAGCCGGGCAAGGAGATGGAGGAACGGGTGCGCGAGTTGGAACGTCGCGCGTTGGCCGCCGCCCGAGCCGATCAGGCCAAGGCGATGCAAAACAGTGGGCCCTCGGGCATGGCCGAGCCGTTGGGCAGTTCGGCCGGCTATGACGCAAATCCCGGTGGCGCTTGAGGTTCTTTTCTGACGACCGGCCGATCCCCCGGCTCGGCAAGCAACCGAACATGACCTGCCGCGATCGAGAGTGCCTTCTTTGACCCAGGGGCTTTCGATCCGAGGCAAACCGATCCGATCGGACGCTTCGGAAGCACTTCCCGCCTGCTTCAGCTTTTCTACCCGCACGAAGAATCCGTAAAGGCCGGCCTCGCCGCAACACCGTTGTCGGGCGAGATTTCGGCTTTCGTCTGAACCACGCGCGCAGACCGCGCGCTTACGTTGCCTCACGGAGGAGTTTCCACGATGCGCAGTCTTCTTTTGACGATTACCGCTGGGCTGTTGCTCAGCTCGACGGTGGGTTGTCTGATCCCCGCGTATTCGGGCGACCCGGGGCGTCGGGTGCAGCAGTTGATCTTCACGAGCGAGAACCTTCGGTTGCTCCAAGATGAGTGGGAGCGAGCCTGGTTCCTCGACCAGCCCGACCACTGCACGCCTTACCGCACCCACGGGGGCCTGATCTGACGTCCCCCGATCGGCGCGGTCTCGGCTCGCGACGCGACGCGCTGCGGGCCGAATTCGAGCCGGGGCCGGCCCGTCGTTTCGAGCGCAAAATGCGGCGCGCCCGACCCACGGGCCGCCACGCCGGGCATTGCAGAGCGGGTCGCGCGCGGCTACGATTGCGGGTTTCGGGGGGCGTCGTTTGCCCCTCGTCGTCCCCTGCGCCGACAGCCTCGCGGTATCGGGTCTCTTGTTGACAGCGACCGACATCCAACTCGACGTCCAACTCGGACGACTTCACCTGGCCAATCCGGTCATGGTGGCCTCGGGCACGTTTGGCTATGCCCGAGAAATGGCCGGGTTGGTCGATCTGGCGCGCCTGGGCGCGATCCTGCCCAAGACGATCACGCGCCACCCTCGGCCGGGGAACCCTCCCCCTCGCACCGTCGAAACGACCGGGGGGATGCTCAACTCCATCGGCTTGGACAACGACGGCATCGACGCCTTCCTCGAGCATCCGTTGCCCTATCTGGGCTCGCTGGGAACGGCGATCATCGTCAGCATCGCCGGCAAGAACCACGACGAGTTCGTCGAGCTGGCCGCGCGACTGGCCGAGCGCCCCGAAGTGGCCGCCCTGGAGCTCAACGTCTCGTGCCCGAACGTCACCGGCGGGATCGACTTCGGCACCGACCCCGCGATGTGCGAAAAGGTGGTGGCGGGCGTGCGCGGGAGTTGCTCCCACCCGATCGTGGTGAAACTGACGCCCAACGTTACCGACGTGACGTCGATCGCGCGGGCGGCCGAGGCCGGTGGGGCCGACGCGATTTCGTTGATCAACACCTGCCTGGGCATGGCGGTCGACTGGCGCCGGCGCCGGCCCCGGTTGGGGGCCGGGCGGGGCGGGCTGAGCGGCCCGGCGATCAAGCCGATCGCCCTGGCCGCGGTCCACCGCGTGGCCCAGGCCGTGTCGACTCCCCTGGTCGGCATCGGCGGCATCGCGTCGATCGACGACTGCATGGAGTTCCTCGTGGCCGGAGCGACGGCGATCCAGGTCGGTACGGCGAACTTCTACCGGCCGACCGCGTCGCTGGAGATCCTCGACGCCCTGCCCGCCGCCTTGGCCGAGCTGGGGGCGTCGCGGGTCGAGGAGGTGGTCGGCACGCTCCGGTGGCCCGCACCGGCGCCGCGCACCTCTCTTGAGGCGACGCCCCCCTGAGGCCGGCTCGGCCGCCGGCCGCCCCGGTCCTTCCGAGATCACCACCCACGACACGCGAGTTCTCACCACAGCCATGCGAGTTCTTTCCGGCATTCAACCGACGGGCCGGTTTCATTGGGGGAATTATTTCGGCGCGATTCGGCAGTACGTCGACCTGCAGCACGAGGCCGACGAGGCGTTCTACTTCATCGCGAACCTGCACGCCCTGACCACGGTTCGCGACGCGGCCCAGTTGGGGAGGCTGACGCTCGACGCCGCCCTCGACCTGCTCGCCTTGGGGCTCGATCCCGACCGGGCCACGCTCTTCGTGCAATCCGACGTGCCCGAGGTCTCGGAACTCTGCTGGCTGTTGATGACCGGGACGCCCATGGGGCTGCTCGAGCGCTGCCACGCCTACAAGGACAAGCAGGCGCGGGGTCTGGCGGCCGACGCGGGGTTGTTCGCCTATCCCGTGCTCATGGCGGCCGACATCCTCGCCTACGACTCGAACGTCGTTCCCGTGGGCGACGACCAGGTGCAGCACATCGAAGTGTGCCGCGACCTGGCCGGCAGCTTCAATCACGAGTTCGGCGAGACGTTCGTGATGCCCAAGGCCAAGGTGCTCGAGAGCTCGGCCCGCGTGCCCGGCACCGACGGCGAGAAGATGTCGAAGAGCTACAACAACACGATCGAAGTGTTCGAGGATCCGAAGGTGCTCCGCAAGCAGGTCATGCGCATCAAGACCGATTCGCGGCCCGTGGAGCAGCCGAAAGACCCCGACACCGATCCCCTGTACCAGCTCTACTCGCTGTTCGTCGACGACGCGAGGCGCGACGCGATGGCCCGGACCTACCGGCGCGGCGGTTTCGGGTACGGCGAGGTGAAGAAGCAACTGGCCGAAGCGGCCGTCGAGTTCTTCGCCGAGGCCCGCCAACGGCGCGACGAACTCGAATCGAAGCCCGACGTGGTGCGCCAGATTCTCGGCGATGGGGCGGCCCGGGCGCGGCGCAAGGCGGGCGAAGTCCTGCTGCGGGCCCAGCGGGCTTGCGGAGTCAAACCGTAGACCGACAATGGAAAGGCGGCGCCCGGGCTTCCCCGCCGGCGGGAAGGCGTCCGCCTCCGGCCCGCCGAAACCACGATTCCGCCTTCAACCCGTGTCTCGTCGATGGCCCAAGGCCCCGCCCACGAACCGCAACCGAGCGACGCGCCCCAGCCCGAGGCCCGCCGATGGCGGGGCGCATTCTGCCCGCGACGTCTCTTGCTGTGGATCGCCCTGTGCCTGGTCGATGGTCTGGCGGTTGCCTGGGTGGCCTCGACGATCGAGCGTTATCGGGCGCCGGTCTTTCTGTTCTCGCTCTTGGTCGGATTGGCCGTGGGCGTCACGCTGGCCGGCCTGCTGCGCCTCGCCCAGGTGGGCCACCGGCCGACCTTGTTGCTCGGGGCGGCGCTGGCGGCCTTGACGGCCGTCACGGGTCAGCATTACATCGGTTATCGCGTCGCGCATGCCGATGCCCGCGACGACGCACGCGCCTATCAAATGGCCAGGATGGCCCTGGGCGATCAAGTGCTGGGCCAGATGCCGGTGCCCCCCGAGGGCTTCGTGGCGTTTCTCCGCTGGCGGGTTGCCCGCGGATACAAGCTGTTCGGCCGCCACGTTCGCGGCGCGGCCGTCTGGTCGATCTGGGCCGTCGATGCCTTGCTCGTGCTGGCTGGCGCGCTGGTGGTCGTGATTGCCGCCTGGCGCCGGCCGTACTGCAACCGCTGCCATAGCTGGCTGGCCGTCACGCGTCGCGGTGAGATCGACGGGCGCCTCGCCCGACGCGTGGGCGCCGCGCTCGACGCCGAGCCGCCCGGCGACATCGCGTCGGCGCGCTACTGGCTCGCCACGTGCCGAGGGGGGTGTGGCCCGACCGCGTTCGAGCTAAGCTGGAAGAAGCCCGGCGGCGGCGCATCGTCGGTCAAAGCCTGGCTCGACGCCGAGCGGCGCAACCGGGTGCTTCGGGCGCTGGACGGCGAACTCGATGCCGGGGCCGACTCGGAACGAAACGGCTAGATCACGGAACACGCCGATGGACATCGTGGGAATCGGGACCGACATCACCGAGTGCCTTCGCATCGCCCGCATGATCGAGCGACACGGCGAGCTGTTCATCAACCGGGTCTACACGCAAACCGAGATCCGCTACTGCCGGAGCCGCAAGCAAGCCACCCAGCATTTCACGGGCCGTTGGGCGGCGAAGGAGGCGATTCTCAAGGCGCTGGGCACGGGCTGGGTGCGAGGCATCAGTTGGCGCGACGTCGAGATCCGCAACGAACCCGGCGGCAAACCGGTCGTCGCCATCCGCGGCGGAGCCCGGGAGGTGGTCGAGCGGCTCGGCATCACGAAGATCCTCGTCACCATCTCCCACTGCCACACCCACGCGACGGCCTACGCCATCGCGGTCCGGCACGTAGGCGAACCCGACGACGACGAATGACTCGACGCGGCCCGAGCCTTCGGCCGGACGGGGGTCGACGGCCCCCTCGCGGCGATCGGTCTACGGCCGATATTGCCGAAGCTGCCCGTCGGCGCGATGCCCCACCTGCTGATACACCTGGGGATTCACCGTTTCCGACATGAACTGCACGCGGCCGTCGCCGAAGAGAAAATTCGCTCCGCCGGGATGATACGAGCTGAATCCGCCCACGTCGAGGGCCTCGGCGTCGGGCAGTCCGGGCGCCGGGGCTTCGCCGGCGGGCGAGTCTTGCCCGGCGTCCTCCTGGGCCGGGGCTTCGCCCACGTCGGCGCCGGCCGCGTCGCCGGGTTCCATCGACAACGTCCCATTCTCCATTCCGCCCATCCCCATCATCGCATCGGCGTCGTATCGACCGGCCAGGGGGCTCCGCTGGTCTTCCACGACGGGCGTGCCGTTGACGGCCGTGCCCGTGTTGCGGAGCGTCGACCGCGTGCCCGAGAGCCAGCCGAGATCGTTCGAGTCGATCCGCTTCTCGCCCACGAACAGCGTGTGCGAGGCCCCGTCGGGGATCTCAGGGCCGTGGATCCGGCTGTTGAGGAACAACACGCCGTGGTTGTCGGCGTCGATGGGCGCCTCGACGTCGTGGTGGCAGCCCGCGTAGTTGCTGGGCCAGCGATTATTGATGTCGCTGCCCCAGCGTCGGGCGTCCGACGGGCAGGCGAACGTCGCGATCTGGACCGCGGCCACGGGATCGTTCTTCCGGTCGTAGGCCCCCACCGAGAAGTCGACGTGCTCGAAGGTGACCTGCTCTTCCATGTAGGGAAGGATCTGCACCAGCCAGCTCATGTGGTAGCCCTTGGGCTCGTTGCGGATGGGGCCCTTCGCGTCGACCACGCCCGGCGGAAGCGTCTGATGGGCCGAATCGTAGTTCTGCAGGGCCAAGCCCAATTGGGCCAGGTTGTTCGTGCACTGCACCCGCCGAGCGGCCTCCCGGGCGGCCTGCACCGCCGGCAGCAACAGGGCAATCAGGATGCCGATGATGGCGATCACCACCAACAACTCGACGAGCGTAAAGGCTGGACGACGGGATCGTCTGCGGCGTTTCATCGCAAAGGGCTCCTCATAAGCTCTCCGAAGCGGCCGGCGCGCGGCCCGGCTCACTCCGGCGAGGACGAACGGACTTCCACGGTCAACTGCTTGCTCTTTCGCGCCCGGTGCTGCGGGGCGTCGGGATAGTCGGCCCGCACCCGCACCGAACGGCGCCCGGCCTGATCGGCCGCGCCTTCGACTTCGATCTGCACCACGGCCGCATCCTTGCCCTCGAAAGCCTCGGCCGGGATCCGCCAGGTCTCGCCCCGGTACTCGGGATCGTCGGCCAGGCGCGCGGCGGCCCGCTCGAGCCCCGACTCGACGAGCCAGGCGGCCTGGGCCTCCCAGGCCTCGACGCGCAGGGCCGACCGCTCCAGGAACGACTGGCGGAACAGGGCCAGGAAGATCGCGGCGGCAACGCCGATCGCCACGATCGCCATGAGCATGACGATTCCCCGGCGGCGGCCGGGTCGCCCTCGGCGCCGACTCGGCCTCACCTCGGGTTGCATGCGGTGCTCGATCATCTTCCGACCCCGTCGTACCTGGTCTGCGGCCTTTTCCGATTCACTCCAAGTTGTCATTCCGAATATGCAATCGACTCTTGCGGCGCGAAACGCCGATCCTTACCCAACGCCGCGTCGACCCGCCAGGCGATGCTTTCCACGGCTCCCGGTTTGGGCACGATTCGCAGGCTGACGATCCGGGCGGCGTTTTCGCCCGGCGCTTCGATCGAAACCGAAGCGCCGTCTGGGAGGGAGAACGTCTCGCGGCGAAGCTCCTTGTCGCCTTGGCGCTCGCTGCGCACGAGAGTCCCCGGTTGCGCGCGGTACACGATTCCCTGTTCCGGCCCCGCGGCCAGCTCCCAGACGGCGCTGGATGTGTCTTCGGGCTGCCCGCCCGACGAAAACGATTCGGCGGCGCGCACGTCGCGGCGAAATTGCCCGGCAAGTTGGGCGATGGCGGCACGCTCGGCGATCGCCTCGCGGGAGGTCGACTCCAAACGCAACAGCATGTGGAGGATCGCCGCGGCCAGCCCCATCAACGTGGCGGTGAGGGTAATGACCACGACCATCTCGATGAGCGACGCGCCGCGACGCTCGGTCGAGAGAGGGCCGGTCGGGTGTCGAAGTCTCGTCGTCTTCACGATCCACCACCTCAATCGCTTGTCGGTCGGTACTTCCAGGCAACCAGGCGGACCGAGCGGTCGGGCTCGCCCGGCTCGACGGCCCAGCGGACCTCGACCGCGATTCGCTTCTCGCCCGCGTTCTCATCGGCCTGCTCGACGTCGATCGCCAGACGGCCCCGGGGCACGGCCGCCCGCACCTCGTCGTCGAGCGGCGCCTTGCCGACGTGCTCGGGGGTCAGCTCGTCCCAGGGCCGGGCGCAGAGGCGTTCCATGACGTTGTCGGCCGCCTGCAGGGCCGCGCGGCGGTGCTGCAGGGCGCGGCGCTGCGCGGCCGTGGCTCGAAACATCTGCATCGAGACCACGAAGAGCACCATCAACATCACCCCGGCGGCCCCGAGCTCGAGCAAGAGGAATCCGCGACGCTTCGCCATCGTTCGATTCCCTTTCTTTCGTCAGGCGAGATTCTGGATCAAGGCGACCAGCGGAATAAAGTAAGCGACGACGTGGACGAGCACCAAGCATCCCAGTGAAAGCACGACCAGCGGGAACAGCACCTGGATCGCGGCGTTCATGCGGTACTGGAAGCGGCGCCGATTGCTTTCGGCCATCTCGCGCAGCGCCCACGCCAGGTTGCCCGCCCGCTGGGCCGCCTGGAGCACCGTGTGCTCGGCCCGGCCGATAAGACCGTGCCGCACCATGCTTTCGCACCATGGCCCCCCTACGTCGAGGTCGCGCAGCACCGCGGCGATCTGCTCGCGCACGCGGCGCGACGGATACCACAGCGACAGCAGCTCCAACTCGGGGCGCAAGGGCAGGCCGCGCTGGGCGGGCAAGGCCAGGGCCTCGAGGATCGCCGCCCGATCGAGACGCCGCGTGAGCCAGCCCGTCAGCGGAGCGTGCCACCGTGCCCCCGATACGTACACGCCCGCGGCGATGGCGCAGGCAAACAGCAGGATCAGCAGCATGGGCACGGCCCAGACGATCGAGGTCGTCGCCAGGAACTCGCTCGCGCCGAACACGGCCTTCGTGATGGGCGGCAACTCGCAGTCGAACTCGACGAAAATCTTCGTCAACTCGGGGGCGATCCTCAAAATCATGAACACGGCGACGCCGAAGCCGAACAACAACACCCCGCAGAGGTACAGCACGCGCCCGGTCACCTGATCCCACGCGGGAGTCTGCTGCTGGCCCGAGCGGACCACGTCGCGAAGCGCGTCGGCCAGGGCGCCCGAGTCGTGTCCCACGCGAATCGCGGCCAGGGCCTGGCGCGAGACCAGGCCCGGCGTCTGGTAGAGGGCGCCGGGCAGCGTCGCGCCCGAACGCAGCAGCGCGGCCAGCCGGCGGGCCCGGTCTCGGATCATCGAGCCTCCCTCGTCGGCAAAGGCGTCGACGGCCGGCGCCAGGGGCATCTGCCGTTCGGCGGCCACGGCCAGCGCCGAGAGGAGCATGTCTTCCGAGGCGCGGCGATGGCGGAAAATGACCGCGGTCACCACCAACGGCACCGAAACGAAGATCGCGAGGGTTAGGGCTCCCGACATGGCTCGACACGCTCTTACGTCAGGTTCTGGATCAGCGAGACCAGGGGTGTCATCAACGCGATCACGACCAATCCGATGGTGAGCAGCACGAACAGGTAGACCAGGGGCGGCAGAACCGACTCCAACAGGGCGTTGCGGATTCGAAGCCGCGTGTCGAACATCTCGGCCGCCGCCTGAAAAGCCGCCGCGGGATTCGACGTGCGCTCCCCCCATTCCGCGAGGTGCCTGAGGCCGGCCGGGAACTGCCATCGCCCGGCCAGACTCTCCGAAAGCGACGCGCCCGCCTCGGCCGTTCGGGCCGCCTCGCGGCAGGCGGCCGACAAATCGGCCTCGCGCAAGCCCGCCGCCGCCAAGCGGAACGCCTCGGGCAGCGGCACCTGCTGCTCAAGCAACATCGACGCCAGGCGGCAGAACCGAAACAGCCCGGCCCAACGGCTAACGGGGCCGATCCAGGGCACCCAATACAGCAACCGGCGAGCCGACACCGACCGCGACAGCGCCATCCACGCCACGACGGCCAGCACCGCCGCGCCGAAAACAACGAGCGCGAGCGCGACCTCGGGCGTCCCCCCCACGACGATCAGTCGCGTCAACGCGGGCAACTCGGCGCCGAAGTCGTCGAAAATCGTGCGAAAACCCGGGATGATCGAAGTGCAGATGAAGGCAAGCAGAACGACCACCGACACGAGAAGCACGCAAGGATAGGCCATGCTCAGCCGCACCCGCCGGCGAAGCTCGAGCCGCGTGTTCTCCAACGCCACGAACTCCTCCATCGCCTCCGAGACGCGCCCCGTGCGAACCCCCGCCAAAAGGAGCCCGCGCAGGTGCGCGGGAAATCGTTTCCCCAACGCGGTCAATGCCTCTTCGAGCGATGCCCCGGCATCCAACCGGTCGGCCAACCGGCGCAACATGCGGGCCACGCAGCGGCGGGACATTTCGGCGGCCATCGCCCGCAGACCCGGCCCCAAGGGCATTCCCGCCTTGGCCAACTCGGCCAACTGCTGCCCCACGTCGACCGTCTCCTCGGCCGTCAGACGCGCGCCCGCCTCGACCGGCCCGACCGCCTCCTCCCGTTCGGCAAGCTGCTCGGGTTCGGCAACTTCGCGCAGTTCGGCCAGCTCCTCGATATCGCCGCCCTGCGCCTGAAGTCCCATCGCACCCAGCCGGCGAAGGGCCTCGGCCGCGTCGGGCGCATCGACGTCGCCCGCGACCCGGCGGCCTTGCGCGTCGACGGCGTGGTAATGGTACTTGGGCATGGGTCGTCACATCCCCGAAAGATGTTGAATCGCCAGCGTCCAGGGAGCAAACAGCAGAATCGCATACATCAACACGGCCCCGCCCGCGACCACGGCCGTGATGACGACGGGAAGAAAGATCGTCGCCGAATCGGCGTAGCGCCGCGCGCGGCGCTGATAGGTGTCGGCCGCGTGCCGCAGGGCCGGCAACAGCGCGCCGCGCCTCTGCCCGGTCGTCATGAGCCAGCGGAGCATCGGCGGAAAGGCCCGATCGGCGCGGGTCCGGCCGTCCCAGGGTTCGCCCCGCTTCAAGGCCTCGGAAACCTCACCCGCCGCGCGGATCATGCGCCGGTCGCCGGCGGCCTCGGCCGCCAGCACCACGCTCTCGGGCAGCGGCGCATCGTTCTCGACCAGCAGGGCGAGGATCTCGGCAAACGCGGCCACCCGATGGGCGCGCAGCATGGGCCCCAGCCAGGGCAACCATCCGAGCCAGACACAAGCCGAGCGAGGCTGGACCAGCGACGCCCGGGCCGATCGGCTCCACCAGATCCATGCCGCCGCGACGATCAAGATCGGCCCGAACGGCCCCCAGTAGGCCGCCGAATCGCCCCAGGCGGCCATGCGCCCGAGCAGGCCCCGGCCCAATACGTCGTACTCGTTCATCAGACCGAGCAAGACCGGGCAGATGCGCATGATGAAGAACACGAACAGCACCCAGGCCACCAGCAGGACGATCAGGGGATAGAGGAAACTGCCGGCCACCAGGCGGCGGGTCTCGGCGAGCCGCCGCGCGGTCCGCGAAACCGACTCCAACGCGCCGGCAAGGCGCCCCGACCTCAGGCCCGCCAGCACGACCGCCCGGTACACGGGCGGAAACCGCTCGGGCTCGTCGGCCAACGCCTCGTCGAGCGACCGGCCCTGCGCCATGCGCTCGGCCACGGCCCGGGTAATCCGGCCCAAACGGCCGGGAAGATCGCCGCCGATCTCACCCAGCGCCCGTTCCAGGGGAACGTCCGCGCGGACAAGACCGGTGATCTCGTCGTTCAGCGCAATCCACTGCTCCAGCGAGATCACGCCAGCAGATCCAGCGTGCGCCACGGCTCATACCTCGCGTCGACTGTCCGCCTGAAAAGATACCCCGAGGACCATCCCTTCTCTAAGGCCTCTCGGAGCAGAACGACGGATGAGAGAATGACGAATATGAGCCGATCAATCCGTCGAGAGTCTGTTCCTCAAAGTCCTTCACGTGGACTTCGCTCTTTATAGCCGATTCTTGGAGCCTGTTCAATACCCCGAAAGATTTTTTTCGCGATTCCCAACCATCTCCCCCTGCCCGGCGAGCCGTCGCTTGCCGCCCCAGAATAGGGGCATCTTTCGACGGGCGCCTACGGCCGGTCGAGACCTTCGGAAAACCCCAACACCCGCCGCACCTCGGCCGGGCTGGTGAGCCCCTGGCCCACCGCGTGGCATGCCCGCTGCCACCGGGTTACCATGCCCGACCGGATCGCCAGGCGCTCCAGCGCCACCGTGTCGCAGCGCGAGAGGATTGCCCGGCCCAGCTCGGTCCGCTGCGCGGTCAGCATCTCGACCAGCGGAAGGCGGCCCTGGTAGCCCGTTCCCGAGCATTCGCCGCACCCCACCGGAAGGCTTACTCGATCGACGGGCAGCCCGAGCCGCGCCTCGCGGTCGTCGCTCAGGCGCGCGCACAGGCAGAGCCGCCGCACCAGGCGCTGCGAGACGATGGCCAACAACCCGCTCCGCAGCAGGTAGGGTTCGATGCCCATGTCCGAGAGCCGGCTGACCGCCTCGGCGGCGCTGCCCGCGTGAAACGTGCTCAGGAGCAGATGGCCGGTCAGCGAGGCTTGAAAGGCCGCCTCGGCCGTGGCCGGGTCGCGAATCTCGCCCACCATGATCACCTCGGGATCCTGACGCATCAGAAAGCGCAACCCGGTCGCCAAGTCGAGCCCCACCTTCGCGTTGACCTGCGACTGGGCCACGCCGGGCACGGGCACCTCGATGGGATCTTCGAGCGAAACCAGGCTGCGCGCCCCTTCGCGAATGCCGACCAGTTCCCGCAAACAGGCGTACACCGTGGTCGTCTTGCCGCTGCCCGCCGGCCCCGTCGCCAGGATGGCCCCCGAGGTTTCTCCCAGCAGGCGCCGCAACGACTGGAGCACGTCGTCGGGCAGCCCCAGGTCGTCGAGGTGCTGGAACCGGCGCGGCCCGGCAAAAAACCGAATCACCCCCCGCTCGCCATACAGCGTCGGGAAGGTGCTTACGCGCATCTCCACCTCGCCCGCCGGATCGCGAATCCGCCCCTCTTGGGGGAGGTCGGTCCGATAGGTCAGCAACTCGGCCAACACCTTGAGTCGGGCGACGACATGGGCGGCGACCTTGCCCGGCAACGCGCCGGCCGGCTGCAGCACCCCGTCGATCCGCATCCTCAACTCCAGCCCCGCGGCCGACGGCTGGAGATGCACGTCGCTGGCCCCGAACTCCTGCGCCGCGGCAAGCAGGCGATCGACGACCCGGGTGGCGAACTCGGGATCGTCGGCGCGCCACTCGGCCAGGCAGCGCGCGGCGAGATCGTGGATCGCGCTGGCCATCGCATCGAGTCTCCCGTCGTGAGATAAGCGATTCGCGAGCCCGGGGCTCGATCGTAACCGCCCCGGGCGGGCAAGGGAAGACGCCCCGTCCCTGTCCGTCGACCTGCGCGGGCGGGTCGAACGACCGGCGGGGCGCTGGGGACCAGCGAGCAGGCCGTCCGAGTCGCCGCCCCCTTGCCTTTCTCGACCCGGCAACGATACGCTGAAAGGATCGTGGCAAGAGGCGAGGCGACCCGTGGCGATCTCGTTCAATCTCCCTCCCGACGTCGAGAATGACTTGGCGGCTCGATGGAGCGACCTCGGGCAAGCTGCCAAGGAGGCGTTCGTCATCGAAGGCTATCGGACCCGCAAGTTCGGGATCGGCACGGCTCGCCGTCTGCTCGGGCTGGAGACTCGATCGGAGGTCGAGAGGTTCCTTTTCGACCGCGATGTGCCGATCCATTACTCGGTCGACGACCTTGAAGGCGACCGTCAAACACTTGCACGTCTCTTGGGCGGTGACGACTGAAAGCCGGCCCCAGCGTCTGAGCATTCGGCACGCCGCCAGCACGAACCGCGACCATGCGGTGCGCAGATACAGCGACGACCAAGAGCCCATCTCGGTTCGTCCCACAAAAACCTGCCAGGCGTGGAAGGTATCGCGTCCGGAATGCTCTCGTTCACTCTTTTTTCTCTTTTGTGCAGACGGCGCAGGCCGCCTCTCTTTCCCCGTCGGGTCGTTGACGATTGGGGGCTCGGTGCTTTAGACTTTCCCTTTCGCAAGGTTCCGCACTTCTCGACGGAGATTGAAGTGATGCAGTCGCCTCCCATCCAACGCGCCCTGATCAGTGTGAGTGACAAGCTGGGTTTGCCCGTTTTCGCTCGGGGCTTGACCGAAGCCGGCGTCGAGATCTACAGCACCGGCGGGACGCGAAAGCAGCTCGAAAGCGAGGGCATCGCGGTCCACGACATTTCGCAGTACACGGGTTTTCCCGAGATGATGGACGGGCGGCTCAAGACGCTGCATCCCAAGGTTTTCGGCGGGCTGCTTTGCCGTCACGACAACCCGAGCGACATGCAGGCCCTTTCGGAGCACGGCATTCTCAGCTTCGAGTTGGTGGTCGTGAATCTCTACCCGTTCGAGGCCACGGTGGCCCGGCCCGACGTGACCAAGGCCGAGGCCATCGAGAAGATCGACATTGGCGGGCCCTCGCTGGTTCGGGCGGCGGCCAAGAACCACGCCTTCACCACGATCGCCACCAACGCCGCCCAGTACGCCGAGATTCTCGAGCAGATCCAGGCCAACGGATCGACCACCTTCGAACTGCGCGAAAGGCTGGCCGCCGAGGCGTTCGCCCATACGGCCAGGTACGACCAGGCGATTGCCGCCTACTTCGCGGGCCAGCGGAGCGAGGGGCCTTTCCCCGGCGCGCTGGCGCCCAGCTTCCACCGCAAGGCGGTGCTCCGTTACGGCGAGAATCCCCACCAGCAGGCCGCCCTCTATGCCGATGCCAATCCCTCCGGCGCCAACCTGGTGTCGGCCATGCAGCTTCACGGCAAGGACCTCTCGTACAACAACCTGCTCGATCTCGACAGCGCGCTGGAAATCGCCCGGTCCTTTGCCGACCCGGCCGTATCGGTCATCAAACACAACAACCCCTGCGGCACTGCGGCGGCCGACACCTTGGCCGAGGCGCTGCGCAAAGGGCTGGCCGGCGATCCGGTCAGCGCTTTCGGGTCGGTCCTGGGGATGAACCGGGTCGTCGACGCGGCCACGGCCGAGCTGCTCACCGAGCCCGGGTTGTTCATCGAGGCGATCGTGGCGCCCGACTTCGACGACGCGGCCGTCGAGATTCTCACGACGAAGCCCAAGTGGAGGGCCAACGTCCGGCTCATGAAGGTCGGCGACCTGGGAAACGATCGCTCCCGATGGGCCTACCGGTACATCGACGGCGGCCTGCTCATGCAGGAAGCCGACGTGCTCGCCGATCCGGAGGACGAATGGAAGGTCGCCACCGAAACCCGCCCCAGCGACGCCCTGATGGCCGACCTGCGATTCGCCTGGACCATCGTCCGCCACGTGAAGTCGAACGCCATCGTCCTGTGCAAGGATCGCATGCTCCTGGGCGCCGGCGCCGGCCAGATGAGCCGCGTCGACTCGGTCGAGATCGCGATCAACAAGGCGGGCGACCGCGTGCAGGGCTCGGTGCTGGGCTCCGACGCCTTCTTCCCCTTCCCCGACTCGATCGAGCGGGCCGCCGCCGCCGGCGTCGTGGCGATCATTCAGCCCGGCGGCTCGAAACGCGACGACGAGGTCATCGCCGCCTGCAACCAGCATAAGCTGCCCATGATTTTCACGGGCCGGCGGCATTTCAAGCACTAAGTTCAAGTGAACTCCGGTGAAGGAAAAGGGCGACCCGCCCATGTGCACGGAACTCAGGTGCCCGCGGTGTCGCGCCGTCCTGGCGACCGATGACGTCAACGTTGCGACCGACCTCACGCTCTGCCGAGCGTGCGGCGCGACGACGCCCTATTCGGCCGTCGTCGGCTCGTCGCGCATATCGCCCGATTGCCTGTTGACCCCCCCGCGGTGGATCCGGGTGGAACCGAGCTTTCGCGGCAGGACCATCATCTATCGGAGGGTCTCGCCCGCCCTGCTGGTTCTCATTCCCTTTACCGCGGCCTGGTCGGGGTTCTCGTTGTGCGGCATCTACGGCGATCAACTCCGCGAAGGGCGGTTCGATCTGGGCCAATCGCTTTTCGGCCTGCCCTTTCTTCTCGGCACGGTGGTGCTTCTGGGCGTGATCGCGCTGCTGTGGGTGGGCCAATGGCGTATCACGCTCGAACGAGGGCGGGGTTCGGTCTTCGTGGGCGTGGGGCCCATCGGCTGGACGAGGCGCTTCACCTACGACCGCGACACCCTGGTCTACCTGCGCGCGACGGACGTTCGCGTCAACGACAGGCCCCAACAGGGCATCTGCGTTCGCACCGGCGACCAGGAGCTGGTTTTCGGAAGCCTGTTGAAGCAAGAGGCAAGAGAATTCATCGCCGCCTCGATCATGAAAGAGGCGAGCGAGGTCTGATCGGAAAGAAGGGACTTGGGGCGCGGGCAGGGGCGCCGTGGCACGGTCCGGGGCCGAACGGGGCCGGCTCGGCGCGCGACGGTTCGGCAACGGAGAGAGATCGGGTTATGAAGACCGCCGCATTCTTCAGCGCGTTGCGTTGTGGACTGCTCGTTCTCGCCGCGTGCGGCGCGGCGCCGGCCGACGACGCGGTACGCGCCCGGGCCGGCGCGTATCTCGGCCCCTCGGCGACGGCGGTTTCGGAGGACGGGCGCGTGCTGTTTGTGGCGCTCTCCGACGCCAGGCAGTTGGCCATCGTCGACCTGCCCGACGCCAAGGCGATCCGCACCGTCGACACGCCGGCCGAGCCCACGGGGCTGGCGCTTGGCCGCGGCGGGCAACGGGTGTATGTTGCCTGTGCCGCCGCGGCCAGCTCGGTGGTGGAGATCGACGCGGCTTCCGGCGCGATCGTCGCGCGCTTCGCCGCCGGCCACACGGCCATGGCTCCGGTGCTCTCGCCCGACGGCAAGCGGCTTTACGTCTGCAATCGCTTCGATCACGACGTCTCGGTGATCGACCTAAAACAGCGCAAGGAGGTCGCGCGCGTGGCGGTCGTGCGCGAGCCGGTCGCCGCCGCGGTCTCGCCCGACGGCGGCGAACTCTGGGTCGCCAATCTCCTGCCGGCGGGTCGAGCCGACCGATACGGGGTGCTTGCGGCCGCCGCCGTCGTCACCGTGATCGATACGCGCACCTTGCAGACGGCGCAGGTCCGGCTGATCACCGGCACCACGAGTGCCCGAGGAATCGCGCTGACGCCGGACGGCCGCTACGCCCTGCTCGCGCACATTCTGGCTCGCTATCATCTGCCGACCATCCAGGTCGACGTGGGTTGGATGAACGTCAACGCGCTGACGGTGATCGACGTGCGCCGGCGCGAGGTGCTCAACACCGTGCTTCTCGACGGTTCCCTCGAGGGCGCCGCCAATCCGTGGGGAGTCGCCTGCACGGCCGACGGGCGCCGGATTTGCGTCTCGCACGCGGGGACGAACGAGCTGAGCGTGATCGACAGCGCGGCGCTCTTGTCGGCTCTGCGGGCATTGCCCCTGGTGGCCTTCTCGAACGCGGCCTTCTTCGATGGAACATCGAGCAGCTATGGCGTGACCGCGAGCGGCGAAGACGTGGTCAACGTGCCGGGCTTTCTCGCGGGCATCGGGCGGCGCGTGAAGCTGCCCGGCGTGGGGCCGCGCGGCCTGGCCGTCCGCGGCTCGCTCGTCTACGTCGCCGAATACTTCACCGACGGCATCGCGGCCGTTACCCTGCGCGCGGAAAACGACGCCGAGGTGCGCGGTCTTCGGCTGGGGCCCCATCCGCAATGGAACGAGGTCCGCCGCGGCGAGGTGCTGTTTCACGACGGGCGCGTCTGCCGCCAAGGCTGGCAGAGTTGCGCCAGTTGTCACCCCGACGGCCGCGCCGACGCACTGAACTGGGACCTGCTCAACGACGGCGAGGGCAATCCGAAGAACACCTTGAGCCTCCTGTGGTCGCATCGGACTCCCCCGGCCATGGCTTCCGGGGTTCGCCCTACGGCGGAAGCAGCGGTCCGCTCGGGCATCGAGCACATCCTGATGGCCGAGCTGCCCGAGGCCGACGCCGCGGCGATCGACGCCTGGCTCAAGTCGCTCGCGCCGGTTCCGAGCCCGTATCGGGTGGATGGGCGGCTCACTCCGGCGGCCGAGCGGGGACGGCGCCTGTTTGAGAGCGACCGGGTCGCCTGCGCGACGTGCCATCCGGCCCCGCGGTACACCGATGGGAAGATGCACGACGTGGGCTCCCGGGGCGAGTCGGACGAACGATCGGCGTTCGACACGCCGACGCTGGTCGAAGTCTGGCGCACCTCGCCCTACTTGCACGACGGACGCTATACGACGATCGAGCAGTTGCTCACCGAGGGCAAGCACGGCATGACGAACGAGCTGAGCGACGACGAGATCGCCGACCTCGCCGAATTCGTGCGGTCGCTGTGACGCGACGCAGGGCGTTTCGCGGATGCTCCGCGGAAGATCGGCGCACCGTTTTCGCCCTGCGCGGTCCCACCTGAGCCGATCCGCAGCGCCTGCGCGGTCTCGATGCCGGGGTCAGTCGAGCGTGGTGGGCAAGCGTTCGATCTGCCGCAGGATGGCGTCGGTCTCCAGCAGGGTCGACGCGTCGCGATGGCGAAGGTACCGGCGCAGCACTTCCTGGAAGTAGACGGTGCTGTCGGGCGAGTGGTGGAAGTGGACTTGCCCGGCGGAGAAATCGCGCGACCGGTCGCGGTCGCCGGCGAGCTTGTACATCTTCGCTTGCTCGGCCGCGCCGATGCCCGCCCTCGTCTCCCACGGGACCAGGCCGGCCGCGACCTCGCCGTGGCGGCGCAGCAGGAGCATCTTCGGTCGCAGGTCGCGGGCGACGGCGTCGAGGTACCGATCCTTGGGTTCGACCTGGCAGGCGAGCATCAGCCCGTGGTCGTATTCGACCCTCCAGAACAGGCGGGCCGAGGCCGGGGCCGGATAGCCCCATCCGCCCCCGGGGCTCTGCACCCGGGCCATCCAATCGTTCAGCGCGACGATCGTATCGCGAAGGCGGCGGTCGTCGGGACGATGGCGCAAGAGATGGGGCAGCGCGTTCGTGGCGTACTGCACGATGTACGGCTTGACGAAGGGATGGCGGTAGCCGAAGGCGTCGTCGTGGATGTACAGGTCGTCGCCCACCGCGGGTTTGCCGCTCTGGGTGAACAGCAAGTCGGGGCCCTGCCTGGTCTGGAACTCTTCCCACAACCGAACCGCGTCGTCGAGGTACGACTTGTCGCCGGTGTACTCGTAGAGCTTGACGAAGTCGACGATCACGCCCACGTTGCGCATCTCGCCCCGATCGCAGTGGACGTTGGCGGCCGCCCATCGGGCCTGCTCGACGGCGGCCTCCCGAAACCGGGGATCGCCCGACTCCTCGTAGGCCAGCCAGAAGTTGTGGAACCCCTTGATCACGTAGTCGAGGGCATAGTCGAAGCGCACCATATAGGAGCCCGGCCCGTGGGGGCTGCCCGGCTCGTCGCGCAGGGCGCGGCCCCGGCGGCTGCCGCCGTAGTATTTCTGCTGCGGGCCCCAGTAGACGGTGAGGTTGCGGTAGTTCTCCGACCAGTCGCGGGCGATTTGGTGCAATCGCGGATCGCCCGTCCGGAAGAAATCCTCCCAGACGTACTGGCAGTGGTTGTAGCGGACCATCGAGTTGATGGGCGTGCTCTTCTGCCGGGGCGACCAGCTCGTCATGTTCCCCCAGTCGTCGCCGTCGACCGACATCTTGCGCATCGCCTCGACGTGCTTTTCGACCGCGAGCTTCAGCCACGCGTCGTCGGTGGCCAGCGGCGGCCCCGTGTGATATACGGCGTCGTAAGCCCGCCAGTCGGCGCAGGCCGCGATCGGCGCGTCGATGCGCGACGCCAGCTCTTCGGCGCCGCCGGGGCGAATCATCAGCTCGCTCACGCGCCACTGCCCCTCCTGGATCATCAAGCCGCTGGTCTCGAGGGCGTCGACCGGCTCGACGCGCGACGAGCGCACGGTCACGCTCGCCGCGTCGGCGACCGCCTCGAACGTGCCGCGGTTCTGACGGAGGGCCAGGGGGTTGGCGATCGCGACATCCCCGCCGCCGGCCAGGCGCAGCGAAGCCACCAGCTCCGGGTGATCGGCCAGGCGCGAGGTCGATGCGTACTGCCTCAGATGGATCGGCTCGCCGGGCGGACGGATCGGCCTGGCCTCCGGAGCCACCACCTCGAAGCCGAAGTCGGGCGTCCAGGCGTTGCCCGCGCGCCGGTGCTGCAGCCGATGGACGAGGCGAATCTCGCCCAGTTCGTCGATTCGCACGTCGACTTCCCGTGACCAGTGGGCCCCGCGCGTTGTCCATCGCATCCAGGCCAGGTGGGGGCCAGCGTCGAGGATCGTCATGGTCGGGGCCTCGGCGTCGCCCAACGCGGGGCCGAACGGCCGGATGACGGCAAGCCTCTCGCCCTGGGAGCCGACAAGCTCGATGCGCTCGCCGTCGGGCCGAAACGTCGCGACGTAGACCTTCGTAGGAAACCCTCGGATTGCCCCATCATCGGCGCCCGGCGACGCGACCGTCCCGAGCCGCGTCGGGTCACACGCGCCCGCGGTCGACTCGCGCGGACCCAGGTCGACGGCGAAGCTCCACGTCATCCGGCGGATCGACCCGTCGGCATGGCGCGTGACCACCCGGGCTTGCGCCGGGGCAGGGCGGCCGGCCAGAACGACCCCGCGCGGCAGTCCGTCGCGCACGAGCCCGGGCGCGACCGGCATCGACAGGGTGACGACCGCGCTGGCATGCCGGTCGCTCGGGTTGGTGACCGTGAACTCGAGCGGAGCGGCCGTAGCCGTCGAGGCGGTCGAGGCGGTCATCGCCAGAAGGGCAAGGGTAGGCAATCGCATGGTCGGTTCTTCCTGGAAGGGCCTCTACTCGACGACGACCTCTTGTTGCCTGGTTAGTCGGCCGTACTTGTTCTCGCCGACCAGCCACACCCGCACGGGGCCCGCATCCTGAACCAGGCCGGGGGGGATGGCCACGTTACCTCTGCGGCGGTCCTGATCGGTAAGCCACACGTCGTAGCGGTCGTAAAGGTTCTTGGTGCTCCTGAGGTGCACCAGGATGGCACGCAGATTGCGGCAGGTGAACTGGATTTCCCACGGTTCGGTCCGCGTCGGCGCGTCGGCGGGCAGGCGCAAGTCGAGATCGCACACGGCAAACTCACATGCCGGACTCAGGGAACCGTCGCGCATGACGCACTGCGCCGTGTAATCGCCGCAGACGGTCAACGAGCGTTCGATGACGCCCGTGCCGCGCAAGGCGATCTGCTCGACCACCCTATCGCCACGCTTCACGACGAGCGATTCGACGCCCTGGGAGTCCTTGTCCATGACGTTGAATTTCACGGGCTGGTCTCTGTAGTAGGGAACCCAGTCTCCCCGGTCGAGCAGCAGAACGCGATTGATGGCGGGCGTCGCGGAATCCTCTTCGTAGTTCGGAAACTGGAACGATTCCGCCTTGTTCGGCCCGCGCCAGGCGTCGAAGTCGGTGATCCGATACAGTCGTCTGCCTCGGGACGAAATATGCGCATCGAAACCCGAGGCGTCGCGAAGAAGGTTTCGGGTAGTCGGGGGCCAGCTATCCTCGACGCGGACGGCCGTGACCCGTTCGCCGCTTTTCTCGACGGCCGTCACGATCTCCACGTGAGAACCTCCACCGGGCTTGGCGGGCGGCGTGAAGATAATGTCGCCCGGCTCGGCGGCCTGAGCCGATTGTGGGTCGACGAGAACGACGCCGCTGCGAAACTCCGGGCCGTGATGCGTGCTCCGATTGGGAGAAGCGCACTGCAACGCATAGCTCGTGAACGTCGAGCAGACCTTTCCGTAGTAGGTCGCCGCGTTGGAAACCTTGCCGGAAAGATCCTCCGTATACAGCACGCTGTGGGGATTCTCAACGGCGGCCAGGAACGTCTTCAGATAGATGTCGAAGCCGATACATCGCCCCACCGTCTTGACGCTCGAATAGGGAACTCCGGTGTACTCGGTTCCTTGCTCGAAATAGCCGCCGCGCCGGTTCGGCATTCCGTCGGCGACCGGAGTCCATTTCACGCGCGACATGATGCGGGCGTACTCGACCGCCTGCTGCTGCCACGGGCGCGAGCCTGCTTTCGCGTCGTCGGCCAATGACGAACCCGGAAGGCAAACGGCAATCGCCAGCGAAACGAGTACCGCACGAAGACACGACCGTTTCCTTTTCACCGGGAGACCTCCTCGCAGCATGAGTTCTTACCGAGTCGTCTGGTGGATCGCGAAGCGGGCGGGCGATTCGGCCGGCTGAGGCGAAAACCCAATGCCGCACGCGACGCGCGATGCGCCCGCGACGGTTGCTTCCGCGCCAAGGTGCGTGCCGCTGCACGGCCGCGCAGGATCACGCCGCCGAGTCTAAGCGGGAGGAATTGGCGTGTCAAGCTCGAGGGCTCGCTTGCTCGCTTCGCATCCTCTGCGTGAATGGTTTGCGGAAATGGGACGCCGTCTGCCGGCACACTTCGCGGGCACGATTTGCGATGGGCTGAGGTTTCGGCTATCCTGCCATCCTTGCCCCGGCGGCCACGCTACGCGTGGAGCACGGCTCTCCCGAGGCGCGCCGTCGAGGGCGCAGGGGGGGAAGCCACGTGATCTGCTTTCCCGCCGGGCCAATCCCGCCGAGATCGACCAGAATGAGAAATGAGAGGGGACCGTCATGAACCGCCGAAGATTGCCTGCCGGAACGTTGGCTGCGGCCGTGGGGCTCGCCCTGGCCGGCCTCGGGGCAGTGGGGGCCGAGGGGGAAGGCAGAGAAATCGTGTTGTTCGTCGCGCCCGACGGCAGCGACGCCTGGTCGGGGCGGCTGGAGCGCCCCAACGCCGAGGGCACCGACGGGCCGGCCGCGTCGCTGGCCGGGGCCCGTGAGGCGGTCCGTAGGGCCCGGTCGGCCGCGCCGGGCAGGCCGGTCCGCGTAGTGATCGCCGAAGGGGTCTACCCGATGGCCGAGCCGGTCGTTTTCGGGCCGCAGGACAGCGGCACTCCCGACGCGCCGATCACGTACGAGGCGGCGCCGGGGGCGAAGCCGGTCTTTCACGGCGGGCGGAGGATCCGCGGGTTCACCCGAGGGCCCGACGGCGCGTGGACGGCCAGGATCCCCGAGGTCGCCAGCGGCGCGTGGTATTTCGAGCAGCTCTGGATCGACGGGCGCCGCGCCGTGCGTGCGCGCGAGCCGAACCGCTTCTATTATTACATGCGGCGCAAGGTCGCCCACGGCGTCGACCCGCTCACCGGCGAATCGGCGGACCTCGCGAGCCGAGCGTTCGGCGCCCGGGCCGACGACATCCGGCCTCTGCTGAGCATCCCCGCCGACCGCCTGCGGGACGTGGCGCTGGTCGCCTATCATGCGTGGGCGACGAGCCTGCACCGGGTGGCCGCGGTCGATTCGGAATCGGGCGTTGTCGTGACCACCGGGCCGGCCCGCTGGCCGTTCTTCCGCTGGGGCGCCAGCCAGCGGTACCACCTGGAAAATTTCCGCGAAGCGCTCGACGAGCCGGGCGAATGGTATCTCGACCGCGACGGCACGCTGAGCTATCTGCCGCGCCCCGGCGAAGACATGAGCACCGCCGAGGTGGTTGCCCCGGTGGCCGAGGCGCTGCTGCGGCTCGAGGGCGACCCGGCGCGGGGGATGTACGTCGAGCACGTCGCGTTCCGCGGGCTGAGCTTCCGGTACGCGCAGTACCTTCTGCCGCCGGAAGGGCACAGCGACGGCCAGGCCGCCGCCCGCATTGAAGGAGCGATCCAGGCGCACGGCGCCCGCCACGTGGCGCTGGAAGAATGCGAGGTGGCCCACGTCGGCACCTACGCGGTCTGGTTCTGGCGGGGCTGCCGCGACTGCCGCATCCAGCGGTGCTATCTCCACGACCTGGGGGCCGGCGGCGTGCGGATCGGCCAGGGGTGGGAACAGGACAACCCGCCGCAACCCGAGCGGACCAGCCACGTCGTCGTCGACAACAACATCATCCGCGGCGGGGGGCGGATCTTCCGCGAGGCGGTCGGGGTATGGATCGGCCACTCGGGCCACAACCGCGTGACCCACAACGAGATCGCCGACTTCTTCTACACCGGCATCTCCGTCGGCTGGCGCTGGGGCTACCGCGACAGCCTCGCCCATCACAATACGATCGACTTCAACCACATCCATCACATCGGCTGGGGCGTGCTCAGCGACATGGGCGGGGTCTACACGCTCGGCCCCTCGGTCGGCACGACCGTGTCGAACAACCGCATCCACGACGTCTACAGCTACGATTACTACGGCCGCGGTGGTTGGGGCCTCTACAACGACGAGGGCTCCACCGGGATCGTCATGGAGAACAACCTCGTTTACAACACGAAGACCGGCGGCTACCACCAGCATTACGGCCGCGACAACGTCATCCGCAACAACATTTTCGCCGAATCGATGGACGGACAGATCCAGCGGTCGCGCCGCGAGGACCACGTTTCGTTCCACTTTACCAACAACATCGTCTACTGGAGCAACGAGAGCCCGCTGCTCGGCCGGCCGGCGACCGACGAGCAGGTCGTGTTTCACCATAACCTTTACTGGAACGCGGCCGGCAAGGTCGACTTCAACGGCCTGACGCTCGAACAGTGGCAGGAGCTTCCCGGCGGCAAAGGGGCCGGCTCGCTCATCGCCGATCCGATGTTCGTCGACCCGGCGGCGGGCGACTTCCGCCTCCAGCCCGGCTCGCCCGCCGAGAAGATCGGCTTCAAACCGTTCGATTACACCAAGGCGGGCGTGTACGGCGATCCGGAGTGGGTGAAGTTGGCGGCCGGCGACGATCTGCCGGAGGTCGAATTCGCCG